>Ga0081538_10001084_pt1 | contig 28967 bp, 23 predicted proteins | sample TabmetS5T2R1_FD_71022 | JGI IMG/M metagenome (GOLD analysis project Ga0081538, IMG submission 71022) | Tabebuia heterophylla rhizosphere microbial communities from the University of Puerto Rico - S5T2R1 | ecosystem: Host-associated > Plants > Roots > Rhizosphere ...
ATCGTCGAGGTCAGCGCGGCCCGGAAGCCCTCCTCGTGGGTCCCGCCCTCGTGGGTGTTGATGGTGTTGGCGAAGGTCGAGACGGCGTCGTTGTAGCTCGAGTTCCACTGCATGGCGACCTCCGCGTAGTGGGAGTTCGCCTGGCTCTCGAAGTAGATGATCTGGGGGTGGACCGGCTCCTTGGTGGCGTTGATGTGGGCCACGAAGTCGCGGATGCCGCCGGCGTACTGGTAGACCTCGGACTTGCCCTCGTCCCGCTCGTCGGTGAGGGTGATGCGCAGGCCGGCGTTGAGGAACGCCATCTCCCGCATCCGGTTGGCGAGCGTCTCGAAGCGGAACTCGGTCTCCTCGAAGATGTCCGGGTCGGGCCAGAAGGCGACCGTGGAGCCGTGGCCCCTGGCCTTGCCGACCCGCTCCAGCGGGGCCGTCGGCAGCCCCCGCTCGTAGGACTGGCGGTGACGCCAGCCGTCGCGGACCACCTCGACCTCGAGCCGCTTGGAGAGGGCGTTGACCACCGAGACGCCGACGCCGTGCAGGCCGCCCGAGACCGCGTAGGAGTCACCGCCGAACTTGCCCCCGGCGTGCAGCTGGGTCATGACCACCTCGAGGGCGGGCCGGTGCTCCACCGGGTGCTCGTCGACCGGGATGCCCCGGCCGTCGTCGATCACCCTGATCCCGCCGTCGGCGGTCAGGGTGATGTCGATCCTGGTGCAGTAGCCGGCGAGGGCCTCGTCGACGGCGTTGTCGACGACCTCGTAGACGAGATGGTGCAGGCCTCGCAGCCCGGTCGACCCGATGTACATCCCGGGTCGCTTGCGGACGGCCTCCAGGCCTTCCAGGACGGTGATCGATTCGGCGGTGTAACTCGTGACCATTGAACTCCTCAGTCAGCCCCGAAACAGGCACGGCGCGGGAAGGCACGCCGTCCGTGCGGAACCAGACGGTGCGCTGTCGCAGTGCGCGGAGAGGGGGAAGATCCCCGACAAGTATAGCACAAATTCTTCCCTCCGATGCCTCGTTCGCGCAGGTCAGAGGGTATACCAGGGCCGTGACAGCAGGGCTTGCGGGGCTGTGGGGGGGTGCGGGTGCGGCGTGATGGTGCCGGAGGCGGGTCCGGGGCGCGGGCGCGGTGGTGCGGCGGCGCGGCGGGTTCCAGGGGTCCCCTCTGCGGGGGAGAACCGCCGCCGGTCGCCAGATCCGGGGCGGGGGCTGTGGAAACCCGCCGCCGTCTCCGTGATCCCTCGGCTACCCTCCCGACCGGGGCTCCCGGCACCGGCGGGGTCTGAGCGGCGTGGCTACCCCTCCCGACCGGGGCTTCGGCCACCGGCTGGGGGTCTCAGCGGCGTGGCCTAGAGGGCGGCCTCGGTGCGTGCGGCGCCAGTGGGTGCCGCCCCAGAGAGTGCCGCCCCAGAGAGTGCGGCGCCCGTGAGGAGGGTCCCGTGGAGAGGCCCGAGCAGGCGGGCTCCCCTCGGCGCGGCTTCAGGGCTGCGGCCTCGGGCGGGGCCCTCCTCGGCGCTGGGTGGGTCATCGGCGTGGGCGCCCCTCGGTGGTGCGGACCTGGATCCGGCGGACGAGGCCGGGGCCGCATTCGGCGCCGAGGCGGTCGAGCAGCTTGCCCTGGAGGTAGGTGAGCTGGGTCGCCCAGGCGGCCGAGTCGGCGACAACCTGGAGGGTGCCGTCCTCCTCAAGACGGCTCGGCTGGCAGTGGGCGGCCACGGCGTCACCGACGACCTGGGGCCACCGGGCGATCACCCGGGCCGCGGCCAGCCGTCCGTCCCAGCCACGAGCCCGTAGGACGTCGGCCAGCTCGGCCCCGATGAGTCGAGGTTCCCGGCTCCGCCGCGTCATGCCCTCATCCTTCACGCCCCCGCGTCGCTCGTATCAGGTCCCACAGTCCCGCCCCACCTCAGAGTCCCCCCACCCTCAGCCTCCGCGGCACGCCCTGTGTGCCACCCAACCGGCTGGCGCCTCCCGGCCCGCCAGCCGCTGGCCCACGACTCCGCACCTCATCTCCACCCGCGTCCGCACCTCACACCCCGCCGCCCGATCTGGGTGGGTTTGGGTCATGGACCCTTGCTGAGCTGGACTGATCCTGGTTCCACGTGAAACACGGCGGCGCTGAGGGCGGCCGGCAGCTCCTCGGGGACCGCCGCGGTGACGATCGTCTGCTCGGCGGCGAGCGCCGCCTCCGCGACCCGGTCGCGTCGCTGGCGGTCGAGCTCGGCGAACACGTCGTCCATGAGCAGGATCGGCTCCTCACCCTCCTCGGTGAGCAGCCGGTGGGAGCCCAGCCGGAGGGCGAGGGCCAGCGACCAGGCCTCGCCGTGGGAGGCGTGCGTGCGCGCGGGCAGGCCGCGGACGGCGAGCGACAGGTCGTCCCGGTGCGGGCCGGACAGGGTGAGCCCGCGCTCGACCTCGCGGGTACGGTCGGCGACCAGCCGCTCACGCAGGGCCTGGGCGAGCTTGGCCGGGTCGGAGTCGGCCGCACCCGGGCCCGCAACCGACGACACGTACGCGATGTCGATGGCGTCGTCCCGGCCGGCCAGGCGCTGGTAGGCGAGCTCGACCCTGGGGGTGAGCGCCGCCACCAGCCGGAGTCGCTCCGACCAGATCTCGGCCCCGGCCAACGCCAGCTTCTCGTCCCACACCTCGAGCGTCGCCAGGGCGGCCGCGGGCAGGCGCCCGGCCGCGCTCCGGAGGAGGGTGTTGCGCTGGCGGAGCACCCGGTCGTAGTCCTGCCGGCTGCCGTGGTAGCGCGGCAGGCGCTGGGTGGCCAGAGTGTCGAGGAAGCGGCGCCGCTCCTCCGGGTCGCCTCGGACCAGCCCCAGGTCCTCGGGGGCGAACAGCGTCGCCCGGACCACGCCGAGCAGGTCCCGGGCCCGCGGCACCGCCGCCCCGTTGACCCGGCCGCGGACCCCGCTGCCCGGCCGCAGCTCCACGTCGACCAGCAGCCGCCGCCCGGCCCGCCGGACGGCCGCCCGGATCACCGCCGACGTCGTCCCGGCACGGATCAGGCTGGCATCCTGCCCGACCCGGTGGGAGCCGAGCGTGGCCAGGTAGCCGACCGCCTCGAGCAGGTTCGTCTTGCCGACCCCGTTGGGCCCGACCAGCACCGACACGCCCGCCGGGAGCTCGACCGCCGCCGCGTCGTGGTTCCGGAAGTCGACGACCTCCAGCCGCTCCAACCGCATCTCGCGACCTCAGGCCCCAGGACGACACGAACCGGGATGCATCATCCCGGCAGCCGGACCGGCATCAGCAGGTACATGAAGGCCAGCGCGTCGTTGCCATGGATGAGCGCCGGCTTGAGGCCGTCGCGGACCTCGATGACCACCTCGTTGTCGGTCACCGCCGCGACCCCGTCGCTCAGGTAGACGGGGTTGAAGGCGATGGTGAGGCCCTCGCCCTCGTACTTGGCCTCCACGGTGGCGGCGCCCCGGCCGACGTCCTGGAGGCTGCCGTCGACCTGGAGGCGCTCACGGTCGAAGGTCAGCCGCACCGGGTTGTTGTTCTGGCCGTACGGCGTGACCTGCTTGAGCGCATCCAGCAGGACCTGGCGGTCGATGGTGGCGACGCTCTCGTAGCCGGAGGGGATCAGGCTGCGGAACTTGGGGAACTCGCCTTCGACGAGGCGGGAGGTCAGCCGGCGCCCCCCGCCGGCGAAGGTCACCTGATGCGGCTCGATGCCGAGCTCGACCGTGGCCTCGCCGGCCAGCGCCCGGGCGGCCTCAGTGAGCGCCCGCGCCGGGACCAGCGCGGTCATCGGCTCGTGCCGCCAGCTCCACTCCAGGGTGCGGACGGCCAGGCGGTAGGAGTCGGTCGCGGCCAGGGTCAGGCGCTCGGCCTCGGCCTCGAACAGCACCGCGGTGAGCACGGGCCGGGCCTCGTCGTGCGAGGCGGCCCGGCCGACCTGGCCGGCCGCGTCGGCCAGGGCCTCGCCGGACAGGGTCCCCACGTGCTCGAGCGACGGCTGGGTGAGGGTGGGGAAGTCCTCGGCGTCGAGCAGGCGCAGCTCGTGGGTGATCTGGCCGCGCCGGACCTCGACGCCTCCGTCGGCCGCCTCCACCTCGACCAGGCCGGTGGGCAGGTTGCGGGCCACGTCACCGAAGATCCGGCCCGGGATGACCACCCGACCGTCCGCCTCCCCGCGGACCTCGATCACGGCCTCGCCGGTGTGCTCCAGGTCCGTCGAGGCCAGCCGCAGCCGGTTGCCCTCGAGCTCGACCAGGGTACCGCCCAGCACCGGCAGGGTGGGTCTGGTCGAGACCGTCCGGCTGACCCAGGCCACCGCGTCGGCGAAGTTGTCGCGCTCAGTCGTGAACTTCAAGGCAGTCGACCTCCCGACCTTTCCCCAGGGCCTTGGTGTTGTTTGTCTGAAGAACTAGAGAACCTTGGAACAGCAGTAGGGGCTGTGGGCATGTGGACGGACCGTCGATCCTCCAGCGTGCGCCGGCTGCCACGGTCCCAGATGGGGTGGGGATACCGGTGCCTGGTCGTCCCCAGGCGGCCGGCCGTTCCCAGGTCGCCGCCGTCTGTCCCCCGCCTGTCGACAGGCCGTCCCCAGGTCGTCCCCAGGCCATCGCCGCTCACGACCCCTGCTGCTGCTGAGCCCGGACCCTGACCCGGTTGGTCAGCTCCTGGACCTGGTTGTAGATGCTGCGCCGCTCCCGCATGAGCCCACGGATCTTCTGGGTCGCGTGCATGACCGTGGTGTGGTCACGGCCCCCGAACGCCTGCCCGATCTTGGGCAGCGACAGGTCGGTCAGCTCACGGGTCAGGTACATGGCCATCTGCCTGGCCGTGACCAGCAGCCTGGAGCGGTTGGAGCCGGTCAGGTCCTCGATGGTCAGGCCGAAGTAGCTGGCCGTCTCGGCCATGATGATCGGCACCGAGACCTCGTGCCGACCCTCGTCGGGGAACAGGTCCTTGAGGACGATCTCGGCCAGGGCCAGGTCGATCGGGCTGCCGTTGAGCGACGCGAAGGCCGTCACCCGGATCAGGGCGCCCTCGAGCTCGCGGATGTTGGACTGGACCTTGGAGGCGATGAAGGACAGCACGTCGTCGGGCACGCTCAGGCCGTCGGCGACCGACTTCTTGCGCAGGATGGCGATGCGGGTCTCGAGGTCGGGTGGCTGGATGTCGGTGATCAGGCCCCATTCGAACCGGCTGCGCAGGCGGTCCTCCAGCGTCGCGATCTGCTTGGGCGGGCGGTCCGAGGAGATCACGATCTGCTTGTCGGCGTTGTGGAGCGCGTTGAAGGTGTGGAAGAACTCCTCCTGGGTGCGCTCCTTGCCCTCCAGGAACTGGATGTCGTCGATGAGCAGCACGTCGTTGTCCCGGTAGCGACGCTGGAAGGCCCCGGTCCGGTCGTCGCGGATGGCGTTGATGAACTCGTTGGTGAACTGCTCGCTCGACACGTACCGGATCCGGGCCTGGGGATAGAGGTTGCCCGTGTAATGCCCGATCGCGTGCAGCAGGTGGGTCTTGCCGAGCCCGGCCCCGCCGTAGATGAACAGCGGGTTGTACGACTTGGCCGGGGCCTCGGCCACGGCCACGGCCGCGGCGTGGGCGAACCGGTTCGACGAGCCGATGACGAACCGCTCGAAGGTGTACTTGGAGGTGAGCAGGGGCCGGTCGGCGGCCGGCAGCGGCACGACGGCGGGCCTGACCTGCTCCTCGTCGCCGGTGTCCTCCAGCGGGCCCACGGTGACGTGGATGTCCAGCGGCCGGCCCACGACCCGGGCCAGGGCGGCGGTCACCGTCGGCGCATAGCGCTGCTCGATCCATTCCTTGACGAACTCGTCCGGCACGGCCAGGACCAGCGTGTCGCCGGCGACCGCGACCGGGCGGATCTGGGCCAGCCAGGCCTTGTGGGTCGACCCGGCGCCATCGAGCGACTCGAGACACGCATTCCAGATCGCCGCCGCGTCGTCATGGAGCCCTTCGACCACAGCCGCCTCATCCCTTTCCGGCACTCGAGTCCCCGGATCTCCACAGTGTGCGCCGCGCGTGCGACACACTCTGCGCCCCGGAGGCCCCTCGCAACCTACATATCCACACCCCCATCCACAGGTGTGGAGAACCCAACCCCTGCGGACGCGGTGGCCCCAACGGGCCGGTACCGGGAGAGACGGCAGACCCTCGACGCAGAGGGCAGATGGCCGTGACGGGGAAGCCGGGCCAGACGTGTGGGCCGCCGACTGAAGGCGGGGCGGAGAATAGCATCGGCGGATGCGGCTCTCAAGGGCTCGTTTCAGGACTCAGCAGGCATAACGAGTCGCGTTGACGACGTTCACGGGAGGCCCGTACCATCATCTTTCGGCGCGTTCTCCGCGCCCTGTCTCTGCCTGCCCTCCGCCTCGACCGGGTTAGGAGCCGTCGTCGTGAAGCGTACATTTCAACCGAACAACCGTAAGCGCGCCAAGACGCATGGCTTCCGGATCCGCATGCGTACCCGTGCCGGCCGGTCGATCATCGCCCGCCGCCGGGCCAAGGGCCGTAGCCGGCTGGGAGCCTGAGGAGCGGCAGTGACTGGCCTCGCCGCGTCGGGAGCCGGGGGCCTTCGCCGGGCTGCCCGGGTGGGAGTCGAGGGTGCGCCATGGCGACGGTGAACCGGCTGAGCTCGCCGTCGGCGTTCCGGTCGGTCTTCTCGACCGGCCGCTCCTATGCACAGGGCGCCGTCGTGCTGTACGTGGCCAAGCGGTCGACGGGGAGCGGACCGGCCAGGGCCGGTCTGGTGGTGAGCCGCAAGGTCGGCGGTGCCGTCGCCCGCAACCGGGCCAAGCGGCTGCTCCGCGAGGCGCTGCGGCTGGAGGGCAAGGAGCTGCCGGAGGGCCTCGACCTGGTCGTCGTGGCCCGGCCCAGCGTCGCCGGTGCCTCCTACCGTGAGATCGCCGGCGACATCCGAGCGCTGTTGAACGCGGCCGGCCTGCACGGAGGCGACGCCGCTTGAGCGACCCACAGGTCAGGGCGGCGCCGCCGAGCAGGCCGGCCGCCGTGCTGATGGCCCTCATCGGGGCCTACCAGCGCTGGATCAGCCCGTTCCTCGGGAACCGCTGCCGGTTCTTCCCGTCATGCTCGGTCTATGCGAAGACGGCGATCGAGACCCACGGAGCCCTCCGGGGCACCTGGCTCGCGATCCGCCGACTCGTGAAGTGCCAGCCGTTCCACCCGGGGGGCTTCGACTACGTCCCGCCCGCGACCGGTCGCGTGAAGCGCGGCCGCAAGGGGTACGGTGAGATGGTGAGCGCCGGCCAGGTCGGCCCGCCCAAGAGAGGCTCCTCGTGATCGAACTCTTCAACAGCTTCCGCGACGCGCTGTACCACGTCCTGACGTTCTTCCAGGACCTCACCGAGCCGCTCCTGGGCAGCCAGAGCTACTGGTTCTCGATCGTTCTGCTAACCGTCGCGGTCCGCATCCTACTCATCCCGCTCACTGTCAAGCAGGTCAAGTCGACGCGGGTCATGCAGGAGCTCGCCCCCGAGATCAAGAAGCTCCAGGCCAAGCACAAGAACGACAGGACCAAGCTCAACGAAGAGATGATGGCGCTCTACAAGGAGCGCGGCTTCAACCCAATGGCCGGTTGCTGGCCGCTCCTTGCCCAGATGCCCTTCTTCTTCGCCCTCTACCAGGTCATCTTCCGGACCGAGATCGCCGGCGAGCCCAACATCCTGTTTGGCAAGACCTTCTTCGGCGTCCCCCTGCAGCAGCACTGGCTGGCCCTGCCCGGCTGGGACAAGATCCTCTCGGCCGCCGGCCTCACCATCCTGGTGCTGACCACCGCCATGGCGCTGACCACCTACATCTCCCAGCGCCAGCTGATGAACAAGCAGACCGCCCAGGTGAACCCGCAGCAGCAGATGATCATGAAGATCATGCCGCTGATGTTCTTCGTGTTCGCGGTCAACGTGCCCCTGGCCGTCATCATCTACTGGGTCACGACCAACTTCTGGAGCGTCGGCCAGCAGTACATCCTCCTGAGGACCCACCCGGTGCCGGCCGGCGCGGATGCGCAGGCCGCCCCGGCCGGAGCCGCGGCCGCGGTCGACAACGGTGAGGGCCGCAAGGGCCTCGGCCCCCTGAGCATGTTCCGAGGGCTGTCGCAGCCGCGAGCGGCCGAGGAGCGTTCCCCGGCCACGAACAAGAACGGCGACCGGAACGCCAAGACCGAGGACGCCAAGGGCGGCAAGACAGCGCCCAGAAAGCAGGGTGGCCCGGCGGCCAAGGGGGCCGCCCAGGCGAGGCCCGGGCCAGGGCAGCGTGGCCGGCAGGGCACCAGCGGCAACCGGAGGTCGGGCAGCCGCTCGTCCGGAAAGGGCAAATCGAGTGGCCCACGCCGAGGCAAGCGCTAGGACGGTCGAAGCGGCGGTCACCGCCGCAGCCGCCCAGCTCGGTCTCCGCCCCGACCAGGTCGACGTCGAGGTCCTCGAGGAACCGGTCCCCTCGACCTTCGGCTACATCGGCACCCCGGCCCGAGTCCGGGTCACCCCCAGCTCCCGGGCAACCCCGCCGCATTCGTCCGACCCCGGGGCCATCGCTCTGGGGGAAGGGCGAGCAGCTGTCTCACCGGCGTCGGCGCCAGCGCCAGCGACCCAGGTCGCCGCCGCTCAGCCCACCGATGCTGGAGTCGCCGCCGCCCCATCCGGCGAGGACCTCACCGACACGAACCAAACCAACGACTCGTATGGAGCGGCTGCCCCTGCCGTGTCGAGGCGCCAGGCGTCCTCGAGCTCACGGCCACAGGCGGAAGCCGCGCGGGGGACCCAGGACGCCCCGGGGGGACCGTCGGAACCGGGCCGCCAGCAGCCATCGGCCCCAGGCGTGAGCGACACGGCCATGCCAGGAGCGCAGAGAGCGACCGCCGCCACAGGAGCTGAGAACGGCCCGAGTGCCGCGGCGGTCGCCGAACCGGTTGAAGGGCAACCGCCGGCGTCCGGGTCGGGAATCGGCGCCGGCAACCAAGGGCAAGCTCCTGAAGGCGCGACAGGTTTGTCGGTCTCGACGACCTCTACCGCAGAGACCATTCCGTCGGCCTCCCCGATTGCAGAACCGTCGGGCGCGACGAGGCATCGACGCGCCCACCGCGACGAACCGATCGAGCCCGAGATGGTGGAGGCGGACACCGAGCGGGCCGGTGACTTCCTCGAGGGGCTTCTGGACGCTCTCGACGTCGATGGCGACATCACGACGTGGGTCGATGACTCCGGTGGGCACGTCGACCTCGAAGGCTCCGACCTGGACGTACTCGTTGGTTCCAACGGGGAGACGCTGGATGCCCTCCAGGAGCTCACTCGCATCTCGGTGCTTCGGCAGTCGAAGCGGCGGGTCCGGCTCCTGCTCGACATCAATGGCTACCGGTCCCGGCACCGCGAGCAGTTGACTGCAGTCGTGAAGGCGATGGCGGAGCGGGTGATCACGTCTCGGGAGAACCACGAGTTCGAACCCATGACCCCAGCCGAGCGGAAGATCGTCCACGACGCGGTCGCGGCGATCGACGGAGTTCGAACCGAGAGTCTCGGCGAGGAGCCGTACCGCCGGGTCGTCATCCGGCCCACGTAATTGTTTCACGTGAAACATTGGGCCAAGGGCGACTCGGCAGCGTGGCGTCCCATCGTGACTCCGAGCGACGCAGAAGCCTTGGAACAGGCCTACGTCGAGGCGGTCAGGCTCGGGTTCTTGGGGCCGAGAGAAGAGGAGCGGCTCTGGGAGCGGCACCTGAATGATGCGCTCGGCCTGGCGACAATTCGACGACCGAAGCCACGGGAGCGCTGGGCGGACCTTGGATCGGGCGCAGGGTTGCCTGGCCTCCCGTTGGCCGTTGCCTATCGAGCGACGTCCTTCACCTTGGTCGACGCACAGCGCCGCCGGGTGGACTGGGTCGCGGCAACCGCGGCCAACCTGGGCCTTGCCAACGTCACGGTCGTTCACGCGCGTCTCGAGGACTATGGCCGGGGACCTGCCCGGCAGTCCTTTGACGTCGCGACTGCCCGAGCACTCGGTCCCCTGCCCGTCGTCGCCGAGCTCGGGCTTCCACTCCTGAAGGTCGGGGGGCAACTGCTCATCCCACGAGGGCGACCCAGCAGCGACGAACTCGAGCAGGCCACGGCTGCCTGCACACAGCTCGGCGGTCGGATCGACGGAGTTATCCCCAATCCGACCTCGCCGATTGACCGGGTCGGGTTCGTCGTTATCATGGCAAAGATCGCTGCGACCTCCCCCCGCTTCCCCCGGCGATCGGGTGTGCCGGCGCGAACTCCACTCGGCCAGCGGCGCTCGACCAGGCGCTAGCACACGAAGGTCGACCGGAGTGCCGTCAGGACGGTGTTGTAGGTTGCTGCGGGATCGAGGAAATGAGCGGAGGCGGTACTCGGTCAACGACCGGCGCCGTCTTGGCTTTCGGCATTCTGTGGTCAGAGTGGCGGCCGGGCGGCAGGACCGCCCGGGGATGAGCCGGCGTTTTCAACGGCCCATCCAGGCACCGGGTGTGCTCGGCCAGCGCTCTCGGGTTCCACGCGCCGCCTCGTAGGTGTTGGGAAGGGAGGCGGGAGCCATCAGTCGGCGACCCGATGAAGCACCGCAGGTCCAGGAAGAGCGTACGGGCGGATTTCTCAGCAGGCTCCTGGCCGCACTCGGACTGCGGCGGCGGCAGAAGACCACGGATCAGCCTGGCGAAGAGGACCGACAGCAGGGTAAGCCGGTGAGGTCGGCGTCGCCGCCGGCCAGCACCACGGAGAGGGCCGGTATCGCCGAAGCGTCACCCGCGGGCGAGCGGAGCGGGCGCGGTGCCGTCCCGGGACCAGCACAGGACGGTGAAACGTCGACGGAGGATCAGTCTCGGGAGTGGCCGTTTCGCGATACCGCACCCGGGCAGGACCCAGCCGAATCTCGACTCCACCCAATCTGGGGTTCCGACCCACCGGCCTCGGTTCGGTGGCACACGGGCACCAACGAGGCGACCGCGACCAGCATGGGGCAAGATCCGCAGGCGCGGCCGAACCAGAGTGGAACGACCGAGCCGGAACGCCATACCTCATCCACGTCCACGGCAGGGAACGCCACAGGGCAGGCCGGCCCGCCAGCAGAGCAGCGGGCCGGTGGAGGAACGGCCGGACCGACACCCCGACCTTCCGGCGAGGCTCCCTCCGAGGTCGGGTGGTTCTCGACGGATCCTGATGCTGGAGACCCCGACGCGGGCCTTTACCGCGAGACACTCTCCAAGCAGTTGAGCGCCGAACGACCCGGCGACGCACCGGGCCAAGGTCCTGTTGCGGACGCGCAACCGCCCTCGAGCGTTGCTGACGGCCGCGCGCTGGATGCCCCCGGGACGGAAGGCAGGGACGCCGTCGGACCCGAAGGCTCCACGGGTCGGAGGGGATCCTCGCGCGCCGGTGAGTCATCGAGCGTCGGCGAACCCGCCGCTGCCGGGGGCCGGGCTGAGTCCGGCAGGCCGGTTGGTGGAATGGCGGTCGGTGCTGGGGAGCCGATGGAGATCGCCGAGTCGTCGGGTACCGCGGCGGCCGCCGGTGGAGCGACCGGGCCCGAGCAGTCCCTCGGTTCGAAGGAAGCTCCGGAGCCCGTCGGCCCTGGGGCATCGATCGGAGGGGCGAACGCAGCCGTGGGCGCAGGGTCGGCGCCTGGCGGCCAAGAGCTCCGAAGCCCGGAGCTGATCGAGGCCGGGATGGTCTACCCAGACCCCGAACCCGAGGTCGGCTCGCCTCCGAGTGCGGCGGGATGGACGGACCGATCGGCCGCGGGGCCGAGCCCGCAGGAAGGCTCCAGCGATCGCACGGATGCCGCGGTGCCCGAGGAGGGTCGGGCCCGGCATCCGGCCGGTGCCGTGCCCGATTCCGTTGGCGCCACCCACGAGGCCGAACATCTGGAGGGCCCTGCGGGTACGGCGCTCGAGAAGGGCGGGGAAGTTGCCGGGGCCGCTGGTCCAGCCGCGATCGGTGGCGCCGAAGCCGAGGGTTCCGGGCCGGAACGCCGTGGGTCCGGAGGCCGTGGGTCCGGAGGCCGTGGGTCCGGAGGCCGCGGGTCCGGGCGTGCCGGCCGGCCGGGTGGCTTGGACGAGGTGGTTGGGACGGCCGATGCCGGCGACGAGGCCGGGGGTGTTGCCAGAGCCGGAGACCCCTCCAGGGTGGGCCTCTCCGGCGAGATGGGCGATATCGAGCCAGTAGCTACCGTTGGTGTACGTGGCAGTGGGGGGAGTGGCGACGACGAGGCCGGCGGCGCGCCCGGGTCCTCGACGACGACGGAAGCCCCGTTCGACCCGGCCGTTGGCCCCACCCCTTCGAACGAACCGGCGCTTCCCATGGCGTGGCCACCGGGGACGGCGCCGTCGGCTCGCGGGGAGAGCAGCCCGTCACAGGAGGACGAGCCAGCTGACGGCGGACTCCCGCCGCAGCCGGATCCGAGTTGGCCACGCCTTTTCGGTCGGAGGCCGGAAGGCGACGAGACCGGCGAGACCGGCGGGGCGGGTGACCTTTCGCATACCCGGGAAGCGACCGCGGGCCCCCTGGTGGAACTCGACCGCGAGAGGAGCAGCCAGGAGGCGGCTGAGGATCCCCAGCGAGAGGGAACAGTCTTCGAGCCCGGCGGTGCAGTCCACTTTCCTTCCTCGCCAGGGGAGCCGGCGGGGGAGCACCCGGTGGGCGAGGAGCCGGTAGGGGACGAGGCGGTCGGGTCCGTGCAGCCGGTCGGGTCCGTGCAGCCGGTCGGGTCCGTGGAGCCTCAAGAGTTCCGCGCGGCCCCCGGAGCCGGGGTTGCCGACGCCGGACCGGAGCGTGCCGGCGATGTTCCCACCAGCCGAGGTGACCCCACCGGCCCATCGGCTGACACGGCGACGAGGCGTGGGAGCCTCCAGCCGTCAGATGAGGCATCAGTCGGCGCCGACGTGGGAGCAACCGCTGCAGCGTCTTCGAGAGAGCCCAACAACTCACCGACCGCTCCTCCGCCGATCGTGGATGTCACAACTGGCGAACCCGGGACCGGGAGCGGGCAGCCGAGCGAGCAGTCCGAGATCCGGCGGCCAGGCGTGGGAACGCCAGACCCGGCCATGGGACCAGCCGCTGCCTCTACCCCCGAGGGTGGCGAGGGCGCGGCGAGCCACGCCAACATATCGACCGTTGTCCAACCGGCTGAGGCAGGAGAAGTCGACCTGCGAGAGGCGCCAGCCAGCCCCCGTAGCGATGATGTTTCACGTGAAACATCTGCAGATGGTGGTGAAGGGATGGATCCAGGACGTCAAGACGAGGCGCTTGAAGACGAGGCGGCCATTGCGGTTCGGGATGCCGTATCGCGGGCAGCGGCAGAGGCCGGGGTCGATGTTTCACGTGAAACAGACCCAATGGCAGCGGACCTCGCCATCGACGAGCCCATTGCGGAAGAGACGATCGACACAGAATCCGCTGCCAGGAGCGCCAGAGTCACCTTCCGGATTCGTCGCGACGCCTTGAACGGGATCCGTCGGGTGCTCGCCGTTGCCAACCAGAAGGGCGGTGTCGGCAAGTCGACGACCGCGGTGAACATCGGTGCCTACCTCGCCCTGGCAGGAGCGCGAGTCCTGGTGATCGACCTCGACCCGCAGGGCAACGCCTCGACCGGACTCGGCCTGGACCACCGCGACATCGAACCGTCGATCTATGACGTCCTCACGGGCGAGGCGGCCATGGCGGCGGCGATTCGAGCGACCGGAGTTCCCAATCTTCATGTCCTACCCAGCACCATCGACTTGGCCGGCGCGGAAGTCGAGTTGGTAAGTGCGATGTCGCGGGAGACCCGGCTACGGCGAGCGCTCCGGTCGATCGACCATCAGTACGACACAATTCTCGTCGACTGCCCGCCGTCTCTCGGGCTGCTCACGGTGAACGCTCTTGCCGCCGCCAATGAACTCCTGATCCCAATCCAATGCGAGTACTACGCCCTGGAGGGTCTGGGGCAGCTGCTTCGCAATGTCGAACTGGTTCGGGCCAACCTCAACCCGGAGCTTCGAATCGGCGGGATCGTGCTGACGATGTACGACGGCCGGACGCGGTTGGCCCTCCAGGTTGTCGACGAGGTCCGCAAGCATTTCACGGACATCGTCTACCAGACGGTCGTGCCTCGTAGCGTCCGCCTCTCGGAAGCACCGGGATACGGTCTCCCGATCGCTCTCTACGATCCCCTCTCGCGTGGTGGCATCGCCTACCGCGACCTGACCTATGAACTCGCGGAGCGAAGTGGCTTGCTCGCGCCGACCGGAGAAGGAGCTAGTTGATGCGTCGCCGTGGTGGTCTCGGCCGTGGACTCGAAGCGCTGATCCCAAGCAGCCCGCAAGACGATCAAGAGCCGCCGGTCGAGGGAGCCGGGCAGGAGCCGACGGCCGCACGGGCTGAGGAGCCCTCGGGTCCCTCCTTCGAGCAGCTTCCACTCGACCGCATCGATCGCAATCCGCGTCAACCTCGAGAGTCCTTCAACGAGGAGACGCTTCAGGACCTCACCAGCAGCATCGAGGCAGTTGGTGTGCTGCAACCGATCGTGGTGCGTCCCGCCGGGGAGCGCTACCAGATCGTGATGGGGGAGCGGCGAGTCCGAGCCGCCCGGACGGCGGGGTTGGAACGCATCCCAGCCATCGTTCGCACGACCGAGGACGATCAACTGTTGCGGGATGCGCTGCTCGAGAATGTTCACCGGGAGGATCTGAACCCACTTGAAGAAGCGGCCGCCTACAAGCAGCTCCTTGCCGACTTCGGCATCACGCAGCAGGAGTTGGCCTCCCGCCTTGGGCGCAGCCGGCCGGTGATTGCCAACGCGATGCGCCTTCTCAACCTGCCAGGAAGCGTGCAGCGGCGGATCGCGGCCAGGACGTTGTCGGCCGGCCATGCCAATGCTGCCGCCTCGTTGGAGGACCCCGTCCAGCAGGAACGACTAGCCGACCGGATCGTGGCCGAGGGGCTGACCGTCCGTATGGCGGAGGAGCTCGCCCAGCGCATCAAGAACGGGGAGCCGCTCCTTGGGCCCGATGAGCGCGCTCGGGTCCGAGTCCGACCGGCCATGCAGGCGCCAGGCATGGCGGATCTGGCCGAGCGGCTTTCTGATCGTCTGGAGACCCGGGTCCGAGTGCAGCTGGGGAAGCGCAAGGGCAAGGTGCTGATCGAGTTCGCCACGCTGGACGACCTGCAGCGGATCTGCGATGCGATCGGGCTCGAGCCGCGAACCGTTCAGCTGCCCGAGGCGTCGGCGCCGACGGAAGATGAGCCGCAGGTCGTGCATGAGGAGCGAACGGCGACGTCCGCCTCGATCTGAGCGCCTAGGCCGGGAACCGCGTTCAGGGCTGAACGCATGAACAGGCTCCTTCACCAGGCGGGATCCTGGCTTGGCCCTACTCGGGCCGGGTTCGGTGGACTGGAGTCCTGCTGGGCCGAACGTCCCCGAGTTGGCCCTAGCCGAGCGCGGAAGTGAGGCCAGGGCTGCATCGGTCGCCGAGGCGGGCTTCCATGGAGGCCTCTGAGAGGGGTCACCCTGCACGGTCAGGGCAGCGGGCCGTGGCGCGGCCGATGAGGTAGGAACGGCTCGACGATCAGCCGGTGAGGGCCTTGGGCGCTGTCACGCGGACCCGCTTCTGGGGTTGGTTGGGGGAGAGGCCCGACCCGCCGCGGCACGACCGCCCTTGGGGCTGGCCGGGGAAGAGGTCCGCGGGCCCGTGACGTGGGATCTCCCTTGGGTCAGCGGGCGGGGCCGGAGTCCCATGCCGTGGGATTGCCGTTGAGCGGGGCCAGGGGGACTCGACGGCCTTTGGATGCGCCGCCCCCTTGGAGATCAGCCGGTGATAGATGGCCAGGGTGGATATCGGCGGCACCGTGGGGACGAGCCGGCGTCCGTCTGCGACTCGCAGGCGCGGGCGAACTGGCTGGCCTGAAGTTGAAGCCGGCCGGGCTGGACCTTGCCAGGGAGTTGCTGCGCGACATCCACAGGAGGTGGCGGGGTGGCTGGCCCCAGCGGTTTGGGGATGGGCCGCCTGGCGTTGACGAGGGCGGCGGGGCTTGGGGTTAGCGGGGGCGGCGGGCGGTGGCGCGGTCGGTGAGGTGGGCGGCGAGGTCGGTGAAGGTGAGGCCGGCGGCGTCGGCGGCCATGGGGACCAGGCTGGTGGAGGTGAGGCCGGGGCCGGTGTTGACCTCGAGGATGTGGCAGACGCCCTCGGGGGTGAGGATGGCGTCGACTCGGGAGATGTCGCGGCAGCCGAGGGCGAGGTGGGCGGCGTGGGCGGCCTCGAGGCAGTGGGCGGCGGCTTCTGGATCGAGGTTGGCCGGGACTCGGAACTCGGCGGCGCCGTGGGTGTAGCGGGCCGAGAAGTCGTACCAGCCCTCCTTGGGCCGGATCTCCACCGCGGGCAGGACGGCGAGGCCATCGACCACCGAGAGGGCGAGCTCGGTGCCGGCCACTCGCCGCTCGAGCAGGACCGTGTCGTCGTACCCGAAGGCGGCCATGAGGGCGGCCGGGAGCTGGTCGGGCCGCTCGACCAGGCGGATGCCCAGCGCCGAGCCTCCGCGGTTGGGCTTGACCACCACGGGCAGGCCGAGCTCGTCCATGGCGCGGTCGAGCAGGGCGCCGACCCCGAGCTCGCGGAGGGCCCCCTCGGTCAGGGGGATGGCGGAGGGCACCGAGAGGCCGGCTCGCCGCAGGACGGACTTTGCGGCCAGCTTGTCGAAGGCGAGGCGGCTGGCTTCGAAGCTGGACCCGGTGTAGGGGAGCCCGAGGAGCTCCAGAATCGACGCGACCGTGCCGTCCTCCCCGAACCGGCCATGCAGCGCCAGGAAGGCGACGTCGAACTCGCCGTTGTCGAGCATCTCGACGAGGCGGTGGTCGGCGTCCAGCTCGCCGACCCGGTAGCCGCGCTCGCGCAGGGCGTCCGCGACCCGCCGGCCCGAGCGGAGGGAGACCTCCCGCTCGAACGACAGGCCGCCCGCGATGACCGCGACCGAGCAGTCGAAGCTCACTGCACTCCACCCCAGCCGGCCGGGCGGCCCTGGTCGCTCTCGAGGTCTCCGGCGGGAAGGCCGCCGAGGGCCCGCGCAAGGGCGAGCTCCTCGTCGATCACTCCGGCCAGGCGCCGGACCCCCTCGCGGATCCGGTCCCGTGGCGGGAAGCAGTAGGACAGCCGCAGGCACGGCCCGCCCTGGCCGTCCGCGTAGAAGGCGCCGCCGGGGACATACGCCACCCGGGCGGTGATCGCCTTGGCCAGCATGGCCCGGGAGTCCAGGTGGTCGGGCAGGCGGACCCACACGTAGAAGCCGCCGGCGGGCCTGGTCCAGGTCACGCCGGCGGGAACGTCCTCGGTAAGGGCGTCGAGCATCACGTCGCGCCGCTCCCGGTAGAGCTCGCGGAGCCCCTTGAGCGTCTCCTTCCACGGGTAGTTCGCGAACCAGCGATAGGCGACCGCCTGGGTGAAGCTCGACGAGCAGAGGTCGGCCGCCTCCTTGACCAGGATCAGCCGCTCCCGCAGGGCCGGCGGCACGAGTGCCCAGCCGATGCGCAGGCCGGGGCAGAACACCTTGGACAGGCTCCCGAGGTAGACGACGTTGTCGGGGTCCAGGGCCCGCAGGGCGTCCGGGGGGTCGCTCTCGAACCCCAGCATCCCGTACGGGTTGTCCTCGAGGACCAGGACCTTGTGCCGCCGGGCGAGCTCAAGGACCCGCTCCCGGCGACTGGCGGCCAGGGTCACACCGGCCGGGTTGTGGAAGTTGGGGACCGTGTAGAGCAGCTTCACCCGCCGTCCGTCACGTTCGAGACGTTCGAGGGTTGCTGCGAGTGCGTCGGGATCGAGACCTCCGTCGTCGAGGGGCACATGGCAGACCTCGACCTGGTACTGGGAGAACGCGGACAAGGCACCGACGTAGGAGGGCCCCTCGGCCACGATGACGTCGCCCGGGTCGCAGAACATGCGGGAGATGAGGTCCAGGGCCTGCTGGGAGCCCTCGGTGACGACCACGTCGCCGCCGGATCCATGGATGCCCTCGTGCCGCATCAGGTCGGTGAGGACCTCACGCAGCCGCGGGTCCCCCTGGCCGCCGGCGTACTGGAGGGCGGACGGGCCCTCGTCGACCACCACCTCCCCGAGCACGTCCCCGACGACGTCGAAGGGCAGTGCGGCCGTGAAGGGCATCCCGCCGGCCAGGCTGACGACCTCTGGTCGGGAGGCGACAGCGAACAGAGCTCGGATCTCGGAGGCGGTCATCGAGCGGGTGCCGCGGGCGTAGCGGTCACGGAAGGGGTCGTCGGCGCGCATGACGTTGAAGGATAGCGTCATCTGGCAACCCGACCGGGGCGGCTGCTAGCATCGAGCCGCTGTCCGGCCCGCGATCACGTCCCTGTGCTACGAGCTTCGCTGCCACTACTCCGCCGTCTAGGGGGGAGTTTCTTCGTGGGCCTCTTTCTCGGTCTGATCTGGGCGTTGCTGATCATCCACCGTCGGCCGCCGCACTCCTCAGGAGCCTCCTGACTTGGGCCGCAAGCTGGTCCCGCTCGGGCCCGAGACACTCGACCTGGTGCCGATGCCGTGCCGTCGTTGTGTCTTCTGGGAGATGGGAGCCCGGGCAAGGCCACGCGGGTCGGAGGACGCGGCGCTGCAGAAGGAGGCCTGGCTGTCGTCGGTCGTACTGGAGTGGGGGCCGGCCGGACACGTCGTCTCAGTGGACGGGGAGGTGGCCGGGTACTCGCTCTACGCCCCGACCCACGTCTTTGACCAGGTCGGCTCCCAGGCCGCCCGCCCGGTGAGCCGGGACGCCGTGCTGCTGGCCACCCTGGCCGTCCTGCCCGAGTTCGAGGGGCAGGGGATCGGGCGGGTCCTTCTCCAGACGATGGCCCGCGACCTGACCAAGCGGAAGGTGCGGGCGGTGGAGGCGTTCGCGGACCGGGCGCCGACCGGGCGTGACTGCCGGATCCCGGCCGAGTTCCTCGAGGCCAGCGGGTTCCAGGTCGTCCGTGAGCATCCCCGCTACCCGCTCATGCGGATGGACCTGCGCACCGCCCTCACCTGGAAGGACGCCCGGGAGGCGGCCCTTGAGGTCCTCCGGGCCCCGGCGCCAGCCCAGCCGGCCCTGCGCCCGGTTCCTTCCTCGCGGCCTCCGGCCTGAGACGGCCGCCTCGCACGGCGAGGTCGGGTGGGTGCTCAGAAGGACCGTCTCGGAAGGGTCGCCCATATGCGACGAGCCCGACCCACGGGGGTCGGGCTCGCTGGCTGCTACTGGGTTGGCTGGGTCAGCTGATGAACTCGGAGAGCTCGTTGACGATGTTGCGCTTGGGCATGGCACCGATCAGCCGCTTCTTCTCGACGCCGCCGATGAACAGGGCGAGGGTCGGGATGCTCATGACCCCGTAGCGCATGGCCACGTCGGGGTTCTCGTCGACGTTGAGCTTGGCAATGGTGAGCTTGCCCTTGTGCTCGTCGGCGATCTCCTCGAGCACCGGGCTGATCATCTTGCAGGGGCCACACCACTCGGCCCAGAAGTCGACCAGCACGGGCGTGCTCGACTTGAGCACCTCGTTGTCGAACGTGGCATCGGTCACGGCTGCGGCTTTGCTCATACCATCGGTGCGGTCGGGGCCTCGACCCCTCGGCACCTCCACCTCCTCGTACGGATCATTCCCCCGGCCCGGGTCCAACGACCACGGGCTCGTGGTTATTCCTGCCCACTGAGGGGGCCGGACAACCCGGCTCACTCCCAGTTGTCGGTCGAGGCCCCCGAATCGTGGCCGTGGGCCTCCAGCCAGCGCTCGGCGTCGATCGCGGCCGAGCACCCGGTGCCGGCGGCGGTCACCGCCTGCCGGTAGGTGTGGTCGACGACGTCGCCGGCCGCGAACACGCCGTCGACGCTCGTGGCGGTCGAGGGCGGGTTGGGCGTGATGATGTAGCCGGCCTGGTCGAGCTCGACCTGGCCACCGAACAGGTCGGTGTTCGGGGTGTGGCCGATGGCGACGAACACCCCGGCGACCGGGAGCACCTTCTCGGTGTCGTCCTCCACGTTGCGCACCCGGACGCCGGTCACCGTCTGCTCGCCGAGCACGTCGTCCACGACCGAGTTCCATTCGAACTCGATCTTGGGGTTGGCGAAGGCCCGGTCCTGCATGACCTTGGAGGCGCGCAGGCGGTCGCGCCGGTGGACGATGGTCACCTTGGTCGCGAACCTGGTCAGGAAGGTGGCCTCCTCGAGCGCGGAGTCGCCGCCACCCACCACCGCCAGCTCCCGGTTGCGGTAGAAGAAGCCGTCGCAGGTGGCGCAGGTCGAGACCCCGCGGCCGAGGTACTGGCGCTCGCCCGGCAGGCCCAGCAGCTTGGCCTTGGCGCCGGTGGCGATGATGAGGGCCTTGCCGGTGTACTCCTGGTCCTCGACCCAGGCCTTGAACGGCGGACCGGCCAGGTCGACCTTGGTGGCGTCGGCGCGGACGAACTCGGCCCCGAACCGCTCGGCCTGCTCGCGCATCTTGCCCATCAGCTCCGGTCCGAGGATCCCGGTGGGGAAGCCGGGGTAGTTCTCGACCTCGGTGGTGAGCATCAGCTGACCGCCGGCCTCCAGCCCTTCGAGGACGATCGGGTGCAGGTTGGCGCGGGCGGTGTAGAGGGCCGCGGTCAGCCCGGCCGGGCCGGAACCGACGATCAGCACCGGAGCCGTGGTGCGGGATGTGGCCATCAGGGTGCGGGCGCCTCCTCGGACGTCGGTGATTTCGGGAGCCGTGCTCTTTAACGGATTGTCCCACACGAGTATTCCGCCTTCGGGCGGGCGGGCAGGACGGGGCGGCGGACGGGCCGGGACGGGCGCGGTGTCCGGCCGGCCACGCGGTGGCCTGGGACGGGTACCCGGTGGCCTGGGACGGCCGCCCGGTGGCCCAGGCCGGCGCCTGGTGGCTTGAGGGCAACGATCCCCATGTTCGGAAATGGGTCACCTTCGGGGGGCGGTTCTCGTAGGCTAGGAGGATGACGGCTGACCAGACGAACCTGGCACCGACCTGTGTGAACCATCCCAAGGTCGAGACTCGGCTCACGTGCTCCAACTGCGGGGACCCGATCTGCACCCGCTGTATGGTGACGACCGCGGTCGGGCAGAAGTGCCCGCGCTGCGCCAAGCAGAGCGGGCGGGCCAAGGGCAACCCGGAGCCGCAGGTGCTGGTCAGGGCGTTCGGGGCCGGGCTGGCGGCTGCCGTGCTCGGCGGGGTGCTGCTGGTGGCGGTGCCGTTCGCGGGGCTGCTGTTGGCGCTGGCCCACGGGTTCGTCGTGGGGGCGGCCGTGCGCTGGGCGGCCCGTCGCCGGACCCATGCCTGGCTGGGCGTGGCCGCCGCGGTCGCGGTCCTGGTCGGCCTCGGCGGTCTGGTCCTGGTGCTCGGCGGCAACCCGTTCGCCGCCCGGCTCCTGCTCGCCTACCTGCTGAGCGGTGGGGTGGCGTTCGCCAGGGCCAGCGGGGCCTGGTAGCCCCTCCGCCGGGCGGCCGCGGCCCGCAGGCTCATCCGCCCGGCGCCGTCGACGAAGGCGCCGGAGGGCGTAGGTGGCTGGGTGCCGTCGGCAGGCCGCGCTCGCGGGGGCCGGCGGGAGCCGCGTCGGTGGTGCTACCGGACCTGTTCGCTGTCCAGGGGTCGGGAGGAGCAGGTGTCGCGGGGGAACACCCAGAGGTCGACTCTGCCCGGCTGGCCGGCGCTGGTGGTGACCAGGATGGTGGCTTCGCGGCCCCGGTAGCTGCCCTGGATGAAGAAGGCGGGCCGCAGCGGTCGGGTGGCGGGTTTGGCGGCGGCCGCCGCGGCCGGGAGGCAGGGTTGGAGGTGGGCCGTGCCGGCCGGGGGGGCCGAGGCGCCCGAACGGTAGCCGCCGGCCTGGTCCGGAGACTGGGTGCCGGGCCCCGCGCCCTGGCTGGCGCGGGGCGTGGCGGCCTGGCCCTCGGGAACACCGGAGCCGGGGGCGCCGGCTCCGGGAGCGCCGGCAGCGGGGGCGTTGGCCCCGGGGGCGGCCGAGCCGGGAGCGCTGGGGCCGGGGGCGGCGCCGGCGGCGGAGTCGAGGGCGTCCTTGGCCTGGCGGTCGGTGGCGAGCCGGGAGCGGACCGTGGCCGCCGAGACCTCGCCGGGGATCCGGATCACGGGGAGGGTGCCGGCGGCCCCGCTGGCGGTCGCGGCCTCCTGGGATGTGTCGCCGGCGCCTCCGCCGGCGGTGGTGAGGTCGCCGGTGGACCGGTCCAGGAAGGGAACGATCAGGGCGGCGAGGAGGAGGGCGGCCGCGGCGCCCCAGGCGACGGGCCGGCGGTACCAGGGGACCGGGCCGGCGTGGGGCCGCCTCGGGGCGGGGCGCGCCTGAGGCCGCCCCGGGGTGGGGCGGGTGTGAGACCGGTCCGGGGTGGGGCGGGCATGGGGCCGCTCCCGGGCCCGGCGGTGGTACCAGGGGGCCGGGCGGGTCGCGGGCGCTGACTGGGCGGCCTCGGCCTCCACGGCGGCGGCCAGGCGGTCGTGCAGGCCGGGGGGGAGGGCCGGTTCCTCGAGCACGGCCAGCCGGCGCCTGGCCTGCTCGACCGAGACGACCACCTCGGCGCAGGACGGGCAGCCGGCCAGGTGGGCCTCGACCTCGGCCCGCTGACGCCGGTCGCCGTCGCCGGCCTGGAAGGCGGCGAGCTGCTCGCGGTCGGGGTGGTCGGGCACGGTCGGGTTACTCCTGGGGCCGGTGGGTCGGGTCTGTAGGTTCGGACGCTGGGGACCTGGTGTCGGTTCCCGGGGGGCCGGGGACGTGGAGGGCGGGTCGGTCGGGGTGGGCGTCCGAGGGGTCGCCGAGGCATTCGGCGAGGGCGAGCCGGCCCCGGAAGACCCGGCTCTTCACGGTGCCGACGGGGACCTCGAGGATCTGGGCGGCGTCGGCGTAGGGGACACGGTAGAGGTCGCAGAGGACCACGGCGACGCGGAACTCCTCGGGGACCTTGGCCAGGGCGGTCTGGACGGTCACGGCGGAGGCGACGATCTCGCCGAGCTCGCCGCCGGGGGCGACGGCCAGGCCGGCGTCCTCGGGGTCGAGCGGGGCCAGCCGGGCCCGGCCGCGGCGGCGGGCCTGGTCGGTGGCGGCGTTCACGGCGATCCGGTAGAGCCAGGTGGAGAAGGCGGCCGCCCTGCGGAAGCTGGCCGCCCGGCGCAGGGCGGCCAGGAACGCCTCCTGGGTGGCGTCCTCGGCGTCCTCGCGGTTGCCGAGGATCCGCAGGCAGAGGCCGTAGATGCGGCGCTCGTAGCGGGCGACCAGCTCCCCGAAGGCCCGGGGATCGCCTCGCAGATGGGCGGCGAGGAGGGCCTCGTCGCTCGGGTCGCTCACGACGTCAGCTGGACGTTCGCCACCCCGCCGCGGTACTTGCCCCCCTCGTCCCGGGGCAGGCTGGAGAACCAGATGAGCAGGTAGCGATGACTGCCTTCGAGGTTGAAGGATGCCCGGTCGTCGCCGGGCTTCGGGCCGGCGAGCCTGGTCCACCCGTCGAGGCTGGACGGTTGCGGGTCGTCGGCCCCATAGACGGTCACCTCGCTGCCGCCGGTCGGGTCGAGCGTGAGGATCATCTTCGTGACCTCCCGGGAGCGGCCGAGGTCGAGCACGAGGCCGACGCCCGGCTTGATGCCTCCGAGGCCGAAGTTCTGGTTGTAGCCCTCGGTCTGCCAACTGGTCTCGTTGCTGCCGTCGATCGCCAGCCCGGCCTTGTCCGGGCTCTCCAGCCCGTCGCCGGGGTCCGGGTCGAAGGAGGTGGCGCCCTCCACCTTGACCCGCTCGGCGGTCGGGTTGGAGGCGGGCGCCCGGCTCGTCTTCGGGGGCTGGCCGTCGCCGAACAGGTTGCCCAGGTTGCTCAGGTCGTTCCTGGCCACGGTGAGGCCGACGGTGACCAGCACGGCGGCCAGGGCGACGAGGGCGAGGACCCAGGCGAGGAGGCGGCCCTCGTGGCGGAGGAAGCCGCGCGAGGGCGTGACCTCGGGACCGGTCGGGGCCGGCGGGACCGGGAGGAACTCGGCCGCCGGGGGGCCGTCGACGCCCGCGGCCGACCGGGACAGGGCGGCGGCCATGGCCTGGACGGTCTGGAAGCGGGCGTCGGGGTCGGTGGCCATGGCCTGGCGGACGATCGCGTCCAGGTCGCGGGGCACGCCGGCCCGCAGGGCCCGGGGCGGGACGGTGGTGGACGGGTCGGCGCCCGGGGGCCGGCCGGTGAGCATCTCGTACAGGCAGGCGCCGAGCCCGTAGACGTCGGCGCGCCCGTCGGCGTCGTCGCCCTTGGCCACCTCGGGAGCCAGGAAGCCGTTGGCGCCCAGGACCTCTCCGGTGCGGCCGGGGTCGTCGTCGCTGGCCGCCCTGGCGATCGAGAAGTCGGCCACCTTCACGGTGCCGTCGTCGGCGAGCAGGATGTTGCCGGGCTTGAGGCTGCCGTGGCAGACGCCGGCCTGGTGGGCGTAGTCCAGGGCCGCCGCCACCTCCATGGCCAGCCTGGCCGCCCGCGACGGCGGGAGCGGGCCGTGGCGGCCCAGGGCCTCGCGCAGGGTCGGCCCGTTGACCAGCTCCATGACGATGTAGGCGACGTCGCCCTGCTCGCCGGTGTCGTACAGGGCGACGATGTTGGGGTGGGTCAGGCGGGCCGCATTGACCGCCTCCTCGTGGAAGCGGGCCCGGAAGCTCGGGTCGGCGGCCAGCTCGGGGTGCAGCACCTTGACGACGACGTCCCGGCCGAGGACACGGTCGTGCCCGCGCCAGACGCTTGTCATGCCGCCCGTTGCGACCTGCTGGCTGAGCTCGTACCGCTCGGCGAGCAGGCGGGGCAGACCGGAGCCGACCTGCGACATGCTCATATGCGGAATGCGGGGCGTTGGACCCCGGGGATCGCGACCCCCGAAGTCTAACAAGAAGCGCCCTTTCCGACCGCTCGGACTCCTCACCCGGTGGGTCGGACCGCGCCGAGGTAGTCGCCGCGGCCGATGGAGGCGATGCGGACGCTGGCCCCGGAATAGGGGGCCTCGATCATGGCGCCCCACTCCACCGCCCGCCGGAGCCGTCTGGTCAGGCGCTGGTGGTAGCGGCGCTGGGCGGCCAGGCGGGTCTCGACCTGGCGGCGCAGCCGGTCGACCCGGTCGATGGCCGCGCGGTCGGCCTCCACCACCTGCTCCTGGTGCCGGGTGGTGACCAGCGCCTGGTGGATGTCCTCGGCGCCCAGCAGCTGGCCGAGGGTGGACGGGGCCCCGGCCGGTGTAGATCGACCACAGCCGCCGGCCGAGCTGGCGCCTGGCCGCCCGCAGCTGCCGGCGGGCGGCCACGACTGCCGGCGGGTCTGGGCCTGCTCGACCCGGGTGCGGGCCAGGGCCTCGCGGACCTGGTTGTCGTCCTCGACCAGGCTCTCGACCCTGGCGTTCATGCGGTCGATGGCCGCCTGGACGCGAGCCGCCTTGGCCCGCAGGCGGGCGATCTTCCTGACGGGGTGTCGTGCGGGGCCGCGCCGGCGACCTGGCGGCCCACGCCGGCGCCGCCGCGGGCGACGCCGACCAGCACGAGGACGACCAGGAGAGATGCCGAACAGGACGCAGGGGGAAGTCCCTTTCGCGTGGAGGGTCTGCGGCCGGTCCGGGACCCTCTCACGCCACCTGGCGACCGGCAACCACCGGACGCCAATTCCGCTGCGGCTCCGCCCGGGCTCGTCCGGAATTGCGCGGGAGAATTTCGTCAGGACGGGCCAGGCGATGTCCCCCGGTGCTCCGGGGGCTCGGCTCGAGTCCCCCGGCCCCCCCGGCGGCGGACGACCTCCAGCAGCAGGGCGAGCTCCTCGACCCGGAGCAGGCGGGCCACGGCCAGGTAGGTGCCGGCGCCGACGATCACCCCGGCGACCACGGTGACCAGGTCGCGGCCCAGCCCGGGGTCGATGGCCGCGGCGACCGCCCGGCTGGCCAGCAGGGTCGCCGCCACCATGATCAGCCCGGCGACCAGCATGCGGCCGACGGCCCCCAGGATGCGCGACCCCTGGAGCCCGCCGATCCTCCTGGACAGCAGGTACAGCAGCAGGGCCGAGCCGACCGTGTAGCTGCTAACGTGCCCGAAGGCCAGGCCGGGGATCTTCCAGCGCTGGGGGAGCAGATTGAACAGCGCCAGGTCGACGACCACGTTGACCCCGACCGAGACCAGGTTGACGCGGAAGGTCGTCCGGGTGTCCTGGAGGGCGTAGAAGGCCCGCAGCACCAGCTGGTAGGTGGAGAACGGGACCAGCCCCAGCACGAACACCATCAGCACCGGGACCAGCAGCGAGGTGCTGGCCTCGGTGACGACCCCGTGCTCCAGCAGCAGCCGGACGATCGGGCCGGCCAGGGCCAGGTAGCCGAGGGCGGCCGGCAGCAGGACGGCCGCGGTCAGCCGGATGCCCCGAGCCACGGTGGCCCGGAAGGCGGCCCAGTCCCTGGCCACCGCGTACTCGCTGAGCGGCGGGAGCAGGGCGGTCATGACCGAGACGGCGAACACGCCGTGGGGCAGCTGGAAGAAGATGAACGCCGTGGTGTAGGCGGTGTAGCCGCCCTGGACGCCGTAGGCCAGGACCGGGACCAGCAGGTAGCCGAGCTGGTTGGTGACCACGTAGCCGACGGTGTAGGCGGACAGGGTGGCCATCTTGCGGATCGCCCGGTCGCGCCAGTTCCAGACGAAGTGGAACCGGAAGCCGATCCGGCGCAGGAACGGCCACTGGACCATCGTCATGGCCGCCACCCCGGCGGTGGTGCCGAGGCCGAGCAGCAGCTTCTGGCCGGTCGTGACCTCCCCGACCTGGGGCACCTGCTGACCGACGAGGGCGTGGAAGCTGAGCCCGACGGCGATCACGACCAGGTTGTTCAGGATCGGGGCGAACATCGGCACCCCGAACCGGCGGTGGGCGTTGAGCAGCCCGGTCATCACCGCCCCGACCCCGTAGAAGACGATCTGGGGCAGGAACATGGCCAGGAGCTGGCCGCCGAGCTGGACCGCCTGGGCCCGCTCGGCCGGGCTGCCCGAGTGGATGTACAGCCGGATGATCCAGGGGGCGGCCAGCATGGTGATGCCGGCCAGGAGCCCCAGGCCGACGATGGCGATGGTCATGGTCGCCCGGGCCACGTGCCAGGCCTGGCGCTGCCCGCGGGTGTTGCGGACCTCGACGAACACGGGCACGAAGATCGAGGACAGGATGCCGCCGAGGACCAGCTCGTAGATGATGTTCGGGGTGGTGTTGGCGACGTTGTAGACGTCGGCCAGGCGGCTCTCCCCGACCCCGAGGGTCGCGACCAGCACGGTCACCCTGAGCAGCCCGGTGATCCGCGACAGCAGCGTCCCGGTGGCCATCAGGGCGGTCGACCGGGCCAGGCTCGGCTCGGGCGGCCGCGGCCCGGGCCCGCCGGGGGCGTCCGCCCTGGCCTGCTCCCGGTTCACCCGTCGGTCCCGTTGCGGCGGCGGCGGCCGAGGCGCCACCACAGCAGCAGCAGCCCGGCCGCTCCGCCGGTCAGGGCCAGGGCCACCCGGTTGAAGGCGGTGGAGGTCAGCCGGATGTCGCCGGAGGCGATCCTGACCTCGCCGTCGGGGGTGAGCACGTCGACCCGGATCGGGAAGGTCCCGGTGGCCCTCGTCCCGACCTGGAGCAGCTGGGTCGTGCGGCGCCCCGGCTCGAGCACGAACGGCTCGCTGGCCCCGGGCAGGTCGACCTTGGGCGAGGTCAGGCGCAGGACCACGGTGACCCGCTGGGCCGACCCGTTGGCCACCGTGATCGGGATCTTCCCGCTCCTGGCGGTCAGGGTGACCGGGGTGGTGATCACGGCCACGTGCCGGTAGACGCTCCTGATGCCCTGCCCGATCGCCCTGACGAAGCCGCGGCCCCTGGCCCTGGCCGAGGCCGGGCGCCAGTCGCTGGACTCGGCGACCAGCAGGTCATGGTCGAAGCTGCTGCCGTCGGCGGGCGCGTAGTCGTTGCCGACGGCGCGCAGGAAGCTGTCCAGCTGGGCCCGGGTCTGCTCGACGCGGTCGAGGTAGCTGCGGGGCAGCCCGGCGGCGACGTCGGCCGCGGTCACCGTGGCCAGCCGGCGCTCGCCCTCGGCCGGCCCCTGGGGGACCTTGCCGGCCAGGGTCGAGGCCGGCTGGAGGCGCAGCCAGGGGGCCGCCCCCAGCCCGCGGACGAGCGACCGGAAGAACGCCCGGGTGGGCCGCCAGCCCTGGGGCGGGGCGAGCAGGATGCCCCGCGGCTCGCTCGAGTTGGGGCGCTCCAGCCAGGTCACGGCCGTCTCGGCCAGGATGCGCTGGGCCCACTCGACCGGGGCGCTGGCCGCCCGTGGGTCGGTGAGGGCGCCCGACAGGACGGCGTCGCCGACCAGGGCCCGCTGCGGCGCCGGCCCGCCGCCCAGGTCGACGGTGGCGTTCTGGGTGACCTCGCTGGACGGCGCCGGGAGGTGCCGCGGCTCCAGCACGACCACGTCCCCGCCGGTCTGCTCAAGGGCCTGGAGCAGGGCGCCGTCGATCGCGCCGTCGACCGGCCAGGCCAGCGCCTGGTCCGGGATGGTCCCGATGCCGTTGGCGATCAGGTTGCGACCGGTCCGCACCGGCCCGTCGGCCCTGAGGCCCCCGCCCGCCCTGACCAGGGCCGGGAGGTCGGCGTTGCCGTAGGCGAACGCCGCCGGGCGGTGGCGGCTGGCCGCCGCCTTGAGGGCCTGGAGGAACGTGGCGGCGTGGACCGAGCGCGGGTCGCCCGGGGGGACGCTGGTCCGCCTGCCGCCCTGGCGCAGGCGCCAGCCGCCCACCATGGCGGTCGCGTCCTCGACCAGCATGGCGTCGACCACCATGGTCACCGCGGGCGCCGCCGGCCTGGCCAGCTCGGCCACGACCGCGCCCAGGGAGCCGCCGGGGGCGAGCAGGCCGGCCAGCTTGTCGTCGATGAAGTCGCCGGCCGGGTTGCGGTGGGTGGGCTCGCGCACCGGCACCAGCAGGGCGGCCCGCAGGGGCCGGCGGGCCCCGGCCGGCA
>Ga0081538_10001085_pt1 | contig 28966 bp, 31 predicted proteins | sample TabmetS5T2R1_FD_71022 | JGI IMG/M metagenome (GOLD analysis project Ga0081538, IMG submission 71022) | Tabebuia heterophylla rhizosphere microbial communities from the University of Puerto Rico - S5T2R1 | ecosystem: Host-associated > Plants > Roots > Rhizosphere ...
GAGGTCATTGACTACGTCGAAACGCCTGGTGTGTTCAACTCTGGCAAATGCCTAGCCGTCTGGAGGCCGTAGGCGTCTCCAGGATTGCGACGGCGCTCTCCCAGGGGCAGACGCCGGGCGAGGCGATCGAACCGTGCGTGGCGGCCCTGGGCGCACGAGTGGAGCTGGTGGGCCGGGGTGCGCCGCAGTGCCCCCGCCTCTGTCGCCCAGTGCCCCTTGGTGAGCCTGTGCAGGAGTGCAACGCCTGCGAGGGGGCGCTGGGCCGTCGCCTGAAATGTGCACCCCAGCATCGGACGGATGAGCCGTTTCCCCGCCCGCTGGTCTTGTTCCACGCGATGGTCGCGATGGCGCACCTGCCGGACGCCAATCGCCGTCCTCGCCTCTGGCTCGGAGCGCCTAAGGGCCGCGGCATTCGCCCCGCTCCCAGCGCTGGTGATCGTCTCGGGCACGCCGTGGCGGCGGATGGCTGTGGCCAGGAAACGGGGGGCGGCTGCGCGATCCCGGTGGGTGGTGAGGAGGAAGTCAACGGGGTGGCCTGCTTTGTCCACCGCACGCTAATTGAAGCCGTTGGAGCGGTGCGGCATGGGGATCTCCCCCCGACTGTTCCTTTCGGGCCCGGGCATACCGTATCGGTGCGCAGGGCACCATTGTAACGTTTATAAGTTGGAGCGGAGATTAGGATGATGCTGTTGAAGGCGACGAAGGGTATATGACGAAGTGTTTGCTCAGTGAGCCTCTCTGATTTGTGGTTTCAAGACATAGCGATCTTCATGGTGTCTCATCGCACCGTCCCTCCCGTTACCCTATGTACGTCCAGTTGTCATGTCGGCCGCATGACGAGCGGGCTGTCAAGCTGGGGTCCTTACCGAACATGAGCTCGCCAGGCGTTGACCATGCCCCTCTTGATCTTCGTGGCCAAAGGTGCGATGCTCGATTATTGCGGCGAGGGTTTCCGTGTGCCATAGGAGCTTCCGGCTCCAGCCAGTAGCACGAGGGCCTCATTGGCCTTGGGATCGGTGACGAGGAGGCGGAGGACGTGCAGTCAGGGGCGGGGCAGGAGAAGTCAGTGAGCCTTCTCAACGCATGGACAAGAGAGGCAACCAGGACGTCTGTAGGAGGACATGAGTCGACGAAGGGTGGCGCCACCCTCTCGGCGAGAGGTCGGCTATTAAGCCATGTCACGAGTCGTCACCTTGCTCGCACGTCGGGGGCACGGCGTGCGTCCGCGGAAGGCGAGAGGCAGGCCACTCGTCCAGCCGCGTGCTATGCCGCCAAGATGGATGGGGCTGGAGATGATTCCTGGGGGCGATGCCTCAGGAGCCTGGCTTCGCCGAGGGGCCTACCCATGACCGCGGACCAGATGCGCCCCGTGTCAGGCCTGGTGCTGCGCACCGCGGGGTTCACGCTGCTTGAGGTGGTGATCGCCATCGGCATCCTGGGCACCATTTTGGTGATTTTGTTTGGGACCTATGCTGCCGTCGCCGAGCGTGCGGCCCGCACGCGCGACCTCTCGCAGATCTATCATGAGGCGCGGGTCCTGCTGCAGTTGATGGCCGGTGACGTACGGTCGGCCTTTGTTAAAACCGCCCCCACACAAGCGCAACAGGTAGCTCAGCAAGCGCCACAAGGTGGTCTGAGGGTCGATGTGCCGCTCCCAACCTTTGTCGGGGAACATCGCACGGACGAGAACCAGTCGGCCGACACCCTCGCCTTCTCCACCATCGTGCCGGTGCAACGCCCTGACGTCCCCGATACCGAGATGTGCCGAGTCACCTATAGTCTCGAGCCGGTGGTCAACCACCCCGAGACCCTGATGTGGGTCAGATCTGCCTCCGAGGATCCAGATCCTGCGACGGCGCCCTCCCCGCCTCGGGGGGTATTCCGCCGCATGAATTGTCGTATCGATCCCACCGCCACGACTGAGGACCGCCTCGACCTGCTGACCGAGGCCGCGCGCGGGCTCGAGTTCAAGTACTATGATGCGCAGGGGACGGAATACCTCGACTGGAACTCCCGACAACCCCGTGGGGGGGCCCTCTTGCCGGCATGGATCAAGATCACCCTCCTGTTGGTGGACCACCGTGGCCAATTACGGCCGTTCACGGTGCTCACAGACCTGGTGTTCGCCCCTGGCCCTAGTAGCAGCACCGCTGGGACCAGCAGTACAGGGAGCGGGACCCTGGGCGGCGTCGGGAGTGGCACCACTGGAACCGGTGGCACGGGGAGCGGGACCCTGGGCGGCGCCAGGAGCGGCACCGCTGGGACCAGCAGTACAGGGAGCGGGACCCTGGGCGGCGTCGGGAGTGGCACCACTGGAACCGGCGGCACGGGCTCTAGACGCTGAGCTCGAGTGTAGACATGGTGGGCTTTCCCTAAGAATTGGAGAAATTTCGGGCGCTAGGACATTTACCCGTTACCACACAACGACTTGTAAAGGCGCTCACCAAATGCAGGTTACATGAGAGTCCGGGCAAGTGTCCCTCATGAAGCCGAAACGCAGGTAAAAGCCTCTCAGACCGCCATCTCCAAAAAACAATGCCTTATCAACTCGTTAGAAGTGGAGAGTTCTGAGAGTGCTGGTCTCAGCGATAGTGCTCGGATCCCCTACCGTACAAAATTTCGCGTTTTCTCCGGGGAAGCCAAGGCCGCATAGGAATTCACCACCAGTGTCTGTCGTGACGTGCTTTGGGCTAGCGACATCCCTCTGGCCCTCGTTGTCAATGGAAGGAGCGCGACGCACTGGAAGATTTGTCGCTGCAGCTCATGGGTACGACTCTTATATGGGGTGATTTAGCGACGGTCGGTTGATCTCAGCGTTTCATCGGGTGCGATGGGTTTTGGCATACTTCAGGGTGACTTTGAGAATCCGATAGGAGGCTCCAAGAGTCCCCCGCCAGGTACCAGACACCTTCGAGTGCCCTCCCTGACGTTGACGATAGCGTACTGGCACCTCGCGGATGGGCACGCCATGCTGGACGGCCTTGACGATCATCTCACTTGGCCAGCCATAGGTGCGTTCTTCCATCCGCAGGCGCTCCAGTGTGTCTCGTTTGATCGCCCGAAACGGCCCAAGATCGGTGAGGGGGATACGAGCCAAATGGCTGATCGCCATCGCCACCAGCCAGTTGCCGAAGACTCCGTGTAGTGGCATGGCCCCCGGCTCGCGCCTGCCTGCTAACCGTGAACCCAACACCAACTCTGCTTCGCCCCGCTCGATCGGATCGATCAATAACGGGATCTCCTGCGCGTCAAAACTGCCGTCGGCGTCGAGAAAGATCAAAATATCCGCCTCGGGCGCAGCCCATGCCCCCGCCAGGCAGGCAGCACCATATCCGCGTTGGGGTTCGCGCACCACCAGGGCGCCGTGCGCGGCAGCGACTTCGGCGGTGCGGTCCTGGCTGCCATTGTCCACGACGATCACTTGGTAGAGCGTCGACCACGGTAACTCACCCAGCACGAATGGCAGGCTTTCTTCTTCGTTCAGGGCGGGAATGATAACACTCAGCTTCACGTCAGAGGCTTCCAGCGCAGACCCATGGTGCGATGTCCCTCACCGCGCGGCATCGGGGATGCCGCCCGGCGCCGACGCCAGCTTCCGGGAGTGGACCACCCACCAATAGCCGATGATCCACGAAAAGACCGGCGCATACTCCACTATCCGCAGTCCGTATGGCGCGTCTGCAAAGATGGGCAGCGTCTCCAGATAGGCGAGATTGACCGACCAGCTCCAGTATAGCCAGGCGGGTGTGAGCCAGCTTTGTGTCAGCGTCACGAGCGCCAAGAGCCAGACCAGATACCATTGAAACACGCTCGGCGAGACCAAGGTCAGATACAGGGCGATGAGGCCCACCCCCCATTGGACTGCCTGTTGATCCGTCTTGTGGGACTGACGAATGCAGTGCACCATGACGAGCACCAGGATGACGACGGATAGCCCTTTCACATAGGGAAAGGGGTTTTCAGTGATGCCCCCAACCAGCCACATCAGGATGGGCCGCACGCTGAGGTTATAGAATTCATAAGGGGTGATGTAATACGGCAGATAACCGATGATTTGCCGCCCCGCGTCCAGGTAGAGCAGATATCCCGTCCCGACGATTCCGAAGAACGCCAGCGGCATCTGCCAGCCTCTCTTACGATAGAGTACAGGGAGCAAGATCGCGGGGTAGAGCTTGATCAGAGTAGCCATGCCCAACGCCCCCCCCACCAGCCAGGGGCGATTCCGCATCATGCAGAGAAAGGCGAGCAGCACAAAGGGGAGCATCAGACCGTCGAGATGGCCGCTGATCCCGAGTTCGACGATCACCAGCGGGTGCCAGGCGTAGAGCAAGACGTAGCTTCGATGGAGCTCGAATTGCTTCAGCAAGAGCAACAGCAGGGCAATTGATCCTGTATCCGCCAGCAGGATCAAGGCTTTCATCCCCACCAGATCGCTCGGACACAGCCAGGCCATCAGCCGAAAAAAGAGCTGTGCCCCTGGCGGATACAGCGTGATCACCGACTTGCGGTTGATCATGGGGAAGATCGTGTCATCGCGTAAAAACCCTAACTCGGGAGCTTCGGGAGGATAGTGATAGGGATTGATGCCTGCCTGCTGCACCAGGCCATCCCAGACATAACGATAGATATCGTCGGAGAGAAATCCCGGCGTTACCCACAACACGCTGAGACGAAAGATCACCGCCCACCCCAGGATGAGGGGCATGACCAGGGGATGAGGCGTGAGGGCGCGGCGGCGTACTTCGAGGAGCGCCACCACATAGACGAGGAACACCCCCGAAAACCACAGGAGATAGAAGGGATAGTTGGTCCGATCGAGCGGGGGTTGCCAGGCGCTTCCCGGCAGATACAGAAAAAATGAGATGAGACCCAGGATCGCCAGGCGCCAGGGGAAGGGAGCCGGAGCAAGGGGTTTCATAGGCTCCACTGGGCCCCGCATCCGCGACAGCAGTGGTGCGGTTCGTCGCTCAACAGCATGCGCCGAAAGCGCTGATAGGACGCATTGTTCCAGAGGCTTGCCAACGGTTCCTCAAAGGCATTGCCGAGGGTGATCGAGGCCAAATTCTCGGCGCTGAACGGGGCGATGCAGCACGGGAACACCGAACCATTGGCGGTGATGTACATCACCGTCCAGGGGCGCATGCAGCGCGCCCATGGCCTGGTCTGAGCGCCCTGCTGGATGCTCTGAGCCGGAGTGGTGGCGCCGGAGGCCTCAAAGCGCAGGCCCAATTGCGTGGCCAGGGCCTCGCTGGCTTGAATAATCTCTTCTTCCTGGGACTGTAGATTTTGAAAGAGCGATTGGCCCTGAGTCGCCAGCTTCTCGTCATTGTCGTCGTGCCAGTAGACCAGGCGCTGCAGGTACACTTCCTCGATCCCGAGGCGATGGGCGAGACGCAGAAAGTCCGGCAACTCTGCCAGTGTTTCCCGTAACCCGGTGAGCCAGAGGGATACCCGCGGTTGGGCCGCTCCGAGGCGTCTCTTCAGGGTCATGAGGGCTTCGAGATTGTTCAAGATCAGCGGGAACATCGGTTTGCCACGCACCTCGGCATAGCTCTCGGGCGTGGTGGCGTCGAGGGAGACCCGATACTCATCGAGCTGGCTGTCGATGAGCGCCTGCTGCCAGCGGGCGTTCAGCAGCGTGGCGTTGGAGTTGAAGAGCACATACTTCCCCGCCGCTTTCAGGTGGTGGATGATTTGCGGCAATTCTTTGTTGAGCAGAGGCTCGCCGATGCCATGCAGCACCATGCGCGTCGCGGAGGGGAATTGCGCTACCAGGAAACGGACTTTATCGAGCGTGAGCAGGGCGGGGGACTCCACGCGGCCGTAAGTGAGTGGACAGGTCTTGCAGGTCAGGTTACATTCATTCGTGACCTCAAGGTAGAGGCAAGTCGGCGCCGATGTGGCAACGGCACCACGCTGATCCGCGTCGATGACTTGAAAATATCTCTTTTCGTCCATGCCTTGGCTCCATTGGCGCGACCGCCTGGCGTGTAGACGAGTGCATTGTTCCAGAGCGACATGCCGGAGGTTCAGGGCAGATCCCCGAAAGGCCCCCTACAGTCCTCGCGCGCGCGCGGCGCGCAGGACCCCGATGACCGTCATGGCATCGGTGATCTCGCTTCGCAACACCATCTGCAGGACCTCCTCGAACGGCAGGGGTCGCACCTCAATGAACTCGGTATCATCCGGCGGTAGCTGTACCTTGAATAGGTCCTCGCCCAGGAACAGGTGGGCGGTTTCGTCCACCACACTCTTGCTGGTGTGAAAGGTGCTGAGCCAGGTGAGTTTGCCGGCCTGATAGCCGATTTCCTCGGCCAGTTCACGCTGAGCGGCCTCCTGACGCGATTCTCCGGCGTGCATACCGCCGGTCGGCATCTCCCAGGTTGCCCGCTTCGCCACATAGCGGTATTGCTTGATCATCAGAACGGTGTTGGGGTCCAGAAAGGGTAGGATGCCGACGCACTCGCCGCAGGTGACCACGCCGTATATGGTCGTGCGTCCGTCGGGGAGCTCAACGAGGTCTTCGCGCAAGGAGATCCACGGATTGCGATAGATCTGCCGCGTCGCTTTTTGCTCCCAAGGGACTGCCGCGAAGCGGGCCCGTTCGTTCACTGTTGAAACCCCTGTAAAAACCGCCGTGTCTGCCGCGCCAATCCGTCGTGAATGTGCGCAAACGACTCTCTGAGGCGTGCGAGATCTTCGGGCGTATCGACGTCATACCAGGATTCGGTACAGGCTACCGTCAAGCCAGCCAGTGCGGAACGTCGCCTGGTTTCGGGGAAGACCTGCGGAGTACTCCAGGGCATCTTTTCGAAGAGTTCTCGGTGCGATTGGCGTAGGCCGATCAGGTAATAGCCGCCATCCTCCGTCGGCCCTAACACGACATCGTTCTCACGTGCGGCGATGAGTGTAAGGGCTTGCTCGAGATAGGCAGTTGGTAACGTGGGAGTATCACTGTCGATGACGACTACCTGGGTATAGCCTTGCCGAAACAACTGATTGAAGGTGAACAAGAGCCGGGCGCCAAGGTCGTCTCCACGTTGGGGGATCAGTCGAAAATGGGGAGGCGTCAAGTCTTTGAACAGAGACTCGGACTCCTCCGGACTATACGAGACTACAGGGGCCGCCCTCGACAGGGCGTTCACCTGGGTGATCTTATCGACGAGGAAGCACTGATAGAGCTGTGCCGCCTCGCGATGCGACAGCGGCGGACATAACCGGGTCTTGACCTGCCCTGGCTGCGGTGCTTTTGCCATGATTGCCACGGCACTCCGGACCTTACCTGCTCTCATGTCAGCCATCAGCCTCTCCACCGGCCGCGTACCGCTCGGGACCACATGAACCGAGTCTAGAGCTGATCCTCTACCCTGTCAAGCGTCTATGCGTGGCAGTGACCACATCTCAGGCACGACTATCGGCCGCGACATCCTGTGCCAGAGTCTTTTCTAGCACAAACAGCGCGGGCTGATGCACCAGTCGCTCCCATCGCGATCCGAGCCAGCGCGTGTCGACGGTCCGCAAGGAGCGTGCCGCGAAGATGCGCTGCCACTCGTCGGCCCTTTTGAAGGCAAGTGCCGGATGCATGTCGCCTCCGTGGCGGTACCGGTTGAGCCAGCCGTCCAGGCGCTCGAGACAGACACGCTCCCACCGATACCGGTAAACCGACTCGAGGATGATCAGCCGCACACCCGTGACGCGCACAGCCTCGTCCAGAACGGCTTCGGGATCGGCGCAGTGATGCAGCGCCAAGGAGATGAGGGTCATGTCGAAGGCGGCATCCTGAAAGGGCAACCTAGCGCCGTCATAGATCAGATACGGGACCGGCACACGCTGGTAGAGGCCGATATCCACGGCACAGAGCCACATGTCCGTCCGCCGTTGCAGCGCCGCCGTGACATACCCCTCACCGGCGCCGAGGTCGAGCAGACGCTTGCCGGCTAGAAAGGGCAGGAGAGTCTCCGCCTCCGCCTCGGCGTAGTGCCGGAGGAGCGTCTGGAGCATGCGGGCGATCATCGTCGATGATTCCTCGGGCGCCGAGGAGAGGACGTCATGTCCATCCTGCATAGCCTTCAGCTGCTCTCTGCGAGGTTGTACCGTTCTATGTGGTCGTCCTCTGCGGAGGCCCCTTGGACCTTCGTCCTCAGCTTGGGCCCTACGGCCCTACGATATCGGACATCCTATGGCCTGGTCGATGAGCCGTCGGACCTCCGCCGTGTCCAGAATCGGGCGCGGCACACCCAGGCGGTCGAGGAGCGTACGGGCGGTACGGTCATCGAAGTGGACATCCTGGGTGAAATAGTCACGATACGGCCCTTGCAGACGAGCCACCTGGCGCTCGAGCGCCGACAGCTTGGTCAGCGGCGTGTGGCAGGCATCGACGATTGACAGGCCAGGCAACCCAAAGTAGTCCGCGATCATGGCCAGCATCGTCTCCTGCACTGGCGCCTTCGAGACCACTAGATGAAACGTCTTGCCTGTCCCATCGGGGTGTTCCGCCAGGGCCACCAGCGCTCGGGCCACGTAATCCACCGGAACGATATTAAAGCGCGCCGTGGGTGCGCCTTCGATCCGGAGGCGCACCGCCAAGCGATGGGACAGGCGCGCCAGCGTTTCCATCATGCGGATAAAGATGAAAAAGAGGTTTGAAGGTTGGCCACCCGCGGTTTCAGGCGCCGGCCCCACCACCGCGCTCGGCCGGAAAATGCGCACGTCGATGCCCAAACGGTCGCCGGCCGCGCGCATGGATGTTTCGGCGTCGAGTTTGACACGCTCGTAGGGGTTATGGAAATCCTGACCCACATCCCCCTCCTCCTCCAACACCGTCCCTGAGCGCTTTCCGCATACGTAAGCTGTCGAGAGATACCCCCAGCGCCGTAAACGTCCACCGTGAAGGGCGGCCAAGAGCGCGAGCGGACCATGAATATGGCCAGCCCGGAACTGATTCATATCGGAGGGAAAGAAGGCCGTATCTCCAGCGCAGTGAATCACCGTTTCGACCGTATCGCGGAGGCGGCGCACCAGCCCCGGTGTCAGGTCATGTTGGGGGTTGGTGAGATCGGCGTCGAGAACCTCCAACTGGCATCTGTCCGGAAGCTGGCCAACAGCCCGCATCACTCGCGCGTGCGCCGAGTGCTCTCCCCGCGGGCGAGCGATGGCGATCACCGAGCGTCCGCCGGCCAGCAGGTGACGCAGGACCTGGCGGCCGATGAAACCTGTTGCCCCAGTGAGCAAAATCGCCGTGGAAGCACCGACTGGTGGCATTCAGCAATCCCCCTCCCTCGCTGTGCCACCGGCCTTGTGCGGGTGGCGGTGTGGCCATGGACTCCCCGGCGGGCGATTCGCCGGACCGCGCCAGCGCTCGGCATAGCGCTGAGTATCAACGCGCAACGTATGTAACAACAACAGCCAGACGATGAACAGGAACGTGCGCCAGGGACCGCGAATCAGGAAGCGACGGCCAGAGGTGTGCAGCGGCTCCCCAATGAGCGCCGTCTGCCCCATGCGTTTGAGGCGCTGGCTGAAGTCGAGATCCTCCATGAGCTGCAGTGGGCGATATCCGCCCATCTGGCGGAATACGGCGGTGTACACGAAAAGCCCCTGATCGCCGTAATAGTTACGGGTGAAACGATAGCGGAGACGGTTGATCCAGTTGATTGCCCGCAGACTCCACACCGGCTCTGCAAACCGATGTGCGAACGCCCCGCCGACGACGTGTTCGTGCGCCAGTGCCCGCCGGATCAACTTCAAGGCTTGCGGCGGTGGGAAGGAATCCGCGTGCAGAAACCATAACACCTCTGCCCGCGCGCGAGCCGCACCAGCGTTCATCAGGATGGCCCGGGTGGAACCGTCGGGCCAGAGAAGTTGCGCCCGGCCAGCCACCGCAAGCGCCGTGCCCTGTCGGTCACCGGCCGCAGCCACCAACACTTCAGCCGAGTCTCTCCCCGCTAGACGATCCAGGTGATCAAGGGTACGGGTTAGCGCCTCGGCATCGTTTCGCACAGGAATGATGATCGAGATGTGCGGGGTGTTCGTCGTTGGCTGCTCTCGTCTCATGCGACTCGATCACCTCTCCTAGGCGTCCAGGTAAAGCGTGGTTGCCCGAGTTCGCAGCGACCGCCGTCATTCCTCCTGGATGCAGCGAACGGGTGAGAGGTTGCAGAAACGGGGGGCTCTTCACGGTGGGCTGCTGAGCGTTCTGTGATGGCGAGCCCAACTCCGCCAGGATGTCATCGCGAACGGCGACGCGATCTACCCATATAAATATTTAGGGGTTATCAGTGCGATCAGGCGCTGCAACTGCTGGCGGTTGTCCTGTCCGCGATAGAAGCTCAGGAACACCCGTGCCGGTGCCGCGTCAGCCCCTTTTGCATTGGCGCGTCGAGGGATCACCTCTAGCATCCCTTCAATGGGAACAAATCCCGCTTGTGGAGCCAGCCGATCGCCAGCGACCGCCTCCAGGATGAACACCGGTGGGGTATGTCCGAGGAGGATCGGGTGCACATCGCCGGTCATGCGAAGAGGATTGCCCTGTGTCTGGCGCTCTACAGTAGGGCTGTCGATGGCGAGCAGCGTCAAGCCGGCCTCTGCCACCCGCTGCGCGACCTCAACGGTGACACCGGGCATGTGGAAGAACCCCTTGGCATCTGGGGTATAGTGTTCCGACCCACGCCGCATCACGGCACCGAAACCGGTCAGGAGGACTAGGGCGTCATACTGCCGTAACTCATCAACCGGTGGCAGCATCTCCGTCGTGACTAGCTCGCAATAACGCACCCCATTGCTCTCGTAGCAGTATTGGCTGTCGGGCCAGGCTGAGACGTCGACCACTCGGGCCAGCAGCGGGAGATTGACGCGATAGGCTGAATTATTGAGGACGTCATGCAGATCTGCGCTACCCTCCAAAAAGTGCACCGGCATGTCGATGTGTGTGGTGTTATGCGCCACCAGGGGGCGGAGCTGGCCATCGTCCTTAACGCCCACCTCCCCACGCATGAAGATTGGCTGGCCATGCCGGCGCGGCAGCACGGGTCGGCTCAGGACACTGGCTGCTGGCCCATAGGTAAAGTAGACCTCGAGGGACAGATCGTATTTGATCAATTCATTAGCCATCACTACTCTAGACTCCTTAGACAGGGGGGCAAGGCGCTTTCAAGCCTAGCAACACCCGTGGATGAAGTCAAGCAGCCACGACCACGGGGGGCCAGTCAGAGCTTTGCGCGGTGATGTCCGAGCCGACCTATCGCTCCCTGTGCCACTCGGAGAGGGCTGGGGTGAGGGGACCGTCAGCGCGCGGACATGCGCTGCCGCGCTCACCCTGACCGTTTTTCGGCAGACGAGGGCGGCAGAACGAGGTGGACCTTGAGCGTCCCCGGGGTCATCGCCCGCTTGAAGGCTTCCACCCCATGCTCGATGGGATATTCGGCATCGAGCATGGCCTCGACATCGATGAGTCGTCGTTCAAGCAGACGCAGGGCCGGTGCAAACGGTCCACAGCGGGAGCCAACCACAGAGATCTCGTCGATGGCCAGTGGGGCCATGGTCACCTCTTGGGTACCGTGAAACGTTGATTTCAGTACCAGCGTCCCGCGTGGCCGCAGCAGCGAGCGCGCAAGTTCGAAGCCACTGGCCTGACCGCTGCAATCGACGACGACATCAAAGCGGCCATGGGATTGGGCCGGCGTGTCCAGAGTGGGAATGCCGTACCGCTGCAAAATCGCGAGCTTGCGGGCATGACGACCGGAGACGTTCACCTGGCAGCCCGTCAGTTGGAGGACCTGAGCCACGAGCAAGCCGAGCTTGCCGTCGCCGATCACCGCCACGCGCTGGCTCGGCCGGATATGTATGCGGTCAGTGATCTCCAGGGCTGCCGCCAGTGGTTCGACGAACACCGCCTGTGTATCGGTTACCGCATCGGGCACGCGGTGGAGATTGCTTGCAGGGAGCGTCAGATACTCGGCCATGGCGCCGTCCCGCTTCAGAATCCCCAAGACCGAACGCTGGCTGCAATGCGTCCCATCTCCGCGCCGACAGACGTCGCAGGTGCCATCGGCGGCGTTGATTTCGCCGACGACACGGCTCCCGTCGGGCAGGTCACCCACAAACTCATGACCGAGCACCCCACGATAATTCATGTACCCTTTCATGATCTCGATGTCCGTGTTGCAAATCCCCGCCCGGCGTACCCGTACTAAGACCTCACCTGATGCCGGTGTCGGCATAGGATAGTCGTCGCGGCACGACAGCCGCCCATCAAAGACCAACGCTTTCATCTCGCACCTGTCCTGGTACATCTCTGCGGCAGCTTGGCGACTGAGGTCTCGATCTTCATTGGCGTGATGATTCCCCTCAGAGCCATCCTGCGCCATATTCTAAATCACACCACGCAAGATGTGTACACATGATCTGCGGCGACCAATCGCCCGGCGCGTCGCGCTCCCTCCAGATGAATTTCTACCACTTGCTCGGGTGGAGTTGAGAAAATAATCTATTCCTGAGATGATGATCATCGGATACTTTTCTGCAGCTGCAGGCGCGTGGGTGATCAAGTGGGGTGGAGCTTGTCACGTCAAGCTCGTGACTACCGATCGATAGTGACCACGTTCTAAAGCGCGGGGTGAGTGCCATGTATGACTTCGACCTGTTGTGTATCGGCAGCGGTCCTGCCGGTCAGCGGGCAGCAGTCCAAGCGGCCAAGCTAGGTTGTCGAGTCGCCGTGGTGGAGAAGCGACATATCGTCGGCGGGATCTGCGTTGACACCGGAACAATTCCCAGCAAGACCTTTCGTGAGGCGGTGATCTTCTTTTCGGGCCTGGTAGGACGCTTTGACTGGCGGCAAGCCGCTTGGGAGGAGACCCGCCCCACGGTCGAGCAGTTGCTCGCGCGAGTCGGGGCGGTCATGCGGCGCGAGACTGAAGTCATCGAACGGCAGCTCAGGCGCAATGGCATCACCCTCCTGTGGGGTGAGGCCTCTTTCAAGGACCCGCATACCATTATGGTGGAGTCTGAACGTGGCTGGCGTACCGTGACAGCGGCCAATATTCTGCTTGCCGTCGGCACGCGGCCGGCTCCACCTCCCGGAATGCAGGCGGACGGCGACGTCATTATCACCAGCGATGGGGTCATGCAACTGACACGGCTGCCGCGTAGTATGGCGGTGGTGGGGGGAGGCATCATCGGCATCGAGTATGCGTCGATGTTCGCTTCCCTGGGTGTGCAGGTCACGCTCATCGATAAACGTTCGCGTGTGCTGGAATTCCTGGACTGGGAAATCGTCGATGAGTTGATCCACCAAATGCGCGATTGGAACGTCACCTTTCGGCTCGGCGAAGCTGTCGAACACGTGGAGATCGCCGACGGCCCACCGCGGCGGGCGACCTTGTTCCTCGAGTCGGGGAAGCTGATCACGTCGGAGCTGGTGCTGTTTTCGGCAGGGCGGTTCGGTGCCACCGAGCGCCTCAAACTCGACGCCGCCGGCCTCACGGCTGATGAGCGTGGCCGGCTGCGAGTGGACGCCCAGTTTCGCACCGAGGTGACACACATCTTTGCCGCGGGTGACGTGATCGGTTTCCCCAGTCTGGCGGCGACGTCTTCGGAGCAAGGGCGTCTCGCAGCCTGTCACGCCTTCGGCATTCCGACAGGCGACATGCCCCAACATTTTCCCATCGGCATCTACTCGATCCCAGAGATCTCCATGGTTGGAGCCCCGGAGCATGAGCTGACCGAACGCCGCATTCCCTATGAAACCGGCGTGGCACGCTACCGGGAAATCGCCCGCGGCCAAATTCTCGGCGACGACAGTGGCCTCTTCAAGATGCTGTTCTTGCGGGACACCGGGCAACTACTTGGGGTGCATGCCATCGGCACCGGCGCTACCGAACTGATCCATATCGGTCAGGCCGTACTAGGCTTGGGCGGCGGACTGGACTACTTCTTACAAACCGTCTTCAACTACCCGACATTGGCGGAGTGCTACAAAGTCGCGGCACTCAATGCCGCCAACAAATTTTCACGGTAGTGGTCCGGGGAGGATCGCAAAACGATGGAGGAGCTGCGATGCCTCGTCCTTTTCCAGGCGCGAGCCCGCGCCCCTACAACGGGGAGAGGATGTCGTGTGGGCCGATGGCGTGCCGCACGACCGGCCGCTATGCCCGTGAAACCGTCACCCCTTCGGGGTCATCAAGACAATCGGTCCAACCCACTGCCCCAGACGCTCCGAGGCGCCAGGACGCTACCCGATGACACTCCCACGCCTGGGACCTCGCCGCTCACAAGTCCGAGCTCTTTAATCCTTGCAGCTTCCGCAAATGCCCCACCTGTCCGAGATGCAAGAAGCCGTGATTGACGATCGGGATACGCACCGCTGTCATCACCGTGATATCACCGAATGGCATGATTCGGACGCTGCGCAGTAGGTCCTCCTCCGTCACGACATTGAGCCATCCGTCAGTTGCTTGCCAAACCGCGCGCTGATAAGCCATCCACTGCTCCACCGCGGGCAACCGCATGCGTGCCGCTTCCTCAGGTGGCATGCCGGTCCCTTGTGCCGTGCGTGGCAGCCCGAACGTCTGGTCGTAGCCCCCCGAAAGCCAAACGGTTGGCTTACGCTGTTGAAACACGAACTGCACCAGGTTGTCCTCAGTGCGGACGTAATGCCAGGCGATGAAGCCAATATGATTGCCCTGGCCGTTCGGGCGAAAGTGCATCTGCTCTGGCGTCAAATCCGAGATCGCCTTATCCCATGCCTCATGTTGCTGATGAATGGAATCGCGGATGAAATCGAGGACGATAGCCATGGCGATTCTCCTTATAGCACATCTGACACCGATCTGCGTGGCGTGGCTTCGCTAGGCGGACGATCCTCTGAATGGGGTCTGGTTCATGGGGACACAAGGTTGGACATCCCCGGCCCCGCTGAGTCCAATAGCCTAGAGAGCGCATTATACAACGTACCGTCGCCTCTGTCTGGATAGGGGCTCATCGATGGCCCCCTCTGCCTTTCCGGAGAGCCTGATGCATGCGCCAGACATCGGATTGGGTCGTCCTCAAGCAGCGGGGGTGACTATTCACCTGGTGGCAGTTTCCCAGAGCGTTGGCTTCGAGTCAACGGATTTCCTGCTCGTCTATTCTGCTCATGGTCAGAGGGCGAAGCCGAGGGCGCCGAATGGGCCAGTGGCCACCTCCACGAGGTGTCGTTGCGGCGGCTCCTGGGAGTGGAGACTCGGCAGTTTGACTCGAAGGCCGGCACATCGGCCGAAACCATGTGCCGGCCGATCGCCGCACCATCGGCGCTACATATCCGTATCCAGCGGTTTCAGTGAGGGACACCTCTACTGCGGGTTGTCAGGTTCGCCCTTAGGGGTTGGCATGCCATGCTATAATGGGGGATGATCAGATCATGGGGGTCGATACCGCGCCAGCCGATGCGGAGTACCGGGGTCGTGGACCTATATGCATCGCTTTGACGCTACGGAGACAGGAGCTGCACCGATCGCATGGGAAAACGCCGGGCCAGCAGCCGAACACGAGGCCGTCAAAGCTGCTCTGGATCACCCCGGTCTGCTCGAAACCACCCTCGCACGCCTGCACGGTAGTGACGGGGCACGCCTGCAGGCAGCCCGGCTAGCGGTCCGCTATCTGGCCACGGGTGGAGCGAAGCGCGTCTATCTGATCACCGCGTACGACCGGCAGGGGGACGCATACACCTTTGTGTTGAAGCAGTTCTTGCCCGTAAAACTTGGCCACTTGCCTCCGGAGGCAACAGTCGGCGGTGCGAACGCCCAATCCGAAGACCTCGACGCCCGACTGCTCCAGCGCATGGTGTGGGCGGCACGTCGAGTGGACGACGTAGCCCCCGGACTCTGCCCGCGCTTTGGAGGTTTCTGGGAATGGTTGGATGGGCAGGGCCGGATGTGCCGGGCGATGACCGAAGCCTACGTGGAAGGGTATAGCCTCGACCGCTGGAAAGGCATCCTCGAAGAGCGCTTCATTCAGGGAGACCTTGATTTTGTGCAGTATTCCATGCAACGTCAGGCCATGGAACGCCAAGGTATTGCCGCGTATATGCGGTTGTGGGATGTGCTCGGGCGTCGGACCTTTACCAGCGATCCTAGTCCATGGAATGTGCTGCTGAGCCCGACGACCGGTGGTTTGCAGCCGTCGATCATCGATTTGCACAGCATTCACGATGGGGGCGCCCCGCTGTACGTCTTCCAGACCCTCGAAGAGCTGTTTGGCAACCGGGATGAAGTACGCGAGCATGTGCTGTGTCCGGGCATTCTGGATGCCCTCGGGAGTGCGGCAGGGGTGCAGTTCCTCGACGCCGTCCGTGTGGCCCTCGAGGCCCAGAGCGCAGTCCGAGAACGTGTTGGGTTAAGCCCTTTTACCGGCAGCATTCGGGCCATCTCGCGATTCCTGGCATCTCTGGCGGACCGCCTGTCGGAGCCGCCATCGCCCGCTCAACAGCCATAACCCTGTGGTGACACGCCTTGCTGATAGGCGGCCTAGGCTTGCCTCACAAGGGGCAGAAATACCCCGAAACACCATGGAGCATCGAGATCATGCACGCCGTCGTACCGCTTATCATCATGCTGTTCATCGGCATGCTCGCCGACACTTTGTGGGGGCAGCCGTTTACGACCTATGACCTGCGAGTCAATGGCGCCATCATTGCGGTGATCACAGCTGATCTCCGAGGCCATCGGCGCCAGGATCTGATGGTGATTTCGAGAACGGGTACCTTCCCCAGGGAAGCACGCTGGGCCTCGGTGTTCTGGCAGCAGGAGGGAGGACGCTTCAACCCGCATCCAGACCTCGTCTGGGAGATGGATCCGCAAGCGACAGTGGTCGATGTCGGCCGGCTCGGTTCCGAGCGCGATCACCAGTCCATCGTCTATCTCACCGACTCAGAGGTCCGCGCCTATCACCTGACGGGCAGGGGACCGCCGACACCCACGACGCTCTTGAAAATCCCCACCCTGACGGTGTTTCCTGAACCTGTCGATCTCCCACACCTGCCCCTGATCCAAGACTGGAAGGGGACAGGGCAACCCTGGCTGGGCATCCCGCAATTCGGCCAATTGATGCTCTACCCCATCGCTCAGGCCGGACCCCAAGGACCAGGAGAACCTGTCAAGCTCTATCAACCAACGCTATTGTTCGGGGGCGAGCGGGAGAATCGCCTGATCCGAGATTACGCCTTGCAGCTGATCTACCGCCTGCCGGAGTTAGGTGTGCGAGATTTTAACGGGGACGGCCGCGCCGACCTGATTGCCACCTGGCAGGATCACGTGGCCGTATATCTCCAGGATGCCACGGGCCGCTTTCCCCAAGAACCGTCGCCGACGTTTCACTTCAACATGCGAACGGAGCAGGAACGTACCCTGCGCTTAGTCCAGGTATCCCCGCTCATCGAAGACCTGGACGGCGATGGCCGCGCCGATCTCATCCTCACCAAAATGACCGGCCGTATCACCGATCGTCGCCTCGTCACGTCGGTGTACCTCAATCGCACTGGCAACTTACCTGCGCAGCCGGACGTGCGGCTCGAGCATGAGGGTTTCGCGACCACACTGTTGACCAAGGATCTCAATGGCGATGGCAAGCGCGACCTGCTGTTTCCCGTGGTGAAAATCGGTGTGCGTAACCTCATCCGCAACCTCCTCACCGATCGTGCCGAGGTGACTCTGCTGGGGCATCTGTATCGCGATCAGGGGATCTACGCCAGCACTCCTGACTGGGCGCGGAGTTTTAGCTATCAGATCGACCTGAGCGATGGGGTGGTATTACAAGGCGGGTGGCCCAATATCGACGGAGACTTCGACGGCGATGGCAAAGCGGACCTTCTGATCGCTGGGAATGACGAGGTCGCCGTCTACCTCGCCAACCCTGCAACGCTGTTTGCCCGCGACCCAACGGCGCGGATACCGGTTAAAACCTCCTCTCATGTGCTCGTTCGCGAATTGACCGATAGTCGACACGCGGACATCGTCATATGGTATGACGGGCCGTCAGAGTGGAAGGGCGTGGTGAAGGTCTTGGTCAATACCCACAAGGGGTGGTAGCAGCTATGGTTGTGTCTCATCCTGCCGCCACAGTTCCTCCAGCTTCGTATACTTTTCGGGAAACACTGCCTGGTAGCGTAGGAACGCGGGGATAGGGTACCGCACACCCCCTCGGTGGGTGCCTTTGAGACCCTCGACGACCTCAGCGATACGAGCCCGAGGGATGGTGAACGCCATCTCCGAGTCCTCGGTCTGGGCGAAGATGCGATCGCCATAGCAGGGTAGAATCACCTGACAATCTTGGGTATGCATGGTTTGGATGATGATATCGGCACAGTCGATGCGCCCGGAGAAGCTCGAGGTGATCCGCCCGCCACGCTTATAGAGCGCCGCCGTCACTAGGCGCATCACTTGGGCTGAGTTACCGTAGAGCACGACGACATCGGGCTCAAACTCGGTGCGCGTCAACGGCGCGACCAAAATAGCATGATACGTGCCGTAGGGGAATTTCGGTTGTTGGGCTTCCGTCACCGCTCCGGCAGCTTCGGTCTCGGTATACATCTCGGCGCATGCAAAGCCCTGGGTATAGTAGGGGATTTCCTGCTCGAAGCCGAATACCACCTTGGCCAGCGGGCATGACAGGTCCTCTCTCGTCAAGGCCAGGGCCCATCCATACCGTCGTGCGATGCTGATCCCCTGGCAGATGGCCGATTGAAACCCCATATCCTTGGCCGGATGTCGCAATTTGGGCGGCACTTCGTCGGGCGACCTGGCCATTTTAATGGCGAGCGGCAGGTGTTGGGGGCGGATATACTCCTGCAGAACACCGTAAAGCGTTTGAAGGTCAATCATGCGGGGCACTCCCTCTGCTACGTCTGGATCGTAACCAACATTTGCGATGTAGGCACAAAAACATAAAAATAGGCATAAGAGTAGAGATAAATCATCGATGCGTCCAAAGCCTGGACATCGCTGTTACCTTACTCGAATTACCGGGCCTTTGCAATCTGGGGTGCGTCGGCCTCTCCCGCCTTTCGTAGGGGTTTGGCGAAATCGGCGTTGACATCTGAGGGTTTTTTGTCTAGGATGGAGGGCTACCGATACATCGCAGCAGAGGACTCCCGCACTTCACATTTCCTATCTAAGGTACCATCATGCCAACACAGACCATCGGTTTCGGCGGAGACGTGTTTGATCTCGTGATACGAGCAGGGCCCATGGGGAAGCTCGTGCTGCTCATTTTGCTGGGCTTTTCAGTGGCCTCTTGGGCGGTCATCATTCATAAGTGGCGCCTGATGCGGCGAATCAGGCGCGATACACAGCTGTTTCGTGAAATCTTTGCCGACAGTGACAATCTCGCTGTCGTGTACGCCGCCACCAAGCAGTACCAAGCCTCTCCACTGGCGCGCATGTTCGCCACAGGATATGCTGAGTTGCGCACGCATCCGCCGGCGAAAACGGCCACTCGTGGTCGCAATGGACTGTCCGACGAACTGCACGAGGATTTGGTCAACGAGCCTACGGTGTTCGATGCCGGGCGCTTCCAGCGCATGCTATCGCTGATGGCGTCGGAGGAAACCATCCGGCTGGAACGATTGCTCCCCTTTCTCGCCACTACTGGCAGCGCGACCCCGTTCATCGGACTCTTCGGAACCGTCTGGGGGGTGATGAACGCGTTTCATGGCATTGGTCTGCGGGGATCAGCCACGCTGGCCACCGTTGCCCCAGGCATCTCAGAAGCGCTCATTGCCACCGCGGCCGGTCTCGCTGCGGCCATCCCGGCCGTCATCGCCTATAACCATTTTGTCAGTCAGCTCCGTGTCATGGCGACGGAGATGGAAAATTTCGCCAGCGAATTCGCCGGTTTTGCTGAGCGGGACCTCGTGAAGCGCTCATGAGCCTTGGACCGACGCAGAAACCAGGCCACACGACGTTGTCAGAGATCAACGTTACACCTCTCGTGGACGTCATGTTGGTCTTGCTCATCATTTTCATGGTCACAGCCCCGATGTTTCAGCAAGGCATCGATGTCAACCTGCCTCAGGAAGGGGGGAGTAGTAACCTCGATCCCAGCAAAGAGCGGCTGGTCATCACCCTGGCCAAGAATGAGCGGATGTATTTGAACGATCGCCGCATCGACTTCCCTGAGCTGGAACAGACACTACTGCATGCTTCCGGAACGACCAAAGAGGTGTTTCTTCGTGCCGATAAAGAGGTCCCATACGGTCTCGTGGTGAAGATGATGGCGGTGATCAAACAGGCGGGCATCGAGCGCTTAGGCATCGTGACGGTTCCGGCTGACGACGATGGTAAAAGACCTCCGTCATAGCAAATCGCGCGCCATCAACGGTAACAGGGCTTACCCTGGAAACCGGCTTGGCAAGCATGGGATGTTTGGAGAGATTTCAAAGCCGCTCGTCCTGTCCGTGCTGATCCATGTAGTCGCCCTGGGTGGCTTGTTCGTCGTCGCCCCTTATGTCTCTGGCCCCACGCCTCTCCTGCCTCCTGCCCAGATGGTGCAGCTCGTCGACCTTCCCGCTGGTGGAGGCGGTGGCGCTACACCCGAAGCACCCCAGCCCACCCCCAAAAAACCCGATCCACCACCTGAGGTCCCCAAGGCGGAGAAGCCCCCCGAGCCAAGTCCGCCGGAACCCGGGGCGGAGAAGCCTCCCGAGCCAAGTCCGCCGGAACCCAAGCCTGAGAAGGCCGAGACCCCCCCACCCCCAAAACCCAAGGAGCCACCGCGCGAGCCGGAGATGGCCCTGCCCACGTCAAAGCCCAAGGAACCACCCAAGAAAGAGCCCCCGAAGCGGGAAGAGAAGAAGCCTGAACCCGCACCGCGAGCGGTTGTTGAGAAACCCCCAGAGAAGAAAAAAGAGGTACCTCCTCCAGCTCAAACCCCTCCAGCTCCGGCTCCACGACGAGAGGCGACTGCCAGGGCTCAGCCCGAGCGATCGGGGCCAGGGAGCGGAGGGAGGCCTGGACCAGGAGCTGGCCCGGGCAGCGGTGTGGCGTTGGGGGGCGGCGGTGGCATGTTGTCGCTCGATTCGACAAACTTTCCTTTTAGCTACTACCTGCGGCAGGTGACCGGACGCATTGAAGGGAACTGGGTACGTCCCGAGCAGAATCTCGGCCGCGTGGTGATCTATTTCCGGATCAAACGTGACGGGACAATTGCTGAGCCACAGATCTATGAATCCTCCCGTAATCAGGCGATTGACCTCCTCGCCTCCGGGGCCATTAAACGCTCCGAGCCATTTCCCCCCTTGCCGGTGGAATTTGGTGGGGACTACCTTGGGATCTACCTCTGCTTCGGCTTAGGCGGCTCCTGTCCGGGCCAGAAGGAAGGGTGATATGAGCATCACGTATGCGAGGGCGCATCTGCTCGGGTGGCTGTTCATGATGACCATTGGACTGGTGAGCGCTCATGCGGCCGACGTCTACCTCAGCATCTCGCGCGGCGGCGGACAACGCTTGCGGCTGGCGATCCCGGATTTCACGCGGGCTGAGGACAGCAGCGCGGTGAATGGCGGCCTTGGTCATGAGATGGCCCGCATCCTCGCCGATGATCTGCGCATCTACCGCTTCTTCGACCTGATTGACAACCAGAGATTCTTGCAGGAAGCGGCCCAAGCCGATGCACAGGCCGGGGCGATTGTGTTTAAGGAGTGGGCGGAACTCGGCGCCCAGGCGCTCGTGAAAGGGACGTACAGCCAGGAGGGGGGGGATCTCATCGTCGAGTGTCGACTCTTCGACGTTGGGGGGCAGAGCATGATCGCGGGCAAGCGCTACCGTGGCCCCGCCGACGCCTTTGCAAGCATGATGCATCGCTGTGCTGATGAGATTATGATCCGTTTTACCGGCGAACCTGGCATCGCCCAAACCAAGATCGCCTTCATCTCTCGCCAAAATGGTAACAAAGAACTATTTGTGATGGATCAAAATGGCTCGAATGTCCGACAATTGACCAGCGATCGCTCGATCACGCTGTCACCGGCCTGGGCACCCGATAGCCGTGAGATCGCCATCACGTCGTATCGAGACCGCAACCCCGATCTTGTCGCGGTGGGCCAGAATGGTGGCGGGCGGCGTCTCGTGTCGCAGCAGCCTGGACTGAATTCGTCGCCGGCGTGGTCCCCTGACAGCAGTCGCCTGGCGTTGACATTAACGAAGGATGGAAACTCAGAAATCTATACGATGAGTCGCAATGGCTCTGATTTGCGCCGACTCACCAACCATCCGGCGATCGATACCTCCCCCACCTGGTCCCCTACCGGTCGGCAAATCGCGTTTGTGTCCGACCGCGCGGGGTCGCCCCAGATCTTCATCATGGATGCGGAAGGGTCGAACGTCCGCCGGTTGACCTACCAAGGGAATTATAACGACCGCCCCTCCTGGTCACCGCGTGGGGATCGCATCGCCTATGTGTCGATGGAGGGAAGCCGTTTCGACGTCTATGTCATCAATGTGGATGGCAGTGGTGCGCAGCGCTTGACCATGGGCAATGGGAGCAACGAAAGTCCCTCCTGGTCTCCTGATGGACGCTTTCTGGTGTTCAGTTCGACACGTACGGGCGTCCCCCAGCTCTATCGGATGTATGATGATGGGTCTGGTCAACAGCAACTCACGTCCCTGGATGGGGGGGCGCAAAGTCCCGTGTGGTCTCCCCGTATCGTTGAGTGATCCTGTGGGGTCGCGATTCCGACGACCATTCGCCGTCTGAAAGGAGTGAGGCCTGTATGGCGCCCTTTGGTTGAAGGGAAGACTGACATCCGTTGGGTGAGGACACCCGGTATCGTGTTCAGGGACGATCGAGACATCAGGAGCGGAGGACACATCGATATGACACGGTCGGTTGGGATCTGCAGCCTCATCTTTGTTATGACCTTGATGTTGCTCGCCGTGGGATGTGCGCAGAAGTCCACGCCCACGAGCACCACACAGATGAGTGCGAGCGGGCCGAGCGCTGAGGAGATCAGGGCCCGTGAGGAGGAAGAACGCCGCCGACGCATTGCCGAGAGCCAGCTCGCATCGCGTCCGGCCACGGCGCCTTCAGGCACGTTGGTGATGGACGCCGTCTATTTTGAATTCGATCAGGCGACGTTGAGCGATACGGCCAAGGAGACGCTGGTGCGCAACGCCGAGTGGCTGCGCGCCAATGCCAACGCCCGCGTTCAGGTGGAGGGCAACGCCGATGAGCGGGGTACCAACGAGTACAACCTGGCCCTGGGCGAACGCCGCGCTGCCGCCGTGAAGAGTTACCTCACCTCGTTGGGCGTCGATGGCAGTCGTTTGGTGATCATCAGCTTTGGCGAAGAAAGCCCTGCTGACCCTGGCCATAGCGAAGATGCCTGGGAGAAGAACCGTCGGGTCGATTTCAAGACCATGTAGCCTGAACTCGTGGGGATGACATCATGAAAGCGGCCAGATCGAGGCTGCCATGGGGTGGTTTGGCCATGCTCGCCACCTTGGCTCTCACTGCATGCGCGCAGGATCGTGACATCGCCATTCTTCGCAATGACATGGAGCGGATGAATCGCCAGCTCATGCAAATGCAGGTGTCGCAGGAGGTCTCACAGTCCAAGCCACGAGAGCTTGCACAGCGAGAGTGGGAGGCGGAGCGGCGGAATATCGCCGACATGAGGGCCGGGCTGGATGAGCTGAGGCAGCAGGTCAGCGTGCTCACGGAGCGCCTTGAGGCCTCGAACGTGCAGATGAGCCGTCGGGTCGGCGCGTTAGAGGCCAAGGTGAACCCAGGCGCCTCACCGGCTCCCCCCGGCGGCCGACTGAGCCCCTCGGGGCCCGGTCAACCCCCGCTCCCAGGTGCTCCCACAGGAGAACTGCCGGGCTCGACACCTCCACCAGGAGCGCCAAGCTCGGCTGAGGCTAAAAGGCTCTATCAAGCCGCACTGGGGGACTACCAGCGGGGCAAATTCGATCTGGCCGCCCAAGGCTTCCGCACCTATCTCGAGCAAGCTCCAGGGGGTGATGTGGCTGACACAGCGCAGTATTACCTCGGAGAATCGCTCTACAGCGCTAAAGATTATCGCGGTGCCATCACCGAGTTTGAGCGCTTGGTGCGGGACTTTCCCCAGAGCCCTCAGGCGCCAAGCGCCCTTTTGAAGGCAGGATACGCCTACTACGAGATCAAGGACGGGGTCCAGGGACGACGCGTTTTACGGACGCTGGTCGAGAAATACCCCACCGCGAAAGAGGCCAAACTAGCGGAGGAACGGCTGCGACTGGAGGACCGTACCGGGGCTGGGCGGCCGACAACCAGTGCACCTCCTCCAGCTCGGTAAAGCACAGGCTTGAGACCCTAACGGAAGTGTTGCACCTATGCTCTGGCGGAACAAGAGGGCCGGATCGTCCGGTTAACTGAAGTCCGTTCTCGATCACCCAGCGGGTGATGTCGAGGGGCCACTGTACGCCATGTACCGGCGCGGGCTTTCCCTCATGCTATGATATTACCCCGTGAAACGTATCCTGAGTCACAAGGGGTGCCGAAACACAGCCCGTCTCGGGGAAAGATGAGCACCATGACGGATGCTGAAGCGTACGCAGCGCCGACCCCAAGAGTATTGTATATTCACGACGATCTCAGCGAGTATGTATGGCGGCAGCAGGGCGAGGCCTCGCCGGCCTGGCGACTCATGCGAGAGCTCTTCGCGCTCATGCGCCGTGATTCAGGGCGAGTGGTGGTGCTCACGGTCGAGTCGCAAATCGAGCGTATCCTGGCACAGCGGACATACGCCCCCTTTGCGCTGGCGATCGGCATCGGTCGAGCCGGCGAACGCGTCGCTCAACAATTGCACGCCAAGACGGGTTGGTTCCCCCAGATCGCTCGCGTGGACATCACACGCGAAGAGGACGGTCACGGCGGCTATAACATCGTCAGTACCAGCGGTATCCCTTTGGCGCAACAGCTACCGACGCTCGATGCGGTGTCCTCGCTTGCCGTGGTTGATGATACCGTCTTTTCCGGGTTGACCATGCGGACGGTCTTACAGGTTTTGCCACCAGAGGTGCGGGCCCGTACGCAGGCCTTCTGCCTCCGTGGCGTCGCGGCTTCTCTGGCGACCATCGCCGACGCATGTCCGATCACGATCGGATTTGCCGCGCCGGGGAGATTGCTCGACGAGGTGAGTTTCATCAACGCCAGCGGATTGGTGATGCGGGTCGGCATTCGACACCCGGATCGGCCGCCGCAAGCCTTTTTCGAACGCCCCGTGTGGATGCAGGCCTGGTTTCCGAGCTATGCTGGTCAGGTCATGGCCCTGTGCCAGCGCTTGAACCGCATCCTGGAGCCGGATGGCCGGCCTGCACTATTCCCCTGAGGAGCTGACGGCCGTCAGCAAGCCCCCGGCAAAATCCCGCGGCACGCTCCACCCCAGCGACTCGCGCTGGCCCCATCATGCAGCTGTCAACTCCAGCGCGCTCGGCAGCCAGCTCTCCGGGGTTCCCTCTGCCAAAACCAACGTAGAGTGACCGGAAAGTTCCGCGCGAAGTCGTAGACGCCGATGACTCGCTGATAGGCCTGACGACGAATCGCCGCGTGTGCGTCTTGAGGTAAATCGAGCACGCGGAGCAGCGTCTGGGTGATGCGTTGCGGTGACGAGATATCAAGAAAAAATCCCGTGACACCTGCCTCAATTTGGTCGATGAACCCACCGACGGCTGAGGCCACCACGACCGGCCCGTTTTCCCGCGCCCACAGCGCGACTTCGAGTGGGATGTTGGAGAATGTTTCGTGTCGGGACGGCACTACCACCATTTTCGTTCTGGGCCATTGACATAAGGCACGCGGTAAGTCGCGTGTAAACGCCTTGACATGAGTTGCCCGTATGGCGTGTTGTTGCAGCAGTTGATCATACATCCGCTGTTGCGAGTCGTCATTGATGTATGGTACCGAGATAAGCACGAAGTGCACCCGGTCACGAAGCGGGGCAAGTGCGGGGATGAGCTGCTCAAACCCTTTGATAGGTGCGGCTCTGCCGAATGCCAAAACGACATCCGCGTCGAGAGGGATGCCGTAGGCCTGCAGCGTCGTCCTTAAGACCGCGTTGTCCAGTAAGACGAGGCTGGGGTCGTCCACGAGGATGCTTGAGGTGTAAGAGGCGAACTGCGCTGCGGGCAGCTGGAAATGGGTCCTGAGATGGGCGGTAAACGACGGGCAGATATCGGCAAGCGCTACGCACGAATCAGGCTGGGACGCCGCGAGCCCTTCCTGCTCCCAGGCGATCTCTGTGGCGTCGGGGGTCTCCCAGTTGCGTATGTAAGCGGTGCTATACAGCACCAAGAGCATGTCAATACGATGCGGTAAAACTTGGCCCTGGCCCATCCCGAGCGCATAAGGCGTTTGCAACCAGGGCTGGTCCACACAGATGATCAACGAGCGATCGTAGGCCGCCGTTTGGCTGTGCAACAGCGGTGCGACGTTCTGGCAGAGGCTTTTCCAGGAACGGAGCTCCCAGAGGTCTTGCGCAACGTCCCGCTTGTAGGGAATGAGATGCACTTGCCCGCCGAGCCGTGCAAGGCGTTGCTGCTGCTGCTGAAAGAAGGCGTGATCGTAAGCCCAGGTATGGGCATCGGGCAAGGGGCAGACCACATGCGCATCGATCGGCCCATACGTTGCGATCAGCGCCTCCTGTATGGCTTCGAGTCCGCCGATCAGTATCTGTGTTTGGGTTCCGATGCCATTGGTGAAATTGTAGAGGCCATTATACGTGAGATAAAATATCGCATTGCGCATCAGTCACATAGGTCCATGGCAATGGGCTGTGCCTTCGGTAGTATCACAGACATGACGCAATTGCCGGCAGGATGAGTGTAATCCCTCGTGTCGACGAGAACAATGGGGGCATGCGAAGGGAGGACCGTGGCACGGGATGACCTCGTCACTTGAGCGACCAGCGCTGGACGAATCATCAGCGCAAGGCCGGTAACCGCTTCAAGGACGGCGGCCAGACCGAGCAACGTGTTCATCGCCATGTCTCTCTTCCTGCGAGCTCGTCCGATTCAACCCTGACGCGAATTCGGCGTCAGGCGGCTGCCCTGAAAGGACATGCTGAAGCGTCGCTTGAATCTGGTGTGGCGTAAAGGGTTTGTGCAGGCAACCCATAAGGGCTCGTGGCTCGGACGCGCTGCTGGGTTGCGTCGTCGACGTACGCGGTCATGAACACCACAGGGATCGCTGTCGCGGCTTGAATCTGCAGGGCGGCCTCGACGCCATCCATGTCGCCCTGCAACCGAATATCCATTAACACGACATCTGGGCGCAGCGCCAAGGCCTTCTGGATCGCCTCCACGCCAGAGACCGCGAGGGCGACGACGGTATACCCCAAGTGGGTCAAATGCCTCTGCAGGTCGAGGGCGACGATGCGTTCATCTTCCACAATGAGAATACGGGCTGGCGTCGTGGTGTTCACCCCGAATCTTCTCCTCCCGTTCGAGAGCAGCTTTTGGAAAATGAGCTCCCAAGCGATGGCCGATTGTCCCTCCAACCTGACTGCCTCAGTCTATACTTTGACCGTCACTCGCTCGGTCGGAGGACTATAGGCTTGGCTGAGGCTGGTGTACGATCGGTATCGGCGGCGGCGCCGGCAAGCGGCGCGTCCCATATCCGTCCTCCTGGCTGCATCGTTTCCGTCTTTTTGGTGTGGTCCTGTTTGCCGTATCAGTCGTGGAGTCAGGGGACAGCCCCGTGGGCCACCCCCGCGCCTTTCACAAACCAATCATTTCACCCGCTCCACGCCCGGCGATTCCCATTCCTCCTGGGTGATCCCCAATGTTGGCGTGCAGGCGCACAGGACGAAGCAAAAGACGAAATTGTCGTCCATACCAAGTTCCCTACTTGGTGTATTGCACTTGCGCTTGCGTGATTTTCCCGTTGAACGTGAACGGCGCCTTGTCGTAGTACTCGATCCCCACCGGTGACCCGAGGTCGATGCCGAAGTCGAGGGCGTCGTTGGCGGTGAAACCGAGCGGGGCGCTGACTGGCACCACGCCCGACGCGACCTCCTCGCCGTTGACTGTTAGGACCACCTTGAGCGGGCCCGCCGGCCTGCGCTCGACGTACGTCGTCTCGACTTCGATCTTCACCTTGCCGCCTGGCAGCTTGTCCCTTGCGGCGATCTTCGTGCGCTGAATCTCGAACAGGTTATATTCGTAGGACAACACGCCATCCTTCACGTACAAGGCGAGGCCGCCGGAAAAGGCGCCAAGCGCGTAGAGCACTCCGTTGAGAAGTATTCGAAACCGTATCCGGTGGGCCAGTAATCGAACGGGCCGGCGGCGGTCGTGTGCTCCGCGGGTGTGTTGTGCCACTTGCCCCAAGCCGCGGTGCGGTAGCCGTAATCCTTGAGCACCTCGGCGACGGTCGCGCTGTTGAGCCCGGACGCGAACAGCAGCTGGATCTGCGCCACGCGTTCGACGTCACGCTCGCCGAAGTAGCGATAGCCGTTACCCCCGCGCTCCGGCTCCAGCAACCGCTGCTCCTCGTAGTAGCGCAAAGCCCGTACGCTCACGCCCGTCCGCCGCGACAACTCTCCGATCCGCATGGTCGCGATTTTAGCCTTGACTCTCACGTCAGCGTGAGGGTTTAGCTTCATCGGCATGACACTTACACCGTTGTTGCAGCCGTACGAGTCAAAGCAGCTCAAGCTCCCGAACCGGATCGCGATGGCGCCGATGACCCGCGGCCGGGCGGACGACGAGACCGGTGTGCCGCACCCGATGGCGGCGACCTATTACGCACAGCGCGCGACCGCCGGTTTGATCATCACCGAGGGCACCTGGCCGGTGTTCGAGGGTAAGGGCGGGCCGGGCATTCCGGGGTTGGCGACTGCCGAGCAGGTGAGCGGGTGGCGCGCCGTGACCGATGCCGTGCACGCTCTCGGCGGCCGGATCTTCGCCCAGCTTTGGCACGTCGGCCGGATCAGCCATCCGCGGACGTTGCACGGCGCCGT
>Ga0081538_10001086_pt1 | contig 28963 bp, 30 predicted proteins | sample TabmetS5T2R1_FD_71022 | JGI IMG/M metagenome (GOLD analysis project Ga0081538, IMG submission 71022) | Tabebuia heterophylla rhizosphere microbial communities from the University of Puerto Rico - S5T2R1 | ecosystem: Host-associated > Plants > Roots > Rhizosphere ...
CTCGGCACGCGGCCGCCGGCGGGGGCCTGGTTCCCGTTTGGCGGCGGCGTGCGCCGCTGCGTCGGCGCCGCATTCGCTCAGTTCGAGGCGAGGGCGGTGCTCGAGGAGCTCGCAGGGGCGCTCGAGCTGCGGCCGGCCGGGCCGCGGAGACGCCTGATCGGCCGGCGCGGCATCGTCCTGGTGCCGTGGCGGGGCGGCCCGGTGGTCGCCACGCGCCGACGGAGCTTAGGATCACGCCCCCATGCGAGCGGTGCAGATCACCGAGCTGTCCGGCCCGCGGTCAGCGCTCGCGCTGACTGACCTGCCCGAGCCCGAGCCGTCGCACATGCTCACGCCGGGGAGCGGCGTCATCGTGGACGTGCATGCCGCCGGCGTCTCCTTTCCCGAGCTCCTGCAGACGCGCGGGGAGTACCAGGTCAAGCCGCCGCTCCCGTTCGTCCCGGGCAGCGAGGTGGGCGGGGTGGTGCGGAGCGCACCCGAGGGGGCGGGCGTGTCCGAGGGCGACCGCGTGGCCGCCTTCTGCATGCTCGGCGGGTTCGCGGAGGTGGCGGTCGCGCCGGAGTTCCTCGTCTATCCGCTCTCCGAGGAGCTCGACTTCGCCCAGGGCGCGAGCCTGATCCTCAACTACCACACCGCCTACTTCGCCCTGAAGCTGCGCGGCCGCCTGGCCGAGGGCGACAGCGTGCTCGTGCACGGCGCGGCCGGCGGGGTCGGCACGGCGGCGCTGCAGGTCGCGAAGGGCCTCGGCGCGCGGACCATCGGGGTGGTGTCGAGCGACGAGAAGGAGAACGTGGCGCGGGACGCCGGCGCCGACGAGGTGCTCCGCTCCGACGGGCCGTGGAAGGACCAGGCGAAGGAGTGGTCGGGCGGCGGCGTGGACGTGGTGATCGACCCGGTCGGCGGCGACCGCTTCACGGACAGCCTGCGCTCGCTCGGCGAGGGCGGCCGCTGCGTGGTCGTGGGGTTCACGGGCGGCTCGATCCCCGAGGTCCGGGTGAACCGCCTGCTGCTCAACAACCTCGAGGTCGTGGGCGCCGGCTGGGGCGCCTACGTGATGGGCAAGCCGGACGTGAACCGCGAGATCGGCGCGGCGGTGGGCCGCCTAGTGGACGAGGGATTCGTGCGCCCGCTCGTCGGAGCCCGGTTCCCGCTCGAGCGAGCCGCGGACGCCCTCGAGCTGCTGGACAGCAGGGGCGCGACCGGGAAGCTCGTTCTCGACCTGCGTCCGGCGTAGCGGCGCCGCACCGGTCTCCCGCTGGCGCTGGCGCTCGGGCGCGATGCGCACGACGTTGCGGGCCAGCCCGACCTTCTCCAGGCCCTTGATCACGAGCGCCGACGGGTCGAGCGCGCGCTCCCAGCCCCGAAGCCCGTGGTTGGCCGAGCGTGGGAAGGCGTGGTGGTTGTGGTGCCACGACTCGCCGAACGAGGGCAAGGCGAGCCAGGCCACGTTGGTCGAGTGGTCCTCGGTCTCGAAGCGACGAGTGCCGAGGAAGTGGCACACCGAGTTCACGCTCCACGTGACGTGGTGGACGATGAAGATGCGCACGAGACCGCCCCACAGGAGACCGGTGGCCGCGCCGGCGAGCGTGCCGGTGAGCGCCCAGCCGGCGAGGGCGGGCAGCGCCAGGCTGAGGAGGACGAGCAGCGGGAAGCGGCGGTTGATGAGGCGCATGCCCCGGTCCTCGTAGAGGTCGCGCGCGTACCTGCGTGCGCTCGCCTGGCCCTGGGTGGACAGGAGCCAGCCGGCATGCGCGTGCCAGAGCCCGCGAAATACAGCCCCGACGCCGTCCCCGTGGCCGACGTGCGGACTGTGCGGGTCGCCCTCCTCGTCGGCGTGCGCGTGGTGCTTGCGGTGGTCGGCGACCCAGGCCATGACCGGTCCCTGCACGGCCATCGAGCCGAGCACCGCGAAGCCGTACTCGACGGGCTTGGGCGCCTGGAACGAGCGGTGAGTGAGGAGGCGGTGGAAGCCGACAGTGACCCCGAGCCCGGTCAGCAGGTACATGACGCCGAGGATCGCGAGGTCCGTGGCGGAGACGAGGCTGTTCCACAGCAGGACGATCGCGGCGATCGTCGCCGCGAACGGCACGACTACGGCAAGCAGGTTGACGCGCTTCTCGAGGGTGCTCATTACTCCCATTGTTCCCGCGTCCAGAGCAACGTAATAGGCTTTCGTGCAACGCCTCGGAAACCGTTTTACTCATCTGAATGACAAGTTCTGAGCCCTGGCGGGCGCTCCCGGCCAGCGTCGCCGACGTCATCGAGCCCGAGCTCGACGCGATCACCGATGAGATCCTCGCCACGATCGCCCGCGAGGTGCCCGACTACGCGCGGCCCTTCGAGGGCTCCTTCGGGCGCGGCGTGCGCACCGGCGTCACCGAGGCGCTGGGGCAGTTCGTCGAGCTGATCCGCAGTCCCTCGGGCGCGCGCGGGCCCGGGCGTGAGGTCTACGTGGCGCTCGGGCGCGGCGAGCTGCGCCAGGGCCGGACGCTCGATGCGCTGCAGTCCGCGTACAGGGTCGGCGCGCGGGTCGCCTGGCGGCGGCTCGCCGAGGCGGCCCGCCGGGCCGAGCTGGACCCCGAGGTGCTCAGCCTGCTCGCGGAGTCGATCTTCGCCTACATCGAAGAGCTGTCGGCCGACTCGGTCGAGGGCTATGCCGAGGCCCGCTCGCGGCTCGAGGGCGAGCGGCGCCGGCGGCGCCGCGAGCTCGTCGAGCTGCTGCTGCGCGAGCCGCCCGCCGAGGAGGCGGACCTGAGGGCGACCGCCGCCGCCGCGGGATGGCGGATTCCCCGCACGGCCGCTGCTCTCGCGAGCCCCGAGGACGCGCTCGACCGGCTCGCCTCACGGCTGCCGCCCGACGCGCTCGCGGGCCGCATCGACGGCGTCGGCTGCGCAATCGTGCCGGACCCCGAGGGGCCCGGCCGCGGGGCGGAGGTCGATCGTGCGTTCGAAACAGGGAAGCCGGCGGCCCTCGGACCGGCGGTGCCGCTCGGGGGGCTGCCGGCCTCGTGGGCGCTCGCACGCGCCACGCTGCGCGGGATCGACGCCGGAGCGATCGACGCCGGTGCCGGCCTCGTGCGGGTCGACGACACACTGGCCGACCTGCTCGTCTTCGAGAGCCGCGGGCTCATCGACCGCATCGGCGCGCGCCGCCTCGCCGCCCTCGACGATCTGACGCCCAAGGCGCGAAGGCGTATGGAGGAGACGGCCCTCGCCTACGTCCAGCACCAGGGGAACGCGGCCGCCATGGCCCGCGCGCTCGGCGTGCACGCGCAGACGGCCCGCTACCGCCTGGGCCGCCTGCGTGAGCTACTCGGCAGCGAGCTCGACGATCCGGACGCCCGCTTCGAGGTCGAGCTGGCGCTGCGCGCCGCGCGGCGCTAGGTCAGTCGTCTCCTGCGCCGTCGTCCTCGCCCGAGCCGTCGGAGTCGCCGGCCGCGCCGAGCACGTTGAAGTGGCGATCCAGGTGGACGTCGACCTGGCTGCCGTCGCCCTTCGTGACCTCCACCTCGTAGTAGCCCTCCTCGTCGCCGACCTCGGTCCCGGTCACCTGGCCGCCGCCGGTGTGGCCGAGCGCAGCCCGGCTGGCGCGGTCGAGGGCGCTGCCGCTGATCGGGCGTTCGGTCGCGTCGTCGTCGCCGCCCGCCGCCCCGGCGATGGCCACTCCGCCCACCGCAAGGGCCGCGATGACGGTCGCCGCGATCAGTGCGCCTTTCAGCTTGTTTCTCATGAAGTTGAACCTACCCTCGCTACCTGAGATTGCCCTGAGGCGGTGCCAGGTCGCGCATCCGCGCGGCCAGCCGTGCCGCGTGATCGGCGGCTGCGCTGAGGTTAGCGCCGTCGGCCGCCCGCCGGAGCACCTTGAGGCGGCCGTCGATCTCGCGCAGGGCGTCCGGGTCGAGCACGTGCGCCACGCGGTCGCGTATCCACTCGAGCGTGGCCACATCGCCCGTCACGGCGACGCGGTTCCTGGCGGCTGCGTGCACCAGCACGCGGCTGGACCACAGGTCGAAGCGATCGAGATCGACCGCCACCGGCGGCCGGTGCCGGAGCTCGAGGTCGAGCCCGGCCTGAGCCACGTCGATGGCCGCGAGGGCCCCCCGGAGCGGGCGGTGCCCTCGGACCGCCCGCTCCAGCTTGCGGAGCCCCCGGCTCATCTGGGCCTCGAGCATCGGCGGCACCTGACCCTCCTGGACGTGCCTCCAGGCCGCCTTCATGCGTCGCAGCGTCGCCGCCGACGCCCGCCAGTCCTCCGCCCGAGCCGAGCCCAGCATGCCGATCGCGCCCACCCCGAGGCGATCGAGGCCGGCGGGCGTGGGACCGGGCAGGGCGTCGGTCGGCACGGCGAGCGCCAGGGCTTCGAGGTCCCCGCCCGAGCCGGTGGAGAACTCGCCGTAGCCGGGCGCGAAGACCTTGTCCTCGTGCGTCCCGTCGAGATGCAGCTCATCGGTGACGATCGCGCCCTGGACCGGGCCGCGCGGGCCCCGCACCGTGCGGCCGGTCGCCTTCACCCTGACCTCCTCGAAGACGATCCCGGGGACGTTCTCGGGCCGGAACACGTTCCCGACCTGCGGATTTCCCGGCATGATCATCGCGGCCGGCCCCTCGCGTCCGGCGCGCCAGGTGCCATCGGTGTCGGCGACGGCGCCCTTCGCGTAGTTGAAGACGTCCTCGCCCAGGTACCAGACCGACCCGTCGTCGGCCTGGGCGTACCAGTCGAGTGCGACCTCCTCGATGCGCCCGCCCAGGAACGCCACGTACTGAGAGGTGAGGGCCTGGACCTCGCGGCCGTCGCCCAGGTCGATCGTCTGCGTGCCCGGGAGCAGCGTCGTCTCGACCCGCAGCGGGACGCCGTCGACGTTGCCGAGCAACACCGCCGAGTGGAGCCGTGAGATCGGGAACAGCGGGTTGCTGATCTCGGTCGGGTTGGAGAAGGACGGCAGGGCGACGTCGACGCGCTTCGCCGCCGGGGCGCAGCCGCGGCCGCTGTAGGTGCCGCACTCCGCGGCGGCGCTGCTTCCGGTGCCGAGGAGCGCGGCGGTGAGAACGACCGGTATGAGCGAGCGAGCGGTCATGGCCGCCAACGTACGGCGGCTAGCTGAGGCCCTCCTGAGGCGGCGCTGACCACTCAGGCAGCCAGATCCGGACGACCGCTCCGGCGCCCGGCACGATCTCGGCCCGCCCGCCGTGGGCCTCCGCGATCGCGCGGACGATGGCCAGGCCCAGGCCCGTGCCGCCGCGGGTGCGGGCCACGTCGCCGCGGGCGAAGCGCTCGAAGGCGCGCTCGGCGAGGTCGGGTGCGAAGCCGGGGCCGCCGTCGGCCACCTCCAGCTCGATGCCCCCGTTCGCCTCGGCCCGGCCGGCCCGCAGCACGACGTCGCCCCCGCCGTAGCGCAGGGCATTGTCGACCAGGTTGCCGAGCGCCTGGCGGAGGCGGAACTCGTCCGCCTCGACGCGCAGGCCGTCGCCGCCCTCCACGTGGATGTCGCGCCGCCGCTCCCGGGCGCGGTCGCCGAAGCGCGCGCTCACGCTCTCCAGCAGGGGCCGCACGTCGAGCCGCTCGCGCCGCACCGGGAGCTCCCCTTCCGCCGCGCGCGCGACGAGCAGGAGGTCCTCGGCGAGCTGGGCGAGGTGGTCGCACTCCTCGAGCGCGGCCACCAGCGCCTCGCGCACCTGCGGATCGTGGCCGCCGGCGCGCAGGGCGGCCTCGAGCTCCGCCTTCACCACGGCGACCGGCGTGCGGAGCTCGTGGCTGGCATCGGCCACGAAGCGCCGCTCGCGGTCGAACGAGCGCTGAAGGCGGTCGAGCATCTCGTTGAGGGTCTCCCCCAGCCGCCTCACCTCGTCGTGGGCGGCCGGCAGGGGGAGGCGCTCGTCCCCGTGGGCGAGCGACACCGCGCCGGCGCGGCGGCGCATCGCCTCCACCGGGCGCAGCCCGGCCGTGGCGAGCAGGTAGCCGAGCACCGAGGCCAGCAGGACGGCGATCGGCCCACCGACGGCGAACGACGTGACCAGACCCGACAGGGTCTCGTCCCGGTCGTCGAGCGACTGGCCGACGGCGACCACCGACCCGGCCGGACCCGCTGGGTCCGCGGGTCGGGCGAGGATGCGCGCGGTCCCCTCGATGCCGGGCACGTCGCGCTCCACCGTGAACTCGGCGCCGGCGCCCGCCTCGACCGCCTCGGCGGGCCGGAGCGCCGGCCCGCGGATCCCGCCGGCGCTCTCGAGCACGCGACCCTCCGCCGTGAGGATCTGCGCGAAGCCCTCCTCGGCATCGCCGCTGGCGCCTGCCGTGGCCTGGCCGGACGACGCGACGGCTGCGGAGCGCGAATCCAGGCTCGCGGTCACGCTCTCGTTCAGGTCGTTCTGGAGGCGCAGGTAGACGAACAGCCCGGCGGCCGCCAGCACCAGCACCATGGCGAGCGCGAAGGCGGCGGTGAGCCGCGCGCGAATCGGCAGGCGCGTCAAGCGCCCTCCTTTCGCAGCCGGTAGCCCACCCCGCGGACGGTCTCGATCGAGGCGAGCCCGAAGGGGCGGTCGATCTTCTCGCGCAGGTAGCGCACGTACACCTCGACGACGTTCGAGCGCTGCTCGTAGCCGAGGTCCCACGCCGCCTCGAGCAGCTGGGGCTGGGTGAACACCTGCCCGGGGCGGCGCATGAAGGTCTCGAGCAGGGCGAACTCGCGCGCGGACAGCTCGATCCGCTGATCGCCCCGCCAGACCTCGCGGGTGGCGGGATCGAGCCGCAGGTCGCCGACCTCGAGCACCACCGGCCGCTCGACCGGCCCGCGCCGGACGAGCGCCCGCAGGCGCGCCATCAGCTCGGCGAGGGAGAAAGGCTTGGTCAGGTAGTCGTCGGCGCCGCCGTCGAGACCCCGCACGCGGTCCTCGACGGAGTGGCGCGCCGTGAGCATGAGCACGGGCACCCAGATGCCGCTCGCCCGCAGGCGCCGGCAGGTCTCGAAGCCGTCCAGGTCCGGCAGCATCACGTCGAGGAGGATCGCGTCGTACTCCGTCACTCCGGCCATGCGGAGTGCCTCCTCGCCACCGGCCGCGATGTCCACGACGAGGCCCTCGAACCGAAGCCCGCGCCGGATCGCCGCGGCCATCCGCGCATCGTCCTCGACGACCAGCACTCTCACACCGTCAATGATGGTGACTTAGCTGAGAGAATCCTGAGAGTGCCTGCCGGAAGCGAGTTCGCGGCGCGCGTGTACGCGGCGGTCAACGCGCGCGACCGCGACGCCATCAGGGCGCTGTGCGACCCCGACATCGTGGTCGGGACCACGGTCGAGGCGTATCGCGGCCCGGAGGCGGTGCTCGAGTGGCTGGACGAGGGCCTGGACGCCTTCGACGACTTCACGGTCGACCTGCTCGAGGTCGAGGAGCTCGACGGACACGTCCTCGTCTCGATGCGCCAGCGCGGTCGCGGGAAGGCGAGCGGCGCGGAGGTGGAGCACGAGTTCACCCACGTCTGGACGCTCCGCGACGGCCGAGCGACATCGATGCGCTCCTTCTCGGACCGCGATGACGCGGTCAGCTACGCGCAGGGACGCGAGGGCGGCTGACGGCCCGCGGCAGGGGACGGGTCACAAGGCCCTCGGTCACGGCCCACTCGATCGTCCGCGCGAACGTGTCCGCGACCGCGGTGTACTCCAAGCCGAGCTCCCGGCTCGCTCGCGAGCCGTCGTAGCGGTGGCCGTGCAGGATCGTCCGCACACGGGCGCGGCAAACCGAAGGCGTCTTCCCGCGTAGGCGGTATGCGGCCTCGGCCATCGCAACCGCCGCGCGCGCCGCCGGCGCGGGAATCATCCGCACGCGGTCGCGAACTCCAGACAGCTCGGAGACGATCTCCAGCGCCTCGAGCGAGTGGAGGGTGGCGCCGTTGAGCACGTAGCGCCGGCCGCTCTCGCCCCGTTCGGCCGCCAGCAGGTGGCCCTCGACGCAGTCCTGGATGTCCACAACGCTCACGTGCGTGTCGACGAACACGGGCAGCTTGCCGTTCAGATAGGAGATGATGATTCCGCCGTTGCCGCCCGTGCGCGGCGGGCCCTGGACCGAGGATGGGTTCACCGCGACGACCTCGACGCCCGTCTCGGCGGCCGCCGCGAACACCGCCTGCTCACCCTCGTGCTTGGAGCGGTCGTATACCGACAGGTAGGAGCCGCGGTGGGTGCAGTCCTCGGTTCCGACCGTCCCCGGCCGCTCACCGAGTGAGGCGGCCGACGACGTGTAGACGATGCGACCGATGCCCGCCTTGGCGGCGGCCCGTACGGCCGCCTCCGCGCCGCCGACGTTCACCTTCAGGAGCATGTCCGGGTCGGACGGGCAGTGGGAGTTCACGCCGGCGACGTGGTAGGCGGCCTCGCACCCGAGCATGCCGGCGGCGATCGAGTCTTCGTCCAGCAGGTCGCCGCGGGCGACCTCGGCGCCACGCGCGGCGACCTTCTGCGCCGCCGCGTCGGAGCGCGCGAGGCCCACGACCTCGTCCCCGCGCTCGAGCAGTCGCGTCGTCAGCGCGCCGCCGATGAAGCCGCTGGCGCCTGTGACGAAGACGCGCGCCATGGTCAGGCGGGCTGACGCGAGCGGGCGTCTTCGGTGTGCCGCTCGGGTTCCGTCATGGCGCCGCACTCGGCGAGGAACAGTCGTACCCGTTCCATCACCTCGTTCGGCCGCTCGCCCGGACGCCGGTGGATCGCGTTCCCGAAGCGGATCCCGATCGGATGACGGGGGCCAGGCCGGCCGGCCTTGAAGACCATCCAGTGGTGTCCGCGCGGCATCGCGGCGCCCGTCCCCGACAGGTAGATCGGCACGATCGGCAGGTCGTGCTCCGCGGCCAAGAGCGCGGCCCCCGACCGCAGCCGTGCGACGCGCCCGTCACGCGAGCGCGTGCCCTCGGGGAAGATCAGCAGGCTGCCCCCGGCGCGGATGTGGCCGGCGAGATGGGCCGTCTGGCCCGGTCCGACGCCGGCGCCGCTGTTGCGCTCGAGCGGCACGGTGCCGAACACGAGCGATGCGGACACGGCATTGCGGCGCTTGGCGTAGAAGTAGTCGGCGGCCGCTGCCACGGCGGTCCGGCGCCGCCACCGGCCGGGTAGCGCGCGCAGGATCACCGGTGTGTCCATGTGGCTGTTGTGGTTGGCCACGAACACCACGGGGCCCGTCAGGCCGTCGAGATGCTCGCGCCCAGCCAGCCGGCGGCGCGTGTAGAGGTCCATCAGCGGCCCGAGGACCCCGCATATGAGCGCCTCACGGACGCGGCTGGCCCAGCTGGTCCGGGTCCACCGAACGTCGAGTTCCGCTGGCTCAGGCATGGGACCTGTCACCGCTCCCGGCGACGATCTTGCCGGGGTTGAAGTTCGCGCCGGGGTCGGTTCCGTCGAACAGCGCCCTCAGCATCTCGACACCCGGCGCCGAGATGTCCTCCTCGAGCCACTGGGCGTGCTCGGTTCCGACGGCGTGGTGGTGGGACAGCGTGGCGCCGGAGTCCACGAAGGCCTGCTGGATCGCCCGCTTCACGACGCCGTATTGCTCGAGCGGGTCGCGGTCGTGCGGCGGATTGAGCGCGAACGTGAAGTAGAGGCAGGCACCCGCGTGGTAGGAGTGAGACAGGTGGCACATCAGGTACCCGGCCACCCCCAGCCGGCGGAAGGCGCCGTGGCCCGCCGCCATCACGTTGTCGTAGACGGTCTGCAGCCGGCTCCACGGCGCCGATGTCTCGGACACGTCGGCCGGAGCGCCGCGGTCGAGCAGGAAGTCGCGGATGTAGGGCGTGTCGAACTTCTTCTGGTCGTACAGCCTCCCCGGGCTCTGGCCGATGCCGAGCCCGCCGTGGCGCTTCACGATCCGCTCGGTGAGCTTGCGCTGGGCGTCCACGTGGCGCTTGCCCCCTTCGTAGCCGATCAGCGACAGGCACATGGCGTCCAGGTCCCAGCCCTTACGCGTGAGGAACGCCTGAAGCGCCTTGGACTTCACCCGGTCCAGGGGCGTGGGAGCCTCCCGCATGGCGAAGGAGAACGCGGTCTCCGGGGCGTCCGAGAGGCGCGTCACCGACGGCGACGCCTCACTGGCCGCGATGTCGCGCATGGCGGCCAAGCCGGCCTCCCACGCGGGGAACAGGTAGCCGAGGATCTTCCGCGCCGGGGGCACCGGACGGACGTGGATGGTCGCCTCGGTGATCACGCCGAGCCGGCCTTCGCTGCCCAGCACCATCTCGCGCACGCTGGGACCGGTGGACGTGCTCGGCACCGGCCGGACGACAAGCGTGCCGGTCGGGGTGACGACTCGCATCCCGCGTGTGAGGTCGGCGATGTCCCCATAGCGGTCGGACTGCATGCCCGAGGAACGCGTCGCGATCCAGCCGCCGAGCGTCGAGTACGTGAAGCTGTCGGGAAAGTGACCACAGGTCCAGCCACGAGCGTTCAGCTGGCGCTCGAGGTCGGGACCGAACACGCCTGCCTGCACGCGCGCAAGCCGCGACGGGGCGTCGACGGAGAGCACCCGGTTCAGGCGGCCCAGGTCGATCGAGACAACCGGCCGCGTCTCGCCCGCCTCGGCCTCGAGGCTGCCGGAGATGCTCGACCCGCCGCCGAACGGAATCAGCACGGCGTCCTCATCGACCGCGGCCCCCACGACGGCGGCAACCTCGTCCTCAGTGCCGGGACGCACGACGACGTCCGGCAGCCGGCCCAGGTCCCCGCGGCGCTGGCGGATCAGGTCCGTGAGGCTCTTGCCGCGCCCGTGTACCACTCGGTCGCGGTCGTCGGTGGAGACGTGCGCCGGTCCGACTGCGTCCTCGAGCCGGGTCGCCAGCTCGGCCGGCAGCGCAGTCGCGGGGACCTCCAGATCCTCGAAGGCGGGGGCGCCGGTCCCCGGCCGGTGTACGTCCAGGCCCAGGACGCGCTCGATGAACGGCGCCAGCTCCGGCTTTCCCTCGTGGCTGAACGAGACGTCTTCGGCTCCCCAGCCCCACCACTTCATGCCAGGTTGTGTCACCCCTATTTGGTACCCGGGCGCGGTGGAACGCGAATCGGCTCGTCAAGCCAAGGCCCCCCGCTTGGGGGGTGCCCGGACGTCCAGAGGACCCGACCGAAGCTGACGCGGAGGAGCGCGCCGCCGTCCGGCGCGTTCCCCGCCTCCACCGAGCCGCCGTGCGCCTCGGCCGCCTGGCGGACGATCGCCAGGCCCAGCCCGGAGCCGGGCAGCCCGCGCGCGCTGTCGGCTCGGTAGAACCGCTCGAAGACGCGCGGGAGGTCCTCCTCCGCAAAGCCCGGGCCGTGGTCGCGCACGGTCAGCGTGCCGCCGGCGAGCTCGAGCTCGACGAGCCCGCCGGGCGGGCTCCACTTGACCGCGTTGTCGACGAGGTTCGAGACCGCCCGATGGATCCGGCGCGGGTCGCCCCGCACGAGCGCCGGCTCCGATTGCACCCGGAAGTCGGCCAGCGCGCCTGCCCGGGCCCGCGCACGCTCGACCACCGCGTCCACCACCTGGTCGAGGCGGACCTCGTCGGCGAGCTCGGCCGGCTCGGTGCCGCGGGCCAGCTCGACCACGTCGGCGACGAGGGCGGTCAGCTCGTCGAGCTCCTCGACCACGTCGGCCTGGAGCGCCTCGAGCTCGGACGGGGGCAGGCGGTCGGCGTCGCGGAGGGTCTGGATGTTCGCCCGCAGGCTGGCGATCGGCGTGCGCAGCTCGTGGCTCGCGTCCGCCACCAGCTGCCGCTGCGCCTCCACCGAGCGCTCCAAGGCGTCCAGCGTCGCGTTGAAGCTGCGCGCGAGCCGGGCCAGCTCGTCCTGGCCGGACGCCTCCATGCGCTGCGACGGATCGGGGTCGGCGGCGAGCTCCTCGGTGCGCCGCGTGAACCGGCCGATCGGCGCGAGCGCCGTGCGCGCCACGAGCGCCCCGAGCCCGGCGCCGAGCGCGACTCCCCCGGCCCCCACGAACAGCAGCACCAGGAGGATCCGGTCGAGCTGGCGATCGACCTCGTCCAGCGGGCGGGCGAACTGGATGGCGCCGCCGCGCGAGAGCGCCTGCGTCAGCACGCGGAGGTGGACGCCGTCGACGGTCATGTCCGTGAGGTAGCTCCCCGAGCCGTCCGCTGCGATCTCGCGCGCGCGATCCTCGACCGGCAGCCGCTCGGACTGGCCCGACCGGCTGAGCACGCGGCCGCCGGGAAGCACGACCTGCACGAAGCCCTCCGGCCCGCCGAACGGCTGCGGCGGCGCGGCCGGACCGGGACCGGGTGCGCCACCGAAGCTCGCCAGCGCCTCGGCACGATCGCGCAGCGTCTGATCGACCTCGCCGCGCAGCTGGCCTCGCACGCCCACGTACACGGCCACGGCGGCCGCGATCACCGCGAGGGCCACGGCCAGCCCCGCCGCAGCGGCGATGCGGGCGCGCAGCGTCACGGCTCGCGCAGCACGTAGCCGACGCCCCGCACGGTGTGGACCAGCGGCCGGGCGCCGACGGCCTCGAGCTTGCGGCGCAGGTATCCGACGTAGACGCGCAACGCATTCGACGCCGGCCCGAAGTCGTAGCCCCACACCCGCTCGTAGATGAGGGCGTGCGGCAGCACGCGGCGCGGGTTCAGCATCAGCAGCTCGAGCAACAGGTACTCGGTGCGGGTCAGCTCGGCGAAGCGTTCGCCCACGCCCACCCCGTGGCGGGCGCTGTCGAGCTGGAGCTCCTCGAACGAGAGCGCGTCCGGGTCGCCGTTCGGCGAGCTGCGCCGCAGCAGGGCGCGGAGGCGCGCCTTCAGCTCGCCCACGTCGAAGGGCTTGACGAGGTAGTCGTCCGCGCCGGCGTCGAGCCCGTCGATGCGGTCCTCGATGGCGTCGCGCGCGGTCAGCATCAGGATGGGAACGCGATTGCCCGAGGCGCGCAGGCGGCGCGACACCTCGAGGCCGTCGATGTCCGGGAGACCCACGTCGAGCACCACGGCGTCGGGGGCCGCGGCGGCGACCTGAGCGAGGGCGTCCTCGCCGTCGGCGGCGAAGCAGGTCTCGTAGCCGCCGAGCACGAGCGTGCGCCGCAGCGCGTCGCGCAGGGCGCGGTCGTCGTCGACGATCAGGACCTTCATCGCGGTCCATTGTGGCGGGCGCCGGCCCGCTCTTCGGCGATTCCTACACGGCTCTTATGCGGCTCCTACCTTCGGGCTGAAGGCTCGCCCCATGCGATCTTCCAAAGCAGCGATAGCAGCAGTGCTCGCCGGGGCGGTGGCGCTCGCGTCGGCCGCATACGGCATAGGGACACAGACCGGCGGCGGCACGGCCACCGCCCGCGGAGAGGACTCCGCGCGGGATCACGGCCCGCGCGGGGTCTTCTTCTTCGGCGGTGACCTCGCCGACGAGCTCGGCGTGGATGCCGGCGAGCTCCGGGACGCCCTCGAGGACTTCCACCAGGAGCGCGAGGGCGAGCGCCGCGACGATTTCGCCGCGGCGCTCGCCAACGCGCTCGACAAGCCAGTCGAGGACGTCGAGGCTGCGCTCGAAGACGCACGCCCCGGCGACCGGCGTCGCGGGCCCTGCGGCCCGGGAGTGTCGCTCCGCGGGCTCGCGTCGGCGCTCGACGTGACGCAGGCCGAGCTGCGCAAGGCCCTGCAAGAGGTGCGCGCCGGCGCTGACGAGGCCTTCGATGCCCGCCGCGAAGCGCTCGTCGAGTTCCTGGCCGACCGCTTCGGCCTGTCCGAGGACAAGGTCGCCGACGCGCTCCCCGAGCCGCCCGGCGCGCCCCTGCACGGACCCCCGGGCCCGCCCCCCGGCAGCTTCGGGATCATGCCCGGGTAGTCTGGCTGTCCTGCCGGCGACCGAACCACTACGCAACGAGCTCGAGAAGGCCGTCCCGGAGCGCCCCTTCACCGTGGAGCTCTGGGACGGCTCTCGGCTGCCCGCGACGAGCGGGGACGGCCCCGTCTTCCGCGTGCGCTCGCCGGTCGCGCTGGCGCACGCGCTCCGGGCGCCGGGCCAGCTCGGGCTCGGCCGGGCATACGTGTCGGGCACCCTCGAGGTCGACGACATCGACTCAGTGCTCGCCCTGCTCGACTCCTGGGAGCCGCCGCCGCTCGACCGCATGACGCAAGCGCGGCTTGCCCTCGCCGCCGCGCGGGCCTGCGGGCTGATGCGCCCGCCCCGCATCCCCGCTGCCGAGCTCCGCCCGACGGGCCGGCGCCACAGCCGCGAGCGCGACGCGCGCGCGGTGCGCCACCACTACAACGTCTCGAACGAGTTCTTCGCGCTGTTCCTCGATGCCTCGATGACCTACAGCTGCGCGTTCTTCTCGCGCGGCGCCGACACGCTCGAGGAGGCCCAGGAAGCCAAGCTCGACCTGGTCTCCCGCAAGCTCGGGCTCGAGCCGGGGCAGCGCGTGCTCGACGTGGGCTGCGGCTGGGGCAGCTTCGCGATCCACGCGGCCACTCGCTACGGCGTGCGCGTGCTCGGCATCACCCTCTCCGAGCCGCAGGCCGAACTGGCCCGCCGCAGGGTGGCCGAGCTCGGGCTCGAGGACCTTGTCGAGATCCGCATCGCGGACTACCGCGCGCTGGAGGACGGCCCGTTCGACGCGATCGCGAGCATCGGCATGGTCGAGCACGTGGGCGCGAGCCAGATCGACGTCTACGCCAAGCGGCTGGCCGCGCTGCTCCGGCCCGGCGGGCGGCTGCTGAACCACGGCATCGCCCGCCTGCGGGTAGGCGATCCGGAGGCCGGCCCCTTCTCAGAGCGCTACGTGTTCCCCGACGCTGCGCCGCTCCACCTGTCGCGCGTACAGCTCGCGGTCGAGCGTGCCGGGCTTGCGACCGACCACGTCGAGGGCTTCGCCGCCGACTACGCGACCACGCTGGCGCACTGGGCCGAGCGGCTCGACTCACGGCTCGACGACGCGATCCGCCTGGCGGGCCCCGAGCGGGTGCGCGTCTGGCGCCTCTATCTGCGCGCCGCCCGGCGCGGGTTCGAGTCCGGCTTCACCGGCGTCTACCAGGTCCGGGCGACTCGGCCCCGACCCGATCGACCAGCGGCTGAACCCGCGGCCGTATCGGCCGGCTCAGAATCACGTAGCTTGTCGAGCGTCTGATCGCCTCCGAGGCGAGCAGGCTGTTGACGATCGCCTGCAGGTGCTCGGTGTCGCGCGCGGCGATGCGGCAGACGAGGTCCTGCGGGCCGCTCACGGCGTCCACGGCCAGCACCTCAGGCGTGGCCTCGAGCGCGTCGACGGCCTCGGCCAGGCGGCCCTGCGTGAGCTCGAGCATCACGAACGCCATGATCGGGTGGCCGACCTCGGCCGGGTCGATCTCCGGCCCGTAGCCGACCACCACCCCGCGCTGCTCGAGCTTGGCGAGCCGAGCCTGGACGGTGCCCCGCGCCACACCCAGCCGGCGGGAGACCTCGAGCAGGCCGAGCCGCGGGTGCGCGCGCAGCTCGGCGATGAGCTTGGCGTCAAGTTCATCGATCGCGCCCCCCGCTCGCGGCCGGCCGGCCCGGCCTGTTCCCGTGGCTGCTTCCGAACTGGTCAATGTGCGCACAATTTAGCCGAACTGTGCGACAGAAGTGGGCAATTTGTGCGGTTCGTGTGCGCACAGTTGCAAGCAGGAGGCGGTTGTGTTGCACTGCCTGGTCATGTTCGAGGAAGGCCAGCTCTACTCCCCGGTAACCGCAGACGGCGACGAGGTCACGGTTCACCTCGCCGAGGACCACCCCGGCGCGGGCGATCCCGAGTACCGCGCGCGACGCAACGAGATCGCCGCGCTGGCGCTCGCCTGGGAGCCCGGCACTCCGGTGCCCGACGTCCGCTACACGGACGCCGAGCAGGAGGTGTGGCGCACCGTCTGCCGTGAGCTGGCCCCGAAGCACGAGCGCCTCGCCATCCGCGAGTTCGTGGAGGCCAAGGCGGCCCTCGACCTTCCCACGGACGGTGTTCCGAGCCTCGATCTCGTGAGCGAGCGGCTCCGCCCGATCACCGGGTTCGGATACGTGCCGGCCGCCGGCCTCGTGCCGCTGCGCGAGTTCTACGGCTCGCTCTCCGAGCGGCGCTTCCACTCCACCCAGTACGTGCGGCATCCGGCCATGCCGCTGTACACGCCGGAGCCCGACATCATCCACGAGGTGATCGGCCACGGCCACCTGCTGGCCACGCCGACCTTCTCGGAGCTCCACCGGCTCACCGGCGAGGCCACCCACCGGCTGCGCGACGAGGAGAACCTGCGCTTCCTGTCCAGGGTCTTCTGGTTCACGGTCGAGTTCGGCGTGGTGGTCGAGGACGGCGAGCTGCGCGCCTACGGCGCCGGCATCCTCTCCTCGTACGGCGAGATCGACGAGTTCCGCGGGATGGAGCACCGCCCGATCGACCTGGTCGAGATGGGCACCGCCGACTACGACATCACGAAGTACCAGCCGGTGCTGTACCGCGCCGAGTCGATGGACGAGATCCTCGAGGTGGTGGGCGGCTTCTTCGCCACCTGCACGGACGAGTCGATCGACGAGCTGCGGGCCGGCGCGGCAGTATCCGTCGCCTGACGCGAACGCACCCGATCATCTACGACCGCGACTGCGGCTTCTGCCGCTGGTCCCTGGGCGTCATCCTGCGCTGGGACACCGGGCGGCGGCTGCGACCCGTCGCGCTCCAGGACGACGAGGCGGACCGGCTGCTGGCCGGGATGCCGAAGGCCGAGCGGGCCGGCTCCTGGCACCTCGTCGAGCCGGACGGACGGGTTCACTCGGCCGGCGCCGCGTTCGCGCCGCTTCTGCGGCTCCTGCCCCACGGCCGCTTGCTCGAGCCGATCGCCAACAGGTTCCCGAGGGCGACCGAGCGCGGCTACCGCATGGTTGCCGACCACCGCAACGTCTTCGGCCGGCTTGTCACTGTGCGCGCCAAGCGCCGCGCGGACGCTCGGATCGAGCAGCGAGGTGGCCCCCGGAGCGAACAAAGTGATCCAGGGGCCCGTACAGGGCCTCCGGATGACATCGTTCGGCGTTAGACCGCCAGCACGCCGTCGATCGTCAGCAGGACGCCGCAGGCGACCAGGCCTACCGCCAGCAGGCGGCCGGCCCAGCGGAGGGCGCGGCCGCCGGGACCTTCCCTGGGAGCCCGCGCCGCCAGGGCGGTGAGGAGCGCCACGCCGAGCACCATCGCGGCCACGGACACGAGCACGCCCTCGTCGGCGCCCGCGCCAAGCGCCATCACGAGCAGGGCCGGGCGTGCGACCGCGGGAACCGCCACCGGCACCAGCGCGGCTCGCCGGCCGGGGAGCGCGGGCTCGGGCGACGGCGGGCGCCGGAAGACATCGGCGACGCCGGCCAGCGCCGCGATGATCCCCGCGGCGACGCGGAACGAGGAGTCGCTCACGTCGAATAGGTCGAGCAGCGGGCTTCCCAAGGCCGCGGCTACGCACACGGCGAGGCCGCCGATCGCGCCCCCGGCGGCGGCCACCTGGGCGGCCGCCCGCGGGGAGCCCGAGCGAGGCACCGCGAAGGCGGCCCGGGCGGGGTTCAGCGCGAGCAGTAGCGCGGCGGCCCACAACCATCCCGACGGCGAGTCCTCGGTCGAGGAGCCCGATCCTTCGCCCGCCTCCACGATCGGGATCGTCCGCAGCAGCCCGGCAAGCGCGTGCTGCTGGTCGTCCATGCGGGTCTCGCCGTCGATGAACCAGGCGCCCTCCACCCGATCCGGCCGCGCGGCGCTCTCGGCGTCCGCCGCGTCGGACTGCTCCATCACGGTCAGCCCGGCGATGCAGGCGGCTCGTTCGGCAAGAGGCTCCCGCAGGTCGCCCAGCCGAGGCTCCTCCCGCGCGGTCAGCCACCAGCCGGTGAGGGCCTCACCCACCACGCCGTACCAGCCGCCGCGCGGCTCGTATCCGCCCCGCACCACCCCGCCCCACGGCCCGTGGTACTGGACGAGCCAGCGCGCCTGGAAGCCGAACAGCTCGGCTTGCCGGCGCGCGTACTCCGCCTCGTCCTCGGTCAGCGGCGGGCGGCCGCGGTCCGGGAACTCGACGGTCTCGGCCGCGCCGTAGGCGGCCCAGTGATCGGGGATCGGCGGCCAGTGGTCCTCGACGTCGTCGCGCGAGGTCGCGAGATAGGCGCCGGTGCGGTTCGCGGCCTCGCCCCACCCCTCGTCCGGGAAGGCGCGGTGGAGGCGCGCGAGGGCCCAGTAGGCCTCGCCGGTGTAGTACTTGGAGTACTCGCCCGGCACCGGCGCCTCGCGCACGGTGTCGTATGACGCGAGCACGGCGCCCGAAGGCTCGGCCTGTGCCAGGAGGAAGCGCCCGAACCGGGCCAGCTCGTCGTCGTAGCGCGTGTCGCCCGTGGCCTCCCGGCGGATCAGCAGACCGGCGGCCAGGAGCGCCGTCGCTCCGGTCGTGACGCGCCCCTCCCCTTCGAAGGCCGCCCAGCCGTCCCGCTCGTGCAACCGGTCGAGAGCCCATTCGGTCCCCCGGTCGGCGGAGCCCAGCGCTCCTGGCAACCCGGCGGCGGCGGCCTGATAAAGCCCCATGGTCACTCCCGCGTGGCGAACCTCGTTGTACTCGAACGGAATCGAGTTGTCGTCGGCGTCGTAGAGGTACAGCCAGGCGCCGTCGGCCTCCTGATTCCGGACGAACCAGTCGACGGCGGACCCCGCCGAGCGCCGGAGCTCACCCGCGGAGACGGAGGGGCAGCGCTCCGGCGGCGCCAGCACCACGAACGTGGCGGCGAGTATCAGGACCAGAACCAGGCCGGCCCGCCAGAGGCGCGTGGCCACGGTCATCGGCCGCGGCGGACCCAGGGCAGGAGCAGCGCCGGGAGCGCGAACCAGGCCGTCAGCGGCAGGCGGCTGAGGGCGAACCCCACCGCCGGTGCGCCCCGCAGCGTGCTGCCGTCCCGGTCGACGAGCTCGAGCTGCTGTCCGTGCTCCACGCGAAAACGGGCCAGCCAGTCGAGCCGGCGCACCACGGCCGCCAATCGCCGCTGGCCCGCATCCGCCGGGTCAACGCGCAGCACCCGGTCCCGCGTGGAGGGCACCGCCCAGATCAGGAGCACGGCGATCGCCAGAAGCGAGAAGATCTGCACCGAGGCGGACATCTCGATCGAGACGTGGAAGACGACCGCGACCCACACGGCGACGTAGCGCGTGCCGCGCCGCCACAGGCCGATCGCGATGAACAGCTCGGTGAGCACGATGAACTTGGCGGCCCCGGTGTGGAATCCGCGGTCGGTCAGCACCGACACCGTCCAGTCCGGCAGCCAGTCCAGCTCGTCCCGCGCCCGCACGACCCGCTGCCACGTGACGGTGCCGCCGAACCAGTCCGGGTCGAGCAGCTTGCTGAGCCCCGACGCCCCGTATATCGCAGCGCACTCGAAGCGCAGCAGCCACAGCGGCCAGCCGGGCGCCCAGGGATCCCGACCGGACGGGGTCAGCGCCAGGACCGCGAGGACGATCACCAGGTAGGCCCGGTTGTTGTGGAAGTGCGTGGTCGAGAGGAACAGGTTCCACGTCACGATCGCGAACGTGGCGGTGGTCGCCAGGCGGGTGAGGAAGCCGAGCGACATCGCCACGGCGGCCACCGCTCCCAGCCAGAGCAGCCCGATGTAGACCGGCTCCGGCGCCTCCGGGTACCAGGCGGCGTAGGGCTCGTGGAAGGCGTCCCGGTAGGTCTGCCCGTCCAGGGTGTCGGACAGGAACGGGGCGAGGTGCAGGAGGACGATCGGGCCCGTGAGCACCCGCAGCAGCGCGAGAGCGCGCATGCTGACCGGACGGCCGAGCAGCTCGTCGAGCCGATCGAGCAGGCCGCGGACGGGCCGCGCAGCGGCGGTCGCCACGTTCACCGGACGTCGCTCCGGAGCACTTCGACCGTTGGCGGCTCGCGGTTGTGCCAGGCCGTGACCCGCGCCTCCAGATAGCGGGTCTCACGGTCGCGCGGGGTGTTGTCGGCCACCCAGTCGAGCGCTGCATCGAGGAACGCGAGCTGGTTGTCGAGGCCGGCGTCCGCGTGGTGGCGGACCGAGGGATAGCTGAGGCCGCGGCTCGAGACCAGCTCGTCCCAGCGGTACCCCGACCAGGGCACCTCGACCGGCACGCGCCGGCCGTCTGTCGTCACGCGGACAACGTCCGCGCGCCAAGTGCTCGCCTCGGGGAACATCTGGAAGGCGAACTCCTTGTGATCCGACCAGTACCCGCGCGCGATGAGCGCGAGCTGCAACACGACCACGGACACGACGACCACCCGCCGCCCGACCACCCTCACGCGCTTCGATGATGTCACAGGGCGAAGGGCCATCCCGTCTCCAGGGGTGAACGAAAGGAGAGACCATGAAGATCTTCGTTGCCGGCGCCACCGGCGCCCTTGGAACGCACCTCGTCCCCCAACTGGTCGCGAACGGCCACGACGTCGTGGGAATGACCCGCTCCGAGTCGAAGCAGGACCTGATCCGGAGCCTCGGGGCCACCCCCGCCGTGGCGGACGCGCTCGACCCCGACGCCGTCGCCATCGCCGTCGCCCAGGCCGCGCCCGACGCGATCGTGCATGAGCTCACCGCTCTGTCGGGCTCGCTCGACCTGCGGCACTTCGACCGCAGCTTCGCGCTCACCAACCGGCTCCGCACCGAGGGCACCGACCATCTGCTCGCCGCCGGACGCGCCGTGGGGGTCGACCGCTTCGTCGCCCAGAGCTACGCCGGCTGGCCCTTCGCGCGAACCGGCGGCCAGGTCAAGAGCGAGTCGGATCCGCTCGACCCGACACCGCCGGCCGCGATGCGCACGACGCTCGACGCCATCCGTCACCTGGAGGACGCCGTAACCGGCGCGAGCTGGACCGAGGGCATCGTGCTCCGCTACGGCGGCTTCTACGGCCCGGGCACCTCGCTCAGCCTGAAGCCAGAGGGCGATCAGGTCCCGCTGATCCGCGGACGCAAGTTCCCGGTGGTGGGCGACGGGGCCGGCGTGTGGTCGTTCATCCACATCGAGGACGCGGCCGCGGCCACCGTGGCCGCCGTGGAACACGGCTCGCGCGGCATCTACAACGTCGTGGACGACGACCCGGCACCGGTCGCCGAGTGGCTGCCGGCTGTCGCGACCGCGGTCGGCGCCAAGCCGCCCCGGCGGCTCCCGCGCTGGCTTGGGCGGATCGCGGCGGGTGAGGCGGCGACCGTCATGATGACCGAGGTGCGCGGCGCGTCGAACGACAAGGCGAAGCGCGAGCTCGGCTGGCGCCCCCGATACGGGAGCTGGCGCGAGGGCTTTGCGAACGGGCTCGGGTGATCGGATGCAGGCGAAGGACGCGCTCCTCGACGAGCTCCGTCCCCGTGCCTTCGCGATCGCCTACCGGATGCTCGGCACCGTGAGCGAGGCGGAGGACGTGGTCCAGGAGGCGCTCCTCCGCTTCCACCGCGCGCAGGAGGAGGGCGAGCGGATCGAGTCGCCGCGTGCCTACGTGTCGACCGTCGTGACGCGGCTCGGCATCGACCAGCTCCGCTCCGCGCGACGCCGGCGGGAGACCTACGTCGGCGACTGGCTGCCCGAGCCGCTCGTGACGAGCGACCAGGACGACCCGGCGCGCCACGCGGAGATGGCCGACTCGCTCTCGCTCGCCTTCCTCGTGCTGCTCGAGAGCCTGTCGCCGGAGCAGCGGGCGGCCTTCCTCCTGCGCGAGGTGTTCGACTACCCGTACGACGAGATCGCCCGGATCGTCGGAAAGAGCGAGGCGAACGCGCGCCAGCTGGTCGCGCGGGCGCGCCGCCATGTGAACGAGCGCCGGCCCCGCTTCGAGGCCACCCGCGAGCAACACGAGCGGCTGGCCGACCGTTTCTTCGCCGCGGTCGAGGAAGGCGACGTCCAGGCGCTCGAGAGCATGTTGGCCGAGGACGTCGTCCTGACCGGCGACGGCGGCGGCAAGGCGCCGGCGCTCGCACGGGCCCTGCACGGCGCCCGCCGGGCGGCGCGCACCCTCGCGAACTGGGGCCGCCAGGCGCAGCGGATGGAGGGCGTCGGCCTGCGGCGCGTGGACATCAACGGCCAGCCCGGCGCGGTGGTCCTCGACGGCGAGCAGAGGGTGGTCAGTGTCCTGGCGCTCGACATCGCCGACGAGCGGGTGCAGGCCGTCCGCGGGGTGGTCAACCCGGAGAAGCTGCGACATCTCGGGCCGGTCGCCGACGTCCGCGCGCTGTTAGCGCAAGCATCACGAGGGCGGGCGGAACGGTATTCGGAAGCGAGTCCACCACCAGGAAGAGCTGGTTGAACGCCTCCATCGCCACGAACGTCGCGATGCCGGCGAGCAGCTGCGGGCGCCCCTCCGCCGCCAGGATGCCCCCCACGAGAGCCGAGACGAAGTAGTCGCCGTAGTCGGTCGACACGTCGCCGATGTGCGCGACCTGCAGGCGCGGCAGGTCCTCGGCGGGGACCGCGGCGTTGAACTGGGCGTTCTGCTCGCCGAAGAAGTCGCCGAAGATGAAGATGGCGTCGATCGTCGCCATCGCGACCACGCCCGCCTTCAGGAACAGGAGAGGCGTCGCGCCGGCGAGCAGCCGGCCGAGCGTCACGCACGACCCCACGATCAGCGCGAGCCGCGCGACCCTGCCGAGCGGATCGTCGGGTGCCGTGAGCGCCGCCGCGAGCAGCGGCAGGGTGAGGAGCGCCAGCCACGGCCTGGCGCCGTGCATCGCCCAGCCGAGCGCCAGGGCGCAGCCCGGCGGCACGAGGATGAGCGCGATCCAGGTCAGGACGTCGGCGCTCGCGGTGGCGAGGCTGATCGCCGTGACCGTGACGACGATCGAGACCGGCGCCACGAACGCCCAGCCGCGGCTCCGCAGCGCCGACAGGAAGACCGGGAGGCCAGCGGCCGGCAGCGCGACGCAGACGGCCTGGGCGGCGTCGAGCACGGCGGTGTCGGGCTCGAAGTACACCGATCCCAAGTGTGCACGAGGCGTTATCGTGGGAGTCCCCACTGGCCCACTCGGTGCTCGAACCCGCAACTGTGCATACGGACGTGCAGGACCACTCGCCGGTGGTCGTGGCATCGGGCGAGATCGACATGGCAACCGCGCCGATGCTGGAGCGCGAGCTCATGGCGGCAATCGAGTCCAGCGACGGCGGGGTCGTGCTCGACCTGTGCGACGTGAGCTTCTTCGACTCCAGCGGGCTCCGTGCCGCCATCGTGGCCCACCGCGAGCTCGGCGACCGCGGGCGCAAGCTGTCGCTCGCCTGCGTGCCCGCCGGGCACGTCTGGCGCACCTTCTCGCTGGCCGGCCTCGACGGGCTGCTGGACCTCCAGCCGAGCCGGGAGGCGGCGCTCGAGCACGCCGCCGCCGGCAAGGGCTAGTCAGCCTTCCAGCACCTCCTTCAGCGTCGCGACCCGCTCGCGCCAGAAGCTCTTCATCCGCTCCGCCTCCTCGGCGTCGGCGAGGCGGGCGTGCTCGAGGGCGGCGGTGCTCTTCGCATCGCCCTGCGCGGTGAACCCGACGATCACCCGGGTGTCGCCATCCCCCCAGTCGAAGCGGGCCGTCTTCGGCTTCGTGGCGGTCCGCTCGCGGAGCCCCCCGTCCGGGAGCCAGCGTTCGCGCAGCGACTCGTCCACGAACGCCTCGTAGAGCCGGTCGACCGGCACGGCCACGGTCTTCTGCGCGGTGACGGAGAACCCCTCGGGGCGCTCGCCCACGGCGCGCAGGCCGCGGGCCCGCTCGTAGCTGACCGTCACCGACTGGGCGTCCCAGCCGCCGATGCCGTGCTCCTCGACGAGCCAGGCCGCCATCTCGCGGTGGCTGCGTTCGGCGGCGCCCCAGTCGTCGAGGAGGTCGAACCAAGCCTCCCAGCCCCGGCCGGTACGGCGGCGAATCGAGTCCTCGGACATCGTGAGGACCGGTCCTTCGGCGGCCTGCGGCTCTTCCGCGGCAAGGAGGGCCGCCCGTGCGGCCGTGTAGCTCTCGCCCGTCTTCTCCATCCGCGCGCGGACGAGGCGCTTGAAGGACTTCTGCTCGGTCATCCGGTGCTCCTTTCGGTGGCGGCGCTCCGCGACTCACGCTCGCGGTGCCCCGCCGGAAAGGGCAGCTCCGACCGGCGTCCCGACGGCTCGAGGCCCCCTTTGCCCCCGCTGGAGCCGGCGGCGTGAGCGCCGGAATCGGGGGTTGGGCGCGGGACGGCGCCGAGCACCAAATTACCAGGGCTCGTCACATCCATCCCGCTTCGTACGTCACTCCTTTGACGGACCCCGACGAAGGACACCACCGTGAACCAACACGACGGGCTGGCGGAGCGCTTCGAGGCCAATCGCACCCACCTCCGGGCGGTGGCCTACCGGATGCTCGGCTCAGTGAGCGAAGCGGACGACGCGGTGCAGGAGGCCTGGCTGCGCCTCAGCCGCTCCCGCACGGACGACGTGGAGAATCTCAGGGCGTGGCTCACGACCGTGGTCGCGCGCGTGTGCCTCGACATGCTCCGCAAGCGCAAGGCGAGGCACGAGGAGCCGCTCGGTCCCCACGTCCCGGTGCCGATCGTGAGCAGCGAGGCGGGACTCGATCCCGAGCACGAGGCGCTCCTCGCCGACTCGGTCGGCCTGGCCCTGTTCGTGGTGCTCGAGACCCTGACGCCCGCCGAGCGGCTCGCCTTCGTGCTCCACGACACGTTCGGCGTGCCATTCGACGAGATCGCACCGATCGTCGGCAGGTCCCCGACCGCGGCGAGGCAGCTGGCCAGCCGCGCGCGGCGTCGCGTGCAGGGCGCGACACCCGCTCCCGACGCGGACCTGGCCGAGCAGCGCGAGGTGGTCGACGCCTTCCTCGCGGCCGCCCGCGACGGCGACTTCGACGGGCTCCTGGCCGTGCTCGATCCGGACGTCGTGCTGCGCTCCGACCGGCCCCGCGCCTTGACGGAGGTGCGAGGCGCCCGGGCCGTGGCCGAGCGGGCCTTCCGCTTCAGGCGGCTCGGGCGGTTCGCGCGCCCTGCGCTGGTGAACGGCACGGCGGGCTGGGTGGTGGCGCCGCGCGGGAGGCCGGTGGCGGTCGGCGGCTTCACCGTCGTGCGCGGCAAGATCGCCGAGATCGACATCCTGGCCGACCCCGCGCGCCTGCGTCACCTCGACCTGACCGTGCTGGAGGGGTGAGGCCGATGACCGACCCCGCTGACGTCGTCGACCAGGCGAACGCTCTCACCGCCGGCCTCGGGATCCTCACCCTGCAGATCTTCCCGTTCGCGCTGCCCGCCCTGCTGCTGTGCATCGCACCCCTGCTGCCGCTGATCGTGGTCGGCCTGCTCCTTGCCGCGATCTTCTACCTGCCGGTCAAGCTCGTCGGTTGGGTGCTCGGGCGGAGGCTCCGCCCCCGAGCGCTGCCCGACTTGCGCAGGACGCCGGAGGGCGTCCGATGAGCTAGAGCGTGCCGCGGGCGATGCGGTGCGCGGCGATCTTCTCGGCCGCTTCCTGCGTGGGGGCGACAACCTTGACGGTCCGCTCGCCGATCGTGACTGTCCAGTAGCGCGGGAACATGGTCCTAGCCCACCTGCGGCCCGGACAGCTCCGCCCGCAGCGAGGCGATCTCCGTGACGGCCGCGCCCACGTACGCGTGGTGCGCGCTGGCGATCTCCTGGTCGAGGTCGGCCATGTAGGCGGAGTCGCTCGCGAGCCCCTCGATCGAAGCCAGCGCACGCTCGGCCTGCAGCCCTTGCAGATGAGTGTGGATCTCGGCGGCGAACATGGGTCGATCATGCGCTTCGGCCGCTCAGCGGACATCGGGTGCAGACCCTGAACCCGCACCCTGAGGTTTCATCAGGGCCAGGTAGAGCACCCCGACGATCGCGATCAGGGCCAGCACGAGCGGCGCCGCCCAGACCTGGTACCACGGCGCCCCGAGCGGTGCCAGGGACTCGCGCGGCCAGGCGATGTTGACGGTCTCGAATGCCAGCCACAGGACCGCCAGCGTGTTGATCACCACGCCGAGGCGACCGAGCTGAACCCGCCCCGCCGGCTTCCAGGTCCCGCGCACGCGCGCTATCAGGGCGGCGAGCGCGATCAGGAAGAAGGCGACGTAGATCGCGGCGGTCCCGAATGCGATCAGGCTGCCGACCGCGGCCGAGTCGAGCCCGAGCAGAAGCCCGAGGCAGGCGATCACCGTGGTAGCGGCGATCGCGCCCAGCGGCACGCGACGCCGGTCGACCTTCCTGAGGAAGCGCGATCCGGGCAGCGCGCCGTCACGGGCCACCGAGTACATCGTGCGCGCCGTCAGCGCCTGGGCGGCCATTCCACAGGCCAGGAACGCGGTCAATACGACCGCCGCGAACGGCTTCGACGACCACGAGCCGAACGAGCTCACCACCGCGGTGGTGACAGGGTCGACGTCCTCGCCCGCGACCACGCTCGCCGTGGACGGATGGGCGAGGGTGGCCGCGACCGCGTTCAGGATCACCAGCGCCCCCACGCTCAGCAGCGCGATCCAGATCGCGACCGGCACGTGCCTGGACGCGCCCACGGTCTCCTCGGCGGTTCCCACACAGGCGTCGAAGCCGATGAAGACCCAGCCTCCGACGGCCAGCGCCGCCAGCAGGCCGGCGGCGACCGAGCCGCCCGACAGGGCCTCTGCCCCGAGCGTCTCGGTGAGGATCGAGAGGTCCTGCTCGCGGAACACGAGCAGCAGGGCGATGCCGATCCCGACCGAGGCGACCACCTCTGCCGCTATGCCGACCTTGACGACCCGGCTCAGGACGCCGATCCCGGCCGCGCCGGCCGCGGCGCACACGAGCACGAGGACCATCCCGGTCACGACGATCGCGTCGGGGGTGGCCTCGATCTCGAGCAGGGTCAGGGCCCACGGCGCCCCGAGGTAGGCGACAGTGGTGTTCGCCACCGCGTAGGCGCAGACGGCGACCCAGCCGGCGAACCATCCATACGCCCCGCCGATCAGGCGGCGTGTCCACTGGTAGGCGCCGCCCGCGATCGGGAACTCCGACGCCAGCTCCGCGTAGACGGCGAGGAGCAGGCACTGGCCCGCCAGTGCGACGGGCAGCACCCACACCCAGGCCGGTCCCGCCACGAGCGTCCCGACCAGCACCACGGCGTACAGCCCCACCACCGGAGAGATGGCGGCGAACCCCATCGCCACGTTGTCGAAGACCTGGAGGCGCCGTTCGAGCTCCTGCCGGTAGCCGAGCTCGCGCAGGCGTGCGGCGTCGGCGTCGACCTCGGCCGGCGCCGCCGCCGAGGTCAAGGCCCGCCCGGGATCCCGGCGCGTTCGCGCCGGTCGCGTTCCACGAGCCGGGCGATCTCCACGCGTGAGGAGACCCCGAGCTTCACGAACAGGTTGCGGATGTGGGACTCGACCGTCTTCTTGCTGAGGAACAGCTTGCTCGCGATCTGCGGGTTGGTGAGGCGGTCGGTGACCAACTCGGCGATCTCGAGCTCCCGCTTGGTGAGCGAGGCGATGCCGGCGTCGTCTCCCGTGGCCGGACCGCGCACCTCGGCGCGGGCGCCGAGCTTGCGCAGCTCGCGACGCATGTCGTCCCGGAACCGCACCGAGCGGCACGCGTCGGCTTCCCGCTCGGCCTCCTTGAGCGCGGCCACCGCCTTCGCCTTCTCGCCCGCGGCGGCCAATGCCCGCCCCTCGAGGCCGCGGGAGTACGCCGCCTGAAGGCGTGCGCCGGCCGAAGCGGCTGCTTTCGCGGACTCGCCGGCTACTCGGGCTGCCTCGAGCGACTCGCCGGCGGCGACGAGCACGGCTGCGCGCGCCCGGCCGGCGCACGCGCTCGGCACCTGAAGCCCCAGCCGCTCGGCGTTCTCCTCCGCCCGCCGGGCGTAATCCTCGGCGGCCCCCTGGCGCCCCACCGCGAGCTCCGCCAGCGCCATCGTCTCCCAGTCGAAGCAACGCTCCACCGGGATCTTGTGCTCGAGCTCGTCCGAGCCGAGCGCGCGCATGTCCTCGCGCGCCCGCTCGACGTCCCCGGCTTCGAAGCGGGCGGCCGCCATCAGCCATCCCGGCCCGCCGCCGGTCGACGGCATCGTCCCGCCCACGAGCCTGCCGCCGACCCGCATGCTTTCCTCACCTGCCGCGATCGCCGCTTCCAGATCGCCCGAGAAGTAGTGCGCCCAGCCGAGCTCGAACAGGGCCCAGAAGAGATAGTGCGGGTTGGCCGCGAGGCGGGCCGCCTCCACCGCGTTCTCGCATAGCTCCACCGCTTCGGCCATCCGACCCTGCATCTCGAACGGATAGCCCTTGACGAGCATCATCGGCACGAGCAGGCGGCCCTCGCCGGCGGTTCGGGCGATCTCGATGCCGCGGTCGACGTGGGCGATCGCCTCGTCGTAGTGCTCGAGGTAGTTCTCGGCCCAGCCCAGGTAGTAGAGGGCATCGAGCCGCGGCGCGAGCTCAGCGTCGGAGAGGCGGTCGATCTCGCCGAGCGCCTCCTCCCGCCGCTCGCGCGCGCTCGGGATGTCTCCGGCCGCGGCCTCGCCCAGGCACAGGGCGGAAGCGGCCGCGGCTATGAGAGCGCGGTCGCCAAGGGCGCGGGCAGTCTCCAGCGCGGCGCAACCCATGCCGACCGTCTGCTCGTAGTCGAGCTCGTACAGGCCGTCCACGGCGAGCTCGATCTGAAGCGCCGCGGCCGCGCCCGTGGACCGGTCCGGCACTTCCTCCCATGCACGCTCGAGCCGGCGGTGCGCGTCCTCGTGCCGGCCCTGCCAGTGCTCGACGGCCGCGCAGAGCGTGGTCAGCTCCACCCGCCGGACTACGGACTCGGCCGGCAGCAAGTCCATCGCCTCGAGCAGCGTGGTGCGGCAGCGCTCCAGATCGCCGGCCGAGCGGAGCGCGGAGGCGAGCGACACGCGGACCGACACCTGCCGGTCGGTGTCCGCGCTCGGCAGCAGGCGCAGCGCGGCCTCGAACCAGACCGCCGCGTTGGCGGGAGCGCGCGGTGCGGCCCGGGTCCCGGCCTCGGTCAGCAGCACCACCGCTTCCGCATCTCCCATCCGGGCCGAACGAGCCACGTGGTGGGCTCGGGCGGTCACCGAGGCGCTCCGCCCGGCCAGAGC
>Ga0081538_10001087_pt1 | contig 28940 bp, 22 predicted proteins | sample TabmetS5T2R1_FD_71022 | JGI IMG/M metagenome (GOLD analysis project Ga0081538, IMG submission 71022) | Tabebuia heterophylla rhizosphere microbial communities from the University of Puerto Rico - S5T2R1 | ecosystem: Host-associated > Plants > Roots > Rhizosphere ...
GACGTCGACCGGCTCGCCGGCCCGCGCCGGCATCGTGGCCGCCGTCGAGTGGCTGCCGATGGCCCTGCTCGGGATCCCGAGCGGCGCCGTCGCAACCAGGCTCGGGCCGCGGCGCACGATGATCGCCTGCGACCTGGCGCGTGCGCCGCTCGTGGCCGCCATCCCGGCGTTGCACTGGCTGGGCGCGCTCGACTTCGGGGTCCTGCTCGCGATCGCCTTCCTGCTGGGCGCGTTCTTCCCCGCCCACCTCGCGTCGCAGCGCGCCATGCTGCCTCACCTGCTCGGCGAGGCGAGCGGCGACGTGACCCGCGGCAACGCGCTGCTCGGCGCGGCCAACCGCCTTCCGATCGTCATGGGCCCCGCCCTCGGCGGGGCGCTGATCGCGGCCACCGGGGCGCCGGAGGTCCTGATCGCGGATGCCGTCACGTACGGCCTGTCGGCGCTGCTCCTCCTGCTGTTCGTGCCGGAGCCCCGCGCCGCCGAGCCCGAGGAGGCCGCGAGCGGCGATCTGTGGGCCGGCGCCCGGGCGCTCGCTCAGAGCCCGGTGCTTCGCCCGCTCACCGTCGCCAACGCCGGCGTCGAGCTCGCGATGCAGGCCCTGTTCCTCGCTCTCCCGATCCTCGTCTTCACGGCCTACGACCGGCGCGCCGCCCTGGCGGGCGCACTCGTGGCGGCCTGGGGCGCCGGCGCGCTTGCCGGAACGTTCCTCGCCCTGCGGCTCGCGGCGCGCGCGCCGGTCGCGCTCGTGCGAGTCGCGCTGCTGGCCCAAGCGGCGCCCATCTGGCTCGTCGCAGCCCCGCTCCCGCCGGTCCTCCTGGGTGTCGGGCTATTCCTCTCGGGCCTCGCCAACCCGGTGGTGAACGCGCCCAGCGTCACGCTCGTGACGCTCGCCGTGCCTGAAGCGCTGCGCCCGAAGGCCATGCTCGCCTTCCTCACGGCGGCCCTCGGCGCGGGCGGTGTCGGGCTGTTCGTGACCGGCCCCGCCGCCGCGGCGCTGGGCGCCCGTGAGGTGATCCTCGGCGCGGCCGCTCTCTCGACTGCGTGCGCAGTCGGCTTCGTCGTAGCGACGCGGTGATATAGTTGTGCGCGCAATCATCCGCCTGCAACACCTGGGACCGGGAAGAAAGATCGGGGAAGGAGAATCGGAGATGCAGCTCGACGGCATCCATCACATCACCGCAATCACCGGCGACGCCCCTGCCAACGTCGACTTCTACGCGCGCGTGCTCGGGCTCAGGCTGGTCAAGAAGTCCGTCAACCAGGACGACCCGACCGTCTACCACCTCTTCTACGGCGACGAGCACGCCCACCCCGGCCTCGACCTGACCTTCTTCGAGTATCCGGGCGCGGCGCCGGGCCGCGCCGGTGACGGCATGATCCACCGCGTGGTCTGGCGCGCGGCGAGCGAGGACGCGCTCGACTTCTGGGCCGAGCGGCTCGCCGGTGAGGGCATCGAGACCTCGCGCGAGGGTGCCGGCCTCCGCTTCGCCGACCCCGAGGGACTCGAGCACGAGCTGCTGGTCGCGGAGGTCAGCGACGAGCCGCTCACCGCCGATCACCCGGAGGTCCCGGCCGAGCATGCCCTGCAGGGCTTCCACGCGGTCCGCGCCTACTCCTCGGATCCCGAGCGCAGCCGCGGCTTCCTCGAGGGGCTCGGGTTCGACGCGGATGACCAGGGCACCTGGGAGACACGCGGCCCCCGCCGCGGCGGGCTCTACGTGTACGACTCGCCGCCCGACGGGCGCGGCATCCAGGGTGCCGGCACCGTGCACCACGTCGCCTGGGCCTCTGAGGACGAGGACCACGAGGCGTGGCGCGGGCGCGTCCAGCAGGCGGGCGGCCGGCCGACCCCTGTGATCGATCGCCACTACTTCCGCTCGATCTACTTCCGCGAGCCGAGCGGCGTGCTGTTCGAGATCGCCACGCGCTCGCCCGGCTTCACCGTGGACGAGCCGCTCGAGCACCTGGGCGAGAAGCTCTCGATCCCGCCGTTCCTGGAGCACCGGCGGCCGGAGATCGAGGCGACGGTGCGCCCGCTGGAGAACCCGCGGGTGGCTTCCCGAAGCCGGGGTTAGCGCCCCAGCGCATCCGGGTATCTCTCCCTGGTCCACCAGGCAGGGGGTTCTTTCAGCATGCGCGCAGTCGTCGGGCTGGTCACGGCTCTTCTCGTCGCTCTCGTTCCAGCGAGCGCGATCGCGGACGAGTACAGCCGCAACATGAGCCTCGTCAAGAACATGCCGTACCAGGCTCGCAACGGCGACATCCCGAACTACGGGACCGACATCCAGTTCGCCACGATCAACGGGCGGCAGTACGCGCTCGCCGGCTCGTACCGCAACGGCATGCAGATCGTGGACATCACGAACCCGGCACAGGCGCGCAGGGTGGCCGTCTACGACTGCGGCATCACCCAGGGCGATGTGCAGATCTTCCGCCAAGCCAGCAAGCCGGGACGCGTGTTCGCCGGCTACACGTCCGACACCTACGGCGACGGCACGTCAACCTGCTACCGCGAGGCCGCGGCGCTCGGCTTCAACGTGAAGAAGGACACCGGCGAGGGCAAGAACGGCACGTTCATCGTCGAGCTGACGAACCCGACCGCGCCGAAGACCCGCTCCTTCGTCGAGGTGGAGCAGGGCTCGCACAACCACACGATCCACCCGAGCGGCAGGTACCTCTACAACTCGAACTCGGACTTGATGACGTCGTTCCAGCCGGCGATCGAGGTGTTCGACATCTCGAACTTCGCGGCCCCGCGGAAGGTGACCGAGCTGGCGATTCCGACGCGCCCCGGGCTCGGCACCGAGTCGCACGACATCAGCTTCTCCAAGGACGGGAAGCGGGCGTACTCGGCCGCGCTGTCGCAGGGCGTGATCATCGACACGGCGAATCCGGCCGCGCCCAAGGTCATCACGAGCTGGCTCGACCCCGCCATCAACGTCTGGCACCAGGCTGAGACGTTCTCGGCGGACGGTCGCAAGTTCGTGCTCGTGGAGGACGAGTTCGCCGGCGCGGCCGGCGGACCGGTCTGCCCGAGCGGGGGCTTCCACATCTACGAGATCACCGGCGAGCTCGAGAAGGCGCCGAAGAAGGTCGGCTACTGGAACATCGACGACGTCGGCCCGACCCACAACCCGGAGGGCACGTGCACGGCGCACGTGTTCGACATCCACCAGCAGCAGGAGATCCTGACCGTCGCCTACTACAACGGCGGTGTGCGCGTGGTCGACCTGTCGGGGCTCGCCGGCGGCGAGGGCATGAAGCAGATCGGCTTCTACAAGACCTCGAACGCCGACTCGTGGTCCGCGAAGACGCCGAGGATCGAGCCGAACGGCTCCTTCTACCTTTACGGCAACGACATTGCGCGGGGACTCGACATCTACCGCTTCGACGCGACCAAGCCGCAGTCGGACAGCGGTGGCACGTGGCTGAGCGCCCCGGCGGCGCTGTCGCTGCCAGCCGCCCCGCGCACCGGGACCAACTACGTCTGCCTGATCCAGCAGTAGCCCTCCTCTTCGAAGGGGGGCCGATCCGGACCCTCGACGCCGCGACGCCCCTGGTGCCGCGGCTCGCGGTGACCGGCGAGCGCATCGCGGCCACGCCCGCGCCGGACGCGCGGCGCATCGAGCTCGGCGGCGCCTGCGTGGTGCCGGGGTTCAACGACGCGCACGTCCACTTCCCGACCTGGTCCGTGGCCCAGCACCAGGTGCGCCTCGAGAACGTGGGCTCGCGCCACGAGGCCGTCGCCCGCGTGGCCGAGGCGCTGCCGGGCGTCGCCGCCGGCGGCTGGCTGCGCGGCCTCGGCTGGCGCGACGCCGCCTGGACCGAGCCGCCGTCGCGCGCGGCGCTGGACGACGTGGCGCCCGACACCCCGGTGGCGCTGATGGCGAAGGACTACCACTCGCTCTGGGTCAACTCGGCTGCGCTCGCGCGGGCGGGCGGGGAGCTCGATGCGCCGGGCGGCGTTGTCGAGCGGGACGAGGCCGGCGAGCCGACCGGGTTGCTCCGCGAGGCCGCGGCGTGGCAGTTCCGGGACCGCTACGTGCTGCCCAGCCTGGACGAGATGGTGGCCGCCTCCCGCGAGGGCCTTCGCCTGGCCGCTTCGCGCGGCGTGACCGCGATTCACGACAAGGACGGCTGGCTGGGCGCCTTCGAGGTCTTTCAGCGCCTGCGCCAGCGGGGCGAGCTCACCCTGCGGGTCTGGCAGTCGCTGCCCGCCGACCGGCTGCCGTACCTGCGGGCGGTCGGCCTTCGCTCGGGCTTCGGCGACGAGTACCTGCGCGCGGGCTACCTCAAGGTGTTCATGGACGGCACGCTCGGCTCGGCGACGGCGCGGCTGCTCGACGGCTCGGGCGTCGAGATCACCTCGCGCGAGCGGCTCGAGGAGATCGTCCGCGAGGCCGCCGCGGCCGGCTGGCCGGTGGGCGTCCACGCGATCGGCGACGCCGCCAACCGGGCCGCCCTCGACGCCTTCGAGGCGAGCGCGGACGCCTGGCGCCCGCTCGGCCTGCGCCAGCGCATCGAGCACGCCCAGCTCCTCGACCCGGCGGAGCTGCCGCGCTTCGCCGCCGCCGGGGTCAGCGCGTCGGTCCAGTTCAGCCACGCTCCCTCGGACCGCGACCTGGCGGACCGCGTCTGGGAGGGACACGAGGGCGCGTACGCGTACCGCTCCCTGCTCGACGCCGGCGCCCGCCTGGCGAACGGCTCCGACGCGCCGGTGGAGGAGCTCGACCCGCTGCGCGGGATCGTGGCGGGCGTGCTCCGCACGCTCGACGAGCGACCCGCCTGGCGGCCCGAGCAGGCGGTCACCGTCGAGGAGGCGCTGCGCGCCACCTGCGTCGAGCCGGCCTGGCTCGCACGCGACGAAGGCAAGCGCGGGACGCTCGCTCCCGGAATGCTCGCCGACCTAGTGGTGCTCGACCGCGATCCCTTCGAATGCCCGCCCGAGGACCTGCCCTATGTGCGCGTTCTTGCAACATTGGTTGGCGGGCGCTTCACCCATGTGTCGAGCGACGCCCAAACGGGCATACGGGAAGCGTCATGAAGCGGGAGTCATGGCTTGCGGCGGCGCCCGAGAGCGCCCCCATCGCCCGCGCCATAGTGCGCGATGCCGCGGTCGAGCACGGGCTCGACGACGAGGCGACCTGGGATCTGATGCTCGCGACCACCGAGGCGGTCGCGAACGCGATCATGCATGGGACCGCCTGTGAGAACGGCAGCGGCAAGGGGATCTTGCTGCGCGTGATGCCCTGCCCGGACGGGCTCTGCGTGGAGGTCTGCGACTGCGGCCGGTTCGACTCGGAACTCGTGGCGCCCGCGCCGGACGCGACGTCCGGCCGCGGCATACCGATAATCGCCGCCGTCGTCGACCAGCTCGCGATCGTTCCCGACGCGTGCCAGACGCGCGTGCGCTTCGGCAAGCGCCGCGTTTCCGTCGCAGCCTAGGCGCGGGCCAGCTCGAACCAGACGCAGGTGCGGTCGTGGCGCTCGACGCCCCAGCGCTTCGCCATCCGGTCGACCAGCACGAGGCCCCAGCCGCCGGGCTCGTCGAGGTCCCGGTCGCGCCCGTGGGGTGAGAAGCCGGGCCCGGGATCGCTCACCTGCGCACGGATCCCCGTCGGCGTCGTGCGCAGCTCGATCTCGATCAGGTCCTCCTCACCGGCCTGGCCGTGGAGGACGCTGTTGTTGACGAGCTCGCAGGTGAGGAGCATCAGGTTCCGCTCGAGCTCCTCGGGAAGCCAAGAGACCGCGCTCTGAAGCCACGCCCGCGCCCGCTCCGGTGCCCGGGGACCGCCGGCGATGCTGAGGCGCAGGGCCTTGCTCGGCCGGCCGGCCGGTGGCTTCAAGCGGAGAGCGTGGCTCGTCGAAGTGGCCATGGGTGGGGCGATAGGTCCTCGGCGCGAAGCCAGGGTCGGGTCCTTCAAACCGGCCTCGGCGTGGGCGCGAAAGCCTATGAGACGTTTCGAGGCACCCTGGACGCATGACCGATGGCTTGCAACGACGCCCGACTTGAGGCAAGCTGGACACGAGAGGTACCTGGCCCACCTCAACCGTTGTTCAAGCGATTCTTCACCCGCCCCCGGAGGTCGCTCGCGGACTGCACGTCCTGCGGCGCCGACTACGTCTATCCCGTCGAATGGAGCCCCCACGACGGCGAGAGCTGGTGGATGCTCCTGCGCTGCGGCGCCTGCGGGGCCAGCCGCGAGGAGACGGTCTCGGACCAGGAGGCCGAGATCTACGATCGCGAGCTCGACCGCGCCGAGCACCGGATGCGCCGCGAGGCCGACCGCCTCAGTCGCGAGCGTCTGGTTGAGCAGGCCGAGTCGTTCGCGACCGCGCTGGAGCTCGACCTCATCGGTGCCGAGGACTTTGCGCGGCCGCCGGGCCGAACCTGCTGAGCTTCGTCGGGGCGACCTCGCCGACGGCTGCGGGCAGCAGGCGGGCGCTGGCCATGAGGCGCGCTGAGAAGAGCCCGAGCTCGTAGCCGAGCACCGCCCCCACCACCACGTCGAGCGGGAAGTGGGCGCCGAACAGGACGCGGGTGAGCCCGATCACGAGGACGTAGGCGATCATCGGGCGGCGCAGCACCGGGACGGCCGCGGAGGCCGCCGCGGCGATGGCCGTGGTCACGATCAGGTGCCCGGACGGGAACGAGGCGATGTGGGCCCAGCTGCGGCCGTGCGACAGCAAGGCCTCCGCGCCGAGCACCTCCTCGGGACGCGCGCGCTCGACGAACAGCTTCACGACCTCGATCGCGGCGCCGGCGAGATAGGCGGCAAGCACGACGCCGAGCACGGCGCCGACGGCGTAGCGCACCCGCCTGTATGCGATCGCCGCCGACACGAACGTGAGGGTGGTCAGCAGCACGTAGTTGCGCGCGTGCGGGTCGACCGCCTGGTACAGCCACTCGGGCCCGTCACCCAGGCCGTTCAGCGCCAGGAACAGGGCGTTGTCGAGCGGCTGGAAGAGCGGTAGCGCAAGCCCGAGCGCGATCGCGGCGAGCAGCAGGGCGCCGAGGCGCGGCGTCCACTCGCGGAGCACGGCGAGCGCCTCGGCGGCGGTCCCGACCCGCGGGCGGCCGGCCGGTGGCGCGGTCAGCGCGCGGCCCACCCGCAGCGTGTCCGCGACCGGGCGGAAATGGCTGGGCTCGCCGTCGTAGATCGTGGGGATCTCGACGGACGCCACCCGGCGGTCCGCGCCCAGCAGCGCGCGCAGGTGGCGGCTCTCGGCGTCGTAGCCGCCCGGAGGAAGCGGATGGTCGCGCAGGACCGCGGTGCGGAACAGCCGCATCCCGTTCTGCGTGTCCGGCACCCACTTGCGCGTCACGGCCAGGAGCGCCACGCTCGCCACGCGGTTGCCGACCCGCCGGACGAGCGGCATGGTGCGCCGGTCGCGGCGGTCACCGATCACCACATCGGCCCCGCGGGCCGCCTCGAGGAAGGCGGGGATCCGCTCGGGGTCGTGCTGGCCGTCCGAGTCGAGCACCACGATCGCCTCCGGCGGGCGGTCCTCGGCGAGCAGCACGGCGGCGCCGGCGGCGACGGCACTGCCCTTCCCCAGGTTCTCGGGAAGCTCGACGATGCGGACCCGCTCGTCGCCGCGGAGCGTCTCCAGCGACTCGGCCAAGGCCTGAGGGGCGCCGTCGTTCACGAGCACGAGCTCGTCGACGTGGCGTAACGCCGCGCGTGCGACCTCGACGGCGCGCTCCGAGGCGAACACCGGGATCACCGCGGCGGACGTGACCGGCCGGGCACGCAGCGCGACCGCCTGCCCGCGCTCGGCGAGCGCCAGCGGCGCGACGGCGGCCAGCGAGGCGGCGCCGAGCCACAGGACCGTGGTGTAGCTGTCGCTCAGCTCGACGGCAAGCCCGGCGAGCGGAAGCGCGACGGCGGTGGCAACCGACCGGCCGGCGAAGAAGAGCCCGCTGTAGCGGCCCGCCTCGCCCTCCGGCACGAAGCGCGCGAAGTACGGGAAGCCGAGCGCGGTCAGCAGGCCGGCGCCCACGGCCGCGGTGGCGAAGCCGGGCGCCGCGGTGGCGAGGCTGCCGGCGGGTGCGGCGGCGAGCAGGCCAACACCGAGGAGGACGGCGCCGGTGAGCAGGAGCGGACGCACGCGCTCGGGCCGCGCCCGTCCCGCGACGATCATCCCGACGGCGGTCAGGAGGCCGAAGCCGAGCGGCAGCGCCCCGGCCGCGCCGACGCCCAGGCCGAGGCTCTTCTCGGCGTAAAGGACGAAGAACGCCGGCAGGGCAGCGTACGCGAACACCCAGAGGACCTGAGCCAAGAGGACCTCGCGCGCGCCGCTGCGGCGCAGGGCCTCGCGCAGGTGGGCGCGACCGGGGCCCTTCGACGTCGTCGAAGGCCTGCGCTCGCCGAGCCGGAGGCGGCGGCTCACCACCATGGTCGGGACCACGGTCAGCGCCAGCACGAGCGCGGCGAGCGCGAACGCAGCGGCCGGGGCGGGGTCGATGAGCGCGCCGCCGATCGCGACCGCCACCACGGCGCCGCCAAGGCCGGCGATCTCCTGGGCGCTCGTGGCGGCCGGGCGGCGCGCGTCGTCCACGTCCTCCGCCACGATCGTGCGGTGAGCGGTCGTGAGCGCGTTCAGGCCGGTGTAGACGAGCGCCGCGGCCAGGGCGAGCGCCACGTAGGACGTGCCGCTACCCAGCCCCACGGCGACCAGCCCGCCGCCGGTGAGGATCGCGCCGCCGGCGATGAAGGGGACGCGGCGGCCGCGCCGGTCGGACCACACGCCCACCACGAGCGGCACGGCGAACCCCGCCAGCGCGTTGACGGTCATCACCGCGCCGATCAGGGTCGGTGCGTCGTGGATCCGCTCGAGCAGCAGCGGGAGGTAGGTCGTGGTGAGGGCGCGGCCGGCGCCCGCACCCACCGCCGCCAGCGAGAACGCGAAGAGGAGGGCGGACCCGCTCAGCGCCACGGAGACGCCTGAGGCGCGTGGAGCTGGGCGGGACCGCCCGACGGCGAGGCGCGAGCGGGAGGGGCGCCGGGTGAGGGAAAGCGGCGTCATGCAGCCGCTCCCGGGCCGAGGGAAGCCACGCGCAGTCGGGCGGGCTCCACGCTCACGGTCGCCGTCGTGTTGCCGAGGGGGATGGCGTCGGCAACCAAGGGAAGGGGTTCGATCAGGCGGGCGCGGGCCGCGGCGACCCGCTGCACGCCGCGCCGGCCGATGTGCCGCCCGCGCCGCGCTGCCGCCAGCAGCCGCACGAGCCGGCGGCGGCTGCGAGCCTCGAGCACGATCGCGTCGAGGCGGCCGTCCGCGGCGTCGGCGCCGGGGTTGACCTCGAAGCCGAACCCGAAGTAGGGCAGGTTCGAGAGGAAGATCTGCGCCGCGTCGCTCGAGCTCAGGCGGCTTCCGTCGACCTCGACGCGCGCCCGGTACGGCTTGTAGCGCCGCACGGCGCGCAGCAGCGCCTTCAGGCCCTGCTTGAGGTCGGCGGAGTTGTCGGCCTGGTAGTCGGCCCGCGCCTCGGCCTGGAAGCCGGCGCTCACCGCCTCGACCGCATAGACGAAGCGGTCTGGCGTGGCCACACGCAGCGCGTCGAGCGGCCGGGCGGGCGCATGGGCGGCCACGGCGAGCGCGTCGCCGCGGCTCGTCGGGATGCCGATAGCGCGCGCCACGTTGTTGGCGCGGCCCATGGGAACGAGCGCGAGCTCGGGAAGCTCCCTGAGCGGGGCGTTGGCGGCGGCGTGCATGGTGCCGTCGCCGCCCACGAGCACGACGCGGCTGTCGAGGGCGGCGCCGAGCCGCAGCACTTCCCAGAGGCTCTCCTCGTCCCGCGTGACGACGGTGTCGGCCTCCGCGCCCAGCTCCTCCAGCACCGCCACCAGCTCGCGGCCGGTGCGGTCTGGATCCGGGATGCCGCTCGCCCGGCCGTTGACCGCTACCAGCAGCGGAGCGGCCTTGCTACCGTCCGTGGGGCTCCGGGGATGGCCACGCTGCTCGACATCGATCGGTCGCTCGTGGACGCCAGTCGCGTGTTCGAGCACCCGCTGCTCACGGCGATGTTCGTGGTGCTCTCGGCCTGGTGGGTCAAGGGGCCGCTGCTCGTGGGCCTCGGGCTGTGCTCCGATCTCTGGCGGCGCCGCGCCCCGCTCGCCTTCGCCAGCGCGCTCGTGGCGACCGGGGCCGCCTCGCTCGTGGCGCACGTTCTCAAGGACGCCTTCGACCGGCAGCGTCCCTCGGTCGCCGATCCCGACCTCGGCGCGCTGACTCCGATTCCGGGCAACCCCTCGTTCCCGTCGGGCCACAGCGCCACCGCCTTCGCCGCGGCCACCGCCGTGGCGATCCTCTGTCCCCGCATGCGGCCGTACGCGCTGGGGATCGCGGCGGCGGTCGCCCTGTCGCGCGTCTACCTGCGGGTGCACTTCCCGCTCGACGTGGTCGCCGGCGCGCTCGTCGGGGCCGGCCTGGGAGCCCTCTGCGCTCTCGTAGCCCTGCGGCTCGTCCGCCCCGCGACTCCAACTCCGGCGGCCTGAGCGCAGCCGCGCCGCCGCGAGGAGCACGAGCGCGATTCCGAGGACGCCGCCGGCGCCGAGGCGCGCCGCGGTCTCACCCGACTCCGCGAACGACTCCGAGAAGCCGTACCCGACGAGCGTGAAGGTGGCGGCCCAGAGCAGGGCGCCGGCCATGCTCCAGGCCACGAAGCGCCGGAGGGCCAGACCCGACGCGCCGGCGATGAAGGGCGAGACGGCGCGGATCAGGCCGGTGAAGCGGCCGAGCAGCACGGCCTTGCCGCCGTGGCGCTCGTAGAAGCGGTCCACTCGGGCGAGCCGCTCGGGGGTGAGCTGCACCCGCGCGCCATGGCGCTCGATGAACGGGCGACCGAGGCGGCGGCCGAGCAGGTAGCTGACCAGGTCGCCAGCGGCCGCCGCGACCCAGACGAGCCCGATCAGCGGGACCAGCTCGACGCCGCCGCGCTCGGCCACCACCCCTCCCACGACCACGGCCGTCTCGCCCGGCACGACCAGACCCACGAAGGCGGCCGTCTCCAGGAAGGCGAAGGCCGCCACTGCCGGGTAGGCCCAGGCGCCTAGGGTGCGAGAGGCGTCCTCGAGGATGCTGTCGGCGTTCGGGAGGGGGATGACGCCGACGGCCACGAGGAGGGTCGCCACGGCCGCAAGCCCAGCCGCAGCGCGGACGCCGTTCCTGCGGAACGACTCGTTACGGTGGGCGGCGGCGGCGGTTTCCATTGTTCGCAATACATCGAACTTTAGGCTCCGCTTACGATAAGCCGGTGCTGGTGTCCGATGTGTGCTTAGCGTCACATCGGGGGACTGCCGCCGCGATGCGGGGAGCATGCCTATCGAGGTGTGGCTAACCCCCCATTCGTTACGGCGCGATCTCATGGATCACACCGTCCCAGGGACTGCCCTCCCCTACATCGGGGCGCCACCCTGATTCAGACCCTGAAACTGCGGCTTCGGCACGGCGCGTCGGCGGAGCCGCCTGCCTGGGCGTTAGAGTGCCGCGCGTTCAGGAACCCACCCTGCGAGGAGACCCATGAAGCTGATAGGCGCCGGCTTGCCGCGAACGGCGACCACGACCCAATTGATCGCCCTCGAGATGCTCGGCTTCCCCTGCTACCACATGCGGGACATGATGTCCGACCTCGCGACGAGCGTCCCGCAGTGGCGAAAAGCGCTGGACGGGGATGGAGACTGGGACGAGATCTTCGAGGGCAAGGAGTCGATCGCCGACTGGCCCGGCGGGTACCACTGGCGCGAGCTGATGGACTTCTACCCCGACGCCAAGGTGCTGCTGAGCGTGCGTGACCCCGAGAGCTGGGTCGAGAGCATGCACAACACGATCGCCGGGATCTGGTTCGGCGACAACGTCATGCACCACCTCGCCATGGCGCAGTACCACATCGACCCGCTCTACGCCGGGTGGCTCGACGTCCTCGGCGACATGTGGACCAAGGCGGACATCATGATGGCCAGCCGAGGCGACCGCCAGCAGATGGCCGCCGACATGAACCGCTGGAACCAGGAGATCATCGACACGGTTCCCTCCGAGCGGCTGCTCGTGTGGTACCCGACGGACGGCTGGGAGCCGCTCTGCGAGTTCCTCGAGGTGCCGGTTCCCGACGCGCCGCTCCCGAACGTCAACGACACCGAGAACTTCCAGAAGAACCTCATCATGGGTCCCGCCATCAACGCGATCAACGCCTGGTGGGAGGAGAACCAGCCGCAGGAGCAGCAGCCCGGCCATCTGGACTCCGAGGACGCGGCTGCGAAGCGCGGGCCGGCCGCCGCTTCGGCCTAGCCGCAGTAAAGCCGCGACGGGGCGCCGACCGGGACATCCGACCGGCGCACCCGTTCGTATGAGCAGCGTATGAGGGTCGCCATCGTCGGGGCGGGCATCGCCGGCCTGACCTGCGCACACCTGCTCCACCCCCGCCACGAGATCACGGTGTTCGAGGCCGGCTCGCGGCCGGGTGGCCACACCTGTACGGTCGACGTGGAGACCGCGGACGCGGTGCACCGCGTCGACACCGGCTTCATCGTCTTCAACGACCGCAACTACCCGGCTTTCGAGCGGCTCCTGGAGCGTCTCGGCGTGGCGACCCAGCCCTCCACGATGAGCTTCTCCGTCAGCGACGACCATGGGGAGTTCGAGTACAACGGCGCCTCCCCTAACGGCCTGTTCGCGCGCCGCTCGAGCCTGCTGCGGCCGTCGTTTCACCGCATGGTGCGCGACCTCCTGCGCTTCAACCGCGAGGCGCCCGGCCTGATCGGCCTGAACGGCTCCGGGCCCACGCTGCTCGACTTCCTCGACGAGCGCGGTTACTCACGCGAGTTCGTCGAGCGGCTGATCGTGCCGCAGGCGTCGGCGGTGTGGTCCACCGACCCCCGCGACCTTCGCCGCTTCCCGGCGAGCCTGCTGGCCGAGTTCTTCGACAACCACGGCATGTTCGGCTTCGCCGGGCGTCCCAAGTGGCGCGCGGTGAGCGGCGGCTCGTCCCGCTACGTGGAGCGGCTCACAGCCCCGATGCGCGAGCGGCTCCGGCTGTCGACCCGGGTGGCGCGCATCGAGCGCTTCGCCGACCGGGTCGAGGTGACTCCCGAGCGCGGCGGGCCCGAGCCTTACGACGAGGTCGTCGTGGCGTCGCATTCGGACCAGGCGCTCGGCATCCTGGCCGACCCGAGCGCCGCGGAGGCCGAGGTCCTGGGTGCGATCCCCTACCAGCCCAACGAGGTGGTGCTGCACACCGACGCCTCACTGCTTCCGCGCCGCCGCCGCGCCCGGGCGAGCTGGAACTTCCACCTCCAGGACGAGCCGGCCGAGCGGACGACCGTGACGTACCACATGAACCGGCTCCAGGCGCTCGAGGCCGACTCGGACTACTGCGTGACGCTCAACCGCACCGAGGCCATCGACCCGGAGCGGGTGATCCGCGCAGGCGACTTCGCGCACCCGGTCTTCACCCACGCCGCGCTCGCCGCCCAGCGGCGCTGGGACGAGATCAGCGGCGTGCGGCGCACCCACTACTGCGGCGCCTACTGGGGCTACGGCTTCCACGAGGACGGCGTGCAGAGCGCACTGCGCGTATGCGAGGGCTTCGGAGCGCGGCTGTGACCGCCGAGCTGTACGAGGGCTGGGTGCGCCACCGCCGCTTCGGCCCGGTGCCCTGCTCCTTCCGCCATCGCCTCTACATGACGCTCAGGGACGACGGCGCCCGCCGCACGCTCGAGATGCCCCGCTCGCTCGGCCTGGGCTTCAACCCGGTCCGCTTCCACTTCGAGATGGACGGCGACCGGGTGGCCTCCCTCGCCGCCGAGGTGACCAACACGCCCTGGGGCGAGCGCCGCACGTACGAGTTCGACGGCCGAGCGGGACGGGCGGACAAGCGGCTCCACGTCTCCCCCTTCCTGCCGATGGATCACGAGTACGTCTGCCAGGCGACGGCGCCGGGAGAGCGGATCACGGTCCACATCGAGAACCGCCACGGCGGCGAGCGCGTGTTCGACGCGACGCTCTCGCTCGAGCGCCGTCCGGCTCGCGACCTGGCCCGCCTGCGCCTTCGCTACCCCGCTCAGCCGCTGCGGGTGCTCGTGCTCATCTACGGCCACGCGGCGCTCCTGGCGGTCCGCGGAGCGACATATCACCCGCACCCGAAGAGAACCTGACCTATGCTGGCCACCGAATGCCGGAGACAGGGACGATGCCGCTCGTCGAGCGCGAGGGTGAGCTCGCCGCGCTCGAGGACCTCCTGTCCGGGGCCATCGACGGCAGCGGCCGCCTGGCCTTGATCGAGGGCCCCGCCGGGATCGGCAAGAGCCAGCTCCTCGCTGAGGCCCGGGACCGCGCCGACGGGTCGATGACAGTGCTGGTCGCGCGCGCCAGCGAGCTGGAGCGCGAGTTCCCGTTCGGCGTCGTGCGCCAGCTGTTCGAGGGGCTCCTCGCCGACCCGGAGCGGCGCGAACGGATGCTCGCCGGCGCCGCCGCGCCGGCCCAGGCGGTGTTCGGCGCGCTACCCGAGCCGAGCGAGAACGGCGACGGCGGCAGCGCCTCGTTCGCCGCGCTCCACGGGCTGTTCTGGCTCGCCCTCAACCTCGCCGAGGAGCGCCCCCTGCTGCTCGCGATCGACGACCTCCAGTGGTGCGACCGCCCGTCCCTCCGCTTCGTCGCGTATCTCACGCGCCGGCTCGAGGGTGTGCCGGTCCTCGTGCCGGCCACCATCCGGACCACCGATCCCGGGACCGATCCGGCGCTGCTGGCCGAGATCGCCCACGACCCCATGACCGTCCCGCTGCGTCCCGGGCCGTTGACCGAGGCCGGTGTGGTGCGGCTTGTGCGCGCGCAGCTCGGCGAGGACGCCGACGAGGGCTTCGCGAGCGCCTGCCACGACTCGACCGGGGGCAACCCGCTGCTCCTTCGCCAGCTCCTCCGCGCCCTCGATGCGGACGGTGTCGCGCCGACGGCGGCCAACGCCGGGCTGGTGCGGGACATCGGGCCGCGCGCCGTGTCCCGCACGGTGCTGCTCCGGCTGGCTCGGCTTCCGTCCGACGTGATCGCGGTGTCGCGGGCCGTGGCGGTGCTCGGCGAGAGCGCCGAGCTGCCCACGGTGGCCGCCCTCGCGGGCGTCGACGAGCGGCGCGTGGCCGAGGCCACCGGGCAGCTGGCGCGTTCCGAGATCCTTCGGCCCGAGCCGCCGCTCGGCTTCGTCCACCCCCTCGTTCGCGACGCGGTCTACCACGAGCTGCCGCCGGGCGAGCGCGAGCTCCAGCACGGCATGGCGGCTGCGCTCCTGCAGGAAGCGGGCGCATCGCCCGACCAGGTGGCGGTACAGCTCCTCAACGCCCCGCGGCGGGGCGAGCCGTGGGTCGCCGACCTGCTCCGCGAGGCCGGCCGGGCCGCCAAGCGGCGCGGCGCGGCCGAGAGCGCGGTCTCGTTCATGCGGCGGGCGCTCGAGGAGCCTCCGCCCGAGGAGCAGCGGCCCGAGCTGCTGCTGGAGCTGGGGCTGACCGAGACGCTCACGAGCGCCCCCGCCGCCCTCGAGCATCTGCAGCAGGCCTACCAGGCTCTCGAGGCTCCTGCCCGCCGGGCCGAGGCCGCGCACGAGCTCGGGCGGCTATGGATGTTCACCGAGACGCCGGAGCGCGGCGCGGAGATCGCGCGCGAGGCCGCCGCAGCGCTACCGCCCGAACAGGAGGACGCGCGGCTGAAGCTCGCTTCCCTGCAGCACATGGCCGTCTACTTCGGTGCCGGCGAGCTCGAGTCCGCCGCGGCGCTGGAGCAATACCGGAGCGGCATCGACGCGGACGGCGAGGGCGCCCGGATGCTCGAGGCCATGGCCGCCTACGACTGGATGCTGAAGGCCGGGCCTGCCGACGCGTGCTCGGAGCTGGCCCTGCGCGCGCTCGAAGGCGGCGTGCTGATCGAGCGCGACGATACGTTCTTCGTGGTGGCGGCGCAGGCCGTCCTCGTGGCCGCGGACCGCGAGGAGGCGATGCACCACTGGGACGCCGTGCGGGCCGCCGCGCATCGCAAGGGCTCCCTCTTCTCGGCGCTCGGACTGCACCTGTGGCTGGGCTGGACACTGCTGGTGCGCGGCGATCTGGCGGAGGCCGAGCGACTGCTCAGACAGGCCCAGGAGGAGAACGAGATCTGGGGCATCGTCGCGGGTCCGGGTGCCGCTTACCCGGTCGGCATCCTGGCGCAGATCCTCGTCGAGCGCGGCGATCTGGCGGAAGCGGAGCGGGTGTTGGAAGAGTGGCCGGTCCTCCAGGGCACCAACGAGGGCGAGAATCAGGTGCGGTGGGCGCGTGTGGACCTGGCTCTCGCGCGCGGCGAGACCGAGCAGGCGCTGGCCGCGGCCGAGGACTACGCCCGCCACGCGTACGTGACGAATCCCGCGTTCCATCCGTGGCGATCCATCAAGGCGCTGGCCCTCGACCGCGCCGGCCGGACCGACGAGGCCACCGCGCTCGCGGAGGAGGAGCTCGAGTACGCCCGGCGCTTCGGCGCGCCGCGGGCCATCGGCCGGGCGTTGCGGGTGCTCGGCACGCTGCGCCGGAAGCAGGGGCTGGAGCAGCTCGAGGAGGCGGTGCGGGTGCTCGACGGGTCACCCGCGAAGCTCGAGCACGCCAAGGCGCTGGCCGCCTTCGGCGCGCTGCTGCGCCGGGAGCGCAAGCCGAGCGACGCGCGCGAGCCGCTTCGGCAGGCGCTCGAGCTGGCGAGTGTGTGCGGCGCCGAAGGGCTCGCCGAGCACGCCCGCTCCGAGCTGTACGCCTCCGGCGCGCGGCCGCGCTCCGAGGCGCTCAGCGGCGTGGAGGCCCTGACCCCGAGCGAGCTGCGCGTGGCCGAGCTGGCCGCCGGCGGCGAGTCGAACAAGGACATCGCCCAGGGCCTGTACGTGACGCCCAAGACCGTCGAGGTCCACCTCTCGAACGCGTACCGCAAGCTCGGCATCCGGTCCCGGCGCGAGCTGCCGGCCGCGCTCCAGGTCGCCGCTTGAACGAATGAGCGTCACGGGCACCTCCGCACTCGTCGAGCGTGAGCGCGAGCTTGAGCTGCTCGACGAGCTGATCGGGGACGCGGTTCGCGGAGAGGGCCGGCTGGCGCTCGTGGAGGGCCCGGCGGGGGTCGGTAAGACCGAGCTGCTGGCCGAGGCGCGCGAGCGCGGCGCGCGGACGATGACGGTCCTGTCGGCGCGCGCCAGCGAGCTCGAGCAGGCCTTCCCGTTCGGGGTCGTGCGCCAGCTGTTCGAGGGAGTGGCCGCCGATCCCGAGACGGGCACGCGCGTGCTCGCCGGCGCCGCCGAGGCGGCGGGGGCGGTCTTCGGGACGCTTCCGCACGACGAAGCCGAGGCGGGCGGCGCCTCGTTCGCCGCGCTCCACGGCCTGTTCTGGCTCGCCCTCAACCTCACCGAGGAACGCCCGCTGCTCCTGACGGTCGACGACCTCCAATGGTGCGATCGCCCGTCGCTCCGCTTCATCGCCTACCTGACCCGCAGGCTGGAGGGAACGCCGATCCTGCTGGTCGCGACGCAGCGCACCACCCAACGGGGGACCGACCCGACGCTGCTGGGCGAGATCGCGCACGACCCGCTCACGGTCGCCATCCGGCCCGGCCCGCTCAGCGAGGCGGGCGTGACGGCGCTCGTGCGCGCCCGGCTCGGCGAGGAGGCGGACTCGGCCTTCTGCCGCGCGTGCCACGACTCGACGGGCGGCAACCCGCTTCTGCTCAGCCAGCTCCTGCGCGCGCTCGAGTCCGACGCGGTGCAGCCGCTGGCCGAGAGCGCCGAGCTCGTGCGCGACATCGGCCCAAGCGCCGTCTCGCGTACCGTGCTCCTACGGCTGGCGCGCCTGCCTCCGGACGCCGCGTCCGTGGCGGGGGCCGTCGCCGTGCTCGGCGAGAGCGCCGAGCTGCCTGCCGTGGCGGCGCTCGCGGGTGGAGACGAAGATCGCGTGGCGGAGCTGACCGGGGCGCTCGCGCGCGCCGAGATCCTGCGTGCGGACGGTCCGCTCCGCTTCGTCCATCCACTCGTTCGCGATGCGGTCTACGGCGAGGTCCCCCCCGGCGAGCGCGAGCTGCGGCACGCCCGCGCGGCGGAGCTCTTGCGGGAACGTGACGCGCCGCGCGACCAGATCGCGACGCAGCTGCTCAACGCGCCGCGGCGCGGCGACCCCTGGGTGGCCGACCTGCTCGAAGAAACCGGTCGCGCGGCCATGCAGCGCGGCGCAGCCGAGAGCGGGGTCGCCTACCTGCGCCGGGCGCTCGAGGAGCCGCCCCCGGGCGATGCCCGACCGGGGCTCATGCTTCAGCTCGGCCTGGCCGAGGCCCTGGTGAACGCCCCAGCCGCGATCGAACCGCTGGAGCAGGCCTACCGCACCCACGCCGACCCCGCCAAGCGGGCTCGCGCCGCCCGCGAGCTCGCGCAGCTCCTGATGTTCACACCAGCGCCCGAACGGGGCGTGGAGATCGCTCGCCAGGCAGCGGCGGAGCTGCCGCCCGAGCTCGCCGACCTCCGGATGCAGCTCGAGGCCGTGGAGATCACCGGCATCTCGTTCGGCGCCGGCGATGTGGAGGCGGTGCGCGCGCATGAGGCCTGCCGGACGGGCACGGTCGAGGGCGACGGACTAGGCACCCGGATGCTGCAGGCGATGGTCGCTTGGCAGTGGGTGCGCGACGCCCACCCGCGAGACGACGCCGTCCGGCTGGCGAAGGCGGCCCTCGCCGACGACCAGCTCCTGGAGGGCGACCACACCTTCACGATCATGGGTGCCCAGCTGGCACTCGTGATGGCCGAGCACGAGGACGCGATGGCCAGCTGGGCCCGCATCCGGGAGAACGCCTTCCGGCGCGGGTCGCTCTTCTCCAGCCTCGGCGTCCGGGGCTGGCTGTCGCTGACGATGGTGCGCCGCGGCGACCTCGCCGAGGCCGAGCAGCTCTCCCGCGACTCGCTCGCGGACCACACGGCATGGGGCTTCCTGGAGGGCCCGTCAAGGATGTATCCCTACTCGTGGCTCGCCCTCGTGCTGGTGGAGCGCGGCGACTTGGCCGGCGCGGCGGAGGCGATCGAGCTGGCCGGGACCCCGCGCGGCATCGGCGACGGGGACAACTTCTGCCGGCATGCAACGACCGCGCTGCTCTTGGCGCGGGGCCAGCCGGACGAGGCCCTCGCCCGAAGCAAGGACCACGAGCGGCACGTCCAGAACGTGCGCAATCCGACCTGGGCGCCGTGGCGCTCGTTGCGGGCCGAGATCCTCGACCGGCTCGACAGCCCCCACGAGGGCATCCCGCTCGTCGAGGAGGAGCTCGAGATCGCCCACGGCTTCGGCGCGCCGGGGCCCATCGGCCGCGCCTTGCGGGTGCTCGGCACCCTGCGGCGCGACCGAGAGGTGCTCGAGGCGGCGGTGGCGGTGCTCGAGGGATCGGTGGCCAGGCTCGAGCACGCCAAGGCCCTGGCCGCCCTCGGCGCCTTCCTGCGGCGCGAGCGCAAGCCGACCGAGGCGCGCGAGCCGCTGCGCCAGGCGCTCGAGCTGGCGAGCGTGTGCGGAGCGGAATCGCTCGCCGAGCACGCCCGCTCCGAGCTCTACGCCGCCGGTGCGCGGCCGCGGACCGAGGCTATGAGCGGCGTGGAGTCGCTCACGCCGAGCGAGCTGCGCGTGGCCGAGCTGGCCGCCGCCGGCGAGTCGAACAAGGACATCGCCCAGGCCCTCTACGTCACGCCGAAGACCGTCGAGGTCCACCTCTCCAGCGCCTATCGGAAGCTGGGAATTCGCTCCCGCCGCGAGCTGCCGGAAGCCTTGGGGTAGCCACCCCAAACCCTGGGGGGAACGTCTAGGGGTCCGCCCGATGTGACATGGCGCCCGGGAACGCATCCTGGGCTCATGCAATCGACCACAACGATCAGCCTCGAGCTCAGCTACGACGGCGACTGCCTCACGGGCCGCGCCGTAAATGGCCACGGGCGGCGCGAGTTCACGGGCTGGATCGGACTGCTGGCGGCGATCGACGACCTGGTCGGCGCCGGCCTGAACACGTTCCCTTCCCAGGAGGAATCAGTGAGCATCGAGACGATCCCTGCCTCGTTCATGCGTCCGGGCGACGCCGGCTTCGACGAGGCCCGCCAGGCGTTCAACCTGACGGTCGACCAGCGGCCCACGTTGATCGCCCACCCGGCCGACGAGCAGGAGGTCATCGCGGTGGTGCGCGAGGCGCGCCGGCGCGGGATGCGCGTGGCGGTCCAGCGCACGGGGCACAACGCCGGCCCAATCGACTGGGACAGCCCCGCGGTGCTGCTGCGCACGGACGCCATGAAGGGTGTTGAGATCGACGTCGAGGGCCGCAGCGCCCGCGTGCGCGCCGGCGCCATGTGGATGGACCTCGTGGACGACGCCTCCGAGCTCGGCCTTGCCGCGCTCCACGGCTCGGCGCGCGACATCGGCATCGCCGGCTACTCGCTCGGCGGCGGCGTCGGCTGGTACGCCCGCAAGCTCGGCCTCCAGGCCAACAGCGTCACCGCGATCGAGCTCGTGACCGCCGACGGCGAGCTGGTGCGCGCCGACCACCACAACGAGCCGGAGCTGTTCTGGGCGCTGCGCGGCGGGGGCGGCAACTTCGGCGTGGTCACCGCGCTCGAGTTCGACCTCTACCCGATCGAGCAGGTCTACGCCGGCATGATGCTGTTCCCGATCGAGCGGGCCGGCGAGGTCCTGCACGCCTGGCGCGACTGGACGGCCGCCGGCCTCCCGGACGAGGTCACCTCGATCGGCAGCATCCTCTCCATCCCCGACGTGGACGGCCCACCGCCTGAGCTGCGCGGCCAGTCGTTCGCGCGGGTCGAGGCCGCCTACCTGGGCGCCGCCGACGAGGGCGCGGAGCTGATCCGCCCGATCCGCGAGCTCGGCCCCGCGATCGACACGTTCGCGATGGTGCCGCCGGTCGCGCTGTCGTATCTGCACATGGACCCGGACGCCCCGATGCCGTACCTCAGCGGCACCCGGACGCTCGGCGACCTGCCGGCGAAGGCGATCGACGACCTCCTCGCCGCGACGGGCCCGGAGTCAGGCTCGTCGCTCATGATGGCCGAGCTGCGCCACCTTGGCGGGGCCCTGGGCCGCTCGGCGCCGCACCACGGCGCCCGGGCGACGATGGACGGGGAGTACCTGATGTTCGGCGGCGGGGCGATCTTCACCCCGGACGACGCGCCCGTGGTCGCCGCCGACACCGCCCGCCTGGTGGAGGCGATGCGGCCATACGACAGCGGCAGCGCGTACCTCAACTTCGTCGAGGAGGCGGGCTTCGACGCCTCGCGCGCCTTCAGCGAGGAGAGCTGGCGGCGGCTGCAGCGGGTCCGGGCGGACTACGACCCGGACGGCATGTTCCTCGCGAACCACGAGATTCGCTGAGCAGAGCCGGCTCGCGCCTCACGGGATTCCGGGCCCGCCGATGAACTCGACCCTCCGGAGCTCGTACTCAGACGCGTCCTTGGGCCAGATCTCGTAGAGCACGGCGACGGTGTCGAAGCGCTCTCCTTCCAGGCGGGCGCCCGCCAGGCAGCGCAGGCGCTCGTAGCGGCGGACCGCCCCGTCGCGCGAGGGGTCATCGAGGCCGCGGCACTCCCTGACCCGGACCGGGAGCCCCCTCACTGAGTCGACCGACTCGGCCTGCCGGACGGTCCAGCCGCGCTCCTCGTCGCCGCACCCGGCCACCGCGGTGGCCACGGCGATCAGCGCGAGTAGCGACGACCGGGTCGCCAAGGGGCGCCGGTCACCGGCTCACCGCGCGCCGGTAGCGGGCCACGGACAGCGGCGCGAACACCGCGATCAGGCCAACGGACCAGAGCACGGCGGCCCAGATGTCGTTGCCCGCCGGGGTGTCCACCCACAGCGCGCGCATCGCGTCGACCACCGTGGTGAACGGATTGACCTCGGCGAACCACTCGAGGGCGGCCGGCATCGACTCGACCGGGACGAACGCCGACGAGATGAACGTCAGCGGGAATATCACGAGGAAGCCGAGCGCCTGGGCCGCCTCCGCCGACGAGGCCGTCAACCCGAAGAACGCGAAGACCCAGGAGAAGGCGTAGCCGAACAGCAGCATCAGGGCGATTCCGGCGACGATCTCGAACACGCTGGCCGAGAACGTGAACCCCACGATCAGGCCCACGACGATCATGATCGCCAGCGACACGGAGTTCGTCGCGACGTCAGCGAGCGTGCGGCCGCTGAGCACCGCGGAGCGCGCCATCGGCAGCGAGCGGAAGCGGTCGATGAGCCCCTTCTTGAGGTCCTCGGACAGGCCGAGCGCCGTCACGAAGCCGCCGAAGGACATCGTCTGGACGATGATCCCCGGCATCAGGAAGTCGGTGTAGTCCTCGAAGCCGGGCGTCTCGATCGCGCCGCCGAAGACGTAGACGAACAGGACCACGAACATGATCGGCTGCACCGTGAACGAGACCAGCAGGTCCGGCGCGCGCGGGATGCGCAGCAGGTTGCGCTTGGCCAGGACCAGCGTGTCGGAGACCGCGTAGGCGAAGGCGCTCACGCGGCCTCCTGCTCCTCGCGCGAAGGCTCCTCGCCCTCGCCTCCGCCGTTCTCGTGCTCGGCGGCGTGGCCGGTCAGCGCGATGAAGACGTCGTCGAGCGTGGGGCGGTGCACGGAGATGTCGTCGATGCCGACGCCGGCGCTGTCGAGCTTCCGCACGGCCTCGGCGATCCCGCCGCGGTCGCGCCGCATCGGGAGGCTGAGCAGGTCCCCCCTGCAGGAGGGGCGCTCTCCGCTGCCGATCGAGGCGAGAGCCGCGATCGCCGTGTCGGCCTGGCTCTCGTCCCCCAGCGTCACCTCGAGGCGCTCCCCGCCGACGCGGTCCTTGAGCTCGTCCGAGGTCCCCTCGGCGATGACCGTGCCATGGTCGATCACCGCGATCGCGTCGGCCAGGCGGTCGGCCTCGTCGAGGTACTGCGTGGTGAGCAGCACCGTCGTGCCCTCCGCCACACGATCCTCGATCGTCTCCCACAGCTGCAGGCGGCTGCGCGGGTCGAGCCCCGTGGTGGGCTCGTCGAGGAAGATCACGGGCGGCCGGGCGACGAGCGCCGCGGCGAGGTCGAGCCGCCGGCGCATGCCGCCGGAGTACGTGCGCACGAGCCGCCCGGCCGCGTCGGTCAGCTCGAAGCGCTCGAGCAGCTCGTCGGCGCGCTCGAGCGAGGGGCGGCGGCCGAGGTGATAGAGCCGCCCGACCATCTCGAGGTTCTCGCGACCGGTCAGGTTCTCGTCGACCGCGGCGTACTGGCCCGCGAGCCCGATCTGGGCGCGCAGCTTGGCCGCGTCGCGCACCACGTCGAGCCCGGCCACGCGCGCGCTGCCGCCGTCGGGGGGCAGGAGCGTCGTGAGGATCCGCACCGCCGTCGTCTTGCCGGCGCCGTTCGGCCCCAGCAGTCCGAGCACCGAGCCGGCCGGCGCGGCCAGGTCGACCCCGCAGAGTGCCTGCAGGTCGCCATAGGACTTGCGCAGGCCATGGACCTCGATGGCGGTCTCGCGCATCGGGGCGCACTGTAGGGGTAGCGGCGGCCGCGAGTGGTGCGGCTATCCACACTCATCGCCGCCCGGGCGGCGGCCTAGGCTACTGCGCATGTCCGGCTACGCGGCCTTCCTGCGCGGGATCAACGTCGGCACCGCTCACCGGGTGAGCAGCGCCGAGCTGCGGGCGTGCTTCGAGGAGCTCGGCCTTCGCGACGTCGCCACCTTCCGCACGAGCGGGAACGTGGTGTTCGAGGCGGGGCGCGAGACGGAGAAGAAGCTGTCGGCGCGCATCGAGGAAGGGCTCGAGGCGGCGCTCGGCTATCCCGTGGCCATCTTCCTGCGGTCCGGGAGCGAGCTGCGTGCGATCGCGGCCCACGACCCGTTTCGGGGCGCCTCCGGGGGCAAGCTCCAAGTCGCGATGCTCTCCCGCAAGCCCTCTGCGGCGGCTCGGAAAAAGGTGCTGGCGCTCGCGAGCGACGAGGACAAGCTCGCCTTCGGCGACCGCGAGCTCTACTGGCTGCCGAAGGGTGGAACCCAGGAGTCCGCTCTCGACCTCAAGACGATCGACGAGGTGCTCGGCGTCTCGACGATGCGGACGAAGGGCACCGTCGAGCAGATCGCCGCGAAGTACTTCTAGGCGGCGGCGCCGGCGAGCTCGAAGCGCACGCCGGTCATCTGCTCGGAGACCTCCCAGAGCCGTCGCGCCACCTGCTCGTCGCGGGCGGCGCCGCTCATCGAGACGCGCTCGGGATGGCCCCGCTGCTCGAGGATGCCGTCGGGACCCACGTAGGTCCCGCCGTCGAGGCCGGGCTCCGTGGCCGCGTACAGGGTGGGCAGCGCGCCCATCTTGTCGCTCTGGGCCCACACGTGGTTGCCCACCCACATCATCGCCTGGTCGAAGCGCGGGGCGGCGGCGTACTGCAGGTTCGTGGCGGCCCAGCCCGGGTGGGCGGCGAGGCTCTTGATGCTCGAGCCGGCGGCACGCAGGCGGCGGTCGAGCTCGAGCGCGAACAGCAGGTTGGCGAGCTTCGACTGTCCGTAGGCGCGCCAGCGGAAGTAGTGGCGCTCGCCGCCCAGGTTGTCGAACGCGATGCGCCCGAAGCGGTGGGCGCCGCTCGACAGCGTCACCACGCGCGCGTCCTCGCGGGCCTCCATCGCCCCGATCAGGAGCGCCGTGAGCGCGAAGTGCCCCAGGTGGTTGGTCCCGAACTGGAGCTCGAAGCCGTCGGCCGTCTGCCGCCGCGGCGGCGCCATGACCCCCGCGTTGTTGATCAGAAGGTCGAGACCGTCGTACGCCGCGCGGAAGCGCTCGGCGAACGCGCGGACGGAGTCGAGGGCGGCGAGGTCGAGCTCCTCGAGGTCGAGCCGCGCACCGGGCGCCGCCCGCTCGATGTCGTCGCACGCGGCCTCGCCCTTCGCGACGTTCCGGCAGGCGAGCACGACGTGCGCGCCGGCCCGGGCCAGCTCCTGCGCGGTGACGAGGCCGAGCCCGCTGTTGGCGCCGGTGACGAGCGCGAGCCGCCCGCTCTGGTCGGGAATCCGCTCGACCGTCCACTTCTCCGCCATGCGCGCCGAACGCTAGTCGATCAGGCGCTTCTCCATGCGGTTCACCGCAATGCGCCAGAACCCCAGCGCGAAGACGATGAGCGCCGCCACGCGGAGCGGGTCGGTCGCCTCGAATCCGAACGAGGCGTGGCGGACCAGCTCGACCAGCTGGTACAGCGGGTTGAAGTTGGCGGCCACCTGCAGGCCCTCGGGGAGCTGGTCGATCGGGAAGAACGTGCCGGCGACCAGGAAGAGCGGGGTGACCACCAGTGTCGTCACGTAGCTGAACTGGTCGATCTTCGCGACGGTCGCGGCGGTGGCGATCCCGAACGCCGCGAAGCCGAGCGCGGTGATGAAGTTGAAGAGCGGGACGAGCAGCATCCCCGGCGCCGGGTCGAGCCCGAAGAACATCGCCACGACGAGCGGGAAGCAGCCGTAGACGCCCGCCCGGATGCCGATCCAGAGCATCTCGGCGGTCACGAGCTCCTCGACGTCCACGGGCGCGGCGAGGATCGCGTCGTAGGTGCGTTGGAAGCGCTCCTTGACGAAGCTGCCGAACATCGCCGGGAGGGCGCTCGAGAAGATCACCGCGGTCGCGACCATGCCCGTGCCCACGAACTCGACGTACTCGAGCCCGTCGACCCTCTCGACGATCGTCGCGCCGAGCCCCAGGCCGAAGGCGAGCAGGTAGATGACCGGCTCGAGGACGCTCGAGAACGTGGTCGACTTCCAGAAGCTGCGGAAGTTCGCCACCTCGCGGCTCATGACGCCGGTGATGGCGGCGGGCTCGAGGCGCCTCACTCGGCCTCCTCGCCGGTGAGCAGGACGAAGACGTCCTCGAGCGAGGCGGCGCGGCGGATCGCCTCGGCCGGAATGGCGCCGTCGGTGGCCCGCTCGGAGCCCACGATCGCGATCGCCGGCCCCGCCGGCCGCACCTTCAGCCCCTGGGCCTCGGCGGCGACGCGCACCTCGGCAAGGCGCGCGGGCGGCGCGTACACCTCGGCCGTCTCGCGGCCGGCGTGCTCGGCGATCAGCTCCAACGGCCGGCCGCGGGCGATGATCTTGCCCTTGGCCATCACGGCCACCTCGTCGGCCAGGCGCTGGGCCTCCTCGATGTAGTGGGTCGACATCAGGATCGTCGCCCCCTCGGAGCGCAGGCCGTCGATCAGCGACCAGAGCTCGGTGCGGATCTGGGGATCGAGGCCGACGGTCGGCTCGTCGAGCAGGACGAGGCGCGGGCGGTGCACGAGGCCCCGGGCGAGCAGCAGCCGGCGGCGCATGCCCCCGGACAGCTTGTCCACCTCGTCCGCGCGCCGCGCCGTCAGCCGGGCCAGCTCGAGGCTGCGGTCCACCGCGCCCTTCACGTCCTTCACGCGGTAGAGCCGGGCGTACACGGCGAGGTTGTCCTGAACGGACACGTCCACATCGAGGTTGTCGAGCTGAGGCACGACGCCCATCAGAGCCCGCGCCTCCTTGGACTGCTGAGGGAGCTCGTGGTCGAGCACGCGCAGCTCCCCCTCGTCGGCGATCGCCTGACCCGTGAGCAGCCGCATCGTGGTGGACTTGCCGGCGCCGTTGGGCCCGAGGAGACCGAGGCAGATGCCCCCCGGAACGTCGAGGTCGAGGCCGTCGACGGCAGTGATCGGGCCGAAGCGCTTGACGACTCCGCGCAGCTGGATGACCGGCGTGCTCACCTTCCTCGACATTACGCGACGCCCCGCACCACGTTGCGGAGCGGCTCGCCGCGCGCGAAGCGCACGAGCTGCTCGGCGCCGAAGCGAATCGCCCGCTCGTCCGCGGCCTTCGTGTCGCCCGCGTTGTGAGGCGTGATCGCGAGCGCCGTGTCCCAGAGCGGATGGTCGTCGGGAAGCGGCTCCGGGTCGACCACGTCGAGCACCGCACGCAGTCGTCCCGCTTGGAGCTCGGCGAGCAGGGCGTCGGTGTCGACCACCCTCCCGCGACCGGCGTTGACGAACAGCGCGCCGTCGCACATCCGGGCGAGCAGGCTGGCGTCGAACAGCGCCCTCGTCTCCGCGGTGAGCGGGGCCAGCACGACGACGGCGTCGGCCTGGCCGAGGAGCGCGGGCAGCTCGCTCGTGGCATGGACCCCCTCCCGGGCTTGCCGCGCGACCCCGATCACGCTGACCCCGAAGGGCTCCAAGAGCCGCTTCACCGCCCGTCCGATCGAGCCGAACCCGACGATCAGCACGGTCGCGCCGTACAGCTCGCGTGGGTTCTCGTCGGACCAGCGCCGGGTTCCGGCGGCCGTGAACAGCCCGTAGGCGTCGCCCAGCAGGGCGCCGACAACCCACTCGGCCACCGGCACGTCGCGTGTTCCGCGGGCGTTGCAGAGGGTGGCCCAGGGCGGGACGCGCTCCTCGATCCAGTCGGTGCCCGCCGAGAGCGTCTGCACCACCCGGAGCCCCTCTAGCTTCGGCAAGGCGTCCAGTGCGTGGCGGTCCGTCCCCTCGGGCAGCACGAACGCGGCGCCGTCCTGCCCGTCGGGCAGCCGCCGCACCTCCACGCCTGCCGGCGCGAGCTCGGCGACCACGTCGAACGCGCGGGCGGTGATGGCGGCGATCATGGTCGTAGCATCTTTGCTCGCATGCCCGTCGACCAGGCGCTTCCCCCCGGTCCCCGCCGGCCGGTCGTCCTCCAGACGGCGCGCTACATCTTCGATCCACGCGGGCTGTTCGAGTCCGCCTGGAGGACGTTCGGAGACGTCTTCACGATGCGGGTGCTGAGCGAGACATGGGTCGTGCTCGCCCATCCCGAGGCGGTGCGCGAGGTCTTCGCTCACGGCCCGGACGACCTCGACTCCGGTGTGGCCAACCTCGCGCTGCGCCCGCTGCTCGGCACTCGCAACGTCCTGCTCCTCGACGGCGCAGAGCATCTCCGCCGCAAGAAGCTCGTGCTGCCACCCTTCCACGGCGAGCGCATGCGCGCGTACGAGGGGCTGATCCGCGATGCCACTCGGCGCGAGATCGCAGCCTGGCCGGTCGGTAGCCCGGCGCCCACGCTCCCGCTGATGCAGGCGATCACGTTCCGGGTCGTCCTGCGCGCCGTGTTCGGAGTGGCCGAGGGGCCGCGGCTCCGGCGGCTGGCCGCGACCCTGCGCAGCTTCCTGACGTGGACCACCGCCGTCCGGCGCGGCCTGATCTACGCCTTCCTCGGTCCCGACCGCCTGATGGGACTGCCGTCCTTCCGCCGCCAGTTCGAGGAGCTCGACCGGGAGCTGCTCGCCGAGATCGCCGATCGGCGGCGGGCGCAGGACATCGCCGAGCGCGACGACATCCTGTCGCTGCTCCTCCAGGCGCGCGACGAGCAGGGCACGCCGCTCTCGGATCGCGAGCTGCGCGACGAGCTGGTCACGCTGCTCGTGGCGGGACACGAGACGACCGCCGCGGCCCTGAGCTGGGCGCTGCTCGAGCTGGCGCGCGACCCCGAGGCGCAGGCGCGGCTGGCGGACGGCGAGGAGGGGCTCGCCGAGGCGGCCGTGACCGAGACGCTGAGGCTGCACCCGCCCGTCCCGATCGGCGCTCTCCGGCGCCTGCGGCGGCCGATGACGATCGCGGGCTGGGACCTACCCGCCGGAGCGACCGTCGCACCCTGCACCCTGCTGGTGCACCGCCGCCCAGACGTCTACCCGGACCCGACCGCATGGCGGGTGGACCGCTTTCTCGGCACGCGGCCGCCGGCGGGGGCCTGGTTCCCGTTTGGCGGCGGCGTGCGCCGCTGCGTCGGCGCCGCATTCGCTCAGTTCGAGGCGAGAGCGGTGCTCGAGGAGCTCGCAGGGGCGCTCGAGCTGCGGCCGGCCGGGCCGCGGAGACGCCTGATCGGCCGGCGCGGCATCGTCCTGGTGCCGTGGCGGGGGGGGGCCGGGGGGGCGCCGCGGCGCCG
>Ga0081538_10001088_pt1 | contig 28926 bp, 29 predicted proteins | sample TabmetS5T2R1_FD_71022 | JGI IMG/M metagenome (GOLD analysis project Ga0081538, IMG submission 71022) | Tabebuia heterophylla rhizosphere microbial communities from the University of Puerto Rico - S5T2R1 | ecosystem: Host-associated > Plants > Roots > Rhizosphere ...
TCCTCCAGGGCGCGCTGGTTCTCGCCAACACGCTCCCCTACATGCCCGTAGGCATTCACCTCGCGGTCGTCGACCCCGGGGTGGGCGGTGACCGAAAGCCACTGGCCCTCCGCGGCAGCGACGGACGCCTCTACGTCGGCCCGGACAACGGACTCCTGCTCGTCGCCGCGGAGCGGTTAGGAGGAGTCGATGCCGCCGTCGAGCTGGCCGATCCGGAGTACCAGCTCGCCCCGGTGGCGCGGACGTTTCACGGCCGCGACATCTTCGCGCCCGCCGCAGCCCACCTCGCGGCCGGGCTCGAGCTCGGCGCGCTCGGGCCGGAGGTTCCGGTCGGTGCCTTGGTCCGACTCGAGCTTCCGGAGCCGGAGGTGGGCACGCGCCGGATCCGCGCCACTGTCGTCTACGTCGACCGGTTCGGGAACGTGCAGCTCAACCTGACGAGCGCCGAGCTCGAGCGCGTCGGCATCGGGCCGGGTGCGAGCGTGGAGGTCGCGGTCGGGTTCGAGCGGTACTTCGCGGTGGCCGCGTCGACTTTCGCCGAGGTCCGCCGGGGCGACATCGTCCTCTACGAGGACGCGTACCGGAACATCTCGCTGGCGATCAACAGGGGGAACGCCGCCGAGATGTTCGGTGCCGAGGTCGGCCAGGAGCTCGAGCTCACCGCGCTCACGTGAACGCCGCCTTGATGGCGGCGGGCCGGAAGTTCGCCCGCCTCGCGACCCGGGCGGTCGTCGCCCGCCCGAAGCTCTGGCGGATCTTCCGCGGCCCCCTGCGGGCGCAGTTCGACGCGCTCGCGCCCGAGTGGGACGAGATTCTGCCGGACGAGGCGCTCGCGCCTCTCGATGTCGCGCTGAGTCGGGTCAGGGCCGCTCCGGCGCGCGTCCTCGACCTGGGAACCGGCACCGGCAAGGCGGCGCGGCTCGTCGCGAAGCGCTTCCCGCAGGTCGAAGTCGTGGGCGTCGACCTCGCCCCTGCGATGGTGGAGGAGGCCGGCCGGCTCCTTCCGCCGGACCTTGCCGGTCGCATCCGCTTCGAGGTAGCCGACGCGGCGGCTCTTCCCTTCCGCGACGGTGAGTTCGACCTCGTCCTCCTCCTCAACATGATCCCGTTCTTCGATGAGCTCGCCCGCGTGACGGCGCCGGCGGGGACCGTCGTCGTCGCCCACGTCTCCGGTCCTTCCACGCCGATCTGGACGCCGCCGGAGACCTTGCGAGCGCGTTTCGGCTCCCTCGGCTTCGAAGGCTTCGACGAGCTCGCCGCCGGCTCGGGCACCGCGTTTCTAGCGCGAAAGCCGAACCGGGAGTAGGATCTCGCCAAACGGCGTTCGTGGCACGGTCGCACCGGCCCGGACGTCGTTTTTTCGCGGCGTTCAGGTTCGGGCGATGACGCTGATCTCCATCTCCTGCATCCGCTCGTAGATCTTGCGGTCGCGGTTGTAGTACCAGCGGTCGTAGACGAGCAACCCGATTGGGAGCCAGAGGATCACCCAAGCCGTGACTTGCAGCCCTTCGGCGACGACATCGAGGAGCGGCTCTTCGCTCCTCTCGAGCGGTCTCGCGAGCCCGTTGAGGACGAGCACCGCGACGAGGCCGAGCAGGAGCGCCCGGATCCCGTGGCGCGTCACCTCGCGGAGATCGCGCTCGATCTCAGCGAGCTTGACGCGGCAGTACCTCTCGAGTGCCTCCGCCGCCCGCTGCTCGCTCCGAGGCTCGGCCTCGTCGGCGGGAAGCTCGATGACGGCGCGAAAGCGAGACCTCAGGCTCTCGCCCTTGAGCCTGCTGGCGATGACATCGACGCCCGACTGGTCGCCGTAGGTCACGTACTCGGGTGAGAACGGGTCCAGCTCGGGAGCGACGAATAGGTTCGCCAGGGCCGGAAGGGGAAGGATGATCTCGACGTCTCGACGTCGACGGAACAGAGACAAGCCGACAACCTACTCCCGACGGGACTCCGCGCGTGCGGACCCCCGTCGAACGCCGAGCCGAGCCGCGGCCAACCGGCGGTGTGCTGGGTGCTCACCAAGAACGGTACTACGATACGGTCAACAGAGCGCCCAGCCGGCCCTCGCTCCGCGAGGCTTCGGATGGACTCAGGATTGTCAGCAGCTAACGCACGTGCGCTCTTTCGGGCGGCAGTCGTGCTGCTCGCGCTCGCTGCAGCACCTATGGGTCGCGCTGCTGGCCTGGAGCAGGAGCTCGCCGATCGCTACGTGCCCATCGTCGCCCTCAAGGACCGGGAGGGCGAATGCGACTTCGACCTCCTGGGGGGCGAGCCGTGGCGCCCCACGAGGGTGGAGATCGTACTCGGCAACGACGAGGTAAGCCTGCGCGGGCCGGGCGCCGGCAACCCCGTCGTGATGAACGCACCGACAGCGGGCGACCTCCACGGAAAGGGATCCAGCTACTTCCTCGACTTCCCCGGCAACCCGCTCCGGCCCGGATGCACCTACGAGCGTGACGGGCGGCGGTTTGCGGAGGGTCAGCCCTCGGTGACCTACGCGCACATCGTCACCGAGGACGGCCGGCTCGCCGTCGAGTACTGGTTCTACTACTACTTCAACGACTTCAACAACAAACACGAGAGCGACTGGGAGGGCATCCAGGTCGTCTTCGACGTGGGGACCGTCGAGGATGCGCTCGAGACGGAGCCGGTGGAGGTCGGCTTCGCCCAGCACGAGGGCGGTGAGTGGGCCGAGTGGGACGATGACAAGCTCGAGCGGGTCGGCGACCACCCCGTCGTCTACCCCGCGGCCGGGTCGCATGCGAGCTACTTCACGGATCGGCTCTGGCTCGGCCGGTCTCCCAAGGAGGGGATCGGCTGCGACGACTCGACCGGGCCCTCGCACCAGGTGCGGCTCTCAGCGGTGCTCGTGCCGGACGAGGGCACCGCTTCAGCCGATAACCCCTTCGCCTGGCTTGCCTTCGAGGGTCTCTGGGGCCAGCGCGAGCAAGGCCCGAACGCCGGGCCGACGGGGCCGAACACGAAGGATCGGTGGTCCCAGCCGATCGCCTGGCAGGAAGACCTTCGCGGCGGGAGTGTTTCGGTGCCGGCCCTCCAGACGTTCGGATCGACCGTGACCGGCGCTTTCTGCGGCGTGATCGGCTTCGCCGCCAGTCTCTACATCGAGTATCTCGCCGAGCCGCTGATCACGATCCTGGTGATCGTCGGCGTGGTCGCTCTGATCGCTCTCCTGGTCTGGCGGACGCACTGGCGCCCGTCGCGACCCGAGCCGATCCGGGCACGACGGGCGACCGGCCAGATCCTCCTTGCGGCGGGCCGAATCTACGGCCGCAACCCGCTCCGCTATCTTGCACTCGCGTCGATCGTCCTCGTGCTCGGCTTCATGTCCACGGGGCTGGAATGGCTCCTCCGCCGGCTCCCCTCGGATTTGACCATCAGCTTCTCGCTCGACCCGCTCGCGACGCTGCTCGGGAGCGTGGCGATCGCGCTCGTCCTCCGCAACCTCGACTCCGGGCGGCGGCTCGGCTGCCTCGCGGCCTACCGGCTTGTCTTCCGCCGTTTCTGGAGCCTGCTCGGCGCCGCGGCGATCGTGGTGCTCGTGCAGCTGGCGATCCTGCTCACGATCGTCGGGATCCCGGTTGCGGTCTACCGCCTGGTTCGACGGCTGTTCGCTTTCAACGAGGTCGTCCTGCGGCGCCGCTCGGCCCGCGACGCACCGGAGGCTTCCGTCGCGCTCGTCCGCGGGCACTGGTGGCGGACGGCGCTCTTCGTTCTGCTGCTCTACGTCATTGCGATCTCGATCGGGCCGGCCGTCGGCTTCGCCCTTCTCTTCCAGACACGGCTTTCCCCCAACCTGATCAACGTGATCGGCTCGCTCGTCTACGTAGCCGTCTTCCCGTACGTGGCCATTGCCAGTGCGCTCCTCTACTTCGATCTCGGCGAGCAGCACCGAAGCTGAGGCGGCTGTGACCTCAGCCGAGGACAGTCAGCGCACCTGACCGCTGTCGCGGCTACCGTCCGGGACCTCGGTGTCCCTCGCCGCCTTCGTCCTCCGTCGCGTCCTCTGGGCGATTCCGGTCCTGCTGCTCGTGATGTTCCTCACGTTCGTCCTCATGCGCGGCGCCGGAGGAACCCCGTTCGAGCCGCCGGAAGGCGTGCCCGGGCTGCCGGCGCCGCTCCAGCGGGAGATGACCGAGTTCTACAACCTCGACGAGCCGTGGTACGTCGAGTTCGCGACCTACGTCCGCAACGTGGCCACGCTCGACTTCGGGCCCAGTCTCGTCAACCGCAACCAGTCGGTCGACGAAGCAGTGGAGGAGGGGTTCCCGGTCACCGCGGAGCTGATCTTCCTTGCCTCGGCGTGGGCGGTGCCGGTCGGGATCCTGCTAGGGCTCTTCGCCGCCGTGCGGCGCGGCTCGCTTCTCGACCACCTGGCGACGTCGGCGGCCAGCGTGTTGCTCGTGGTGCCGGTCTTCTTCGTCACCTATGTCCTCTCCCGCTACCTCGTGCTCGAATGGGAGCTCTTCCCGGTCGGCTGGGACTCATGGCAGGCGAAGGTCCTCCCGGTCCTCGCGCTCGGTCTCGCTCCCGCCGGCTACGTGGCCCGGCTCACGCGTGCGGCGGCCGTGGAGACGCTCCAGTCCGACTACGTCCGCACCGCGCGGGCAAAGGGGCTGCGCCGGCAACGCGTGCTGGGGCTCCACGTTCTCAAGAACTCGGCCATCCCGCTTCTGTCGGCGACCCCGCCGATGCTGGCGCTCCTCGTCACGGGAGCCCTCTTCGTGGAGGCCGCCTTCGGCGTGCCCGGTGTCTCCAACGAGTTCCTGGACGCCGCGCGGGCGAGAGACTACCCGATGCTCCTCGGTCTCACTGTCGCTCTGACCGTGCTCGTTCTGCCGTCAACCTCGTCGCGGACGTTCTCATGGCGATCCTCGACCCGCGCCTGCGAGCCCAGAAGGCATGAGCGGTCGCCGTCGCGTCATCGGGGCGTTCCTGCGCAATCCGACGGCGTGTCTCGGAGCCGCCATCCTCCTGCTCCTCGTCTCGTACTGCGTCCTCGTCCCGCTGCTCTCGCCGTACGACCCGAACGACGCGGATTTCTCGGTCGGGCGAGAGCCGCCGAGCGCCGAGCACTGGCTCGGCACCGACCAGTACGGGCGGGACATCTTCACGCGCCTCGCGGCCGGCGGGCAGACGACCCTCCTGATCGCGGGCGCCGCGCTCGCCCTCATCCTCGTGCTCGGCGTCGGCTACGGCGCCACCTCGGGGATGCTGGGCGGGCGTGTCGACTCGGCGATGATGCGGCTTCTCGACGGGCTGATCGCGATTCCGCGGCTCCCCGTGAGCATCGTCATCCTCGTCTTCCTCGGCCTGCGGGCGCAGAACGTCCAGGCGGTCGTCCTCGCGCTCGCGATCGTGAACTGGATGATCACGGCGCGTCTCGTTCGCGGCGAGGTCGTTCTCCTCAAGCGGCAGGACTACATACGCGCGGCGCAGGCGCTGGGCGCCGGGCGCGGCGCGGTCGCGCGGCGGCACATCGTGCCCAACTCGTTCGGGATCGTGCTCGTCGCGCTCTTCCTGGAGCTCCCCGCGGTGATCCTGGGCGAGGCCTTCCTCGCCGTGCTCGGCCTCGGGCCGGAAGCCCCGACGGCGACCTGGGGAAACATCGCCCTCGAGGGAATCACGTTCGGCCGGCTCTGGCTCGTCTTCCTCCCGAGCCTGGCCATCGCCGTCTTCGCGATCGCCGCCAACCTCCTCGCCGACGGCCTCGGCGACGCACTCGACCCGCGCCGCTGGCCCGTCGTCAGGAGCCGCCGCCGGAGGGCCGCGCGGCGAAGTCGCCCCGAGCCGGAGGCTGCCTAGCGCGGGCGCGGAGAAGTGGCGAGGGCCGGAATCGAACCGGCGACACCACGGTTTTCAGCCGTGTGCTCTACCAACTGAGCTACCTCGCCGAATAGGGGGTTTTAGCGTAGCGGACTCCGTGTTAGGATCGCTGCCGGCGCCAGATGCGGCCGGCGTCGACAAACTGCGGAAGAGGAGAGAGCGATGTTGAGGCGTTTTGCCGTTGCGGCAGCGACGGTCGGACTCGTGATACCGGCTGTCGCCTCGGGGGCAGTACTCGAGAAGGGCATCGGCTCCGGTTGCCCGGAGGGTCAGCAAGCAACGTTCGCGTTCACCGTCAACCAGACCACATCAACCGAGCCCGGGACCGTGACTGCAAGCTTTAGCAGCGGAGAGACCTGGACAGTCGGCCCGACCTTCATAACCAAGAGGACCAGGGAGTACTTCGTCAACGCGTTTGGCAACCTTCTGTCTGCGAGCTCGCCACTCGACGGCAAGCTCATTCTCAACCGCTTCTGGTGCCACCCGCCGGCATGAGCTGAGCTTCGGAAGCCTTCTCCGGCGTCCGAGCAAGGACCCCCTCGTAGCGGCACGGGGGTGTAGCCTCACGGGCCGTGGCGGACGGAGAGGGGAGGAAGGCGGCGATCATCGGCGCGACGCTCGACCTTGGTGCCGGGCGCCGCGGTGTCGACATGGGCCCCTCGGCGATCCGGTACGCGGGTCTCGAGGATCGCCTGCAGGAGCTCGGCGTCGAGTGTGAGGACTGGGGGAACGTGGACACGGCGGTTGCCGAGGCGACCGCGACCGGAAACCCGCGGGCCCGCTTCCTCGATCAGATCAAGGAGACGTGCGAGCGCATCGCGGGCGCCGTCTCCAGGGCGGTCAGGGAAGAGAGGACGCCGATCGTCCTCGGCGGCGACCATTCGATCGCGCTGGGGACGCTCGGGGGCCTCGCCTCCGTCTACGGACCGGGCGGCGTGCTCTGGCTCGACGCGCACGGCGACCTGAACACGCCCGAGACCTCGCCGAGCGGGAACGTCCACGGGATGCCGCTCGCTGCCGCGCTCGGCCGGGATCCTGAGGCGTTCGCGAGCGAAGCATGGCCGTTGCCCGCAGTCGAGCCGGAGCGAGTCGTCCTCATCGGCGTGCGCTCCCTCGACGAGGGCGAGCGCGCGTTCGTCCGGGAGAGCGGCATCGGCGTCTACACGATGAGCGAGCTCGACCGGCGCGGCATCGAGGCTCCGGTTCACGAGGCGCTCGAGCGTGTCAGAGGAGCGCCGTTCGTCCACGTCTCGCTCGACATGGACGTCGTCGACCCCGACATGACCCCGGGCGTCGGCACGCCGGTGCGCGGCGGCCTCTCCTACCGGGAAGCGCACCTCGCACTCGAGCTGGTCGCCGAGTCGGGCCTCATGAGCTCGTTCGAGATCGTCGAGGTCAACCCGATTCTCGACCGGGGCAACGAGACTGCTGCCCTGGCCGTCGAGCTGGCGGCGAGCGCGTTCGGCGCCCGGATTCTCTAGTGCCCCGTCCAGCAGTACATGTCTGCTTCTGCCCCGCGATCACGCGGCGCCCGAGCCCACCCTCGCCCTTGCCAGGGCCTCCAGCCTTGGCCGCAGGCGAGTGCGGACCCATGCTTGGTGCTCGCGACGCAAAAGCGAAGCGGCACTACCGGACGGGGCACTAGTCCGTCAGGAAGGCGTCGATCGCCGCGGCGGTCGCCTCGTAGGCGTCCCAGAGCGGGATGTGCCCGCCCGGCACGACGACTACCGCCAGCAGATCGCCGAGCGCGGCGCGATAGGCCTCCAGCTCGCCTCCGGACACGAGCTTGGAGTGGCGCCCGACTACGAGGAGCGTGGGGACCCGCGCGCTCTCGAAGGACGGCGGATTGGCGGCCATCTCCAGATACGCGGCGGCGACGCACTCGGGCGAGAAGCGGTAGCGGTAGCGGCCGTCCGAAGACTCGACGAGGTGCTCCTCGACTTCCTCCTCGAGGGCGGCGCGCGGCGTGTGGGCGAGCCAGCCGAGGCCGGTGCCGGCGGCCCTGGTCTCGACTGCCTCGGCGGGCGAAGCGAACGAGGTCTGCGGTACTTGTCCGTCAGCTTCGGCGTGAGCGAAGTCGGGAGGAACCCAGACCGCCGGGTCGAGGAGGACCGCCCGGCGCACGAGCTCGGGGCGCTGAGCTGTCAGCTCCAGGACGAGCCTGCCGCCGAAGCTGTGTCCGATCCAGTCGGCGGGGCCTCCGGCAGTCTCGACGACGTCCTCGAGGTGTTGAGCGATCGTCCACGGCCCCTCCCAGCCGGAGCGGCCGTGGCCGCGCAGGTCGAAGGCGCGGACGCGACGGCCTGCAACGAGGCGCTCCTCGGCCAGCCGGCGGAAGCGGAGGCCGTGGGCGCAGACTCCGTGCAGGCAGATGACCGGCGGAGCGGTCGCGGCCCCCCAGACGTGTTCGTTGAGCCTCAGGGAAGCTTCCCCTCGAGCTCGTTCACGAGCGCGGGCAGCGTCTCGCGCCAGTCGCCGACGACTCCGACGTCGGCGTGCTCGAAGATCGGCGCGCGCTCGTTCGCGTTCAGCGCGACGATCACGCCGGCCTTCACCGAGCCGGCCATGTGCTCGAAGGCACCGCGAACGCCCACCTCGATGAGCAGGCGAGGCGCGATCGCGCGTCCGGTCAGCCCGATCTGGCGGTTCTTGGGGATCCACCCCGCGTCGGTGACGTCCCTGCTCGCTCCGACGGCGGCGCCGAGCCGGGAGGCCAGGGTCTCGATCTCGGGGAGCGCCTCGGGGGAGCCGATGCCCTTGCCCACGCAGATACAGGCAGACGCAGCGTCGAGCTCGTAGCCGGCCGTGGCGGCGTCGTGCTCGCGGACGACGAGGCGGGCCCGCGGCTCGGGAAGCTGGTCGACGGCCAGCTCGACGACCTCTGCGTCGGCATCGTCGCGGGGGTCGACCGTGGCGAACATGCCCGGCCGAACGGTAGCGAGCTGCGGCGTCGTCGCGCCCATGATCACGGACACGATGTTGCCGCCGTAGGCGGGCTTGTACTGGATCAGGCGGCCGGCCTTGTCGATCCCGAGATCGACGCAGTCGCCGGTCATTCCCAGCTCGAGCTCGCCGGCGACACGCGGGCCGTAGTCGCGCCCCTGTGCGGTGGAAGGGATCAGGAGGACGTGCGGCCGCTCGCTTTCGAGGACGCGACGCAGAGCGGCGGCGAAGGTCTCGGGGTGGTATTCGGCCAGGCGCCCGTCCTCGACGAGGACGACGCGCTCGGCGCCGTAGCGGGCGGCCTCGCGAGCGGTCTCCTGCAGACTGCTGCCGAGGAGGAGAGCGACGTTCAGGCCGCCGAGCTTCCCGGCGAGCTCGCGCCCCTTGCCGAGAAGCTCCAGGGAAACTCGCTGGGGAGCGCCGTCGAGGACCTCCACCGCCGTCCAGCAGTCGTAGCTGCGGCCGGGCTTCTCGCCGATCCGGTCCGGCTTCTCCCAGGCGGACGCGGGCGGTGAGTCGACTTCGGCGAGCAGCTCGAGGACGCGCTCGGCGGCCTGCTCGACGCTCGCGGCTACTTCGCCGCGGCGGTCGGGAGTGACGTCTTTGACCGCGAGAACGCGCGTGGGCGAGCCGCTCTGCCCGAAGCGCCGGTCGTCTTCCTCGACGTCTTCCACCAGGTCGGAGGCCGTCCAGACGGCGATGCGACCGTCCGCGTCGACCGCCTCGACGTCGCGCTTCGCGGGCCAGATGCCCTCGTTGATCCCTTCCGTCACCGAGATTACCGCCGGGAGCCCGAGCTCGTACGTATCGAAGCCCTCGTCGGTCTCGCGCCGTGCCTGCAGGCTTCCGTCGGAGAGCTCGAGGCGGTCGACGTTCGTCAGCTGGTCCCAGCCGAGGAAGGCGCCCACCTCTGGTGGGACCTGCCAGGTCTCGGAGTCCACGGTCTTGCGACCGCAGAGGACGAGGTCGGCGCCCTCCTTCTCGACCGCCATGGCCAGCGTGCGTGAGGTCCCGAGCGTGTCCGCGACGGCGAAGACCTTGTCGCTCAGGTGGACGGCCCGATCGGCGCCCATCGCGAGCGTCGTCCGGAGTGCCTCCTCGGCCTGCGGCGGGCCCATCGTCATCGTCACGACCTCGCCGTCGTGCGCCTCACGGAGCGCGATCGCCGCGGAGACTGCGTAGACGTCGAACTCGTTCAGCTCGAGCGGAACGCCCTCGCGCACGAGCCGCCTCGTCTCCGGATCGAGCCGCACGTGCTTCGGGTTCGGCACCTGCTTGACGAGGACGACGATCTTCACGCCGGGCAGCCTACCCCCCACCCTTCTCGGCTATTTCTCGGGGGGCTCGTAGTAGCGGCGGCCTTCGAGCTCTTCCGGGAGGTAGTCGACGTCGTAGCCGGCCGGGTCGTCGGGCGGATAGACGTATCCCTTGCCCTGCCCGAGCTTCCTTGCGCCGCGGTAGTGCGTGTCCCGGAGGGACTTCGGCGGACGGATCGCACCGTGCTCGCGCACGTCGCGCCGCGCGGCGCCGATCGCCTCGAGGACGGCGTTCGACTTCGGGGCCGTCGCCAGGTAGATGGTCGCGTGGGCGAGGTTGAGCTGAGCCTCCGGCAAGCCCACGTGCTCGACGGCGTGCGCCGCCGCGGTCGCGACGAGGAGTGCCTGCGAGTCGGCCATGCCGATGTCCTCGGAGGCGTGGACGATCAGGCGCCGGGCGATGAAGCGCGGGTCCTCACCACCCTCCAGCATGGCCGCGAGGTAATAGAGGGCCGCGTCCGGATCGGAGCCGCGGATCGACTTGATGAACGCCGAGGTGAAGTCGTAGTGGGCATCCCCGCCCTTGTCGTAGACGACCGGCCGGAGCCGAGCCGCGTCTTCGATATGCCGGGGCTCCAGGTCGACACTCTCTGATCCCGCCGTCGACCAGGCGAGCTCGAGGGTGTTGAGCGCCGCCCGGGCGTCGCCTCCGGCCTTGGTCGCGATCAGGTCGACGAGCTCGTCGGTGAGCTCCGTGCCCAGGCTGTCCGCGCCTCGCCGGACGATCACCGCCAGCTCGTCTCGCTCCAGCGGCACGAGCTCGTAGACCTGCGTCCGCGAGAGCAGCGCCGAGTTCACCTCGAAGTAGGGGTTCTCCGCGGTGGCTCCGATCAGCGTCAGGAGCCCGGACTCGACCGCCGGTAGGAGCGCGTCCTGCTGTGCCTTGTTGAACCGGTGGATCTCGTCGAGGAACAGAATCGTGCGCTGCCCCTGCGCGCCTAGCCGCTCCGTCGCGCGCGCGAGCACCGCGCGAACGTCCGCGACCGAGGCAGAAACCGCCGACAGCTCCTCGAAAGCCGCGCCGGTCGCTCCGGCGATGATCCGCGCCAGTGTCGTCTTCCCGCTCCCCGGAGGGCCGTAGAAGACGGCCGAGCCGACCCGGTCCTCGGCGATCGCCCGCGCGAGCGCGGACCCAGGGCCGACGACGTTCCGCTGGCCGACGAAGTCCTCGAGCAGCTCCGGCCGCAACCGCGCCGCCAGCGGCGCGACCTCGCCGGCACGCTCCTCGGCGGCATCGGAGAAGAGATCGCTCACGCGACCAGTATGCTCGCCGCCGGACATGGCGACCACGAACGTCCGCACCGAGGCCGTCGAGCTCCTCCGGGAGCTTCTGCGGCTGAACACGGTCAACCCACCCGGAAACGAGACCGTCGCGGCCGAGCTGCTGCGCGCCTACCTCGAGGATTCGGGAGTCGCCTGCGAGCTCTACGCCCTCGAGCCCGACCGGGCCAACCTCGTCGCGCGCATCCCGGGGCGGGGCGGCGGGCCGAGCCTGCTGCTCCTCTCCCACACGGATACAGTCGTCGCTGACCCGGCCGAGTGGTCAGTCGACCCCTGGTCCGGGGCGCTCCGCGACGGTTGCGTCTGGGGTCGCGGGGCGCTCGACATGAAGGGCCACGTGGCGGCCGCCGCGACTGCGATCGCCACGCTCGCCCGCGAGGGCTTTGAGCCGGTCGGCGACCTCGTCTTCGCGGCCACGGCCGACGAGGAGGTCGGGGTCGATGTCGGGCTCTCGTGGCTCTGCAGTGCGCATCCCGAGGCCGTTCGCACGGACTACTGCCTGAACGAGGGCGCCGGCGAGCGAGTCAGCCTCGGGGGTCGGCCCGTCTACCTGTGCACGACTGCCGAGAAGGTGAGCGCTCCCTTCCGCCTGCGGGTGTACGGCCGCAGCGGCCACGCGTCGATGCCGAGGATCGCCGACAACGCGCTCGTGCGAGCTGCGCGTCTGATCGAGCGCGTCGTCGCGCTCCGCTCGCCGCCTCGGCTGATCCCGGAGGCCGAGGCGCTGCTGGCGAGGCTGGGCGCGGTGCCGGAGCCTGAGGAACTGGAGAACGTCGTCGCCGGACTTCCGCTCGAGGTGCGGCAGATGGTCGAGCCGATGCTCGGCTTTGCCCTTTCGCCGACGATCATCTCGGCCTCGGAGCGAACGAACGTCATTCCGGGTCTGTGCGAGGTCGTCTGCGACTGCCGTCTCCTGCCGGGGGACACGCCGGCGGACGTCGAGCCGGCGATCCGCGCTGCGCTCGGCGAGGACTCGTACGACCTGGAATGGATCGAGGTTGTCGGCGGCACGCGCTCACCCCTGGCGACGCCGCTCTGGGATGCGATCGAGTCGTTCCTCGCGGAAGACGATCCCAGCGCCGGCGTCGTTCCGATCGTCTCGCCCGGCTTCACCGACAGCCACTTCCTTCGTCAGGCCTTCGGCACTGTTGCGTACGGGTTCTTGCCCATGCGCACGATGGAACCCGATCTGGCCGCGCGGCTCGTGCACTCAGCCGACGAGCGGATCGCCGTCGACGACCTCGAGCTGGGTGTGCGATTCCTCCGGCACGTGGCAGCTACTCTGGGCCGGTGAGCGATGAATCGCACATCAGGCTGGGCGGAATGGCCCTGGCCAACGGCGTCTTGGTGCACGGGCCCCGGCATTGGTCCTGCGCGGTGCGAACCGATGACGGCGAGCTCAAGGTCGCCTCGGGGCGAAAGCCGGTTCGAGCGGTCGACGTGAAGAACCGCCTCGTGCGTGGTCCCGCACGGGTCGCCGAGATCTTCGCCCTCCTACCCGAGGTGCGCCGGCACCTGCCCGACGCCAAGCTGCCGTTCCAGCGGCCCGGCGTCGTCAGCGCCATGGCGGGGAGCATCGTGGCGATCCAGGCCGTACGCCGCACGCGCCTTTCGCCGTTGACGCAGGAGTCGCTCGCCGCCGTGCTCGCTCTCGGGCCGGCCGTGGTGGCGCTCCGCGGAACTGCCCTCGCCGAGTACCACGGCGCCGAGCACATCTCGATCGGGAGCTACGAGCACGGGGAGCCTCGCACGCGCGAGCACGAGCGCTGCGGCACGCACATGCTCGGTCCGCTCCTCGCGACGACCGCAGTCGGAAGCGCGCTCGCCTCGCGAGCCCCGCGCCATCTGCGCCCAGTCGCCCGCGCCGCCGCCGGGGTCGGCTCGCTCGCGGCCGCTGTCGAAGTCTTCTCCTGGATGGTTGCCAACGAGCGCCATCCCGTCGCGCGCGTCCTTGCACGACCCGGCCACGAGCTCCAGCAGCGGCTCGTCACGGCCGAGCCCTCCACGGATCAGCTGGAGGTCGCCAACGCGGCTCTCCAGGCGTGCCTGGCTCTCGAGACGAGCACGTCTCTAGAATCCCCTGCAAATGGCCATCGAGACGAGGAAACGCCGCCTCCCGCCTGAGATCTTCGACCTTCCGGTCGAGAAGATGCGGGAGGGCTACTACACAGACGTCTACTTCAACCACGCCCGCGAGACGCTGCTCCGAGACGGACGGCATCCGCGGGTGGTCATGCAGGTGTTCCAGAAGAAGCGTGCCGTCCTCGGCGGGATGGACGAGGCGATCGCGATCCTCAAGCTCTGCTCGGACGACTGGGACGAGCTGACCGTCCACGCCCTCTACGACGGCGACCAGATCGCGCCCTGGGAGACGGTGATGATGATCGAGGGCGACTACACGCTCTTCGCGCACCTGGAGACGGTGTATCTCGGCGTGCTCGCCCGCCGAACGCTGGTGGCCACAAACGTGCTTCGGGTCGTGGAGGCGGCCCGTGGGAAGCCGATCCTCTTCTTCCCCGCGCGCCACGACCACCACCGCGTGCAGACCGGGGACGGCTACGCCGCCCACGTGGCCGGCGCGATCGGGGTCTCCACGGACGCGCAGGCATCCTGGTGGGGCGGTCGGGGGATCGGCACCGTGCCGCATGCGCTGATCGCGGCCTACGGTGGCAATACCGTGCTCGCGGCGACGAAGTTCGCCGAGTTCGCCCCCGACGACGTCAACGTCGTCGTCCTCGTCGACTTCGAGAACGACTCGGTGCGAACCTCGCTGGAAGTGGCGCGCGCGATGGGGGATCGCCTCTGGGGCATCCGCCTCGACACTTCGCGGACGCTGGTCGATCGCTCCCTGTGGAACGAGATGGGCGACTTCGACCCGCGTGGTGTGAACGAGCGCCTCGTCCGCAAAGTGCGTGACGCGCTCGACCAGAACGGCTTCGAGCGCGTGAAGATCGTCGCGTCCGGTGGCTTCGACGCCGAACGGATCCGCGAGTTCGAGGCGAAGAACGTGCCGGTCGACTCCTACGGTGTCGGCTCGTCCCTCATCCGCGGCGACAACGACTTCACCGCCGACATCGTCCTCACGGACGGCCACCCGTCGGCCAAGGTGGGACGTGCCTACCGGTCGAATCCGCGCCTCGAGCTCGTCGAGTAGCGGACTCAGCGCCAGGCGAGGTCGCCGACCGCGAGCGGGAGGCGGATGATCCGGGGCCGCCGGCCCTCCTCCAGGTCGGAGGTGGGCAGGAGGAAGACGCTCCAACGCGTTGCTACGGCGGTCCACCGCTCGTCGGGAGACCACGCGACCGCATGCGTCGCCGGCGAAGGGAGGTCGCCGGGACCCAACAATTGCCTGCCGCTTCGAGTGACGATCGCCACCTCGCCGGAGGCGTCGAGGACCCCGAGGAAGGAGCGTCGGGGGCTCAGGCGGAGGTCGAAGGCCCCCGCGTACTGTGTCGCTCTGAGCAGGCGCCTGCCGTCGTAGAGCGCCAACACCGTCACCGGGCCCACGGCTCGCAGCCTCCCGCGGAGGCGCACACGGACGAGGACGGCCGATCGGCGCTCGCCGAGCCAGGCGACTCGAATGGCCGCGACGCTCCGAAGATGCCGCGGCCCTGTCGGAACGAACTGAACGGCGTGTGCCGCCCCGGTCAGGTCGTCGGTCGACAGCAGCTTTCGCCCGCATTCGCGTCGCCGGTTCTCAGCGGGGCGCACGCACGGGGCGCTCCACAGCTCTCCCCCGCGGATCAGCGTCAGTGTCCCGTCGGGCTTCCAGGACGGCGCGCAGCCCTCGACCCGGCCCCTGCGACAGGCGGCGGCGTAGCGTCCGGGTGGGCGGCGCCGAGCCGCGGCCTCGAACGCGCCGGTCCCCGGCCCGGTAGACGGCTCGAAACGGCAGGCGCGGACATGCGGAAGCGGCGCCTCCTCCAGCGAAGGCAGCCGAAGAGCTAGGACACGGCAGTCGTCCTCGCGGTCGCTGTAGTAGAGGACGCCGCGAACGTCCTCGGGAACGGTTTCCACGCCCGCGGCCTCCCGCTCCCCGGCATCCTCCTGGCTGGCTGTTGCCTGCCGGTCGTCCTGCCTGCTGTCCGCGCCGCGCGAACGTGTCGCGTCGATCGTGGCGACCACCGCGACCACCGCGAGCGCCGAGACGATCGCCAGGCTTGCGAGCTGTTTCGTGCTCATCATCCGAGGGTACGCCGCGACGAGCGCGAAGAGTTCCCGTCCGCCCCGCTGTCGCATGCCGCCTGAGACCTCGGCCCAGTCGTTAGGATCGGCGGTGTGGACGTGCGCTCGGTGCACCACGTCGCCTTTGCCGTCGAGGACCTCGACGCGGCGGTGGAGACGTACCGAACGCTCTTCGGCGCCGAGGTGGAGGTGCGCGACAGGCTGGAGGAGCAGGGCGTCGAGGCCGTATACCTGCGCCTCGGCTCGGGCAGGATCGAGCTCGTCTCGCCGCTCGCCGCCGACACGCACGTCGGGCGCTTTCTGGCCAGTCGAGGCCCTGGGATGCACCACGTCGGCATCGCCGTCGGCGATATCGAGGCGACTGTGGAAGAGCTCGCTGCCGGCGGCGCCGAGATCATCGACTCCGGGCCTCGGCCCGGGCTCGGCGGTCATCTCGTCTCCTTCGTCCACCCCAACTCCCTGCACGGCGTTCTCGCGGAGGTAGTCGGCGTATGAGCCCTGACCCCAACAACGTGCGAATCCAGGTCGCCTTCGAGGGCGGCCAGTCCGTCGGTGCGAACGTCACCCAGGAGGTTGCGGACGCCCTTGCGGCGGCGCTCGCGGCGTCCGACGCGGTCTTCGAGCTTCCCACCGAGGACGGGACCTGTCTGCTCTCGCTCGGGAAGGTCGTCTACGTCAGGCGCTCCGAGCGCGAGACGCAGATCGGCTTCGCCGCGACCGCCTAGCCGCAGCGACGAGCTCTAGGAGGCCCGACTCTCCTGGAGGAGGCCGACCAGGTGCTCGAGGAGGCTCCAGGCCGCGTCGGGGTTGTTCTTGACGAAGCTTCGAAACTCCCACACGGTCGTGACGAGGGTCTGGAGATCGGTCTCCGCCGTGACCGTGGCCGTGCGAACGCGGTCGCCGATGAGCGCGATCTCGCCGAAATAGTCTCCGGGGCCGAGGACGTTCAGGTCGCGTCCGTCGGCGGAGACGCGGGCCCTCCCCTCCGTGATGACGAAGAACCCGATCCCTCGCTCGGCGCCTTGCTCGACGACGACGGCGCCCGCCGGGAAGGCACGCTCCGTGAAAGAGCCGGTGAGCTTCTTGAGCTCCTTCCGATCGAGGCTCGAGAACAACGGGACACTGCCCAGGGCCTCCAGGGTGTCGATCGCCACCGCGCGATCGTACGTTGTCGAGCGGGCGGCGTCTAGAGTCGGGCTGTGCCTGTTGCGGTCGGGATCGTGGGTCTTCCCAACGCAGGGAAGACGACGCTCTTCAACGCGCTCACCGGCGCTCGAGCGACGGTCTCGGGCACGGAGAACGTCGGGATGGCCACGGTCGCGGACGAGCGCCTCGAGCGGGTCGGCGAGGTGGTCGGCTCCAAGAAGGTCACGCCCGCCGCCATCCGGGTCGTGGACGTGCCCGGAAGCGGCGCCCAGCTCCTCGGAAGCCTCCGCCAGGTCGATGCCCTCCTCCTCGTCCTCGACGGCTGGTCCGGGACGCGAACGCCCGAGGACGACCGGGTCACCTTCGGCCTGGAGCTCCTCCTGGCCGATCGTGAGCACGTCGGGCGGAGACTCGAGCGAGTGGCGAAGCAGGCGAAATCGGGCGAGCCCGCCGTCCGCGGGGAAGCGGCTCTCCTGGAGCGCCTCGTCGCGCATCTCGACGCGGGCGAGACCGTGGCGGAGTTCCCCGAGCCGGTGCCGCCCGAGCTGGAGCCGCTGACGACGAAACCGCAGCTCGAGATCGTCAACGGGCCGGACGGCGTCGACCTGAAGCTCGAGTCGGAGCTGGCCGAGCTCGGGGAGCAGGAAGCCTCCGCGTTTCGGGAGAGCGCCTCGGCGCTCGAGCAGGTTGTCAGACGCCTCTTCGCGGCGCTCGACCTCGTCAGCTTCTTCACCACGGGCGAGAAAGAGACGCGTGCATGGACGTTGCCTCGCGGGAAGACCGCGCTCGATGCCGCAGCCGCCGTCCACTCCGACCTCGCTCACGGCTTCATCCGTGCCGAGGTGATTCGCTGGGACGACCTCGTGGCCTGCGGCTCGCGCGCGGAGGCAGCCCGTCGCGGTCTCCAGCGCCTCGAGGGCAAGAGCTACGTGGTCGAGGACGGCGACGTTCTCAACATCAGGTTCTCGCCCCCGCGTGATCGGACGTAGCGTTCCGAACCGTGGATAACTCGGCGATCGCGGAGCGCTTGGACTCGTTCGCGGTCCTGCTCGAGCTGGCGGGCTCGGAGCGCTACACGGCCCGTGCATATCGGCGCGCCGCGGAGACGATCCGCGAGACCCGGGCGCCGGTCGAGGATCTCGTGCGCGCCGGCCGAGCGCAGGAGCTGCGTGGGATCGGTGCCGGAATCGCGCGGCGGCTCGAGGAGCTCGTCGAGACGGGGACGATCGCGGAGCTGGACGAGCTCGAAGCGACCGTGAACCCGGAGCTCGTCGGCCTCGGGCGCCTGCTCGGATTCGGGCCTGAGCGGATGCTGGAGATCACCCGTGCTCTCGGCGTCGGCAGCGTGGGAGAGTTCCGGGAGGCAGTGTCGGCCGGGCGCCTGGAAGACGTTGCCGGGGTCGGCCCGAAGACGCAGGCGCGGGTCATCGAGCGCCTGGAGGCCCCGGTGCGTCGCGAGCGCCGTGGTCTCACGTTGAACCGTGCTCGAGAGCTTGCTTCAGAGGTGGCTGAGGCACTCGGCGGCGAAGTTGCCGGCGATCCACGCCGTTGGGCCGACGTGTCCTTCGACCTCTCCGTGGTCGTCGCCTCCGACCGACCCGGGAAGGTTTTGAGTGGGTTCGAAAACCTGCCGCCCATCGTCGCGGTGGTCGAGCGGGAGTCGCGGCGAGCGCTCGGCGTGACCGTCGACGGCGTGCCGATCGAGCTCATCGTCGCCGAGCGGGAACGTTTCGGTACCGAGCTCCTGCGGGCGACTGGCACGCGGGAGTACGTTTCGGCGCTCGGCCCGCTGCCGGCGGTCGCGGACGAGGCCGCTGCCTACGAGGCTCTCGGGCTCCCGTGGTGCCCGCCCGAGCTGCGTGAGGAGCCCTTCCGCGGCGAGCCGCCTCCGCTGGTCGAGCTCGCGGACGTGCGGGGCGACCTGCACTGCCATACGACCTGGTCGGACGGAAGGGCGTCGGTGCTGGACATGGCCGCCGCAGCGCGCGATCTCGGCTACGAGTACATTGCGATCTGCGATCACACGCGCAACGTCCGCGTCGTTCCCGGTCTGGACACGGACGAGGTCCGCAGGCAGGCGGAGGAGATAGCCGAGGCGAACGAGCAGCTCGTGCCCTTCCGAGTCCTGCGCGGCATCGAGGTGGACATCCGCCACGACGGGAGCCTCGATCTCCCGGACGACGTCCTCGCCGAGCTCGACTGGGTGCAGCTGAGCCTGCACGCGGGGCAGCGCGAGGCGCGGGAGCCGCTGACGCGGAAGGTCACCGAGGCGATGCGCCACCCTTCGGTTTCCTGCTTGAGCCACCCACGTGGGAGGATGATCAACCGCCGCCCGCCGAACGCGCTCGATCTCGAGCACGTCTTCCAGGTCGCGCTCGAGACGGGCGTCGCCCTCGAGACGAACGGGTTGCCGGATCGGCTGGACCTCTCGGGCCCCGAGGTTCGCCTCGCCATCGAGGCGGGCGTGCCGATCGTCGCCTCGACCGATGCGCACTCGGTGCGTGGATTGGAGAACATGCAGCTGGCGATCGCGACCGCGCGGCGGGGCTGGGCGACGGCCGCCGACATCGTGAACACGAGGCCGCTCGAGGAGCTCTTGGGCTAGCCGGACGGAAGCGATCCGCCGGGCAGGCAAGTGTTTCGCGCCACCCCGGGCGGGTACCCTGCACGGGCGGATGGGATCGAAGCTCGTGTACCGGCCGTTCGGCCTCCTGCTCGGCGTCCTCAGCGGGATCCTGGCGGGAGCCGTCTTCAAGCAGCTCTGGAAGCAGGTCTCCGACGAGGACGATCCGCCGAAGGCGAGGGAGAGCGAGTACGGCTGGAAGGAACTTTTGGCAGCCGCGGCCGTCCAGGGCGCCGTCTTCGGACTCGTGAAGGCAGCGGTCGACCGCAGCGGCGCCCGGGCCTTCGAGAAGGTCACCGGCTCCTGGCCGGGCGACTGATCTATCTCTCCGCCGTGACCGGGCGCATCGCCGCGGCAGCGTCGAGCTGGTTGGCGTGGTAGAGCACGGACGCCTCGGCCGTACGCGCGGATCGAGCGTCGTGGTGGGCGGAGACCGCGTGGAGGACCTCGGCCAGCACCTCCGGCTCCAGGCTACCCGCGCGCTTCTCGATCAGTCGGAGGCCGAGGTGGATGTGGCCGAGGAGCCGCCCCTCGGCGGTCGGGAGGAACAGCGGCCCGCGGTCGAGCTCGGCCGTGCGCCCGATGTCGTGGAGAAGGGCCGCTGCGAGCAGGATGTCGGCACGAAGGCGCGGGTGGAGCTGGGCGGCCTCGCGGCAGACGGAGGCGACCGCGACCGTGTGCTCGAGCAGTCCTCCTGCCCAGGAGTGGTGACCGTCCTGGGTCGCGGGGAGGATCCGTAGGCGCGCGCGGAAGGTCTCATCGCCGGTGAAGCGCTCCAGGAGCGCGTGCAGGCCGGGGTGGGCGAGCTCGCCGGCCAGAAACTCGAAGAAGCCGTCCAGCTCCTCGACGTCCCGCCGCGGCTCGGGCACGAGCTGAGCCGGGTCGGCTTGGGCAGGCTCGAGCGAGCGGACTTCGAGCTGGAGGCGGTCGCGAAAGCGCTCCACGCGGCCGAGCACGCGGACAGCGTCGCCCTCGCCGAAGCGCCTGTCGAGGAGCTCGACGTCGTTCCAGACGCGGGCCTCGATCTTGCCCGTCGGGTCGACGAGCTCGAGGGCGAGGTAGGGACTGCCGGATCGGGTGCGAAGCCGTTGCTTGCGAGCGACCGCGTAAAGGCCCTCGACGACCCGGTCCTCGGCCAGCTCGGCGATCGACACCCCGCGATTCTAGGTCCGGGGACGGATGGTAAGCTGGCCCGCCGTGCCCCTGCTCAAGCCGTTTCGCGCCCTCCGCTACGACGTGGGGGCGGCGGGGCCGATCGACGACCTGGTGGCGCCTCCGTACGACGTCATCACCCCGGAGGCCCGCGCCCAGCTGCTGGCCCGAAGCCCGTGGAACGCTGTGCGGCTCGTCCGCCCCGACGATCCGGAGGAAGCCGCTCGAGAGCTCGCCGAGTGGCGGGAGCGAGGTGTGCTCGTGCGCGAGGAGAAGCTCGCGGTCTGGCTGCTCGAGGAGGAGTTCACCGGGCCGGACGGCGTCCGGCGGAAGCGGCGCGGCATCGTCGCGCGCGCCAGGCTGCGTCCCTACGGCGACGGTGTCGTGCTTCCCCACGAAGGCACGTTCGCGGGGCCGAAGGAAGCCCGCCTGCAGCTGCTTCGGGCCACTCGGGTGAAGCCGTCTCCGATCTTCATGCTCCACCACGGGAAGTCGCCTGCGCTTGCGGGGCCGGGGCCGCCGACGCTGGAAGCCGAGCTCGACGGAGTCGTCAGCCGGCTCTGGCGCATCGACGACCTCCGCGCGGTCGAGCGAATTCTCGGCGCTGTCGAGGGCCCGCTGCTGATCGCCGACGGCCACCATCGGTACGAGTCGGCGCTTCTCTTCCACCAGGAGGACGCTACGGACGCGACCGCGCACGTGCTCGCCGTGCTCGTCGGAATCGACGACGAGGGCCTGGAGATCTTTCCGACGCACCGGGTTACCGCTGGGTCGGTGCCCCAGCTCGACGGCGGGCTCGAGCAGACGCCGCTGGCCGGGCCCGACGAGGCTGCCGCGGCGCTCGCCGGCGTCCGGCGCGACCATCCGGCCTTCGTGCTCCTCCGGCCGGACGGAGCTGCGCTGGTCGAAGGCGGAGAGCAGCAGCTGGACACGGCCCTCGTCGACTCGCTCCCGCTCTCGGAGGTCGAGTACACGGCCAGTGCCGCCGAGGCCGAGCAGGCCGTTACGAGCGGGCGTGCGACGGCCGCGTTTCTCGTCCGTCCGCCCACCGTTCAGCAGGTTGAGGAGTTCGCCCGCGCCGGCGTGAGGATGCCTCCGAAGAGCACGTACTTCTTCCCCAAGCTGACGAGCGGGCTGCTCCTCTCGCCCTTCGACGAATGACCCGCCAGGACTGGCTCGCACTCTGCCGCGAGGCTGCGGCGGCGGTGGAACGAGTGCTCGACGACCTGCCCACCCGCGTCGAGCGTGAGCCGGCCGTGGGGGCCGGTGAGGGCGGCGACGAGACAACGGCGATCGACGCGGCTGCCGAGGCCGCGGTGGTCGAGGTGCTCGAGCGGGCGCCGGTCGGGTTCACGCTCGTCTCCGAGGAGCTTGGACACCGTGTCTTCGGCGACCGGCACGACGGCCCGACCGTCGTGTGCGACCCGATCGACGGCAGCCTCAACGCCAAGCGGGGGATTCCCTTCTTCTCGCTCTCGCTCGCGGTCGCCTCCGGATCGACGATGGCGGACGTCGAGCTCGGCTTCGTCCACGATTTCGGAAGCGGCGAAGAGTGGGTAGCGCACCGCGGCGAGGGCGCGTTCCTGAACGGCGAGCCGTTGGCGGGACCCGGTCCGAAGGAGCGCATCGAGCTTCTCTCGCTCGAGGCGACCCGGACTGACCTCGTCGCCGAGCACGCTGCCGGCATGGTCGGCTTCGCCCTCCGCACCCGCGTGATGGGCTCGCTCGCGCTCTCGCTCTGCCACCTCGCGGCCGGGCGCGTCGACGCGGTCGTCTCCCTCAAGCCGGCCAGGAGCGTGGACATCGCAGCCGGCCAGCTTCTCGTACGTGAGCGCGGCCTGACGGTCGACCTTCCCGAGGCGCCGCCCTTCGGCGCGGCGCCCCTCGATCTCGGTGCGCGCTCCCGCGTGGTCGCCGCCGGGACGCCGGAGCTCTGCGCCGAACTCCACGCCCGCCTCGATCACAAGTAACAGCCCGTTTACTTGGTCTGGAGCCGCCGCTCGAGGTTGGCTCGGACGGCCGGCCACTCGTCGTCGGTGATCGCGTAGTAGGCCGAGTCGCGGACGGCGCCGTCCCGGACGAGCATGTGCTTGCGGAAGATGCCTTCGAAGCGGGCCGGCAGAGCCTCTAGGGCCGCGCGGGAGCGCTCGTTCAGGGCATCCGTCTTGAACTCGACCCGCATGCAGCCGAGCGTCTCGAAGGCATGGCGGAGAAGCAGGAGCTTCGCTTCCGCGTTCGCACCGCTCCCCCACGCGCTCCGCGCGTTCCAGGTCCAGCCGATCTCGATCCCACGGTGCTCGGGACGGAGAGCCAGGTAGCGCGTGCTCCCGATCGCCTTCCCGCTCGCCCGGTCGACGACTGCAAAGGGAAGGTCGAGGCCCGCATCTCGCCTGGCAAGGGCGTCCTCGAGCCAGCCGTGAAAGGTCTCGCGGTCGGCTGCCGCATGCAAGGGGAGCCAGCGCCAGACCTCGGGGTCCTGCGCGGCTTCCCAGAGGTCGTCCTCGTGCTCGGGCGTGAGCGGCTCGACGACGACGAGCCTGCCTTCGAGGCGAACAGAGGCCCCCTCCCACCCGGGCACGGGCTCAGGCGTCGAGGATGTAGACCGGAGTTCCCAGCTCGACGCGATCGAAGAGCCACTCGGCCTGGGGGACGTGCATGCGGATGCAGCCGTGCGAGGCGGAGTAGCCGATCGACGCCGCGTCGGGAGTGCCGTGGATGCCGATTGCCGGCGCCGAGATACCCATCCAGCGCGTTCCCAGCGGATTGCCCGGCCCCGGCGGGATCGGGGCGGCGCCCCGGGCCCAGTCGGAAGCGGGCGGGCGCCACCACGGGTTGCGCTGCATGTTCACGATCTCGTAGCTTCCGAGCGGCGTCGGGAAGGAGGGCTGACCCGTCGCAACGCCGAACGTCCGCTTCACCTGCATGCCCTTGCGTCCGCCGGGCTTGTAGAGCACGAGCCGGTTGGAGGCGCGCTTGATCACGATCGCGAGTCCGACATGCTTCTCCGTGACGCGAGGCTTCAGGGTACGGACTGGCAGCGGCATCGGGGAGCCGTCGTTGCTCACGAGCGCGGCCTGGATGGCCGTTCGTGTCTGAACGGGTAGGAGCTTGCGTCCCTTGCTCGAGCGCGTGACCGTCGGTCGACCGTCGCGCAGCACGATCTCCGAGTTCGCCAGCGGCTCGTCGAACGTCCGTGCGAAGCCCTTCGTCCAGCGCCGGAGCTTCTTCCGATCGACGTCCACCGAGAGCGTCAGCGAAGCGTCCTCCGGAGCGTCGAGGGCGGCGCGAACGGTTTCGTTCACGTTCACCTTTGCGCCGAGCGTCTTCGGCGCGAAGCGCCAGCTCTCGTCCCGGAAGGTGATGAGGAGGGGCCGCGTCGCGACATACCGCTTGACGGCCTTTCTGGCCTCGCCGGTAGTCTTGCCGCCCAGGTAGAGGCCGGCGACGTTCACCCCGCTCGCGACGCGTTCGGCGGCCTGGCGCTCGGACTCGCCGCCGGCCTCCTGTGCGTGCGCGCCTGCCTCGATGCCGATCACAATCGCAGAAGCGAGGACGCCCACGCTCAGCGTCCGCGTGCCCAGGCGCGTTATCCGGTGCGTGCGGGAGCTCATGAGCGTGGCTCCAGCGACTCGGCGACACGTACGAGCTCCGTCCGGCTGAGGTTGCCCGAGACCGTGACGACGAGGTCGTCGCCGAGGGCCCAGAGGTGAGGGACATTCCGCGGCATGAGGAGGAGCTTTGCTTCGACGTCGGACAACGCGCCCCTCCAAAGCATGACAGGTTCGACGCGGTCGCGGATCGTCGGGCAGCGCCCTGAACGCCTTCACGTACGCCTCTTGAAGCACGTCCTCCATGAGGTCCCGGTCGCCGAGCAGTCGGTAGGCGAGAGCTCTCAGGACGGGGTCGTAGTGGCGGATCACGGCTGCGAAGGCCTCCTGGTCGCCGCGCCGGGCCCGGTCGATCACCGGCGCGCCGATGTCGACGGCCGGGCCCAGAGCGGTCGCGGTGGTCACGTCTCTCCTTTCAGACGGTCGTCGCGGCCGGGTTTCTTCACGGCAGGAGCCGGACCGGGATGCGGACTTCGTTGGGAAACGTGCCGGTGCCCAGCGTGTCGTCGTCGTGCACGACGATCGTGCCGTCCTGCTCGTGGTCGACGTCGTAGGCGACCCTCGCGCGGAAGGTGCCCCGGCAGCCGGTCCCGCACGTCGCGGTCGTGAAGGTCTCGACGATCACCTCGTCGTTCTCGTCGAGGATCTGGATGCCCACGTTCGCCTCGATGACGTTGGCGGTTCCGCGCAGGACGATGGGGCTCTCGACGGTTTGGTTCAGTGTCGGGCTCGTCACGAGGATCGCCGGCAGCTGGTCCGCGTAGTCGCGGCGTGTCACCGGGCGGTCGATGATCGACTCCCCCTTTGGAACGCCGATCGGCTCGCCGTCGAGGCTGAAGAGAACGCCCTTGACCGTCGGAAACTGGGTGATCGTGTAGACGATCTGTGCGAGCCGGGCCTGCAACGAGGCGAGGCCGCCGCCGGACTCGAACTCCGAGGTCAGGTCGACCCTGGCGATCTCGCCGTCGATCTCGAGTCCGAGCAGTTGCGTGCCGTCGGGGATCTCCGTGCGGAGGCCGTAGCCCATCTCGAAGGAGTCCGGTCCCTCCAGGAGGCCCTCGAGTGCGGCGGTTCCGACCCGGGACGTCGCGGGTTCCGTGCGATAGCTGACGAAGAGGCCGTCCGCGCTCGTGAACCAGACCTGGTAGGTGAGGCTCGAGCTCGGCGGTTCGGTTTCGGTTCCTGCTTCGGTTTCCGGCTCGCTGGGAGTGGTCTCCCCGCCCGTGGTCGTCGGGATCTGCTCGCTGTTCCCGTCCGTCGTGGCATCGACCGACGGAACCGGGCCGGCGGATGTGGCGTCGCCATCGGAGCCGCAGCTGGCGGCGAGGAAGCCGAGCGAAGCGGCGAGAACGACGCCTGCGACGACGAGTAGGACCTTCATGTCTGCCTCCTTGAGGAACGCGATGCCTCAAGCGTGCCGCGCGCCGGTCACGCTGCTCTCACCGCCGGGTAACGGTTTCGTTACAGGCAGCCGGAGCGTGAACCGGGTGCCGACGCCCTGGTCGCTCCAGACCTGGACGTCGCCGCCGAGGAGGCGGGCGTTCTCGAGCGCGATCGCCAGGCCCAGCCCCGTTCCCCGCCCGGTGCGGGCCGGATCGGCCTTGTAGAAGCGCTCGAACAGGTGCGGCAGGTCTTCGCGGGGGATGCCGGGCCCGCGGTCGGAGACCTCCATGAAGGCGCCGAGCCCGTCCGAGCCGACTCGCACGGTGATGTCGCGGCCGCCGTGCTCGAGCGCGTTCCCGATCAGGTTCGCCGCGATTCGCTCGAAGCGTCTCGGGTCCGTCTCGATCACCACCTCGGAGGTCTCGAGGCGCACGCGGTTCTGCCAACCGCGGGCGCGGACGGCGGTGGCCACCAACGAGCTCAGGTCGACCCGCTCGGGCCGGACGGGCTGGGTTCCTGCGTCCAGCCGCGAGATCTCCATCAGGTCCTCGACGAGGTCCCGCAGGCGCTTGACGTCCTCGACGAGGAGGTTGGCCGGCCGGCGGGCCTCGGGCGGCATGCGCTCGATGTGCTCCCCCAGCAGGGAGGCCTCGTTGACGATCGCCGTCAGCGGCGTGCGCAGCTCGTGCGCGACGTCGGCCGTGAAGCGCCGCTCGCGGGACTGCGCCTCCGAGAGCGCCGTGATCTTTGCCTCGAGGGCGTCGGCCATCTCGTTGAAGGAGGCTGCCCAGAGGCCGAACTCGTCCGCGCTTTCGACCGGAAGCCGTGTGTCGAGCAGGCCTTCCGCGAGGGAGTGTGCCGCAGTGCTGGCACGGGCCACCGGGGCGAGCGTCCGCCTGGCCACCAGCGCGCCCGCGAAGCCTGCGAGGAGGACGACGATCCCCACGCCTGCGAGCAGGATGTTGCGGAGGTCGGCAAGGTCCTCCCAAAGCTCGTCCTCCGAGAAGAAGAAGTACGCCTCGGCGTTCTCCTCGCCGGGCACGCGCCCCCCGGTGACGAGGTAGCGCGAGTCCGCGAGCTCGTCGCGCTCGTAAGCGAGCTGGCCCCGGGCGACGAGCTGCTGGAGATCCTCGGGCACCTGGCCCTCGTTGAGCGAGAGACTCGACGGGTAGCTTTCCCCCTCGACGAGGAGCACCGTCTCGAAGCGCCCACGCCGCTCGTAGGCGTCGATCAGCGCCTCGGGGCCTTCGGCCGGAAGGACCTCGGAGGCGAGAACGAGATTGAACCGCGACTGCTCGAGCGCGGCGTCGCGCGAGTCGCTCAGGCGCGCCTCGCGGTCGAGGAAGTACGCGCCGGCCGCGAGCGCGGCGGCTGCGATCCCGGCAGTGAGCGCGAACGCCAGCGTCAGGCGTCGGCGCAGGCGACCGGGGTAGATCGACTGGGGGCGTTCCATCAGGGCTTCTCGAAGCGGTAGCCGACGCCGCGCACGGTCACGATGCGCTCGGGCCGTCCGGCCTCGTCCTCGATCTTTGCGCGCAGGCGCTGGACGGCGACGTCCACCAGCCGCGAGTCGCCCAGGTACTCGTAGTTCCACACGAGCTCGAGCAGGAGCTCGCGCGTGAACACCTGGCCCGGCCGCCGGGCGAGCTCGAGCAGGAGGCGGAACTCGGTGGCGGTGAGGTCGAGGTCCACGCCTCCTTTACGGGCGCGGAAGCCCTCGGGGTCGATCTCGAGGTCGCCGACGAGCAGGCGCTCGCCGGGAGCGTCGCTCGACGCGCGCCGCAGGGCTGCCCGGACTCGCGCGACCAGCTCCGGCAGCTCGAAGGGCTTCGTCACGTAGTCGTCGGCGCCGAGCTCGAGACCGACAACGATGTCGACGGTGTCGCTGCGGGCGGAAAGCATGACGATGGGCACGCTGCTCGTCCGGCGAAGGTCCCGGCAGACCTCGTAGCCGTCCACCTCGGGCAGCATCAGGTCGAGGACGACGAGGTCGAAGGGCTCCTGCCGAAACCGGTCGAGCGCCTCCCGCCCGTCGGCCGCTTCTCGCACGCGGAAGCCTGCTCCCTCCAGGCCGATCGCCGTCGTCTCGCGAATGGAGGGATCGTCCTCCACGATGAGGATGCGCTCATTCATCGAGAGGCCTCACCGGAGCCGGGGCTGCACCCAGTTGATGCGCGCGGGCAGGAACCGGGAGGAGACGACACCGGTCCTCCCGAGACCGAGGCGCAGGATTCCCGTCCGATTCGTGCCCGGTGAGTTCCAGGCGAAGACGAAGTTGCCGAGGCTCCAGGCGACGAACCGGCTGCCGCGCCGGTCGCGGGGCTGGAGCACGTGAGGGTGGGCGCCGAGTACGACGGTCGCGCCGGCGCGAAGCGCGGCCCGCGCGAGCAGCTTCTGCCTGGCGCTGGGCGTCCGGTCGAGCTCGATTCCCCAGTGGAAGTAGACGACCACGATGTCGGCGTCGCGCGCGGCGGCCCGAACATCGGCCCGGATGTAGCGGCGGAGGGCGGGCGCCGCTCCGGAGCGGCCGGGACCGGCGTCGAACCCGGGCGGGCGCACGTCCGAGAAGCCGAGGAAGGCGAGACGCAGGCCGCCGCGTCTCAGGATCGCAGGTCGTCGAGCCTCGGCGAGGGTCGCGCCGCCGCCGATCGTGCGGATTCCGACGCGCTTCGCGTGGGCGAGCGTGTCCGCGAAGGCGAGTCGACCGTAGTCGAGCGAGTGGTTGTTGGCGAGCGAGCCGACGTCGATGCCGGCGAAGTTGGCCGCGGCTCGAAGCCAGCGCGGCCTGCCCCGGAAGGTGAACTCCTTGCCCGGCCAGGGACGGCCGCGAGTCGACACGCACGTTTCGAGATTGACGACCGCCACGTCGGCCGCGCGCAGCACCGGTGCGACCGAGCGCCAGGGCCAGCGCCTGCCGTGGGCACGGATCGCCGTGGCGACGCCGTCTCCGAGGGTGACGTCACCTCCGGCTGCGAGCCGGATCGGCCGCACGCGTAGCGACCCGGCCCGTGTTCGCTCGCCGCCCGAGGCGACGGCCACCGAGTACCTGTTCGGGCGCGAGGGAGTCCGTATGCGGAAGACGAAGCCGCCGTCCGGCTCCGCGAAGACGGTCGCCCGTCTGGCCGCGCCGAGCCAGAGCTCGACCTCCGCACCCGCAGCGGCTGTGCCGCGAACCGAGAGCGGGGCGCCGGGGGCGCGCCACGCCGGCAGCGCCGAGGTGACTGTCGGGGCCGTCTGCGCCCGAGCGGACTCGAGCGGGAACGCGACCGCTGCGACGATCGCCGTGAGGAGGGCCCCGACGCGCATGCTCCAATCTTGCACAGCGCCGCTGCTAGCCTAGGTTCGTGGCCTCGCGAGACGAGATCCTGAGCGCGCTCGAGGGCGTCTTCGACCCGGAGCTCGGACGCTCCGTCGTCGAGCTGGACATGGTGCGCGACGTGACCGT
>Ga0081538_10001089_pt1 | contig 28823 bp, 22 predicted proteins | sample TabmetS5T2R1_FD_71022 | JGI IMG/M metagenome (GOLD analysis project Ga0081538, IMG submission 71022) | Tabebuia heterophylla rhizosphere microbial communities from the University of Puerto Rico - S5T2R1 | ecosystem: Host-associated > Plants > Roots > Rhizosphere ...
GGGCCAGCCGGGGTCCGAAGCCGGGCCCCTCGGCGACCTCCTCGACGCTGGCGGCTCGGACCTTCTTCAGCGAGCCGAAGCGCTTGAGGAGCGCCTTGCGGCGGGCCTCTCCCAGCCCCGGGATGTCGTCGAGCGCGCTGCGGGTCATCCGCTTCGACCGACGACCCCGATGGTGCGTGATCGCGAACCGGTGGGCCTCGTCGCGTACCCGCTGGAGCAGATAGAGACCCTCGCTGCTGCGCGGCAGGACGACCGGATCGTCCTCGTCGGGCAGCCACACCTCCTCCAGCCGCTTGGCCAGGCCGCAGACCGGGATGTCGACGAGGCCGAGTCCGGCCAGGGCCTGCTGGGCCGCGGCGACCTGCGGTGGACCGCCGTCGACGACCACGAGCCCGGGCCGGTAGGCGAACTTCCGCGGCCGCCCGGTCTCGGGATTGAGCAGCCCAGCCGCCCCGGTGTCCTCGGACTCCTGCGAGGCAGCCGCCTGGTCCTCCAGCATCCGGCGGAAGCGTCGCGTGACGGTCTCCTCCATCGCGGCCACGTCGTTCTGCCCGTCGACCCCGCGGATGGTGAAGCGCCGGTAGTCGCTCTTGCGCGGCAACCCGTCCTCGAACACCACCATCGACGCGACAACCTCGGTCCCCTGCAGGTTGGACACGTCGAAGCACTCGATGCGCAGCGGCGCCTCGTCGAGACCGAGCGCCCGCTGGATCTCCTCGAGGGCGCGGCTGCGCGTCGTGAGATCGCTGGCCCGCTTGGTCTTGTGTGTCGCCAGCGCCTGCGTCGCGTTGCGCTCTACGGTCTCCATCAGTGAGCGCTTGTCGCCTCGTTTCGGCACTCGCAGGTGAACCCGGGCACCGCGGCGCTGGCAGAGCCACTCGGCCAGCACGTCGGCGTCGTCGGGCAGCGTCGGTACCAGCACCTCGCGCGGGATCGCCTCGTCCGCCTCGCCGTCGTAGAGCTTCAGCAGGGCGCGCTCGACGAGGCCGCCGGTGTCGGCGTCGTCGGTCTTGTCGGCGACCCAGCCGCGCTGCCCGCGGATCCGACCGCCCCGCACCGCGAAGATCTGCACCGCGACCTCGAGCGGGTCCTCGGCCAGCCCGATCACGTCGGCGTCGGTGCCGTCGCCGAACACGACGGCGTTCTTCTCCATCGCCCGGTTCAGCGCGCCGATGTCGTCGCGGAGCCGGGCGGCCCGTTCGTACTCCAGGTCGGCCGCGGCGGCGTGCATCTGCTTCTCGAGGCGCTTGACGTACGTCGTCGTCTGCCCGGCGAGGAAGTCGCAGAACTCCTCGGCGATCCGGCGATGGTCGTCGGCGCTGATCCGGTCGACGCAGGGGGCGCTGCACTTGTCGATGTAGCCGAGCAGGCAGGGCCGGCCCATCTGCGCCGAGCGCTTGAAGACCCCGGCCGAGCACGACCGCATCGGGAAGACCCGCAGCAGCAGGTCCACGGTCTCGCGGATCGCCCAGGCGTGGCTGTAGGGGCCGAAGTAGCGCACGCCCCTGCGCTTGGAGCCTCGGCCCACCATGACGCGGGGGTACTCCTCGTTGAGCGTGACGGCGAGCCAGGGGTACGACTTGTCGTCGCGGTACTTCACGTTGAAGCGCGGGTCGTACTCCTTGATCCAGGAGTACTCCAGCTGCAGCGCCTCGACCTCGTTGTTGACGACGGTCCAGTCGACGCCGGCGGCGGTGGTCACCATCGTCTGGGTGCGCGGATGCTGGTGCGCGAGGTCCTGGAAGTACGACGACAGCCGGGCCCGTAGCGACTTGGCCTTGCCGACGTAGATGACCCGGCCGTCCGCGTCGCGGAACCGGTAGACGCCGGGAGCGTCCGGGATGGTCCCCGGCGCCGGGCGGTAGGTCGCGGGATCGGCCACGTCCCCAGCCTAGGACGCGGCACCGTCACCCCGGCGCTGCCTCCCCGTTGTCCGAAACAGCCGTAAAGTGGGGCCGTCCGACCCTTGATTGGATTGTCGAGTGGGTTAGTCTACTTTCATGCCGGCACACGGCGCCGCGCCAGGCGCCTTCCCCACGACGCGTCGGGCCACCCGCCCTCGCGACCTGTACGGCCTGCCGCTGACCACCTCCGCGGCGGCGGCCGCCGCGTACAACCGAGGGATCCGCGCCGTGCTCACCGTGCAGAGCGGAGCGGTGAACCCGCTCGCCGAGTCGATCGCGCACGACCCGACGTTCGCACTGGGCCACGCGGCGCTGGCGTTGCTCGGCCACGAGCAGGGCGCGCGGGTCGACGTCGCGGCCCGGATGGCGGCGGCGCGCCGGCACGCCGCTCGGAGCAGCAGCCGCGAGCGCAGCCACGTCTTCGCCATCCTCAGCCACATCGCCGGCGACACCAGCGCGCTGCCCGAGCACCTCCGGCACCATCCGCGCGACGCGCTGCTGCTGACGACCGCCGTGCCGACAATCGCATTCGCCGGGGTGACGACGATTCCCGAGGAGGCGTGGTCGATCGTCGAGAGCTGCGCTCCGGCGTACGGGACGGATTGGTGGTACGCCGGGCTGCTGGCGTTCGTACGCCAGGAGCAGGGGCGGTTCGACGAGGCGTACGACATGGCCTGTCGCTCGATGGGCGAGGAGCCGGGCGCCGGCCACTCGGCCCATGCCCGCACCCACGTGCACTACGAGACCGGGGACCACGGCCCCGGCCTGACCTGGCTCGACGAGTGGATCGACGCCACCGGCTCGGCGTCCAACCACCGGGCGCACTTCTCCTGGCACGCCGCGCTGCACGAGCTCGCGACCTGCGATCTCGACGCGGTCCGGCGCCGGTGGGACGACCAGCTCACGCCGCCGGTCGTCTCGGGCACCCGGGCGCTGGTGGACTCGGCGGCCCTGTTGTGGAAGTGGGCGCTGACGCCGGGGGCGACCGGGGTTCCCGAGGCGGCGGTGGTGTTGGCCTCGGTCCCCGACGACGAGGTGGACCGGCCCGGCACCGGCTTCATGGCGATGCACGCGGCGGTCGCCTTGTGCGCCGCCGGCGACACCGACCGGCTCCGACGGCTGCACCGCTGGTGCCTGCGGCACTCCGACCACACGGTCAGCGAGGTCGCCGCTCCGCTCGCGGCGAGCCTGCTGCTCCTCACGCAGAAGCAGCAGGCCGCCGCCGCGGACGGGCTGGGCCGCCTCGAGGCGACGCTGTGGCGGCTCGGCGGCAGCGACGCCCAGCGCGAGGTCGTGGAGGACACCCGGATCGCGGCGCTGCTCGCGTCCGGGCGATGTCGCGAGGCGCAGCTCGTGCTGGACCGGAGGCTGGACCGGCGGCCGTCGGCTCGCGACACCCGCTGGCTGGAGCGCGCGACTGGGGACGCCTGAGCGTCAGGAGGAGAGAACGATCTCCTGGCCCTCAACCGCGACCTCGGCGGGGTCGAGCGGGGCGGTCGCGGGTCCGGTCACGACCGCACCGTCCTCGATGGCGTACTGGCTGCCGTGACAGGGGCAGTTGATCGTGCCGTCGCTGACCGTGGCGACCAGGCAGCCCTGGTGCTTGCAGATCGCGCTGAAGCCGACGAACTCGCCAGCCGACGGCTGCGTCACGACGACCTCCTGGTCGGGGTAGACCATCCCCCCGCCCACCGGGACCTCGGACGTCGGACCGAGCGGCTCGCCGCCCCCGGCGCCCCCGCCGTCAGACGGCTCGCTCGGAGACTCGGACGTCTCGCCACCGTCGGACGTCGAGGAGTCGTCGCCGTCGTCGTCGGAGCCGCATGCGGCCAGCGCGGTGATGCTCACTCCGCCGACCGCGGCGCCGCGGAGCACGGTGCGCCGACCCAGTCGTCCGTCGCCAAGCTCTCCGGAGACCTTGACCCGAGTGTCGGACATGCTGCTCCTTCCGTCGCGTGTGGCACGCGCTCGTCGACTGGCGCGGTGCATGGCCGCTGCCCTCGCGCCAGGTCCTTGACTGTCCTACGGACTGGGCGGCCGGAGGGATTGCCCCAGGCGCTCCGACGCGACGATACGGCTAGCCGGCGCGCGAGGCGGCGCGCTTCGCCGGCCGTGTCGCCGACTTCTTGGTCGTCGTCTTCTTGCCTGCCGGCTTCTTGGCCGCGGCCTGCTTCGCCGGTCGCTTCTTCGTCGACCGGGTACGGGAGGGCGGCGCGGACCGACCGGCGAGGATCGGCCGCAGGAAGTCGCCGGTGTAGCTGGTCTCGTGCTCGGCGATCCGCTCCGGAGTGCCCTCCGCGATCACCTCGCCGCCTCGCGAGCCGCCCTCGGGACCCATGTCGATGATCCAGTCGGCGGTCTTGATGACGTCGAGGTTGTGCTCGATCACGATCACCGTGTTGCCCTGGTCGACAAGCCGCCCGAGGACGCCGAGCAGCTTGCGGATGTCCTCGAAGTGCAGGCCCGTCGTCGGCTCGTCGAGGACGTACAGGGTGCGTCCGGTCGACCGCTTCTGCAGCTCCGACGCCAGCTTCACCCGCTGTGCCTCGCCTCCGGACAGCGTCGGGGCCGGCTGGCCGAGTCGTACGTAGCCGAGGCCGACGTCGACCAGGGTCCGCAGGTGCCGCGCGATCGCCGGGATCGCCTCGAAGAAGTCGACCGCCTCCTCGATCGGCATGTCGAGCACGTCGGCGATCGTGCGGCCCTTGTAGTGCACCTCGAGCGTCTCGCGGTTGTAGCGGGCGCCGTGGCAGATCTCGCACGGGACGTAGACGTCGGGCAGGAAGTTCATCTCGATCTTGATGGTGCCGTCGCCGGAGCACGCCTCGCAGCGGCCGCCCTTGACGTTGAACGAGAACCGACCCGGCTGGTAGCCCCGCATCTTCGCCTCGGGAGTCTGGGCGAAGAGCTTGCGTACGTGGTCGAAGACGCCGGTGTACGTCGCGGGGTTGGACCGTGGCGTACGACCGATCGGCGACTGGTCGACGTGGATCACCTTGTCGACCTGGTCGGCCCCCTCGATCGTCTTGTGCCGTCCCGGGATGTCGCGGGCGCCGTAGATCCGCTTCGCCAGGGCGGTGTAGAGGATGTCGTTGACCAGCGTCGACTTGCCGGAGCCGGACACGCCCGTCACCGCGATGAAGACACCCAACGGGAACGTCACGTCGATGTTCTGGAGATTGTGCTCGTGGGCGCCGCGGACCGTGACCTCGACACCCGGCGTGACGGGCCGCCGCACCTCGGGGATCGGGATCTCCTGCCGACCGGACAGGTAGGCGCCGGTGATCGAGTCGGGATGGTCGTAGAGCTGCGCCACCGGGCCGGAGTGCACGATCTGGCCGCCGTGCTCGCCGGCGCCCGGCCCGATGTCGACCGCCCAGTCGGCGACCCGGATGGTGTCCTCGTCGTGCTCGACGACGATCAGGGTGTTGCCCAGGTCGCGCAGCCGGATCAGGGTGTCCATCAGTCGATGGTTGTCGCGTTGGTGCAGCCCGATCGACGGCTCGTCGAGGACGTACAGCACGCCGACGAGGCCGGCGCCGATCTGGGTGGCGAGCCGGATCCGCTGCGCCTCGCCGCCCGACAGCGACCCGGACGGGCGGTCGAGCGTGAGGTAGTCGAGGCCGACGTCGAGCAGGAACCGCAGCCGCTCGTGGATCTCCTTCAGGACCCGCTCGGCGATCTGCTTCTCCCGCGGCGACATGTCGAGATCGCCGAGGAAGGCGGAGACCTCGCCGATCGGGAGCGCCGTCACCTCGGCGATGTTCTTCTCGCCGCCGATCCCGGACTCCATCGTGACGCCGAGTGAGATCGGCTTCAGCCGGGTGCCGTCGCACGCGGGACACGGCACCTCGCGCATGTAGCCCTCGAACCGCTCCCGGCTGGTGTCGGACTCGGCCTCGGCGTGCCGGCGCTGGACGTACGGGATCACGCCCTCGAACGTCGTCCAGTACGAACGCTCCCGGCCGTAGCGGTTCTTGTAGCGCACGTGGACCTGGCGCTCGTGCCCGTTGAGCAGCGACTCCTGGACCTGGGGCGGCAGCGCCCCGAACGGGTCGTCGATTCCGAAGCCCATCTCGTCGGCGAGCGCCTCGAGCAGCCGGCCGAAGTAGTCCGCCACCTGCACCGAAGCCCACGGCGTCAGCGCGCCCTCGGCGATCGACTTGTCCGGGTCGGGGACGATCAGCTCGGGGTCTACCTCCATGCGGGTGCCGAGCCCGTGGCAGGTCTGGCAGGCGCCGAACGGCGAGTTGAACGAGAACGACCGCGGCTCCAGCTCGTCGCTCTCGAGGTCGTGCTCGTTGGGGCAGGCCAGGTGCTCGGAGAACCGGAGCTCGCGTCCCGGGTCGTCGGCCGGCAGGTCGACCAGGTCGAGCAGCACCAACCCACCGGCCAGATGGAGCGCGGTCTCGACCGAGTCGGTCAGCCGGCGTTTGGCCGACGCCTTGACCGACAGCCGGTCGATGACGGCCTCGATCGTGTGCTTGCGCTTCTTGTCGAGCTTCGGCGGGTCGGTGAGCGGGTAGACCTCGCCGTCGGCCCGGACCCGGCTGAAGCCCTGCGTCTGGAGCTGGCGGAAGAGGTCGGCGTACTCCCCCTTGCGACCGCGGATGATCGGCGACAGCACCTGGAACCGGGTGCCCTCCTCGAGCTCCAGGACCCGGTCGACGATCTGTTGCGGGGTCTGCCGCGAGATCGGCTCGCCGCAGGTCGGGCAGTGCGGCCGGCCGGCGCGGGCGAAGAGCAGCCGGAGGTAGTCGTAGACCTCGGTGATCGTGCCGACCGTGGAGCGCGGATTGCGGGACGTGGACTTCTGGTCGATCGAGACCGCCGGCGACAGCCCCTCGATGAAGTCGACGTCGGGCTTGTCCATCTGGCCGAGGAACTGCCGGGCGTACGCCGACAGCGACTCGACGTAGCGGCGCTGTCCCTCGGCGAAGATCGTGTCGAAGGCCAGGCTGGACTTGCCCGATCCGGACAGGCCGGTGAAGACGATGAGGGCGTCGCGGGGTAGGTCGAGGGAGACGTCCTTGAGGTTGTGCTCGCGCGCGCCGCGCACGATGAGACGGTCGGCCACGAGGCTGATTCTCCCGAATTGTCGAAGGACACTGCTTGCCGCTCGATCATGCTAACCAGGCGGCCCGACAAAACCTGTCCGTCCGGACTCCGACCCTGCTGAGTACGGTAGGCGGCATGGATCCCCGGAGCCCGGATCCGGCCGCGGCGATGGCCCTGGTCGGCGACGCGACCGACCGCGTGCTGACCGACCTCCGGGGCCTCTCCGACGCCGATCTCGCCGGTCCGTCCGGGCTGCCCGGCTGGACCCGCGGCCACGTCGCGACCCACCTGGCTCGCAACGCGGACGCGCTCCGGAACCTCCTCGTGTCGGCGCGCACTGGTGAGCGGCTCCACCCGTACGTGTCCCGGGAGCGGCGCAACGCGGACATCGAGGCCGGCGCCGGACGGGGACAGCCGGACCAGACCGACGACGTCAGGAGCACGCACGAGGAGTTCGTGGCGGCCGCCGCCGCGGTCAGCGACTGGAACGCGACCGTCTTCCGCGCCGACGACGACCCCGGCATCCCGGTCTGGTGGGTCCCACTGCTCCGGCTGGGCGAGCTCGAGATCCACCACACCGACCTCGACACCGGGTACGGGCTGGACCGCTGGCCGGCCGAGTGGGTCCGGGCGTACCTGCCGTACGCCAGCTCGGGGCTGTCCGAACGCGCCGGCGAGCCGCTCGGGCTCGACGCCATCGACAGCGACGCCCGCGTGCCGGTCGACGAGCCGTCGGCCCGGATCGTCGAGGGACCGGAGCGCACGCTGCTGGCCTGGGTGGTCGGCCGGCACGACGGATCAGGCCTGAGAGTGGCGCCGGACGGTCCGCTCCCGACGCTCGGCGGCTGGCGCTAGGAGGCCCGCGAAGTGAGCTATCACGGTCATGTCCAGGTGGGCGGCACACCAGCCGTACGCGAGCTCCCCGACCTCGTCGTCACCAAGGTCGCGGTCGGGCCGATGGACAACAACGCCTACCTGCTGCGTTGCCGGCACACCGACGAGCAGGTCCTGATCGACGCGGCCGACGAGCCCGAGACCCTGCTGCGGGTCGTGGGCGACGGCGGCCTGCGGCGCGTCGTCACCACCCATCGGCACGCCGACCACTGGCAGGCGCTCCCGATGGTCGTGGACGCCACCGGCGCCAGCACGGTCGCCGGCGACGCCGACGCCGACGAGCTCCCGGTCGACGTGGACGAGCGGGTCGGCGACGGAGATCGCGTCGCGGTCGGACGGTCCGAGCTCGAGGTCGTCCACCTGGTCGGGCACACGCCGGGGTCGATCGCGCTGCTCTACGACGACCCGGAGGGCGCCCCGCACGTCTTCACCGGCGACAGCCTCTTCCCCGGGGGCGTCGGCAACACGCACGGCTCGGCCGCCGACTTCGCGTCGCTGCTCGACGACGTCACCACGAAGCTCTTCGACCGACTCCCCGACGAGACCTGGGTCTACCCGGGCCACGGCGACGACACCACCCTCGGCGCGGAGCGACCGCAGCTGCCCGAGTGGCGCGCCCGCGGCTGGTAGCACGGGACCGCGATGGCCGCGATGCGATTCGGCCTGGTGGGCACCGGCCACTGGGCCCGGACCGTCCACGCGGTCGCGCTCGCGGAGGCGCCCGACGTGGAGCTGGTCGGCGTCTGGGGACGCGACCCCGCGAAGGCGACCGCCCTCGCCGACGTCGTCGGAGCCGCCGCGTACGCCGACGTCGACCGACTGGTCGAGGCCGTCGACGCCGTGGCGTACGCCGTGCCACCGGACGTCCAGGTCGGGCTCGCCGAGCGCGCCGCCCGGGCCGGCCGCCACCTGCTGCTGGAGAAGCCGATCGCCACCCGCGTCGACGACGCCGAACGGCTCGCCGCAGCCGTGGAGTCGAGCGGCGTCGCCTCCATCGTCTTCTTCACCGGGTGGTTCATGCCCGAGCGCCGAGCCTGGATCGAGGCGGTGCGGGGCGAGGAGTGGTACGGCGCCTGGGGGCTGTGGCTCGGCACCGCGTTCGTGCCCGGCGGTCCGTTCAGCCACTCGCCGTGGCGGCGCGAGAAGGGCGGGCTCTGGGACGTCGGACCGCACGTCCTCTCCATGGTCGCGGCCACGCTCGGACCGGTGACGCGACTGACGGCCGAGGCGGGGCCGCGCGACGTCGTGCATCTGGTGGCTCACCACGAGAGCGGCGTGACCAGCACCGCCACGGTCACCCTGTCGGCGCCCGAGGCGGCCGGCGGTTCGGAGCTGACCCTGTGGGGCGAGCCGGGCCGGTCGAGCATGCCGACGGCGGCGACCACACCCACCGAGGCGTACGCGGTCGCGGTCGCCGAGCTGGTGGCCGACGCCCGCGCCGGCCGCGGAAGCCACCCCTGCGGCGTCGCGTTCGGCGCTGACGTCGTCCGCCTGCTCGCCGCCGCCGAGCGCCAGCTCGACGGGCGTACCCGCTAGCTCGGCCCGGCACGATCCGGCCACGAGCGGCACCGGACCGCGGACGGCTGCCGCGCGTTCGCGACGCCTGCGCGGATGCTTGCCCTCCGGCCCGCGGCACGACAGGGTGTTGCCTGCGTCACATCGACCTGGGCCCGCGGGAGTGAGGAGGCGCCATGAGCGAGACGGTTCACGAGCAGCCGCAAAGCCAGCCGGAGAGTCAGCCCGAGCTCAGGCGGGTGATGGGCCCCAAGCTCCTCCTGCTGTTCATCGTGGGCGACATCCTCGGCACCGGCGTCTACGCGCTCACCGGCGACGTGGCCGGCGAGGTCGGCGGCGCGGCGTGGTTGCCGTTCCTCGTCGCGTTCGCGGTGGCGCTGCTCACCGCGTTCTCGTACCTCGAGCTCGTCACGAAGTACCCGCAGGCCGCCGGCGCCGCGCTCTACACGCACAAGGCGTTCGGCATCCACTTCGTGACGTTCCTGGTCTGCTTCACCGTCATGTGCTCGGGCATCACGTCGGCGTCGACCGCGTCCCGGGCCTTCGCGTCGAACTTCGCCGACGGCTTCGAGTGGGACGTCAGCACCAACGTCATCACCCTGTTCGCCTTGGCCTTCATGCTCCTGGTGGCGGCGATCAACTTCCGCGGCGTCGCGGAGAGCGTCAAGACCAACGTCGTCCTGACCATGGTCGAGCTGTCCGGCCTGCTGCTGGTGATCATGGTTGGGCTCTGGGTGATCCTCCAAGGAGACGCCGACTTCGACCGTGTCACGGCGTTCGAGACCGCGGAGGACAAGAGCGCCTTCGTCGCCGTCACGGCCGCGACGACCCTGGCGTTCTTCGCGATGGTGGGCTTCGAGGACTCGGTCAACATGGCCGAGGAGACCAGGGACCCGTCGCGCATCTTCCCGAAGATCATGCTCACCGGCCTGTCCATCACCGGGCTGATCTACGTGCTGGTCTCGATCTCCGCCGTCGCGGTCGTCCCGGTGGGCGAGCTGGAGGCGTCCGACACGCCGTTGACCGAGGTCGTCGCCCAGGGCGCCCCGGACATTCCGATCGACGACCTCTACCCGTTCATCGCGATGTTCGCGGTCGCGAACTCGGCGCTGATCAACATGCTGATGGCGAGCCGGCTGCTCTACGGCATGGCGAAGCAGGAGGTGCTGCCGCCGTTCCTCGCCAGGGTGCACCCGACCCGTCGGACTCCGTGGGCGTCGATCATCTTCACGACGCTGATCTCGCTCGGTCTGATCATCTACGTCACACAGACCGGCGACCCCGACGACGTCATCAGCGTCCTCGGCGGGACGACGGCCTTGCTGCTGCTGGGCGTCTTCACGGTCGTCAACATCGCCGTCCTCGTGCTGCGCCGGAACCCGGTCGACCATTCGCACTTCGTCGCGCCGACGGTGATCCCGGTCATCGGCGCCGTGGCGTGTGCGTTCTTCGTCGGGCCGTGGACCGACCGCGACGAGCGGCAGTACGAGGTCGCCCTCTGGCTGCTCGCACTCGGCGTCGTGCTGTGGGTCATCACCTGGTTCGCCAACCGGGCACTACGCGCCAAGCGCACCTTCCTCCGCGAGCCGACCGACCTCGGCGGCTGACCCGCATCCGCCGAGCCGGAGCCTAGGATGGGCCGGTGCCGACCGCTGCCGACCTCGACGCGCTGGCCCGACGGCAGGACGCGACCGTCTCCGTCTGGATGGGCGGCGTGGACGGGCGAGCCTGGCTGACTCGCGACTCGCGACGGGTCCATCCCGCCGCCAGCACGATGAAGCTGCCGCTCGTCGTCGCGCTGTTCCGAGCGTTCGACGCGGGGACGGCGAGCCCGGCCGAGGAGATCCCGGTACGCGCGACCCTGGCATCTGCGGCTGCGGGCCAGACGTACGAGACGACCCGCGACTACGACAACGACGACCGTCCCTGGGAGCGGCTGGGCGACCCGGCCCCGCTCGAGTGGCTCGCCGAGCGCGCCATCGTACGGTCGAGCAACCTCGCCACCAACCTGCTGCTCGACCGACTCGGAGTCGAGCCCGTCAACGCGGTGTACGCCGACGCCGGAGCGACCGCGTCCCGGGTCGAGCGCGGCATCCAGGACGAGCCCGCCACGACCGCCGGGCTGACCAACGTCGTCACCGCCGCCGACCTCGCCGCGGTCGTCGTCTCGTTGGCGCGTCGGGAGCTGGCGTCGGTCGCCGCGTGCGAGCGGATCGAGGCGATGCTGGCCCGATGCGAGCACGCCGACGCGGCCGCGGCGGGCTTGCCGGCCGGCACGTACTTCGCGCACAAGACCGGCTGGTTCGACGGCGTCGCCCACGACGTCGGCCTGGTCCGCCCCGACGGCGAGCCGCCGTTCGGGCTCGCGATCCTGACCGGCTCGACACTCGACGAGGCGGCGGCCAACCGCCTCGTCGCCGACGCCGCGGCGATCTGTTGGGACGGTCGGCGCGAGCTGGCCCCCGCCGAGGCGTCGGCGGAGTCCGCATGACGCGGGTCGAGTCGGTCCGCTGCCGTCGGGTCAGCGTGCCGCTGCACACGCCGTTCGTCACGGCGCTTCGCCGGGCGACCGCGGTCGAGTCGCTGATCGTCGAGATCAAGGACTCCGACGGGGCCGTCGGGTACGGGGAGGCGCCGCAGGTCTGGGCGGTGACCGGCGACTCGCTGGCGGGGAGCGAGGCGTGCGTCGAGGGTCCACTCGCCGGCGTGCTCGACGGAGCCGACGTCGACGACCTGCACGACACGTGTCGACGAGTGCGATCCTCGGTCGTGGGCAACCTGGCCGCCAAGGCGGCGGTCGACGTCGCCCTGCACGACCTCGCGGCCCGGCACCGTGGGGTCTCGCTGCCGGTCCTGCTCGGTGGGTCGGCGCTGCGGGTCGCGACCGACGTGACGGTGTCGGCCGGGTCGGTCGATGCCGTGGCCGATGCCGCCGGCAAGCGGGTGGCCGAAGGCTTCACCGCCCTGAAGCTGAAGGTCGGGACCGACGCCGCCGGCGACGCGGCGCAGGTGCTCGCGGTGCGCGCGGCGGTCGGGCCGGACGTCGCCCTGCGGCTCGACGCCAACCAGGGCTGGACGCCCCGGGAGGCGGTCCGGGTGATCGGCCGGATGGAGGACGCCGGTGCCGACGTGGAGCTTGTCGAGCAGCCGGTACCGGCCGCCGACCTCGCCGGGCTGGCCTGGGTAACCGATCGCGTCCAGACCCCCGTCATGGCCGACGAGGCGGTGTTCGGCGTCCGCGATCTCGTCCGGGTGATCGAGCAACGCGCCGCCGACCTGGTCAACGTCAAGCTCGCCAAGGCCGGTGGCCTGATCCCCGCGCGTACGCTGCTCGACCTCGCCGAGGCCCACGACATGGGCACGATGGTCGGATCGATGATGGAGACGCAGGTCGGCGTCGGAGCGGCGGCCAGCCTCGCCGCCGCGATCGGCACCTCGGTGGTCAGCGACCTCGACGCGGCGTGGTGGGCGGCCGCACCGCCGGCCGAGGGCGGCCTGCGCTACGACGGCGCGACGGTCGAGCTACCCGACCGGCCGGGCCTCGGTGTGGAGGGCTGGACGTGACCGCGACCGAGTACGCCGTCTCCGTGCCGGTCGCCACCGTGTGGACCGGACGGGACGCACCGCGCGACGGCGACGCCGCCGCGACCGCCGACCGACCCGACCTGGTCGCCTGGACCGCCTCGATGGATGCGGCGACCCGACTCGGGCTGCACGGTCGCACGCTGACCCAGGCGCTGCTCGGCGAGCCCGTCGTACCGTCGGAGGAGCGGGCCGGCTGGGTTCGGGTCACGCTGCCGTGGCAGCCGAGCAATCGGGACGCCGACGGCTATCCCGGCTGGGTCCGAGCGGCCCACATCGGCTCGGCGCCCCGGCGCGGCGACCGTACCGTCGTCGTCACGACGCCGACGGCCGCCTGCCGGACGCGCGACGGCGCCATCGCCCTCTCGTACGGCACGATCCTCCCCGTCGGCGACGTCGCCGACGTCGCTCCGGACACCGACGCCGGCCCGGAGGAGACCACTGTGGAGCTGCCCGGCGGCCGGACCGGCCGGGTTCCGACCGGTCGGGTCCGCGCCGCCGGTCCCGATCCTGGCGGCGCCGATGCGGGTGTCGCCGGATGGGCGAAGCCGATGCTCGACTCGGCGCGACAGTTCCTCGGCCTGCGCTACCTGTGGGGCGGCACCTGCGGGTGGGGACTCGACTGCTCCGGGTTCGTCCACCTGGTGCATCGGGTCTACGGCCGACCGGTCCCCCGGGACGCCCTCGACCAGCTGCCGGCCGCGCGACCCGTTCCTCTGGAGGCGGCCCGGCCGGGCGACCTCTACTTCTTCGCCGGCGCCGGTGAGCGGGCCTCCCACGTCGGGTTCGTGACCGGATCGCCCGGGGCCGGGCCGCCCAGCATGCTGCACGCGCCGGAGGGCACCGAGCGGATCGAGGAGACCGCGCTCGCGCCGAGTCGGCTGGAGACGCTGGTCGGTGCCGGCAGCTTCGCCCCGGAGGTCGCCCCATGACGATCGTCCCGTGGATCCACGCGTTCGTCGACGTGCCGGCCGACCGGCTCGCCGAGACGACGACGTTCTGGTCGGCGACCACGGGCTGGCCGTCCGGGTCGCCGTGGCCGCGGCATCCGGAGTTCGTCAGCCTGCAACCCCCGGGCGCCGGGTCGTACCTCCATGTCCAGCGGATCGGCGGACCGCCTCGCGTCCACCTCGACCTGCTCGCCGACGACATCGACGCCGAGGCGCAGCGACTGGCCGCCCTCGGCGCCCGACGTCACGACCGGCACGAGTGGTGGCAGGTGATGGAGTCGCCCGGCGGGCTGCCGTTCTGCCTGTGCGGCGATCCGGATCGGGTTCGGCCCGGTCCGGCGCGCTGGCCCGACGGCCATCGCAGCCGCGTCGTCCAGGTCTGCGTCGACATCCCAGCCGCGGCCTACGACGCCGAGCTGGCCTTCTGGCACCACGCCACCGGCTGGCCGCCTGGGTCGGTCGATCGTCCCGAGTACGACCGGCTGGAGCCACCGGCCGGATCGCCACTGCGCATGATCACCCAGCGCCTCGGCACCGACGACGCCGGCAAAGCGACACGGGTACATGTCGACATCGGGACCGACGACCTCGACGCCGAGGTGGCTCGGGTGCAGGCACTCGGAGCCCGGCTCGTCGAGCGGTTCGATCGCTGGGTCGTCTTCGAGGATCCGGCCGGCCTGCCGTTCTGCGTCACGCCGAAGTCGCCGGACTGACTCAGTCGGTCGCCGGAGCGGTCCGCCGGTTCTTGGCCAGGCTGGCGACGGCGGTGACCGCGAGCGTGACGACGATGACGACCAGGCTCAGCCAGGTCGGGATCTCCGGCACGCCGACGTGCTCGCCGCCGTTGATGAAGGGCAGCTCGTTCTCGTGGAGGGCGTGGAGCACCAGCTTCACGCCGATGAACGCCAACACCACCGAAAGACCGGCCGACAGGTAGACCAGCCGGTCGAGCAGGCCGCCGAGCAGGAAGTAGAGCTGCCGCAGGCCCATCAGAGCGAAGACGTTGGCCGTCAGGACGAGGTACGGCTCCTGGGTCAGCCCATAGATCGCCGGGATCGAGTCGAGGGCGAACAGGATGTCGGTCGACCCGAGAGCGATCATCACGATCAGCATCGGTGTGATCAGGCGCTTGCCGTTGCGCTTGACGATGAGCTTGACGCCGTCGTACTCGTCGGTCGCCGGGAGCCGTCGCCTGGCGAACCGGATGACCCGGTTCTCCTGGTACTCGTCCTCGTCGTTCTCCTTGTGCCGGATCAGCGACCAGGCGGTGTAGATGAGGAAGGCGCCGAAGAGGTAGAAGACCCACGAGAACGTCTCGATCGCCACCGCGCCCAGGGCGATGAAGATGCCACGGAAGACCAGGGCCAGGATGATGCCGATCAGCAGCGCTTCCTGCTGATACTTCCGCGGCACCGAGAACCGGCTCATGATGATGATGAAGACGAACAGGTTGTCGACCGACAGGCTGTACTCGGTGAGCCAGCCCGCGTAGAACTCCCCGGCGAATCGACCGCCGTAGTCGATCCACACCCATAGGCCGAACAGCAGCGCGAGCGTCGTGTAGATGCCGATCGCGATGGCACACTCGCGCATCGTCGGTTCGTGCGGCCGCCGCCCGATGACGATGACGTCGAACGTCAGCACCGCGATCGTCACGACGATCGTGATGGTCCAGGCAACAGTGGAGACGTCCACGCACACTCCTCCGGCAGACGGCAGCGGTCGCCGGAGGTCTCTTCCGCCGCGAACGAGGACGCGATGCGGCCGGCGACGCCGGACCGCTCACGGTGGAGTCGAGCGGTCGTGATGACGACCTCGCCGCGAAGGAATACTCCCCTCCTGCGTACGCCATCCTCTCAGGCCGCCCGCGACGCGACCAATCCGACCCCGGTAGCGTCGAGACATGAGTCGTCTACCCACGCCGCTCCAACGCCTGCTGCCCGGCCGGGCCGGGACCCCGGCTCCGTTGCTGCTCGAGCTCGACCTCTCCAGGGGGCTCGCGGAGACGGCGCCGTCCGATCCGATCAGCGCGCTTCGGCAGCGGCAGCAGCCCTCCCTCCCGCAGGTGCTCGAGGGACTGCGCCGAGCGGCGGACGACGCCGACGTGGCCGGCGTCGTCGTCCTGGTCGGTCGGGACGTCCCGATCACCCACGTCGAGGAGCTCGGCATGGCCCTGCGCCGGGTGTCCGAGGCCGACAAGCCGACGGTGGCGGTCGCGGACTCGTTCGGCGAGTTCTCTCCGGGTTCGGTGGCGTACGCGTTCGCGGCGTACTGCGACGAGATCTGGCTGCAGCCGAGCGGCGGCGTCGGTCTCACCGGCGTCCAGCTCAACGCGACCCTGGTACGCGGCACGCTGGACAAGATCGGAGCCGAGCCGAGCCTGCGACAGCGCCACGAGTACAAGACGGCGGCCAACACGTTCATGGTCGACCATGTGACCGAGCCGCACCGGGAGATGACGCAGCGGCTGGCCGACTCGGTCATGGAGCAGGTGCGGTCGCTCGTCGCCGCGCGCCGCGGGCTCACCGCCGCCGAGGTCGACGCCGCCGTCGAGGCATCGCCGCTGCCGGCGAAGGCCGCCCTGGAGCGGCGTCTCGTGGACCGGATCGGCTACCGCGACGACGCGTACGCCGACCTCCGCCGGCGACTGGGATCCGACGGCGACGTCCAGCTGCGCTTCGTCCACCGCTACGCCCATCGCCAGACGACGAAGCCGAGTGAGCAGCTGCGTCGCCGCCGGTCGCCGGTGATCGCCGTGGTGCCGGTCCGCGGCAGCATCCACACCGGTCGCAGTCGGCCCGGCGGCCCCGGCGGTCCGTCGGCGGGCTCCGACACGATCGTCGCGGCGCTCCGGCACGCGGCCGACTCCGAGCAGGTACGGGCCGTCGTGCTGGCCGTCAACAGCCCCGGCGGGTCGTACGTCGCCTCCGACAGCATCCGGCACGCCGTCCACGCCGTACGCCGGGCCGGCAAGCCCGTGGTCGCGTCGATGAGCGCGCTCGCCGCCTCCGGTGGCTACTTCGTCTCCATGCCCGCCGAGCGGATCGTCGCCCTCCCGAGCACGCTCACCGGATCGATCGGAGTCCTGGCGGGCAAGATCGTCCTGCGGCGGACCCTCGACCGGCTGGGCATCACGCGGGAGGCGATCGGGTCGGGACCGCAGGCCACGATGTTCTCCACCACGGTGCCGTTCGACGAGGCGCAGACCGCACGACTCGACGCCTGGCTGGACGAGGTCTACGACGACTTCACCCACAAGGCCGCCGAGGACCGCGGCGTCGAGTGGAGCGCCCTGGAGCCGCTGGCCCGCGGGCGGGTCTGGACCGGTGCCGACGCGCAGTCGCGCGGCCTCGTCGACGAGCTGGGCGGCCGGCAGCGTGCGGTCGAGGTCGCGTGCGAGCTGGCCGGCCTGGACCGGGAGCGGGTTCGGCTGCAACCGGTCCCCCACGTTCCGTTCCTCGAACGGCTCCGACCCGCCGAGTCCAGTGAGTCCCCGGCGGCGGCCCTGGCGGTCCCGCTGACGACGGCGATCCCGGGAAGTGCCGAGGAGGTGGTCCGCGCCGCGGCCGGCGCCCTCGGCCTCCCTGCCGCCGGCGTGCTCAGCCTCCCCTGGCGCTTCGACATCTCCTGACGGCTCAGGTCGGGCCGGGACGGTCCTTCTTCGGCAGCTTGGCCACGACCGCGTCGTACGAGGCGTCGACGGCTTCGAGGATCTCGTCGTCCGGGATGGCGCCGTTGCAGTCGAGGGTGTTCCAGCCGGAGCGCCCGATGTAGGGCATCACGTGTGCGTCGTCGGGAAAGCGCAGCAGCCACTCGTCGGCCTCGTCGCGGTTGCGTCCGCACTTGACGCCGACCGAGAGCGCGCTGGCGGCTCCGAAGAACGCGAAGATCTTCGGCCCGACCTTGGCGACCAGGTCGCCCTCCCACGGCTCGTCCGACCAGGCGCCCGGCTTGGCCAGGCAGTACGCCGTCAACTCCTCGAGTGTCATCGCGACTCCTCCAGCCCGCTGTCGTACACCGCCTGCCTCCCTCGGTCGCCGGACACCGGGCAGTATGCTCCCGGCAGACCGAACCGACCCCAGGGGGTAACCCGTGGCTGACCCGGTGTTCGTCCACATCGGACCGCCGAAGACGGGCACGACGTTCCTCCAGGCGGTGCTGTGGAGCAACCGGGCGATCCTCAAGGACCAGGGCGTCCTCGTGCCCGGCCGGAGCCCGGTCAGCCAGTTCCACGCGGCCGTCGACCTGCTGGAGCGGGACCCGACGCGGGTCGGCGTGGACCGCACCGCCGGCGCCTGGGACACGCTGGTCGAGGAGCTGCGATCCTGGAGCGGTCGGGCGATCGTCTCCCACGAGAACCTCGGCTTCGCCGACACCGAGCAGGCGGAGCGGGCCAAGCTGAGCCTCGACGCCAAGGAGATCCACGTGATCTTCACGGCTCGGGAGTTCTCCCGCATCGTCCCGGCGATGTGGCAGGAGCGACTGAAGAACCGCTCCGACGACACCTGGGTCGACTACCTCGAGGTCCTGGGCGAGCCCGGTCCGCACGGTGCCGTCGGCTTCTGGCACCAGAACGCGGGCGGCGGGCTGCTCGCCTGGGCGGCGGGGCTTCCGGCCGAGAACGTACACGTCGTGACCGTGCCGCCGAGCGGGGCGCCCCCGAATCTGCTCTGGGAGCGGTTCGCGTCGGTGGTCGGTATCGACCCGACCTCCTGCTCGACCGACGTACCCCGGTCCAACGAGTCGCTCGGCGTCGTCGAGTCGGCCTTCCTCCGACGGTTCAACGTGGCGGCGACCGAGCTGGGCTGGGACGCGTACCGCGCCCACGTGAAGCACTTCCTGGCCCCGCAGGTCCTGGCCCGGCGGGAGGAAACCGCCCGGATCGCGGTCCGCCGCGAGGAGATCGCGCCGCTGGCCGAGCGGGCCGGCCAGCTCGTCGACGAGATCCGGACGCATGGTTTCGACGTGGTCGGCGATCTCGACGACCTGCTCCCAGCGGACGGTCCGACGGACGCCGAGGCGACCGCGATCCAAGACACCGACGATGTCGCGGACGCCGATCTGCTGGAAGTGGCCTTCGACGCCGTCGCGGGTCTCGTCGAGCATTCCGAGACGTTGCGGCGGGCCAGGCAGGACCAGGTCGCGACCACGCGGGACGTCCGCCGTGAGCTGCGCGAGACCCGTCGTCGCCTGGACGAGCTGCGGGCCGTCAACCGTCGCCTCCACACCCGGCTCGACAAGGCCGAGGTCGAGCTCGCTCGGCCGCCGTTTCGGCGCGCCGCCTCGCTCTTCTGCGACCGGCACCGGTGGGCCGGCTGGCTGCGCGGCCTGGTGCGGCGGCCGCGGCGACCGGGCCCGAAACGGGGCTAGCGGGACGCCGCGGCGACCGGGGCCGCGGGGTTCCGGTCAGCCGATCGTGGCCAGCCGGTCGCGCGCGACGACGGCACGCAGCAGCGACTCCACCTCGCTCACCGCTTCCGGCACCGTTCGGCCGGCGGTCGACCAGGTGTCGTCGTGATCCTCGGCAGCGGTTCCCGAGGGCGGGTCGAGCCAGCGCCGCAACCCGTCGACCGCCCAGCCGGCGGCGTCCAGGAGCTCCTCGCCGGTCGGCTTGTCGAGGCTGGCGGAGAGGTCACCGGGTGGTCCGTCCAGCTCGGCAAGGTCGCCGACCACGTCGGCTCGGTGTGACCGGACCGACGCCGCGATGTCGGCGTTCAGCTCACGCGCGAACGCCAGGACCTCCGCGGTCATCGGGGGCGGCCGCTCGCCCTGGTGGTTCGGCAGGATCCAGCGACCGAGGAGTCGGCTGAGCAGCCGCCCTTTCGTGGTGTCGTCGAGGTCGTCGAGCCGCCGGTTGAGCCGCCGCAGCAGGTCCGCCGAGGCGTACCCGAGGGACGGGTTGACCGCTCGATCGGGCAGTGCGTACGCGTCGGGCGAGACGCCGATCACCGAGGCGAACCGGCGCCACAGGGCGTCCGGACCGAGACCGCGGTCGGGTGTGACCACCACGTGCAAGCGATCCGGTGGGACCGTCGGCGCCCAATGGTCGAGGAACCGCGGCACCGCCAGCGCCCGCATCGCCCGGCGCCGCGTCGCCCGATCACCCGAACCCTCGGACAGCAGAGCGGCACAGAAGTCCGGCCAGGACTCCGCACCGCCCTTGCGTACGTAGTTCTGCCACTGGGCGGGCAGGACGCGAGCGGCGTCGCGCACGGTCAGGATGAGGTGCACCTCGGCCGGCTGGAAGGACGCGACGACCTGTCGGGCCTTGTCCGGGCTCGCGAAGCTGAGGAACTCCATCGAGATGAGGGCCGTCCGCGCACCGCAGCGCTGGATCTCGTCCACCAGTCGACGCCAGGCGCCGGGAATCTGGGTCGAACGCTCGTCCCAGTTGTCGAGGTGGAGCACGTCACGCACGGCCGCGATCTGCACCGGCTGCCCCTTGACAGCGGGGTAGAACACGCCGTCGTCTCGGAGGGTCGACACGTTGCTGCGCAGGACCCGCTGCAGGAACGTCGTCCCCGTCTTCATCGCACCGATGTGCAGGTGGACGACCGGTGCCGCACTCGACATGGGCGCCTCTCGCTAGCGCGCGCCGGCCGCCATCATCTGCCGGAGCTCCTTCTTCAGGTCGGCGATCTCGTCGCGAAGCCGAGCCGCGACCTCGAACTGTAGCTCAGCGGCGGCGGCGTGCATCTGCTCGGTGAGCTGTCGGACGAGGTCGGCGAGGTCGCTCGAGGGCAGCCCGGCGAGGTCGGCCATCCGCTGACTCGACTCCTTCGCCGCCTTGGCGCCGAGGCTCGGCACCGGCGCCTTCCCCCGACTCTGGGCCCGGCCGGAGCCGATCAGTGCCTCGGTGTCGGCGTCCTCGCGGGCCAGCATGTCGGTGATGTCGCCGATCCGCTTGCGCAGCGGCTGCGGGTCGACGCCGTTGGCCCGGTTGTAGGCCTCCTGCTTGGCCCGCCGGCGGTTGGTCTCGTCGATCGCGCTCTCCATCGACGGGGTGACGTCGTCGGCGTACATGATCACCTGGCCGGACACGTTGCGGGCGGCTCGGCCGATGGTCTGGATCAGCGACGTGCCCGACCGCAGGAAGCCCTCCTTGTCGGCGTCGAGGATCGCGACCAGGCTCACCTCGGGGAGGTCGAGACCCTCCCGCAGCAGGTTGATGCCGACGAGCACGTCGAACTCGCCCAGCCGCAGCTCGCGGAGCAGCTCGACCCGGCGCAGGGTGTCGACCTCGCTGTGCAGGTATCGCGTCCGGACACCCGCCTCCAGCAGGTAGTCGGTGAGGTCCTCGGCCATCTTCTTCGTCAGCGTCGTGACCAGGACGCGCTCGTTGCGGTCGGTCCGGGTCCGGATCTGGTGGATCAGGTCGTCGATCTGCCCCTTGGTCGGCTTGACCACGACCTCCGGGTCGACCAGGCCGGTCGGCCGGATGATCTGCTCCACGACGCCGTCCACCCGGCTCATCTCGTACGGCCCAGGCGTGGCCGACAGGTAGACGGTCTGCCCGATCCGCTCGGCGAACTCCTCCCACCGCAGCGGCCGGTTGTCCATCGCGCTCGGCAGCCGGAAGCCGTGCTCGACGAGCGTCCGCTTGCGCGACATGTCGCCTTCGTACATCCCGCCGATCTGCGGCACGGTCACGTGCGACTCGTCGATGACCAGCAGGAAGTCCTCGGGGAAGTAGTCGAGCAGGCAGTGCGGCGGCTCGCCCGCCTCGCGGCCGTCGATGTGACGCGAGTAGTTCTCGATGCCGGAGCAGACGCCGACCTGGCGCATCATCTCGATGTCGTAGGTCGTCCGCATCCGCAGCCGCTGCGCCTCGAGCAGCTTGTTCTGCTTCTCCAGCTCAGCCAGCCGCTCCTCGAGCTCGGTCTCGATGCGGCCGATCGCCTTCTCCATCCGCTCGGCCCCGGTGGAGTAGTGCGACGCCGGCGAGATGTAGGTCTCCGCGTCCTCGCGGACCACCTCACCCGTGATCGGGTGCAGGGTCATCAGCCGCTCGATCTCGTCGCCGAAGAACTCGACGCGGACGGCGAGCTCCTCGTAGACCGGGAAGATCTCGAGGGTGTCGCCGCGGACCCGGAAGGTGCCGCGCGACGCCGCCATGTCGTTGCGGTTGTAGTGGATGCTGACGAGATCGCGCAGCAGCTGGTCGCGGTCGATCTCCTGCCCCCGCTCGAGGTGCAGCATCTGCCGGATGTACTCGTCGGCCGAGCCCAGGCCGTAGATCGCCGACACGGTCGCGACCACGATCACGTCGCGTCGGCTCACCAGCGACCAGGTCGCAGAGTGCCGCAGCCGCTCGACCTCGTCGTTGATCGAGGAGTCCTTCTCGATGTAGGTGTCGGTCTGCGGGACGTACGCCTCCGGCTGGTAGTAGTCGTAGTAGGAGACGAAGTACTCGACCGCGTTGTCCGGGAAGAACTGCCGCAGCTCGTTGGCGAACTGCGCCGCGAGCGTCTTGTTGGGCTGCATCACGAGGACCGGTCGCTGCACCCGCTCGGCGAGCCACGCGACGGTCGCGGTCTTGCCGGTGCCGGTGGCGCCGAGGAGCACGTTGTCCTTGGTGCCCGCGTTGACCTGTGCCTCGAGCTGGTCGATCGCCTCGGGCTGGTCGCCGGAGGGCTCGAAGTCGGCGGTCATGCGGAACGGCGCGACGGTACGGGTCAGGTCGGTGACCGGTCTCATGGGATCGAGGGTACGGCGGGTCGCCGACAGACTCACTCGTCGGCGTGCCCGGACAGGTACGCGGCGACCAGTTCGCCGAGCGAGTCGAGGTGGTAGCCGCCCTCCTGGACGACGACGCTGGGCAGCCGCAGCCCGGCCAGCAGCCGCCCCGCCTCGCGGTAGCCGTCACCGGTCACGAGGAGCGGGCTCTCCGGGTCGGCGGCGGCGGCGTCGACACCGAGCGAGACGACCAGCGCGTCCGGCCGGAAGGCGTCGAGGGCCTCCCGCAGCCGCCCGACGGCCGTGAGCCACTCGACGTCGCCGGACCCGGGCGGAAGCGGGACGTTGAGCGTGCGGTCGGCGCCCGCGCCCGCGCCGGTCTCGGCGGCGAACCCGACGAAGTGCGGAAACCACCCGGCGCCCGGATCGACGTGGACCGAGCCGTAGTACACGTCGTCGCGCTCGTAGAAGATCGCCGCCGTCCCGTTGCCGTGGTGCGCGTCGAGGTCGACGACCGCCACTCGGGCCGACCCAGCCGCGCGCAACGCCTCGGCGGCCACGGCCGCGTTGTTGAGGTAGCACGACCCGCCGTACGCCGACCGCGTGACGTGATGCCCGGGCGGCCGGCACAGCGCGTACGCGATCGGCTCCCCCGCCGTCACGAGGTCGACCGCGGTCAGCGCGCAGTCGACGGCGGCTCGGGCGGCGTCGTACGTGCCCGGGCCGAGGACGGTCATCGTGTCGTAGGCGTACGTCCCGGCGCGGGCGTGGATCGCCGCGGCCTCGTGGGGTGGGATCGGCCCGAGCATCGCTGCGGTCGGGAAGACGTACGGGACGACCCGGTCCTGCCCGGGGTCGTCGAGAAACCCGGCGTCGACCCAGCCGGAGTACACAGTCCGAAGGTGCTCGACGAGCGCGGCGTCGTGCACCGCGAGCAGGGCGTCGTCGTCGTGGGCCCGGGCCTCGACGAGTGGGTGGCCGGCGTCGACGAGCGCGTCGCGGATGACGTCCACTCGCGCCGGCACCTCCGTACCCGGAATGCGGACGCCGACCCAGATCTCCGCCCCGGCGACATGCCGCTGCGTCTGCGGCGACCACACCACGGGAACCGTCGACACCTAGGCATCGTGACAGCCGTACGGCAGGATGCCCACATGCCACGCGCTACTGACTTGCGAATCAGTATCGGGTCGCTGCCGGCCGGTCCGACCGACTCGGTGCTCGACGTGCCCGGCGTCGGTCTCGGACACACCACCGTCTGGCGCGACGAGCCGGACCCTCCCGAAGGCCGCGGAGTCGCCCGGACCGGCGTCACGGTACTCGTCGTCGCCGAGGACGCGTTCGACGCCTCGGTTCCGGCCGGCGGCGCGGTCCTCAACGGGGCCGGCGAGTGCACGGGCTTCATCACGGCCGCCGAGTGGGGCTGCCTCCAGACGCCGGCGTTCCTGACGTCGACGCTGCAGCTGGGTCGGGTCTACGACGCGGCCTGTGAGGGGTTGCTCGAACGGGAGCCGCGGATCGCCGAGGACTTCGTGATTCCCGTCGTGGCCGAGTGCGACGACTCGTACCTCAACGACGCCCGCCGGATGCAGGTCGTACGCGAGGACGTCGACGACGCCTGGGAGGCGGCGCTGGCCTCGCGTGGGTCGACCGAGCCGCCGGCGGAGGGCAGCGTCGGAGCCGGCACGGGGATGAGCTGCCTCGGCTTCAAGGGCGGCATGGGCACGGCGTCCCGCGTCACGCCGGAGGGGTACACGGTCGGCGTCCTGCTCCAGACGAACTTCGGCGAGCGCGAGCGGCTGACGGTGGACGGCGTACCGGTGGGCCGGCTGCTCCCGGCCGAGGAGGCGCCGGACCGACCGCCGGCCGGGTCGTGCATCGGAATCGTGGTGACCGACGCCGCCGTCGACGGGGCCGGCTGTGCCCGGTTGGCCCGCCGGATCGGGCTGGGCCTCGGCCGAGCCGGGTCGGTGGCGCACAACGGCAGCGGCGAGATCTTCCTGGGGGCGGCGACCGGGGCCCGGATGAGTCGCGGCGGCGAATGGCTCACGCCGCCGACCGTGGCGGGACGGGCGCTCGACTCGATGTTCGAGGCGGTCGTCGACGCCGCCGAGGAGGCCGTGCTCAACTCGATGCTGGCGTCACCGACGGTTGTCGGCCGCGGCGGCAATCGCAGCGAGGGACTCCCAGCCGACCAGGTCGCCGCGCTGCTGCGGGAGCACGGCCGATGAGCCCGCGCGAGGTACGCATCGTGATGGACGACGGTGTCGAGCTGGCCGCGACGCTGTACCTGCCGGAGCCGGCGGCCGGTCCGCAGCCGTGCCTGCTGGAGGCGTTGCCGTACCGCAAGGACGACCTCACGAGCAGCTACTCCGACGAGTACGTCCGGCTCTGCGACGAGTACGGCTACGCGGTGTGCCGACTCGACCTGCGCGGCACCGGGTCGTCCGGCGGGGACGCGACCGACGAGTACCCGGCCCGTGAGCAGACCGACCTGTGCGACGTGATCGCCTGGCTCGCCGACCAGGACTGGTGCGACGGCGCGGTCGGCATGTACGGCACGTCCTACTCCGGCTTCAACTCGCTGCAGCTCGCCTGCGAGCGGCCGCCGGCGCTGAAGGCGATCGTCGCGATCTACGCCACCGACGACCGCTGGAGCGACGACGTCCACTGGCGCGGCGGCGCGCTTCGCGTCCTCGACCAGGTCGACTACTGCCACTACATGACGCCGATGAACGCACTGCCGCCGGTGCCGGCCGTGTGGGGTCCGGACTGGCGTGACGAGTGGCGCCGGCGGGTCGAGACGTACGAGCCGTGGCTCCTCACGTGGCTCGCCGAGCGTACGGACGGGCCGTACTGGCGGCACGGGTCGGTCGCGCCGGCGTACGACCGCATCGAGTGCCCGGTGATGATCGTCGCGGGGTGGGCGGACGGCTATCGCAACAACTCGTTCCGGACCCTCGAGGAGCTCCGCCGCCACGGCGTCCCGCATCGGCTGCTGGCCGGTCCGTGGGCCCACGTGTCGCCGGAGACCGGACTGCCGGGGCCGCGGATCGACCTCGTCGTCGAGATGGTCGCGTGGTGGGACCGCTGGCTGCGCGGGCGGGACGTCGCCGTCGACGACGGTCTTGAGTCGCCCGACGTGACCGCGTTCATGCGATCGTCGACCCGACCGGAGCCGGACCTCGACACGTACGAGGGCCGCTGGATCCGGGAGGAGTGGCCGTGTCCGCGGGTGGAGCCGCGGGAGCTGCCTTTGGAGTCGCGCGAGCCGTACGTCGTGCGCGCGGACACCGGCGTCGACGCCTGGATCGACTGCGCCGGTCACCTCCCGTGGGGCCAGAGCGGCGACCAGCGCTTCGACGACGCCGCGTCGACGACGTGGGAGTGGGACGCCGAGGAGCTGACGATCCTGGGCCAACCGGAGCTGCGGCTGCGGATCAGCACCGACCGACCGGCGGCGTACGTCTCGGCGAAGCTCTGCGACGTCTTCAGTGACGGCACGTCCGCCCTGGTCAGCCGAGGATCGCTGGACCTCGCCTTCCGGGAGTCCACGACGACTCCGACGGCTCTGGAGCCGGGCCGGGTCTACGACGTGACCGTGCGGCTCGACGCCTGCGCTTACGCCTTCGCGCCCGGGCAGCGGATGCGGCTGTCCGTCGCCGGCGCGGACTGGCCCAACACGGCCGCGCCGCCCGAGCCGGTGACGCTGACGATCCACGACGGCTCGCTGGTGCTGCCGCAGTGGTCGGGCGACTCGCCACACCCCGAGCCCGTGCTGCCCCCGGGCGGCGAGGCGACCGAGGAGTCCGCCGGGATCCTGTGGCGGGTCGAGCGCGACGTGCTCCGCCGTGAGACCGCCTGCGTCGTCGACCACGGCTCGACCTACGAGGCCCCGCACGAGGGCGAGGCGACCGAGCACTACAGGGGGCGCGTGGCGGTCGACACCCGGACGTTCGCGCAGCGCGCCGACGCCGACGTCCGGTTTCGGCTGGCGTGGCCCGAGGCGACGGTTGAGACCCGCTCGACACTCGAACTGCGGATCGGCTCCGCCGAGTACGACGTCCGGATCGAGCTGGAGGCGGTGGAGCTGACCGACGGCGAGGAGCAGGTCGTCGGCCGGCGGACTTGGCGCCGGACACTCCCTCGCTGAGTCGTCAGGCCTGAGGCGCCTCAGAAGCCGTCGAGCGAGAGCGGGGTGGCAGGGACGCCCTCGCGGCGAAGCCGGTCCATCAGCTCAGGCAACGCTCGCGGGGAGAAGGTGACGTCTGGGGTGGCCAGGTCCGCAGGCGACCACCACCGGATCTCACGGACGTTCTCGGCTGCGAGCTGGGCTGGGGTCATCGCGGGACTGGGGTCGAAGCGTCTGGTGCGGTACAGGTGGATGTGGTCGACCTGCCCGTCCCACTCCGCCATGGGGAAAACCGCAGTCTTGGTCCACACTTCGGGCCCCAGGGTGTCGACGACCAGGCCGGTCTCCTCGCGAAGCTCGCGCCGGATCGCATCGAGGCGAGTCTCGCCGGGCTCGATCCCGCCACCCGGGCTTGCCCAGAACCCATCGACCATGTCGAGGCCCTCCCAATGGAACCGGACCAGCAGCACGTGCCCCCGAGGGTCGAGGATCAGCGCGCGAACGCTCTGCCGAAGCCTCATGAACCGTGGACTCTAACCGGTCAGGCGGCTCGCCCTAGTTGCGCCTCGGTCGGTGTCGCGCGTGATGCTCGGCGTTGACGGGTTGGGTGCGCGGATCAATGACACCGCGCACGAGTTTGTGCCGCGCTCGGCGTGGTGGGCGGGTATTGCCACGACCGAGGATGGGTGGCGGCCTCGAACGGTAGGAGTGCCCGGTCGGAGTCGTCCAACGGACGCCCTCGCCGGCGTCGCCGTCGACGGTCGCGACGAACCATCCGGGTAGGTCACGGGTCACGTGGTCGAACGTGCCGAGGCCCTCGGCGTTGGCGGCCGTGGTGGGGCCCCCGTCGGCATAGCGGTCGATGTGGTCGATCTGGTAGATCGGCGTGTTCGAGTACGGCCGGCGACTGGCGCCGTCCCGATAGAGAATGAACTTGCGCAAGGCGCCGTCGAATCGGCGCTTGAGGGGGTCCATGAACAGCAGCCGGCCGTCCACCGGGTCGCAGACCAGCCGCCGCGCCCAGGACGACTCGCCGCCCGCGAGGCGCCGGGCGATTCCGGCCGGGAGGACGCCGTAGTCGCCGCCGCGATGCCCGACCAGCTTGGCCGGCTGATCGTCCATGCCCAGCAGGCTGGTGGCGGCGATGACGACGCCGACCTCCAGACTGAGGTCGGTCGCCTCGGACTGACCGGTGACCCGCTCGACCAGCAGGTCACACATCAGATCGCGGATCGACCGCTCGTCCCCCTCGGCGCGGCGGCAACGGGACTCGTGGTCCAACGTCTGCCAGGCCGCCAGCACCTGCTCTGCCGGCAACAGGGCGGACAAGCTGCCGGTGCCGTCGCCGTGCATGATCGCCCGGACCGACTTGCGGGCTCGGGCCGTCTGGGCGCGCTTCTCGGCAGCTTCCGGGTCGGTCCCGGCAACCTTGCGATGGGCGGCCTTGCTCACCTCGCCGGGTGTCAGCTCACAGGCAAGCTCTGTCAGCTCGCCATCGATCGCCTGCCGCTGTTCGGGCGTGAGTGGCTCGGTGGCCTGGACGACATTCTTCGCGGCCGACTGCGAGACCTGTCCGTCGAGGCAGGCCGCGAGCAGGACGGGGTGATCGGAGACGAGCTGGCGGGCGAACGCCAGCTGGTAGTCGACCGTCGCCCGCGAGACACCGCGGGCCATGGCGACCTCCACCGGCGCCCCACGACCAGCCGTGGCAGCGCCGACGCCGGCAGCCTTGTCCGCGGCACGCCGCTGCTCGACGTAGGCCACCGCCTCCACGTTCAGCAGGCCGTGCAGCATGGCGATCGCGGCCTCCAGATCGGCGATCGCATCGATGCGCTCGCGAGGAGTCCAGGTATCACTGCCCGCCCGAACGTCGGCGACCAGCTCGCGAGCCCTCTCCTCGATCACGTGCACGAAGCTAGCACCGACCACCGACAGAACCCGCGACGAAACCCTTGCCCACAAGGGATCTGAAAGGATCAACGACATGTCCGATACCGCCACCGCTCCCGAGCCGGTCCGCGACATCCGTCCTCCAGACCTGCCCGACGACATCCCTACGCCGGCCGCCGTGGTCGACCGCGCGGCGCTGCGCGCGAACGTCACCGCCATGCA
>Ga0081538_10000768_pt2 | contig 28776 bp, 25 predicted proteins | sample TabmetS5T2R1_FD_71022 | JGI IMG/M metagenome (GOLD analysis project Ga0081538, IMG submission 71022) | Tabebuia heterophylla rhizosphere microbial communities from the University of Puerto Rico - S5T2R1 | ecosystem: Host-associated > Plants > Roots > Rhizosphere ...
CACCGCTGGCCGCCGCGCTGGAGCGCCGGGCTGGCGGGGGTTCCGCGCCTGTTCGCCTTCTGCCATGCCATTTGGGCTCTGTTCCCGACCACGGGCGCGACCATCGTACGCACCGCCACCGTCCGTGACTGCAAGGGTTATGCCGACGCGGACAGCGGCGAGGACTGGGTCCTCGGCGTCTCCCTGGCGTTCCGCGGCCGGATCGAGCTCCACGAGCGTCCCGGGCGGGTGTACCGGCGGCTGGGTGAGTCGCTGTGGGAGCGCCGGCGCTCGCCGCGGGACCTGCTCGCGCACGCGGCGGCGGTGCGGGCGCGGATGCGCAGCGATCCAGGGGTGCCGGGCTTGGCGCGCTCGGCCATCCCGCTGCTGGCAGCGCTGCAGGCGATCGCACTGGTCGGGCTTGCACCACTCGCGCGTGCCGCGCGGCGTGCGCTACGCCGGCCGGCCGGGACCTAGCCGCGTTGCACCTGTTCCTGATCACGCTTATGGTGTTGCCGGGGCCCCTCCGAGGAGCGGGCGGCCACGAATGGGAGTTGGCCTCGCCAGAACTCCACGTGAGCGACTCGAAAACCGGCAGAAGGGTCAGGGATTGAGGTACCTAGTGACTGGGGGGTCGGGGTTTATCGGCTCCCACCTTTGCGATCGCTTGAGCGCCGACGGGCACGACGTGCTGGTCCTCGACGACCTGAGCACCGGCCGCGTCAGCAACATCGCGCACCTGCTCGAATCGGGCCGCGCGCAGTTCGTGGAGGGGTCGGTGCTCGATCGGGATCTGGTCCACGAGCTGCTCGACACGGTCGACGCCTGCCTGCACCTCGCCTCGGCGGTCGGCGTCGGCCTCGTGGTCGACCGCCCCGTCGACACGCTGCTGAGCAACGTGCGCGGCATCGACACCGTCCTCTCCGCCACCGCCGCGCTCGAGAAGCCCCTGCTATTGACGTCCACCTCCGAGATCTACGGCAAGAGCGATGGCCGCACCCAGTCAGAAGACTCCAACCGCATCCTCGGGCCGACGTCCCGGTCGCGCTGGAACTACTCGACCGCGAAGGCCTTCGGCGAGGCGCTCGCGCTGGGCTATCACCGCGAGCTCGGGGCAAAGAACGTCGTCGTACGGCTCTTCAACACGGTCGGCCCCCGCCAGACCGGGGCCTACGGCATGGTCCTCCCGCGCCTTGTCCGCCAGGCGCTCACGGGCGAGCCGGTCACCGTCTACGGAGACGGAAGGCAGACGCGCTGCTTCACCCACGTGCACGACACGGTCGATGCTGTCGTTCGCCTCCTCCCGTCGGAGGCCGCGGCGGGCCAGGTCTTCAACGTCGGATCCGATGGCGAGCTCTCGATCTATGAGCTCGCCCAGCGCGTGATCGCGCGCGCCGAATCGCCGTCGGAGATCCGCCTCATCCCGTACGGTGAGGCGTACGCGGAAGGATTCGAGGAGCTTGGGCGGCGCAAGCCAGACACGACCGCGCTGCGCGCGTTGACCGGCTGGGCGCCGGAACGTACCGTGGACGACGCTATCGACGACGTGATCCTGTACGAGCGCGCCGCACTGGACCCCGAAGCGGGCGGGAGGATCGGCCTTGCCCGATGAGCTGCGCCTCACGCTGGCCTTCGCGATTGGCTTCGGCGCGGCGCTCGTAACCGTGCCGCTGGCCATCCGGGTGGCTTGGCGCACGGACTTCCTGGACCGTCCAGTGGGCTACAAGAAGCACGAGCGGGCCACGCCGTACCTCGGCGGGGCGGCCGTCATGCTCGCGTTCCTCCCCGCTGCCCTGCTCCTGGGTGGCGGCGCCTCGCAGTTTGGCGTGATCGTCGTGTGCGCGCTTGGCCTCTCGATCGTCGGCGTGGTCGACGACAGGGTTGGGCTCGGTCCGCTTCCGCGCGTCCTCGCCGAGATCGCCGCCGCGACCGCGCTCTGGAGCGCAGGCCTCGCCTGGTACGTCTCCGAGAGCGAAACCGTGAACCTGCTGGTCGCGATCTTCTGGGTGGTCGGCGTCGTCAACGCCTTCAACCTGATGGACAACCTCGACGGGGCGGCGGGAACGGTGGGGACAGTCTCCGCCGCCGGCGCCGGCGTGCTCGCCACGGTCGAGGGCGACCCGCTGCTTGGGGCCCTGGCCCTGAGCCTGGCCGGTGCGTGCGGGAGCTTCCTCTCGTTCAACCTCGCCCGGCCGGCGCGCATCTTCCTGGGCGACGGGGGAAGCATGCCGCTGGGCTTCGTCGTCGCCGCGGTGGTGATGGGGATCTCGGAGCATGCCGGCCTGGGGCAGGCCGCAGTCGTGGCTGCGGCCCTGTTCGTCGGCCTGCCGGCGCTCGACACCGCGCTTGTCGTCCTCTCGAGGACGCGTCGGGGCACGGCAGTGCTGTCGGGTGCCCGCGATCATCTGACGCACCGGCTGCTCAGGTCGCTCCATACGCCGCGGGCCGTCGCGCTGGCGCTGGGTCTCACGCAGGCCACGCTCTGCGTAGCGGGGCTCCTGCTGTTCCAGGCCGCGTCCGCCGCGGTATTCGTCTTCGGCGCGATGTATTTCGTGTTGGGTGTCGCGGTGATACTCATGCTCGATTCGTCGTACTCGCCCGAGGCGGCCCCAGCACTAGCGACGCCAGCCCAGCAAGACCCCGGCTCCTGAGCGCGACGGGAACCCCCACGCGTTCGGCGCACCTACCCGGTCGGAGGGCTCGCCGGATCCGGGTGCTGCGCGTGATCGCCCGCCTGAACATGGGCGGCCCCGCGCACCATGTCGGTCTACTCGGCAGCATGCTCGACCCGGAGCGGTACGAGACCCTGCTGCTGCACGGGGAGGTCGGCGCCGGCGAAGCCTCACTCGAGGACTCGGTCCGTGCCCGCAACGTCACCCTCGCCAAGGTCCCCGGCCTCGGGCCCGAGCTTCGGCCTCACCAGGACCTGCGGGCGTTGGGAGGTCTCGTGCGCGCGGTTCGCCACCTGCGGCCGGACATCGTGCACACCCACACGGCGAAGGCCGGCATGCTCGGGCGGCTTGCCGCCATGCTGGCCGGCGGTGCTCGGCCGCTGATAGTGCACACCTACCACGGCCACGTCCTCGAGGGTTACTTCGATCCGCTCCGCACCGCGACCTACCGGGCCATGGAGCGGCGACTTGCCGGCGTGAGCGACACGCTCGTTGGGGTTAGTACGGCCACCGTCGACGACCTGGTCCGGCTCGGCATTGCACCCCGCTCCAAGTTTCGGGTGATCCCGGTGGGGCTCGACCTCGAGCCGTTCCTGCGCCTGCAAGAGGGCGACGGGGCCCGTTTTCGCCGGGAGGCAGGAGCGCGTAACGGTGAGGTGCTCCTGACCTTCGTCGGCCGCCTCGTCCCGATCAAGCGCGTCGAGGTGTCGCTGCGGGCACTCGCACTGGCGAGGGCAAGTGGAGCGCCGGTGCGCCTCGCGGTCGTCGGTGACGGGCCGCGGAGGGGGGAACTCGAGCGCCTGGCCCGCGAGCTCGGGATCGCCGATGTGGCGCGATTCGTGGGCTACCGCACGGACACGGCCCCGGTGGTGGCGGCGAGCGACCTTGCCATCCTGAGCTCCGCCAACGAGGGCACCCCGGTGTCCTTGATAGAGGCGGCCGCCGCTGGGCGGCCCGCTGTCGCCACAGCGGTCGGCGGCGTGCCCGACGTCGTGACCGGTGAGACCGGCATCCTGGTCCAGGCGGGCGACGCAGAAGCGCTGGCGCGCGCGGTCGCCCGACTAGCCGCCGATCCGGAGTTGCGGAGAGCAATGGGCTCGAGGGCGCGTGACCACGTGGCAGAGCGCTTCTCGGCAGCCCGCCTCGTGGATGACGTGGACGGTCTGTACCGCGAGTTGCTTGAGTCGAGTTACGTGGTGCTGTCGCCCATGGCGCAATGAGAGGCTGAGGGGGTCGCTGGGAGGATCCGGTAAGTCGTTTGCGTGGCGATAGCGATCGTCGCCCGGCGACCGTGACGGCACCCGCGACGAGGAAGTCTTGGACACCGAGGTCAATGTCGACAAGGCAACCACTGTCCAGCGCACGGGACGCCCAGTACATGCGCGCGCGGTCGGGTGGTCTCGCCGGAGGCAGGGCGGTTTTGTTCCGCTACTTGGTCGTGGGTGTACTCAGCCTCGGCGGGAGCACTTACCTCATCCGCGAACTTGGTCCGGTCTCGTGGGCAAGCTTCAGCGTCGCCTACTACCTCATCGCCTTCCTCGATCAGACCTTTGCTCCGAGGCTACTGGGGCGTCTAATCCAGGCGGACGAACCTCCCCGCAAACCTCAGCTCGAGGCGGCCTCAAGAATCATGCAAGCGGTGGGGCTGGGGTGTGTGGCGTTCTTCGGCGCGATCAGCTACCCGGCGGCCGATCTCTACGGCGACTCGTCACTGGCTCCCTGCCTCCTCGCGGTCGGTGTATGCGCCTACGTTTACTCGAGCCGCTCGGCCTCGAGCGCTCTGCTCGAGCGCGAGTTGCACTATCGACAAATCGTCGCGGCAGACGTCGTCGACCAGCTCACGTTCTACTCCATCGCGATTCCGGCAGTAGCGCTAGGACAGGGCCTATGGGGCGTCGCGGTGGCATTGGCGTTTCGTGGGCTCGTCGCCGCGTACCTGTTGCGCCGATGGGCGCCGACGCCTTTTTTTGGACGAGCCATCGCGCCCGCGCGCCGGAGCATCCTCGCCTTCGGGATACCGGCTGCCACAGCAAGTCTGATCTATCTCGCGGATGGGCTCGCCCCCCTGTTCGTCCTCGGCGGAGAGCACGCCACAGAGCTCGCCTTCACGATGACGGCCGCGACGATCATTGGGTACGCGGGCATTGTCCAGGTAGCGGTTCAGCGGGTCGGCTTCCCGAGCCTGGCTCTACTTCAGCGGTATCCCGAGCGCTTCATGGTCGCGTTGCGACGGACGCTTCGGCTCGCGGACTTCGCGATCGTGTCGGCCGTCGTCCCTGTCGCCGCCTCGAGCCCTGTCTGGCTTCCGGCGCTTCTGGGCAGTGAATGGCGGCGAGCCTCCCCGGTGATGATGGCGATCGGAGCAGGGCTCATCATCAACACCTTCTACAGCGTCGTCTCGCCAGCTCTCGCCTCTCTCGGCCATGCGGGATGGGTGCTGAGGCTTCAGGGAGCCATGACGGCGGCATACCTGGTCTTGGCGGTCCTGATCACCCCGGCGTCTGCGCTGCTCGGACCAGCCATTGCGTGGGCCGTCTCACGTGCGGTGGGGGCTGGAGCGTCGATGGTGGCGTTGCACCGCCACCGGCTGTCGGTCCCCTGGCCACGACACGCCGCCACGGTGAGTGGGTCAGTGCTAGCGATGGTCCTGATCGGCACGCTCTTTTACGAGCGAAGTTGGATCGAGGGATCGGTGGTCGGAACTGGATTCGCCATCGCCTGGCTGATCGTCAGCAAGCGCGAAGCCCGGGTCGCCGTCAGCTCATGGGGCCGGCGAGCGCGAGCGGCGTGAATCACTCTCACGTCATGGCTCATGTCGAGCGGTCTCTCGGGGGGCAGACCTTGCGGTCAGCCGCCTAAGTGCTCGCCACGCATAGCACATACGGAGACGTCACCCGGTTCGGAGGTATGCGCATGCCCATTCTCTCAATTAGCCAAAAAGGCGCAGACAATCCGAGTTGAACTCCAACCGCCAGGCGGTGGAGGTACCTCGGCAGACAGGAGAGATTGACCACGGCCCAGTTGACTCCCATGAAGTATTCGCAGCTGCGAACTTCGAGTCCTGCATCCCGATGGATGGCGGCAAGGGCATCGCGGTCGAGCACGACATGGATGTCGTAGATGCGCCGACAGAGGTACTTTTGCATTATCCCGGCCACGCCAGCCAGATTAGGTACGAGCGTCAGGAGTGTCCCACCAGGTCGCCCGAATCTCGCCATCATCGCGACGCAGTCTGACGGTCTGTCGAAGTGTTCGACTACTCCGAATGAGACGACAACGTCGAAGCGACCCAGAAGATCCCGGGGCGGGTCGAAGATGTCCGCATGTGAGATCGCGCCGCTGGTGCCCGACTTCGCGAGGATGGCCTCCGCCTGCCTACAGCCAACCGAGGAGTAGTCGATACCTGAAACGCCAACTCCGAAACGCTTGGCGAAGTAAGGCAACCAGCGCGAATGGCCACATCCAACCTCAAGCAGCTCTGACCCAGGTACGAGCTTGTCAGCAAGGGTGGTCGAAAGGAACCGGTCAAAGCACAGGTATACATAGTTGGTGATATTCCGGGACTTTGGGTCTATAGCGTCGGGAGTCGCTTGGCCCTCCCACACATCGTCCCAATACGTCACGCCCGCTCGGTCAGATGTGCGGCTGTGGCGTCCGTCACGGTTCATGACCAACGCCCTCCGCGGTGACGCTGTGCTCGGCCGGGCTTCTTGAGAACCGTGGCCCCAGGAGCATGGGCGCGAGCACGATGGCGGTTAGGAGAAGCTGGGGCGCTAGGAAGCCAATGCCCCGAAAGAGGTTCACCATGTTTGCCTCGAGCCACGCGAGCAGGAGCAGGCAGTACGGGCCTCCGCCGGCGCGTGCGCTGACAAACAGGCCCCGCGAGAGCGCACCGATGGCTGCCGCGGCCAGGAGACTCCCGGCGATGCCGAAGTTGACGTAACCCTCGGCAAGAATCCCGGACGGGTAGGTGGCCCTCCCCAGGAAGTCCGCGTGAAGACCGGGGACGATCGCCTCCTGGGCGGCCACATATCCGAAGATCACCGGCTTGCCCTCCCAGAGCGCGCGCGGCAGGTACGTCAGGACGAGATCCTCGGCGATCGTCGACCCCCAAAGAAAATCGTCCACGCGCGCAATCGCGTTCACCAGGAACGCGAAGCCGTCCAGAGTCAGGCCGAGCGTTCCGATGACCGCGACAGGGTCAGCGATTGAACCCGTGCCCCGAGCAGCCGAAATCCCCACCGCGGCCACAGCAAGCGTGAGGAGAGCCGCCGCGACGGCGACCAGCGGAATCCGGCGGTAGCGGTAGTGAATCACCGCGAGGGCGCCGACCGGAATGCCTAGGGCCAGGATGCGGGAGCCCACGACCCCACCGAGCAGGACCAGGGCTAGCGCGCACATGAGCCCCACAGTGACCCACCTTCGCCGGCCCGGCGCGTCACAGGCCCACATTGCGGCGCAGGGAATGGCAAGTGCCAGCAGGGCGAAGCCCACGGACAGGTATCCCCGCCCACTGAAGCTCTGCACGGCGGCAGATCGCAGGTCGCCGGTGAGCAGATCCTGGACCGGTAAGGAGAACCCATCGTTGATCACTACGGCGGCACATACGGCGATGCAGCCAATGACGAAGAACGCGCCCGCCAGGTAGCCGATGCCCTTGTCGCTGTCTTGCCGGGATACCCCTTCAAGGCCGCGCGCGAGGACGCGACCCACAGGCCCAAAGTAGGCATACATCAGCGTTATGAAACCCAGGGCGCTGACCCACGTGGCCGCCTGCCACGCGTTCGGGGGGCTGTCCAAGTACCCCTCCAGCGATGCAAAGTCCTCAGGGTGGTCGGCCGCTAGCGCCGGCACTAGAAGGTAGGTGAAGCCGTACAGCCCGCTGGCAAGCCAGATGGGCTCGAACGGGTCTATCGGCCACCACTCATCGCCGTCTCGCTGGCGAACCAGCAGGATCGGCAGAGGGAGGAGGAACAGGGGCGCCAACGCTGTGAGGGTCACTGAAGTGAACGCCCAACCACCCCCAGCACAGGCGACCCACACGGTCACGAGCATGGCGGAGGCCGGAGTCAAGACGTGACCCGCAGGAGCCCGAACGCTCGCCCCCGGCCAAGGCGGAGCTTATACGTACCGGGAGAGACCCTGGGGACGACCTTGACGGTCATGACCGGGCTCTCGGTATCGAGGAACGGAGGAACCGTCGGAGCGACGACGGGATCGACCCGCCCCCAAACGCCTGTCCTCACAAGGCTTACCTTCGGCACCGCATCGTCCACTGGAGCGCGCTCGAGGAACAGCGTGAGGCGGACGGGCTGCCCCGACCGTACCGTCCGTGGCTCCAAGCGGTAGCCGACGATACGGTTGGACGATCCTGTTATTGGCGTCGCCGGGCCGAGCGCTATGGGCGCCGATAGTACGCCAGCTTGGATACCGGCCGCACACCCTAGAAATGCCAGCGTGGCCAGGACCCACAGCAGCCGACGTCCGGGCATCGATGGCACCCTAGCGGCCGTACGCAAGCGGCTCTCGATCCGCCCGCCTCCGATCGTGGTTGGTCCAGGACCGAGGCAGGTCGCGACCACGTACAGAACCGCTATCGCCATGGCGATATGCCCGGCCACCTGGTGTCGGGGGTAGTAGATGATCGCGTTGTAGAAGAGGAAGGGAAGGAGCAGCGCGACCGGCGCCAGCAGAAGCCCGAATGACCGCCATCCCGCTCTTCGCCAGTGCGCCACCGCCAAAGCTGCTGCACCAACCCACAGGAATTGGATCGTGTGAAAGACGATGGCGAGCGTTCCAGAGTACGGGGCCACGCGAGTCGGGAAGTCCTTTGCCGGGTCAAAGTAAAAGCTTCGGGCCACCTGGTCCAAAAAAACATCCCGAGCGGCGGGATCGCTCGGCACGTCCGTCAGCTGCTCCGGCCGCAGGCTGAAAGACACGGTGACATCGGCCGAGGTCGGCAGCAAGGTCAGCCTCCCGCCGAAAATGACGTTGTGGGCGGGAATCGCTAGGACGATGATCAGGAACACGCCCACCGCCACCGCCGCGGCCCGTCGGCGGCCCCGAAGGGATGTAGGCAGCAACGATGCGAGGATCAGGATGAGTCCCGGAGCCTGGTTCATCCGCGTCAACCAAGTGAGAGCAATGAGCGCAGCTCCACCCACCAGCGCACCAAGCCCAGCGCCGCTCCAGAGCAGTGCCGCGCCCGCGGGCAGCGTCGCCCAGGTCGCCCCCTCGCTGACCCCCAGGCGGATCAAGCTGAGCACCGTCTCGGAGTTCAGGAGGAGGTAGAGACAGACGCCCGTGAGGGCCACGATCGCGCTCGCCACGCGAGACTGGGCGCTGCGCCTAAATGCGATGAGCACCAGCAGGAACACGGCGAAGTTCATGGCGACTTGGGAAGACGCGGATATGAGCAGGTCGCCCTCCCCGAGCAGGAGACGCTGGGCGGCGAGGATGTACCGATGGCCAGCCTGCCAGTAGAAGACGTCCTCGCCGCCTTGCAGTGACCGCGTCTGGAAGATGTCGCGAGCGAACGTTTCATAGGCGATGAAGTCCGTCCCCCCCTCCCGATAGAGCACCGAATTGACACTCGGGAAAGCGGTGCTGGCCTGAGCGCAGGCCAGGGCAACGAAGCCAACGAAGGCGAACGCCGTGGCATAGGGGGGCCGCTTCCAGGCGAGAACAATGCCAGTAGCGGCCGTGACCACGATGAAGGTGGCTGACGTGGGGAGCCCTAGCTGATGGGGCTGCCACAACGCAAGTAGAGCCCCGCCTCCGGCGAGGGCCGCGTAAGGACCCAACCCCCGCGCCGCCAGAAGCCACGCAAAGGCCATACAGAGGAGGGCCACGAAGGCAGCCGCGTCAACCACGACGGCGAGCACGCCTTTCCAAAAAACTGGAGCGGCCGCGTGGAGCGGCTTAGTCGTCTCGGCGTCGATCAGTTCGACTTGGGCGTAGGGGCCGGTTGTTCCTCTGCCCACCACCCCCGTGCGAGTGAAGGCGAAGTCCAGCGTGAACGCGTGGCGGCCCGGGCCAACGGGCAGGGGCTGCTTCCGAACGGATGCATAAGACGGCCGTAGCGGTACGGTGGCTCCCTCGATGGTCACCCTCCCCTCGCCGGCGTAGTGGAGCTCCGGCCGAGTCCCTTCATCGGCATCGATGACGCCAGTCCAGCGCGCGGCTAGTGGGAGGCGGGAGCGTTTCCGCGAACCGGGCTCCTGCGGGTGCAGGACGTTGAACCGTATGGAATTGAGGAAGCCGAGATTCCAGTTCGAGCGACTGAGTGGGCCGGATACGGCGAATCCTGCGTATGCGGGATCGATCGCAGCAGCGGAATCTCCAACGCTTGGGCCAAAGCGGATCTCCTCGTCGATCCTCGTGCGGCTCAAGAGTCCGAGCGGGTTCTCGAACGAGCTCTCGCACGCCGCGGCCGGGGGAGCGGCTGGGGACACATAGCATGCGGCGAAACCCTCATGGGCTTCGCTCAAGGTGAGGGCGAGTTTTCCCGCAAGAGCGAGCCCGACCATGGCCAATAGCACCAGTCCGACCCGGCCCCCCCGGCGCTGGAGCAGGGTGCTCCAGCCTCGTCTCAGCCCCCGGCTTAGGCACAGGGGAAGGAGTAGAACAAGGGCGACGACCTCGTGCGCAGAGCTCGCCGGAATGCCATCGAATTCGACGACGTTGCCACTCGGCAGAACCAGCAGAGCCAGAACCAGCAGCAAGCTAGCTACGACGACTCGTTCGCCAGCCAGGGCTCCACGGCCTCGCTCGGAGGCTATCCGGCGCCAAGCGCTAGGGGTCATGGGTGGCTTCTATCAACCAGTCGACAGCGCGCCAGCGCCAAGTCGGACCAACTCGGAAGGTGCGGATCCTGGCAGGCCCGTCAGCCTGGTGCTCGGCGGTCGCGAATCCCGCACGAGCGCCGGACTGCCAGGCGCCGCCCGCGTGGGCCGACCCCAATGCGCTAGCTTGCCGCCTCGTGAGCCTCGCCCACGCGCGCACCCGAGCCGAGGCCCGCCTGGACTCCCTTAGCCGCCTCGTGGGCCTTCTCCGCTGCCTAGAGTGCCGCGGCGCCCTTCGGCTCGTGGAGCTTGCCTCGCCGGGAGGATATCCCGAGCTGGGGCCGGACGGTCGCCTGGACTGCACGGGCTGCACGTGCGGCTACCCCGTGATCGGCGGCACGCCCCGCATGCTGCGCGAGCCACAGCTGGCCGAGCTCCGGACTCGCTATCCCCGCGCGCGCTGCGCGCTTGAACAATGGGCCCGTCAGACGAGTGAGGACGCGCCGGAGCTGGCCGTAAAACGCCGCACCGCGGCCAGTTTCGCCTACGAGTGGAAGCGGTTTGGCATTCTGCGCGAGGAGTGGCGCAAGAACTTCCTGGACTACATGCGCCCGCTCTCACCGGACTGGCTCGTCGGCAAGCTCGCTCTGGACGTCGGGACGGGCTCCGGCCGTCACAGCTACTGGGCTGGCCGGCTCGGGGCGCGGGTGGCGGCCTTAGACCTCGGCGACGCGATCGACGTCGCCCGGGCTAACCTCCCAGGCGAGGCGCTCACCGTCGAGGCCGATGCGGAGGACTTGCCGTTCGACGAGGGCACCTTCGACCTCGTGATGCTGATAGGCGTCCTCCACCACCTGCCCGACCCGCAGCGTGCACTAGTCTCGGTCAGCCGCTACGCGCGTCCGGGAGGGTTGATCCGCCTCTACGTTTACTGGCACCCACCCTGGAGCTGGCACCGCGCGGTGCTGAGGCTCGTGTCCGCGGTGCGGCTGGTGACCGTGCGGATGCCCCACAGGCTGCTTCACGTCCTCTGCTTCCCGCTGGCCGCGCTGCTGTTCGGTCTCTTCGTGTTGCCCTACCGCCTGATGCGGCGCTCGGGCTCGCTGCGCTCCGTCGCCGAGCGCATGCCGCTCAAGACCTACGCCGACTATTCGTTCCAAGTGTGCGTCAACGATCAGTTCGACCGTTTCTCGGCCCCCCTCGAGCGTCGCTTCGAACGCCAGGAGGTCGAGCGGCTGCTCGCAAGCGCCGGCCTGGTGGACACTTGGGTCACCGGCCACCATGGGTGGCTCGGAGCCGGGCGCCGGCCCGCTTCTGCCTGACGGATGGCGCCCGTACGCGTTCTACAGGTGCTGACCTGTGACGGCCTGGGAGGCACCGAGCATATGGTCGCCACACTGGTGGAGCGGATCGACCGCCGTCGCGTGTCCCCCGCCGTGGTGACGCTCGACCGGCCGGGGCCTGTGGCGTACCGGCTCGCCACTCATGGGGTCCCCGTTCGCTCGCTCGGCGGCGACGGCCTCCTGCGCGCCTTCCTTCGGCTAGCGGTCATCCTGCGACGGGAGTTGTTCGATGTTGTCAATGCCTACGGCTTCAAGTCCACCTTCATCACTCGCTTCCTCGTCAAGGCGCTGGCTCGCCGCTCGGTCTTCGTGAGCGGCGTGCGTGGGCTCCATGTGTCGGAGCTCGAGCGGCTCGACAGCCCCAAGGCCCGCCTGGTGCTGCAGATCGAGCGGCTCACGTCTGGCCTCGTGGACGTATACGACGCCAATTCCAAGGGGGCGGTGGAGCTGCTCGCCGAGGCGGGCATAGATCGTCGACGTTTGCGCTATATCCCCAATGGGCTCGACGTGACCCGCTGGACGCCCAACTCCGATAGGCGCCCGCGGACTACGCCGGTCGTAGTCTGCGTAGCTCGGTTTGTGGCACGTAAGCGCCATCAAGACCTGTTGCGCGCCATGGCGATTCTGCGCGACCGGGGCGTGCGCCTCCGGCTGGACCTGATCGGCGACGGACCCACCCTTCCCGACATGCGCCGACTGGCTGGTGAACTTGCCCTCCAAGAGCTCGTACGTTTCGCTGGCGCCCGCGAGCCGAATCACGTGCGCGAAGCTATGCGCGGTGCCGATGCCTTCTGCATAAGTTCCCGCTGGGAAGGCATGGCGGGCAGCGTGATGGAGGCAATGGCGTGTGGGTTGCCAGTGGTGGGCACCCGTGTCAACGGGATCGGCGAGCTGGTGGAGCACGGCCGCACCGGGTACCTCGTCCCGCCCGGGCGCCCGGAGCTCTTCGCGGCTGCCCTGGAGCGCCTGGCCACTGATCCCGCCAGGGCGGCCACCCTCGGCGCCGCGGGCCGAGAGCGCATCCGCAGGGACTTCAGCGTGGGTAGCATGGTGGCCGCCAAGGAGCAGCTGTTCATGGAGCTCGCGGCAGGGCGCTGACCATGTGCGGGATCTGCGGATATGTCGGGCCCCCGGACGCGGCCCTTGACCCGACGGCCGCCCGCGCAATGCGCGACTCCCTCCACCATCGCGGGCCGGACGGCGCCGGAGAAGCGCCACTTTCGCCGCTCGACGCCGGAAATCATCTGCGTGGCTGGCTTGGACACCGGCGACTGAAGATCATCGATCTGACGCGCGCGGCCGACCAGCCAATGACCAACGAGGACGGTTCGGTCGTTCTGGGCTACAACGGCGAGATCTACAACTTCCGCGAGCTGCGCCGCGAGCTCGAGGGACGTGGGTTTAGCTTCCGCTCGAGCGGCGACACGGAGGTCGTCCTGCGTGCGTACGAGGCCTTCGGTGAGGAGTTCGTCGGCTGGCTCGACGGGATGTTCGCCATTGCGCTGTGGGACGCCCGCGACGCGAGGCTACTGCTCGCCCGAGACCGCGTCGGCAAGAAGCCGCTGTTCTATGCCCACTTAACAGACCGCATCGTCTTTGCGTCTGAGATCAAGTCACTGCTGCTGTGCCCGTGGGTCCCGCGCAGCATGGACGTCGAGCGGCTCCCCGAATACCTGACCTTCGGGTACGTCCCCAGCCCATACACGCTCTACGAGAAGATCCGGCAGGTTCCGCCAGCCGCCTTAGTGGCGTTCGATCGGGATGGGATCACCGTGCCGCGCGAGTACTGGAACCCGCTGCCAACGCAGCCGGACATACCGGCGCGCGATGCGGAGTCGCGTGTAGCCGAGCTCCTGCGCGCCGCCACGCGCAGGCGGATGGTGTCGGACGTGCCGCTCGGCGCTCTGCTCTCCGGCGGAATCGACTCCTCCATCGTGGTCGGGTTGATGAGCGAGGCGAGCGCAGAGCCGATTCATACCTTCAGCGTTGGCTTCCCGGAAGAGCCCACGTTCGATGAGCGCGCTCCCGCGCGCCAGGTCGCCGACCACTTCGGTACCCGCCACACGGAGTTCGCGGTCCAGCTCGATGCGGTCGCTCTGATGGACCGGTTGCTGTGGCATCACGACCAGCCATACGCGGACTCGTCGGCGATTCCGACCTACATCGTGTCCCAGCTGGCCAGGGAGCATGTCACGGTCGTACTCAACGGCGACGGAGGAGACGAGGTCTTCGGCGGTTACGACCGGTTCGTTGCGGCTGCCTTGTCCCGGCGCCTATCGCCGATCGTCGCGCGCGCCGCCCGCCGGGCGGCCGGCTTATTGCGGCGAGACCACGGCTATTACAGTCACCGGCGCCGCGCCGAGCGCTTCCTGGAGCTAGCCGAGGCGCCGGTGACCGACCGCTACCAGTCGTGGATCGCCGTCGCGAACCGCGATCTCCTTCACGACCTGCTCGCCCCGCAATGGCGCGAGCTCGGATTGCCAGCTGCGGTCGAGGCATCCATGCGGCTCCAGTACGAGCGGGCCTCGCATCTACCTCTCCTCGACCAGATCCTCTTCGCCAACTTCAAGACCTATCTCCCGGACGACCTCGCGGTGAAGATGGACCGCATGTCGATGGCGCACTCGCTCGAGGCCCGGTCGCCATTCCTCGACACAGCGTTGATCGAGTACGCCGCGCGGATCCCCGCGCGCGACAGAGTTGGCGTCTGGCGGCTGAAGCCGGTGCTGCGCCGTGCGTTCGGGCGCTTGCTACCGGACGCTGTCTGGAATCGCGGGAAGCACGGCTTCGGCGTGCCGATGGGGACGTGGATGCGCGGAGAACTCGGGTCGATGTTCGCCGATGAGGTCCTGGGGGGCGGCGCCCGGGTCCGCGACTTCATCGACGTGCGCGTCGCCGCGCGCCTATGTGAGGAGCACAGGCGAGGCGAGCGCGAGCATGGCTTCCGACTATGGACGCTGTTGACGCTCGAGCGCTGGCTCCAGTCACTCGAGCGCCCGCCGCTCGCGGAACCTCCGCGCGAAGAGGAGGTCGTCGACGCAGGCGTCATTCGTTAGCCTGACCCGCCCCTTTGAGCGAGGCCGACCGACACCACGACGAGAGCTGTGAGGGGACCACATGCACGCGCTGGTCACGGGATGCGCGGGCTTCATCGGCTCGCACCTGACTGAAGCCCTTCTAGAGAGCGGGGACAGCGTCCTGGGGGTCGACTGCTTCAACGACAACTACGGGCGACCCGAGAAGCTGAGGAACCTGGAGCGTGCTCGTGACTGGGACGGGTTCGAGTTCGTGCCAATCGATCTCAGCCGCGGCGAGTTGGAGGATGAGGTCGCCGGCTGCGACGTGATCTTCCATCTCGCAGCGGAGCCAGGCGTGCGAGCAAGCTGGGGAAGTCGTTTCGACCGCTACCTACGCAACAACGTACTGGCCACGCAGCATCTCCTCGAGGCCGCGAAGGCGCGGCCAGAGAAGCGCTTCGTGTTCGCCTCTTCCTCGTCGATCTACGGGCAAGCGGAGAAGCTCCCGACTCGCGAGACGGACACGCCGCAGCCGTTCTCGCCCTACGGGACCACGAAGCTCGCGGCTGAGCACCTCTGCCAGCTCTACCACCGAAACTATGGAGTCGAGACCGTGATCCTCCGCTACTTCTCGGTATTCGGGCCGAGGCAGCGACCGGACATGGCCTTCACCGTCTTCTCTCGTGCGGCGGTCCATGGTGGAGCGGTTGCTGTGTTTGGGGACGGTCGACAGACCCGCGACTTCACTTTTGTCGGCGATATCGTCACGGCGACCCGGGCTGCGGTGCACGCCCCGGGGGCGGTCGGGGGTGTGTACAACATCGGTGGCGGTTCCCGGATCAGCGTCTCGCATGCGCTCAGTCTGATCCAGCAGTTCGCCGGCCGGCCACTCGAGATCACGCACCTGCCGCCCCAGGAAGGGGACGTGCACGACACGGGCGCGGATACCGCCCGAGCCCAGGCGGACCTCGGCTACTGGCCACGAACCGACTTCGAACAAGGACTGCGGGCGCAGTTTGATTGGGTCGTCGCCAACGCGGAGGCCCCCGACAAAGTCAGGCGGTGATCATGGCGGCACCCGCGGTCTCAGCTACCTGGGCGCGGTCGCCCAAACGCAGTCAGGCCGTCGGCTGCTCGCGCCGCGACCACAGAAGCAGCGCCAGCAGGACGCCCGCCGCCACTACGACGAACCCGATGGCCATGGTGCGCGCGGTCGTGTCGACAGGAGCCTCGGCGTTCGAGACCGCGCGCTCATCGACGGCCGGTGGGTTCGACCCGCGCCCGTCGGCTGTCTCGCCTGCTCCACGCCGCCCGGCGCCGGAGCGCTTGTTGCCGCCGCGCTCGCCTCGGGCTTCGTCGCCTCCCGTGGTGCCGGAGCCGTTTGCACCAGCGCCGCCACCGCCGCCCGGGGGCGTGATGCCCACGCCGAAGGGTGTGTTCGCGGCGGCACGCTGGTTGGTCGTTCCGGCCCCTTCCGCCCTGCCCTCCGCGAGCGGGATGGCGTACTCCTTGCCAGCCGGGCTGCCGGAGTCGAAGTGAACGCCCGGGTCTTGGGCCAGCGTGGCGCTGGGCACGCCCAGCGTGCCGCACACTACGATGCAGGCGACCGAGACTTTGGGCTTCCGCACGGTCTCGTCAGACTAGGGATCAGACCGTGAAGATGCCAACCCGGATTCGAGGGTTTCTCGCGCTCGCGGCCGCCGCTGCGCTGGCTTGGCCGGCAGCAGCGGACGCCGCCCCGTCCGCCAAGAAGGCCATCTGGGGTCCCGTCAGGGTCGATGGCGTCTCCCAGTTTCCGATCTACCGCGATCTCGGAGCCGGGATCTATCAGATCAAGATCCATTGGAACAGGATCGCCCCCACTCGTCCCATACGGGCTAGAGACCCTGGCGACCCCGCCTACCGCTGGCCGTCTGCCCTCGACGAGGCGGTCGCGGAGGCCCGCCTATACGGGATCCAGGTGGCGGTCTTGATCGCGGGTACGCCCAGTTGGGCGAACGGCGGGCGCGATCGCCGCTGGGCGCCGAGGCGGCCCGCGGACTTCGGGCTCTTCGCCCGCGCGGCTTCGAGCCGCTACCCGAGTGTGCGGCTGTGGATCGTCTGGGGGGAGCCGACCCGCCGCAGGAACTTCCAGCCGCTTCTCCATGAGCGGCGGAATCGCCCACTCACAGGTCGGATGAGGCGCGGGCCACGCCTTTACGCACGCATGCTCGACTCGGCTTACGTACAGCTGAAGCGCCAGAGCCGCCGCAACCTCGTAATCGGCGGCAACTCCTTTACAACCGGCGACGTGTCCCCGCTCAACTGGATCCGGAACCTGCGCCTGCCGAACGGGCGACCTCCGCGCATGGACATGTACGGGCACAATCCGTTCAGCAATAGACGGCCGTACCTCAACCGACCTCCGCTCGGACACGGCTTCGCCGACTTCTCCGACCTCGACCTGCTGGCGAGGTGGGTGGACCGCTGGCTGGGCCGCCCGCGCGGCAAGCGGCGGATGAAGCTCTTCCTCTCCGAGCTGTTCTGGCCGACCGACCATCCCAACCACGAGTTCAACTTCTGGGTCGACCGGCGGACGGCCGCCAGCTGGCTGACCACCGCGCTCAGAATCACCCGGCGCTGGTCGCGGATCTACACGCTCGGATGGTTCTCGCTCTACGACGATCGGCCGCGTCCGAAAGGCGACGAGGTGAACCGCGGGCTGCTCGATCGCTCCGGGCGGAGGAAGCCCGCCTATCTCGCCTACAAGCGTGGCTAGCGGGAGCGGTCCGCCAGCTGCGCCCGTGGCGGCGAGCGAGCAGGCGACTCGCCCCCATGCGCACCGACGAACGAACGAGCTGGCCGCGCGCTCCGCAGGCGCGCTGGCGGTCGCGCTGCTCGTCATCCTCGGGCTGGGATCCGGAGGCAGCGCCCTAGCGGACGGCTTCTACGACCTAACCGTCTGGGGGCCGATCTGCGTCGCCCTGCTAGCCCTCGTCCTGGCCCTTGCCGTCACTGCAGGCGGGCGACCTCGTCTCGTGCCGGCGTTGGCGGTCGGAGGCCTCGTGGCGATGTGGCTCTGGTCCTGGGTGTCGAGCGGCTGGGCGGAGTCAACGGACGAAGCGCTCGTCACGGCCGGCCGCTGGGCGCTCTACGCGGCCATGCTGACCGCTCTCCTCCTGCTGATGCGCTCGGAGCGCGACCGCTGGCTGCCGCTCGCCGCGGCCACGGCTGGGGTGCTTGCAGTCGCGCTCTACGTCCTGGTGCGCATGCTCGATGGCGAAGCCGGCGCGCTCTTCGACGGTGGCCGCCTCGAGAATCCCCTCGGCTACGTGAACGGCCAGGCGGGCTATTTCCTGCTCGCGTTCTGGCCCTGCGTGGCGCTCGCCGAGCAGGCAAGGAGCAAGCTCCTGGCCGGCCTCGGCGCGGCCGGCGGGGTCATTCTCGGCGCTTTGCTAGTGCTGAGCCAGACGCGGGCGGTGCTGCCGGCGGTGGCCCTATCCGCAGTCGTGATGCTCGCCGTGGTGCCGGGACGTCCGCGGCGGGTGTGGGCGCTCGTCGCGATCGGGCTCGGCCTCCTGGCGATCTCGCAGCCGCTCCTCGACGTCTACCGCGAGAGCAAGGACAGCCTGGCACCCGATCCCGACCTGGTCGAGGATGCCGCGCGACTCACGCTGCTCGCGGCGGCGGTCGTGGGCGCCGCCTGGGCCACCGTGCAGGCCTTGCTCGATCGGCTCGGGCGTGCGGGACCATCGGCGCGCGCGGCCCTCCGCCGCGGGGAAGCGGTGCTGGCGGGCGGCGTCATCTTGTTGGCACTTGTCGCAGGGACCGCCGCCCTCGGCGATCCCGTGGACAACGTGAGGGAGCAGTACGACGACTTCGTCAATCTGCGGGAGAACCAGCGGAGTGAGACTCGCTTCCTTTCCGGCGGCGGAAACCGCTACGACTACTGGCGCGTCGCTTGGATCGAGTTCAGGGATGCGCCGCTGCGGGGACAGGGGGCGGGCAACTACGATCGCCTGTACTTCACCGAGCGGCGCACGAGCGAGGACATCCGCCAGCCGCACAGCCTCCCGCTCCAGGTTCTGGCGGAGCTTGGCCTGGTGGGGTCGTTGGCGCTACTCGCCTTCCTCATAGCGGTCTTTGCAGCGCTCTGGAGACTGGCTGGAGCAGCCGGGGAATCGACCGTACGGAGGATTGTCGCCGTCGCCGCCGGCGGGGCCTTCGTGGCCTGGCTCACCCACACGAGCGTCGACTGGCTTCACAATCTGCCCGGAGTGACGGGGGTCGCGCTATGCGCCGCCGCGGCGCTGGTAGCGCCGTGGACGAGCCGGCCCGGCGGACGTGGAGTCACCGGTGCGCGAGTCGTCGCGGCTGCGGCCGTCGCCGTGGTGGTCCTCGCGGCCGCCTACTCGGTCGGTCGGCTCGCGGTCGCCGACCAGTACCGAATCGACGCACGTGATCATCTTCGCTCCGACCCGGTCGAGGCGCTCCGGCTCGCGAACCAGTCGCTCGCCTTCAACGACGACTCACTCCTGGCCCTCTACGTGAAGAGTGCCGCATATGCGCGGCTCGGGCTCTACCGCCCCGCCCGCGGCGCCCTCATCGAAGCAACCATTCTCGAGCCTCACGATCACCTTCCGTGGGCGCTTCTCGGTGACCTGGCGGTGCGGCGTGGGGACTTCGCGACGGCTCGCCGCGCCTACCGCCGGGCGAGCGAGCTGAACCCCCGGAGCCGGCCCATCCGGGCGCTCGCCCGGAACCCGCGCGCCGCCCAACCGCCGCAACAGTGAGCCGAACGCGACGACCTACCGTGGCCGGCCCCCGCAGCGTCAGCGCTCCACTCTGGACGGAGAGCGAACCCGTGCTCGAGGTGGCCGGCCTGGACCGCCGGTTCGGAGAGCGCGAGATCCTGGGGGGCCTGCATGTGCGGCTCGAGCAGGGCGAGCGGCTCGCGGTCACTGGTCCCAACGGCTCCGGCAAGACGACCCTCCTGCGTTGCGTCTCCGGGACCCTGATGCCGTCTGCGGGCCGCGTCGAGGTGTGCGGCCACGTGGCAGGCTCGGTCGCAGCGCGCCGACGGGTCGGTGTCTCCCTGTCGCAGGAGCGGTCCTTCTACCTGCGACTGTCGGGCCGCAACAACCTGCTCTTCTTCGCCCGCCTGCGGTACCGCGGCGAGCGAGAGGCGCGCACCGCCACCGAGGGTCTGATCGACGAGCTCGAGCTCGGCACCATCGCCGCCGAAAGGGTCGACCGCTGCTCGACCGGCATGGTTCAGCAGCTGGCGCTTGCCCGGGCGCTCCTGGGGTCTCCGGCGCTGCTCGTGCTCGACGAACCCACGCGATCGCTCGATCCCGAGGCGGTGGAGCGGCTCTGGGGGGCCGTCGATCGCCGACCGGGGATCGCCCTTCTGATCGCAACTCACCGCTCGGACGACGTCGAGCGCTGCACGGAGCGTCTCGACCTCGGATCACCCTCGCGCGTATGAGCACCACGCGGGCACTTTTCATCCGCGACTTCCTGATCGCCCGCTCCTATCGAATGGCCGTGGTCCTCGATCTCATCCTTGGCCTCCTCAACCTGCTCGTCTACTACTTCATCTCGCAGACCTTCGGCGATCCCGCGCCAAGTGACCTCGGCAGCGCGCCGAGCTACTTCGCCTTTGCGGGCGTGGGCATCGCCATGACGACGGTGATCAACGCGGCGAGCGCGGCGGTGTCCGGACGGGTGCGCCAGGAGCAGCTGACGGGGACGCTCGAGGCGACGCTCACACAGCCGGTCTCCTCCTCCGGGCTCGCCGCGGGAATGAGCGGCCTGCCGTTCCTGGCGGCGGCGGTGCGGGCGGCGCTCTACCTGGTGCTGGCGGCGGTGATCCTGGATCTCGACTTTCCTGAAGCCGATTGGGGTGGGGCCCTCGCCGTTCTGGCGATCAGCGGGATAGCCCTCTCCAGCCTTGGGATTCTCTCGGCCGCGCTCGTCATGGTCGTCAAGCGAGGCGATGTGGTGGTCGCCCTCGGAGTGTTCGCGCTGGGCCTCTTCAGCGGCTCGGTTTTCCCGATCTCGGTGCTGCCCGGCTGGCTCCAGCCGATCGCGGAGGTGATGCCCACACGCTTCTCGTTCGACGGACTGCGCGACGCGCTGTTCGGCGGCGGCGGCTGGAGCGGTGACGTGGCCGTGCTGTGCCTGTTCGCCGTCGTGCTTCTGCCGCCGGCCCTGTGGGCGTTTGCAGCGGCCATGCGCGCCGCCAAGCGGAGCGGCTCGATCGCGGAGTACTGACCTGGGATCGCGGTGGAGGCGCCGCCGGAGGTCACCGTCGTCATTCCCACGCAGGGGCGTTGGCGGCTGCTTCGGAGGACGCTTGCCGGAGCGCTCCGCCAACGAGGTGTCGAGCTCGAAGTCGTGATCGTGGACGACGCCTCCTCGGACGAGACCGCGGAGCGGCTCGCCGAGCTCGAAGATCGGCGGGTGCGACCGATACGCCATGACGTGCGGCGGCATGTCGCGGCGGCGCGCAACGCCGGAATCGCGGCGGCCAGGGGCGAGTGGATTGCGTTCCTCGACGACGACGACCTTTGGGCTCCGAACAAGCTACGCCTGCAGCTGAGCGCCGCAGCGGCGCAGAGGGCGGATTTCGCCTGGTGCGCTGGCCTCGTCGTCGACTCTCGATGCTCGATCCTCGAGACGTGGCCCGCCCGGGATCCGGACGAGATACTGGCGCTGCTCCTACGCGGCAACTGGATGCCGGCGGGCGCGTCGAACGTCGTCGCGCGAGCCGAGCTCGTCCGCGACCTCGGTGGCTTCGACGAGAGGCTCAGGCACTTCGCCGACTGGGACCTTTGGATCCGGCTCGCAGCCGCCGGTCGAGGGGCGGCCTGTCCCGAAGCCCTCGTCGCGTATGTGCGCCACTCGCGGAACATGATTCTCATGGACCCCGGCAGGCTCGTACGCGAGTTCCGCGCGCTTGCCGCCAAGCACCGCGCCGCCGCGGACCGTTACGGCGTCCGGCCCGATCGCGTTCTGCCGGATCAGGCGGGCGTGTTCCGGTGGCTTGGTGCCAGCCAGGCTCGGTCTGGACGCCGCGTGAGGGCGGCCGCCTACTACATGCGTGCCGGGCTCGCGCGCTCTCCGTACGGGGGGCGCAGAAGCCTACGCGACGCAGCTCGCGCCGTGCGCGGGGAGGTGCCGGCCGACCGCCCGGCGTCGATCAACGAGCGGCACGTAGCGAACGCCGCATGGCTTGCGCAGTACCGCTGATGGGCCAGGTCGCGTATCCTGCTCGGCGCCGGGGACCCTAGTTGCCCGGCTTTCGCCAACCTGAGACGCTTCGCGGGAGACAGCATGGATGGACGCGACGGCCCGATGCAGGAATCGCACCGGATGCGAAGGCTGGAGCCGACCGAGGACGTGGTCGGGCAGCGGCTCGGCGACGAGGTCGTTCTCGTAAGCCTCCACACCAACCGGATCTTCGAGCTGAACCGCACGGGCGGCCGGTTCTGGGAGCTCTTGCAATCAGAGAACGACCGGGCTCGCATCGAGCGGCGGCTGCTGGAGGAGTTCGACGTCTCACAGGAAGAGCTGTCAGTCGAGCTCGACGGGCTCATCAAGAGCTTGGCCGACGAGGAGCTTGTCCGGATCCTTGAGGACGATTGAGCTGAGGCGAGAGCCACTGGCCTTGGCCGACGAGCCATGGCCATCGTGGGTGGCCGCGTACAAGCCAGAATCGGGTGGCGTAGAGGTGCCTCCGCTCCAGCTGGCGACCAGCGGCGACGGTGCCATCCTCGCGGTGGACGGCCCCTACAGGGTCGTGTTCGACGGCTGGCTCTACAACGGGGAAGAGCTACGCCGGGCGGGCGGCGCGCCGGCTGACGCAAACGATCCGGCGACGGTTCTGAACGCGTACCGGGCGCTCGGCCGCGAGGTGATTGGCCAAATCAAAGGCCGCTTCGCCCTGCTCATCTGGGACGGACAACGGGAGGAGCTCATCTGCGCGCGCGACCCGCTCGGCACCTATCCACTCTTCTGGGCCCAGCGCGATCACGAGGTGCTCTTCTCGACGGGCATGGACGAGCTCGTCCGCCAGCCCGGCGTCTCGAACTCCCTCAACCGCATCGTCCTCGCAGAGCATCTGTGTTCTCGCTGGCCCGAGATGGCGGACACCCACTTCGAGGCGGTGCGCCGCGTTCCCCCGGGTCACGTTTTCGCGCTCGGCCGTAGCGGACGTCGGCTGTACCGCTACTGGGATCCGGTGCCCCGGGCCGATTCCGAGGACTGGGTCCGCGAGGACGAGCTAGAGCGCTTCGACGAGTTGTTCGACCAGGCGGTTCGCCGCTGCCTCGAGCCGGGAGCCGCCGGCGTTTTCCTCAGCGGTGGCCTCGACTCCGTCAGCGTCGCCGCTGTGGCGACCGATCTCAGTCGCCGTCGCGGCATGCCCGAGCCATGGGCGCTGTCGCTGGGTTTCCCGCATCCCGACTGCAACGAAGAGGAGATTCAGCGTCGGGTGGCCGGCAACCTCGGCCTAAGGCACGTGATGCTGGGATACGACGAGGCAACCGGAGGGAGGGGTCGGGTCGCGGCGGCCGCCGAGCTGAGCCGCACCAACCCGGTGCCACTGCTCGGTTTATGGCCGCCGGCCTACCGTCAGCTGGCGCTCGAGGGCAAGGAGCACGGCTGCAAGGTGATCCTCACGGGCAGCGGCGGCGACGAGATGCTGCTCGCCTCCACCTATCGCGCCGCGGATCTGCTGCGCCGCCTCGACCTCGCGGGCATCTGGCGCCTGTACCGGACCATCCAGCGTTCCTACCCGTGGCCGACGACCCACACCATGAAGGCCACCTTCTGGTCGGCTGCCGCGCGTCCGATGCTCCAGCGCGGCGCGCGCAAGGCGATGCGAGCGGTGGCCCCCTCGCGGCTCAGTGCCCGCTGGCGTCGCCTAATCGCCGAGGGCACGCCCCCGTGGGTCCGGCGTGATCCGGACCTGTGGCCAGAGCTCCTGGCCCGGGCCGAGCGACACACGGCCACCTGGCCACCGCTGTCCACTGACTTCTACTATCACGACTCCCGCTCGGCGCTCGACCACGTGACCGTGTCCATGGAGCTGGAGAGGGTCTTCGAGGACAGCCGACGCGTCGGGATCCCGATACACGAGCCCTATTGGGATGCCGATCTCCAGGAGTTCCTCTACCGAGTCCCTCCGGATCTGTTGGAGCAGGGAGGTCGCACAAAGGGACTCGTCCGTGGGATGCTCGCACGCCGGTTCCCCGACGCCGGTTTCGAGCGGCAAAAGAAGGTGATCGGCAACGAGTTCGCCTTCGACACCTTCGTGACGGAGGTGCCTCGGGTGCTCGCCGGGATGGGAGGTGCCAGGGCCCTGTCGGAGCTTGGAATAGTCGACCAGACGGAGCTCGACCGCGCGGTGGCGCGCATGCAGTCCGACCCCAAGGAGCGCCGCAAGAGCTACCGCCTGTGGCATGTCGTTGGTCTCGAGGCCTGGGTGCGTGCCCGTGCCGACGTCTGAGTTCTTCAACCGAATCGGGCTCTTCACCGTGCGGGGCTTCCTGGAGCCGGAGACCTGCGCCCGGCTTCGCGCTGAGGTCGCCGCCGCGAAGAAGGTACCCGGTGCCGTGGGCGGTGAGGGCGACGAGTATCGGATCGATCGCGCGAGCCGCCGCACAGGGATCGCGGAGGTACCCGATGCGGCGCAGGAGGTCGTCGCCGAGCGGTTGAGCGCCGTGATCCCGGACATCGCGCGCCACTTCGGCATCGAGGTGGAGGGACGCCAGAGCCTGCAGTTCCTCGTCTACGGGAAGGGGGATTTCTTCGAGGCCCACCGGGACAAGAACGAATCCGAGGGAGCCGCGGCCTTCTCGGTGCGGCGCCTGGTCTCTGTGGTGACGTTCCTGAACGGCGAGTCGGAGGAGCCGCGCGAGGGCGCTTATGGCGGAGGAGCTCTCACCTTCTACGGTCTGCTGGGCGGCGATCGGGGTAAGCAGGTGGGGCTCCCACTGGTGGGCGAGGGCGGGCTGCTGGTGGCCTTCGACAGCCGAACGACGCACTCCGTCACGCCCATAACGCATGGCGAGCGGTACACCGTGGTCACGTGGCTGGTCTAGCCCATTCGCTTGCTCGGCGCGCCAAATGAGGCTACATTTGCGCGGACTGGCATCTGTGTCCCCGACATGTCGGCCGGTTGCCGACGCCATTTCGGAAGGAGCGGTTTGGAGAAGTCGAGCGACAAGAAGCAGGCCTGGGAGCCGATGACGATCAAATACGTCGGGGACGCGGGTGAGCTTCTCGCGACCGGCGAGGGAAAGAAGTCGCCCGTTCCGACCGACCCGGGCGAGATCTTCAAGGAGCCGGGGCACGGATAGGTAGACGTCAGGCCGCCTGGGGAGCAGTTTTAGACGGACTCGCGGGTGGCCACATGCTGGAGCTGAGGGTGGTGCGCGCTGGGGTCGTTCCCAGTGTGCCCGACGACGCCCGGGTGTGGCGCGACTGGAGCGGCGTACCCCGCGCCTACGGGTACAGCAGCAACGGCCACCACTGGTTCTGCCTCCCCGAGGTGGCCGCCTACCGGTTCGGGCCGGCGGGCGGCGTGGTCGAGGCGATCGCGACCGGGGCGCCGGAGCACGAAGTCGAGGAGGCCTACAGGCGCCACGTGGTGCCGTTCGTCCTCCAGGCGCTCGGGAGCGAGCTGCTGCACGCCAGCGGGGTCGTAGCGCCCGCAGGGGCGCTCGCTTTCTGCGGGGCCTCGAGCGCCGGCAAGTCTACGCTCGCGCACCTGCTCGCGGGCCGGGGGCACGAGCCCCTGGCGGACGACGCGCTGATGTTCGAGCCCACAGGGTCCGGCGTCGACGCCATCAGGATCCCGTTCACCGTGCGCGTCGAGGGCCGCGCCATACCCGTGGATGCTTCCGGCTCGGAGCGCTTCCCGCTGGCGGCGGTGTTCGTGCTCGAGCGCTCCACCGAGATCGATCCCGCTCGTCCCGAGGTCGCCGCGCTCCCCAACTCCGCCGCCTTCCCGCTCCTCCTGTACCACGCCCACTGCTTCTCATTCCATGACGAGCGCCGCACGCGGCTAATGACTGACCGCTATCTCAAGCTCGCGGCCCGCGTCCCCGCCTTCCGGTTGCGCTACCGGCCCGACATCGACCGTGTTCCGCGCGTGCTGGACGCTGTCGAACGGGTCCTCCCGTGAGCGGCGCCGAGCGTTTCGTCGCCACTCTCAGCCGCCGCACGCGCCTCGTGACATCCCTCCTGGCCAGTCCCACCGACGCCTGGCTTGTGCTGCGCATGGCCGGCTGGCGGTTGGTGCTGCCGCTCTTGAAGCGCCGGCTCCCGCTCATGCGGCTCGTGCCACTGATGTGGATGCGCGAGCGGGACCGGCCGCTGACCGCCGAGCGCGAGGCGCGCATCGCGGAGCTGGCCCGCGTCGTCTTCCGGTCCCAGCACTTGTCGCGCCCGGGCAACTGCCTCGAGCGCAGCCTGGTTCTCTACCGCTACCTCTCCGCGGGCGGCGCCGATCCACAGTTGGTCGTTGGCCTCAGAGGCGGTGAGGGGGGAGTTCGCGGCCACGCGTGGGTCACAGTGCGTGGGGAGCCGGTCGAGGAGCCGCCGCAGTCGCTTGAAGAGTTCACGCGCGTGGTCTCGTTCCACGGCGACGGCCCACAGCCGCGGAGCAGCCGGGCCACCGAAACGCAGGGCGCGGCCCCGTGAGCGCGGGCGCCGCGAGCTCCGGCGCCCGCAGCCACAGGCTCGGCACCGCGATGGCGGTCGACGCCGTGACCGCAAACGTCGTGTCCGCCCTTGGGCATGCCGGCATCGCGAGCCTCCTACTGAGGGGGCCGGCGATCGCGCGCTGGCTCTACACCGAGGGCGAGACCCGCGCCTACCGGGACATCGACCTGCTGGTCGAGCCGAAGCGGCGCGCGCAAGCCGAAGCGGTCCTCGCCGGTCTCGGCCTCGTCCACCGCCAGGCCGGCTTCGCCCCCGGAGAATCGGTCGAGCATGCAAGCGAATGGATCTGCCGGCGCCCGTCCGTGGTGGTCGACCTCCATCGCGGCATCGAAGGCGTTCGCGCCGATCCCGCGGAGCTCTGGGCGGCGCTTACCTCAGACCACCATCAGATGGACGTCGCCGGCCTGATGGCGGACGTCCCCGGCCAGCCCGCACTGGCGCTGATCGTCGCCCTCCACGCCGCCCACCACGGCGTCGAAGGGGGCAAGCACCTCGAAGAGCTCCGGCTGGCGCTCCAGCGCGCCGATCTCGAGACGTGGCAGGAGGCGAAGCGGCTGGCCGAGCGCGTCGAGGCGATCCCTTCACTCGCGGCCGGGCTGCGCCTGCTCACCGAGGGAGCGGCCGTCGCCGAACGGCTTCAGCTGCCTCACGACACCGACCGCGTGACCGCGCTACGGGCGGCGAGCGCGCATTCCACCGCGATCGGATTCGCCCGTCTGTTGGCAGCGCCCGGCGTGCGCGGCAAGCTTACGCTCGCCGCCCGGAAGCTCGTCCCCACGCCCGCCTTCATGCGCCACTGGTCGCGGCTGGCCCGTCGGGGCCGACCGGGCCTCGCCCTGGCCTACCTCTGGCGCCCGGTCTGGCTGCTCCTCCACCTAGTCCCGGCCGGCATAGCGTGGATGCGAGCCCGCCGCTCGCCGAGGTCCTTGGCGTGACCTGGCCCTGGTACGCCTTCTGCCTCCTCTTCGTCCTCCCATTCTTCGACCCGCACCGACCATTCCGGCTGCTCCATGTCGACCTGGTGGTCCTGGCGGGGGCGGGCATCGGGCCGCTGCATGCTTGGTTCGGGACTCGGCCGCCGGGCTGGTCGATCGTCATCACTGCGGCGGGGCTCCTCTGGCTGCTGGGCCGCCTGCTCTGGGTCGGCTTCCGTCCGGAGCGCCGGCCGGAGCCGCTGGTCCCGCTTCTGCCAACCACTTGGCTGGCGATCGCGGCGGTCGTCCTCGTGTGCGTGCGGATCGGCTCCGTGGCGGTCCACCCAGCCTTTGTCTCGGATGTGGGACTCGCGAGCCTCATCGGCGCCGACCTTATCGGCGAGGGGCACGGCATCTACGACGGCCAGGTAGATCGCGTCCTCCCTCACGGCGACACGTATGGGCCGGTCGCCTATCTCGCCTACGTACCGTTGGAGCAGGCGATCCCGTGGTCGGCCAGCCTGCAACCCAGCGAGTTCGAGCAGCCGACGGCGGGGTACGCCGCCGGCCCTACGTTCGACCTTCTAATCCTGCTCGGTCTCTTCCTGCTCGGCCGCGTCCTGCGGCGTGGCACCGAGGGCACCAGGCTCGGGGTCGCGCTCGCGTGGGCGTGGGCAGCCTCGCCCTACGCGCTGCTGACGCTGCGATATAGCACCAACGATGCGGTGGCCGGCGTTCTGAGCCTCTGGGCCGTGGTTGCGCTCCACCACCCACTCGCTCGCGGCGGAATCGGCGCGCTTGCCGGCGCCACCAAGTTCGCGCCGCTCGTACTCGCGCCGCTGCTCGCCACGGGCACCGGTGAACGCCGGCTGCGCGGATCGCTGCTATTTAGTGCGGCGTTCGTGGCGGTCACGCTCGCGGTGTACCTGCCGCTGATGCCGGACGGCGGCATCGCGGAGCTGTATGACAGGACGCTCGGATACCAGGAGGAGCGCCGCGGCTGGGTCTTGTTCTGGGGATCGTTCCCCGAGTTGAACTGGCTTCAGACGGCCACACAGGTCGCCGTGGCGGCGCTCGCCGTCGCCGTGGCCGTCGTGCCGCACCGCAAGACGCCCTTACAGGTTGTCGCACTGGCCGGCGCGCTGCTGATTGCGGTGCAGCTCAGCGGTCGCAACTGGTGGGCGCCCTACGCCGTCTGGTTTCTGCCGCTCGCATTCGCCGGCCTGTTCGCTCCCCACGACTGCACGGACGTGCCCCGCCCATACCTCCGGCGGCGGGCACGGAGGGCGGCGGCAACCTCGTGAGCTCGGAGATGATCTTCCCCTGGTACCTGCTCGGGCTCCTCTTCCTGCTGC
>Ga0081538_10001090_pt1 | contig 28742 bp, 33 predicted proteins | sample TabmetS5T2R1_FD_71022 | JGI IMG/M metagenome (GOLD analysis project Ga0081538, IMG submission 71022) | Tabebuia heterophylla rhizosphere microbial communities from the University of Puerto Rico - S5T2R1 | ecosystem: Host-associated > Plants > Roots > Rhizosphere ...
AGAGCCGTGCCGAGCTCATCTCGGTCGATCATCCCACGGTCGTGGAGAACTACCGCAAGGCGCACACCACCTACCTCGCCTACGACCGCGGCGAGGCGAGCACGGAAGACCTGCGACAGGCAACCGTCCACTACCGGTCGCTGTTCGACGAGCTCGTCGAGACCGGCGAACCGACGCATGAGGAGGTGCGGTAATGGAGCGTGAAGAGCGCGCCACAACAGTCGACGAGGAGCGCACGACGACAGCCGACGAGGAACGCACGACCACGGCGGACATCGCGTCCGGAGCCAAGGGACAGGAGCCGTCGGAAGAGCGGTTGCCCGACGAGGAGACGGGCGAGGGCGTCCGCGATCGCACCGAGGCGGTCGAAGGCGAGCCGCTGATCGGCGAAGACACGACGAGGGACGTGCGCGGCCGCTGGGAGGGGATCCAGGCCAGCTTCGTGGACGAGCCGCGACGCGCCGTCGAGGAAGCGGACACGCTGGTGGCGGAGCTGATGCGGCAGCTCGCCGACTCGTTCGCGCACGAACGCGAGCGGCTCGAAGGCCAGTGGGACCGTGGCGACGAGGTTTCCACGGAAGACCTTCGCGTCGCGCTTCAGCGCTACCGCTCCTTCTTCGACCGCCTCCTCTCGGCCTGACGAAGGAACCGCAGGAGCCGGGCCTGTTCCCTGAGTCGCGACGTTTGCGAGTGTGGCGCTGGGGAACAGGATCGGCACCTGTTCGATATCCGAGGAAAGGGACGAGATGGCAGACATGCAGAAGCTCTCCGAGCAGATGGTCGATCTCGCGGAACGATTCGCGGACGTGACCGACGCTGCCCAGGGCAGGAGCAAGAAGCGGAAGTTGAGGGCACGCTGGCTCGTTCTACCCGCGGCCGGCGCAGGGCTCTTCGCACTCGGCACGAGCGGGTCCTTCACCCGCCGGGCCAAGGACGTCATGAGCCAGGCAAAGGACCGCGCGTCCGACCTGCCCGAGGATTTGCTGGGCCGCGTGCAGCAGGCCGCCGGCGCGACGAACAGCGGCGCCGGTAACGGTCGGTCGACGAGCCGAACGACGACGAAGACTCGGCGTCGGCGAAAGACCACTTCCGCTCGCTGACACACCCATAACCGCTGTCACCGGTGACGACGAGGGCGAATCGCGACCCCGACTCGTCGACCATGCTCGAATCCCTCTGGTCGACGACGAGCCGGCTACCCCGGTTTCCTCCGCTGGAGGACGACATCGCCGTCGACGTGGCCATCGTCGGCGCCGGCATCACCGGCGTTTCCGTTGCGCACGTGCTCGCGGGCGAGGGCAAGGGCGTGGCGCTCCTCGAACTGGGGCGCATCGGCCAAGGGACAACTGGGCACACCACGGCAAAGCTCACGGTCGGGCAGAGCCTTCTCTACGCCCGCCTCCGCTCGGCGCACGGGCCCGAGGCCGCCAGGCTGTACGCCGAGTCGAACCAGGCCGCGATCGTGCAGATGCGCGAGCTGGCGAGCCGCGCGGGATTCGACTGCGAGTGGGAGCAGGCGAGCAACTACGTGTACACCGAGTCGTCGGGCCGACTCGGCGCGCTCGACGACGAGCTGGCTGCAATGCGGGACGCTGGGATCGCGGCCGAGCTGACCCGCCGGACCGACCTGCCCTTTCAGGTCGCCGGAGCCATTCGCGTCGACGACCAGGCGCAGTTCCATCCGCTCAAGTACCTCGCCGGCCTCGTCTCCGGCCTCGGCGACGTTGAAGGTCACGTGTTCGAGGCGACGCGCGCGACGGGCGTGCGAAGCGCCGAGGCATGCGTGGTGGAGACGACCGGCGGCGGCCGCGTTCGCGCGGACCACGTCGTCATAGCCACTCAGCTCCCCTTCCTCGATCGAGGGCTCTTCTTCGCCAGGGCGCACCCGCAGAGGTCCTACGCGGTGGCGGGCGAGGTCGACCAGGCGACCGCCCCCATGGGGATGTACATCAGCATCGACGAGCCCACGCGCTCGATTCGCTCTGCACCGGCGTCGGGACAGAGGCGGCACGTGATCGTCGGCGGGGAGAGTCAGCGCCCCGGCGAGGGCGGCGAGCGGCCCTACCTGGCGCTCGAGGCGTTCCTGCAGGAGCACTTCGGGGCCGAGGGCGAGCTGAGGTGGTCGGCGCACGACTACATGCCGGCCGACGGTCTCCCCTACATCGGACGGATGGAGCGCGGCGACCGGAACATCTTCGTGGCGACCGGATTCGCCAAGTGGGGGCTGACGAAGGCGACGATCGCGGCCCGCATCGTCGCCGACGCGATACTCGGTCGGCCGAATCCGTGGGCCGAGCTGTACGACCCCGGCCGGCTGACCCTCCGCGCCTCGGCGAGGTCCCTGGCTGCGGAGAACGCGCAAGTCGCGTGGCACTTCCTCGGCGATCGCCTCCGCCCCCGGCCTGGGGAGGAGGAGTTCCAGCGCCTTGCGCCGGGAGCGGGCGCCGTCGTGCGCATCGGCGCCAGCCATCTCGCCGGCTTCCGGGACGACGCCGGCGCTCTGCACGTCCTCTCCGCCCGGTGCCCCCACCTCGGTTGCATCGTCGGCTGGAACGGGGCCGATCGCTCCTGGGAGTGCCCCTGCCACGGCTCCCGCTTCAGCGCGCAGGGCGAGCTCGTCCAGGGCCCGGCCACCGAGGATCTCGAGCAGCGTGACCTGCCGGCGGGCAGGTAGTCCCGGAGCCCGAACGAACTGATCCTGATGCGCACGATGTTCGCGATCTACGTGACCGTGATCGCCGCCGGCCTCGCGCTCTACATGACCGTCGGGCTCACCCATCTCTGACGACGATGCGGCTCTGGGTCCGGAACAACAGCCTGTCGCTCGTCTTCCTCCTCCTCTTCTTCGTCGCCCTGGTCGGGCAGTCGTTCGCAGGACACAGGGTCTTCAACGAGGACCAGCTCCAGCACGGCGGCGAGACCGTCTCCTACGCCCGGTACCTCGTCTCTTCCCACTTCGGCTCGGCCGTGCTCGAGAACTGGCAGTCGGAGTACCTCCAGTTCGCGCTCTTCATCCTCGCCACCGTCTGGCTGATCCAGCGCGGCTCGAACGAGTCCAAGCCACCCGACGACGCCGGACGCGAGTCCGACCGGAGGCAGCTCGTCGGCCCGCACGCACAAGAGAACTCGCCCCGGCTGGCCAGGCTGGAGGGCTGGGGTCGGCGCGTCTACGAGAACTCGCTCATCATCGTCATGGCCGCCATCTTCTTCGCCGCGTGGTTCGGCCAATCGGTGACCGCCTGGACCGAGTACAGCAAGGAGCAGGAGGAGCACGGCGAGCCCGCAGTCTCCTGGCTCGGCTACCTCGACCGGGCCGATTTCTGGGAGAAGACGCTCCAGAACTGGCAGTCCGAGTTCCTCGCCGTGGGGACGATGGCCGTCTTCACCATCTACCTCCGCCAGCGCGGCTCGCCCGAGTCGAAGCCGGTCGGAGCACCACACGACCAGACCGGCACCTCGGGCTAGACTCGGGGCCGATGCCCGGCGTGACCGTCGCGGACGTGCGCGCCTTCGCGCTGAGCCTGCCTCGCGTGCACGAGGCCTTCGTGCACGGCCGCGTCAAGTTTCGCGTCGGGCAGATCGTGTTCGTCGCCTTCTCGCGCGACGAGACGGTGATGGGCTTCGGCTTCCCCAAGGAGTGGCGCGAGGCGCTCGTCGAGAACGAGCCGGAGAAGTTCATGCTCCCCGGCGCCTCCGACCTGCGCTTCAACTGGGTGTGCGCGCGAATGGAGGCGATCGACGAGGCGGAGATGCGCGAGCTCGTGCTCGATGCCTGGGCGATGGTCGTGCCCAAGTACGTCTCCGCGCCCTATGCCGAGCGTTAGGAGGGTTTGACGAAATAGCCGCTGTGCCGCTGGGCCGCGCTGCTCGCCCCGAGGACTGCGTCCTCAGTCGCGCACGTAGCCAACTGCTACGCGCGCTCCCTGCGTCCTTGCCTCGGAACGACCATCACGCCCCGACGACGAGCGATATTCCGCCAATCCCTCCTAGCCCTACGAGTGCTCGTGCCAGCGTTCCGGCTCGATGAGCGCGGTCACGCGCTTGCGCTCACGATTCCGGTACGGCGCGCCGCGGTAGCGCTGCGAGAGCCGGTCGATGTCGACGAGCCCGTCGTCGTCGCGGAGCTCGACGACCCTTCCGAGCACGGTGACGGCCCGGTACCAGTCCCCGAGGTCGAGCGCCGTTATGGCCACGCGGTCGTCCCGCCGCATGTGCCTCAGGCGCAGGCGCTCGGAGTCCATGTTGACGAGGATGCGGCCGTCGTCCCAGTCGTACCAGGTCGCCGCGGTGTACGGAGCGCCGTCGGAGCGAACGGTGGCGATGACCGCGGCGTTCGGCCTCTTCATGAACTCGACGAGCTCGGCGGGAAGCGGTGCGGGCGGCATCGGCTCAGCGCTTCCGGGGCGGCGCGCCCTCGGCGACGCCGGGCTCCGGCTCGAACCGCTCGCGCGGGATGTCCCAGACGACCCGCTGCCTCCGGGGGCCGCGGATCAGAGCGACGATCTGCGAGTGAAGGGACGCCGCGGCGTTGACCAGCCAGTAGGCGGGGGGATACAGGGCGCCGAGCAGGAACGCGCGCAGGACGGTCGGGTCGTAGCCGTACCGGAGCCTCAGCGCGACTAGCACCTGGACCGTGGCAACGACGGCAATCGCGATCCCCCACGCAAACCCGAGCCCGAAGACGTCGTCGCTGACACCCAGAGCGACCGCGAGCACGCCCAGGACGAGCGTCACGGCCAGGACGACGATCCAGAGGAGCGACGCGAGCGACTCGAGGCTGATCAGCCACATGCGGTGGTTGCGCCATCGCATCACCTCCCCGAAGTGGGCATGCAGCACCTCCCCTTGCCCGCGTGCCCAGCGCGTGCGCTGGGCCCAGAGCGCCCTCAGCGTCGGCGGGACCTCCATGCCGACCAGCGCCCGCGGCTCGAAGACCGTCTGCCCTCCGGCGAGGAGCAGCTTCCAGGTCAGGTCGATGTCCTCGGTAGCCATCCTCGAGTCGTAGCCACCGACCTCGAGCACCCGATCTCGACGGTACAGGCCGAGCACCCCGGCGACGACGCCGACTCGGCCGGTCAGCGACTGGGTACGGCGGATGAGGCCGATGACCGCCGCGGCTTCCAGGACCTGCAGCGCAAGGAGGAGGCGGCCGCGGTTGGTGACGTGCGGTGCGGCGGCCACTGCGGACACGACGGGCGAGCGACACATCCGGGCGACGAGCAGCTTGAGGGCCTGCGGGTGCATGTGCGTGTCGGCATCGGTGGCGGCGACGAGCTCGTGCCGCGCGAGCCGGAAGCCCTCGTTGAGGCGCCCGGCCTTGCCTCGATTGATTGGATCGCGGATCACCCGGCAGCGCACGTCCCCGCCCGCTGCCGCCAGCGCCGCCGCCTCGGTGCCGTCGGTGGAGCCGTCGTCGAGGACGAGGACCTCCAGCTCCGGGTAGTCCGCGGCCAGGGCCGCTGTGACGCACGTCCCGATCACTCCTTCCTCGTTGTAGGCGGGGACGAGCACGGACACGCCCGGCCAGCCTCCCTCGGGCTGCTTCACGCCGCTTCCCTCGTCGAGCAGCCGGAAGAGGATCCCTCCGGCCATCCAGAGCGCCGCGGTGCACACCGGGTAGAGGGCGACGAACGCCAAGAGCACCTCAGCGGCTGTCCACATACCGCCTCTCCTCGCGCCGCCGTCCTGCGTAGAGCACCGCGAGGACGACCAGCGAGACCACAAACGACCCGGCGGCCACAAGCAGCCCGAGGACGATCACCGTGGTGTTCACGAAGAGCCACGCGACGACGGCGAGAGCCACGAGCCAGAGGAGCGGGCCGAAGACGAAGGCCGCGAGGAGGCGGCCGCGCGAGGCCGGGCGGAGCGGCTGGAAACGGACCGACGGCAGATCAGCGTCGCTGCTCACGGGCAGCTCCGATCATGCCAGCTTCCCGCGGTCCAGTCAGCGCGCGATCTGCCCGCCGGGCCCTCTACCCGACCAGCCCGCGAGCCGGGCGGCAAAGGCGGCGATCCCGGCCGACCCCCAGTGCCACGAGGGCTCGGCGCGGAGCCGGGGGCGTCCTTCCAGCCGGTGCTCGTACCAGAAGGCGCCGAGGCGATCGCGGGCAGCACCGGCCCGGAGGCCGGCGAGGGCCGACCGCGCAGCCCGCCGGTTCGCGGCCGTGTCCACGCCCGCGCGCGCGAGGTCCTCCAATACCCAGGCAATTCCGGCGGCGCCGCTGTCGAGCCCGACGTGCACCGGCGACGGCCCTGCGCCGGGCAGCTCCGGCCAGGCGCCTCCGTGGAGCCGGGCCCGGCGCAGCCAAACGCCCGCGCGGCGAGCGGTCTCGCGGTACGCAGGATCGCCCGTCGCGCGTGCGACCCGGAGATTGACCCAGGCGATCCCCGCGGCCCCAAGCTCGAAGCCGGACGCGCTCGACTCGTCGTCGTCCGCCACCGGCCAGGAGAGGCCGCCGGAGGAGTCCGCCACGGCGCGATCGTTTACCCAGTCGAGCAGCCGGCGCGCGGTCGCGAGATCGACGGCATCACGGTCGCGCGCGTAGCGCTCGAGGAACATGTACGCCGCACTCGCCGAGCCGGAGAGGAACCCGGTCTCGGCCGTCGCGCTGTCGGAGCCGCGCGGCAGGGGGCGCGCACCGTTCTCGGTCAGCGCCCGCAGGTGGGCGGCGCCGGCACGCGCGTAGGCCCGGAACGTCCGCTTCCCGGTGCGGTCGGCGAAGGCGTCGAGCGTGAGGACGATGCCCGCCTCGCCCATGCCGACACCGTTGTAGGCGACGCGCCACGACGGATCGTCCGTCCACCGCCACGAGCAGGCGGTCCGGGGACAGGCCGGGCCAGCGGCCTGCGCGATCAGCCAGCGCATGCCGGCGAGCGCTCCGGTCTTGAACCGCTGCTGACGTGTCACCCGGAACAGGCCCCAGAGGTAGTCGCTGATCCCGGCCGCGCCGTCGTCGAAGCTCGTGAAGTGCGTCGTCGAGCGCCGGCCGTTCGGATCGGCCCAGTCGGGCCAACGCAGCCCTCCGGCGGCGGGCTCGGCCACTCCTAGGAGGAAGTCCCCAGCGGCGACGGCGGCGCGCTCGTAGCGAACGTCCTTCGTGACCGCGTACGCGGCGAGCAGCCCCTCCCCGATCCCCGCGGCGCCGACGTCCCGGTCGGTCTGGAAGTGGGGGGCCTGGATCGCCGAGCGCCAGGCCCAGCCCCCTGTCGGCATCACGCGGTGCCGGGCGACGAGCGAGTCGGCCGCCATGCGCACGACCATCACCGCGCCGTTAGCGCGCATGCGGGCCGTCGCCTCGGGAGGCCCCGAGGGCGCGCCCGCAGGGACCGACGCCGCCGCGAGGGCGGCCGCCGAGGCCGTGCAGACGAGTACGAGCGAGACGAGCCGCATGTGAAGAATGAGCGCTCTCGCGCCCGGGCGAGAGCAGCAGGCCGGTACAGTGGCCGGCGATGAGGGTATCGGCGGCGCGTCTCGTTGCCTTTACCTGCGTCTGTCTCGCGGTCACCGCCTGTGGCGGTTCGGACGCACCGTCCGCACGGACGCCGCTTCCGGCTCCCGAGGTCGTGCTCACGCCCGAGGAGGAGGAGGTGTGGGCGCCGCTCCCTCCGGATCGGTCGGCGATTCCCGTGCTCCTCTACCACGGCATCGGGCCCGAGAGTGACTTCGCAAACGCCGAGGACGCCTCCTACGGAATCGACCAGGACGACTTCGCGACGCAGATGACGATGATCGCGCATGCGGGCTACGAGACGGTCGACCTCGAGACCTTCGTGCGCTTCGTCCAGGGAGAGTCGGTCGACCTTCCTCCGCGGCCGCTGCTCCTTACGTTCGACGATGCTCGGGCGGATTCGTGGACCGGCGCCGACGCCATCCTGGACGAGCTCGGCTTCAACGCGGTCATGTTCGTGGACGTCGGCCGCGTCGACGGCGGCGACCCGGAGTACCTGACGTGGGACGAGCTTGCGATCGTGCAGGACAGCGGGCGCTGGGAGCTCCAGCTCCACTCGGGTGAGGGCCATCAGCAGATCCAGTACGGGCCTGAGCCCGACGACGTCGGGCCGTACTACGCCTACGAGGAGGAAGGCGAAGACTTCGACGAGTGGCAGGAGCGAGTGCGGTCGGACATCGAGTGGGGCGAAGAGATGCTCGCCGACCACGACCCGGCGTACGAGCCGCTCGCCTTTGCGCTCCCCTACGGGAGCTACGGCCAGGACGGGACCAACGATCCACGCATCCCGGACGATCTGCTCGGCTGGCTGACAGAGGAATTCGACGTCGTCTTCACGCAGGACGTGAACGCGCTAGCGCGACCGGGCGCCTCACAGCCCCTGGGCCGGATCCAGGTGACGCGCGCGACCACCGGCGGCGACGTGCACGCGAGCCTCCTCTCCGGCGAGGGCTAGTTACGCAGCGGAGCTAGGCCGCCTTGGTGACCACCTGGTAGCGCTCGTTCTCGACCAGGATCTCCTCGCCCTCGACACGCAGGTGTCCTCGCAGGATGAAGTAGCGATCGTCCCCGGCGTGGGCCTCCTCGAACTCCGCGAGAGTGGCCTCGAGCCGGCCCAGACAGTCGAGATCCGCGCACTCGCACAGAAACGGCACGAGCGTGGACTCGTGGACGTTCAGGACCTCGGTCATTCCCTCGTTGGCAGACCGAAAGGTCGCCTGGTTCAGCGAGAGACGTTCGCTTCTAGAGCTCACTGCCGGCGACCTCGTCGACAGGAACGGTCTTCTCCACGATCAGGTAACCGTTGGTCTCGTCGACGACCCGCTCGACCTCGAGGCGCTGATGGCCCGGAACGATGAAGAACGTGTTCTCTCGCGCGCGCGCGGCCTCGTACTCGGACGGCTTCAGCTCGATCTTCTCCGTGCACTCGACGTCGCTGCATTCGCAGAGGTAGTCGGCCTGCCCGTCGGGAACGGCGTCGGCCATGCTGCGAAGGCGCTCGTTGACCTCACGGAAGATCGCCTGATTCCGGGCGAGCCGCTCGAGGGACGGAGGCATGGTGCTCCCTTCGGTTGCTACCTGGTTCGCCGGGAGCGGAGACCGCTCGAACGCCGCGAGCACCAAGGCTTAGAAGCGGCGAAGGGACAGGAAGCGCGCGAAGGGGCGCACCCGACTCGACCAGCGTAGCGCGTTTTCGCGCCGCCGGGTGAGCCGCCGGAAGCGCTACCGGAGGACGCCCCCGTAGTCGCGCACGTCAGTACAGTCAAGCAACGTGGCTTTCATCGACCACCTCGCCATCCCGGTCCGTGACCTAGCGACGAGCAGGCGATTCTACGAGGCCGCGCTGGCACCGTTCGGGATCGAGATGTCCGAGGCGGAGGGCGCGGTGGGCTTCCACCTCGAGAGCGTTGACTTCTTCGTCACGGCAGGCGAGCCCGCGGCGCCGATGCACATTGCGTTTGGCGCACCAGACCGCGCGACCGTCGAGGCGTTCCACGCCGCGGCCCTCGCCGCAGGTGGCCGCAACAACGGCTCGCCCGGTCTTCGTCCGCGGTACCACGCCGACTACTTCGGCGGCTATGTCCTCGACCCGGACGGCCACAACGTCGAGGCGGTTTGCCACCGCCCGGAGGAGTAGGCGGGCGAGCGCTTATTGGTCGTCCTCAACCTTCGCGAACGTGTTGTTCATCCACGGCTGCCACACGCCGTCCGCGTCACGAAGCCACCAGGACACCGAGATCGTGCCGTCGGGGTTGACCCTGATCGTGCCGTCGTCGTCCAGCTCGTACTGAAACCGTGCCGGGCCCTCGAACGTGAGCGTCCCGTCCTCGACGCGACCCTCGTAGCGATTGCCACCCTCGGAGAAAGGCCCGTTGTTGCTGAAGAAGATGATTCGAAACCGCCCGGCTTCGGAGTCGTAGTACCAGTAGTTGACGCCTGTCTGGGTCGGCTCTTCCCCGAAGCTCGTCTCGTAGTGCTGGACGAGGAAGTAGCCCCCGTCGAGCCACTGGAACCGCTCGGCGCTACCGACGGGCACCCCGGGGCCGAGGAAGGTGTCGAGCGTGCGGTCCGCCGCCTTCCACGCTCCGAGCAAGGGCTCAAGCCGTTTGAGTTCCCGGTGAGGCGGCGGTGCCGCGAAAACGGTCGTGTCCTCGTCCTGCCGGGGGGTCCTCCGCTCGGCAAGCTTCTCATCGATCTCTTGTGCCACTTCTCACCTCCGTCTGTGGTTCGGCGTCCCGACGAGGTCGCTCTCCCGCCGTCGCTCTACCCATCGCCAGAGAGGGCGGAAGGGGCGCCGAGTCCGAATCTGTCGATCCGCCCTCGACCTGCAACCTCGGAACCCAGGCCAACCATCGGGGCAGGTACCAGTTCCAATCTCCGAGCAGGCGCATCGCGCTCGGCAGGACAACCGAGCGGATGATCGTCGCGTCGAGCAAGAGCGCGACGGCGACTCCGAAGCCCATCTGCTGGAACATGATCAGGTCGCCGCGGGCGAAACCGGCGAAGACTGCCACGATGATCAAGGCCGCGCCGGTGATGATCCGGGCCGTCGAAGCGACACCGAACATCACCGCCTCGGTCGTGTCGCCACACTGGTCGTAGCGCTCCCTGATCCGGCTGAGCAGGAAAACCTGGTAGTCCATCGAGAGGCCGAAGAGCACCGAGAATAGGAACAGCGGCACCCACGCTTCGATGGTGTCCGCTTGCTGGAAGCCGAGCAGTTCCGCCCCGATTCCGTACTGGAAGACAATCACCAGCAGGCCGTACGCGGCCCCGACGGAAAGGAGGTTCAGGAGTACGGCGGTGGCTCCGACGACAACTGACCGAAACACCACGGTGAGGAGCACGAACGTCAGCAGCAGCACCAGCCCGATCACATACGGGGCCGGGTCGATGACGGAACTGAAGTAGTCGATGTTCTCCGAGGTCGTGCCGCCTACGAGAGCCTCCGCGCCCGTACCTGCAAAGGCAGCCGGTATGACGTCTGACCGAAGCTTCTTCACCGCGGCGACGGCGCTCTCGCCCGAAGCATCTCCTTGGACCGGTACGGAGAGAACGGCCACAGCTCCGTCCGCAGAGTGTCGAATCTCTCCCTCCCCGAAGCGTCGGTCGGCGCCCAACTTGGTCCGCAGCGCCTCGAGCGCGTGCTCCGTTCCCGGGCTGGAGGCGTTCGAGACGACAATCTCCGCAGGGTCGGTGGTCGTGCCCGGAAAGTCGCGCTCGAGCGCGAGCATGCCCTGCTTAGAGGCGAAGCGGTCGGGCAGGGCGGAGACGCCGCTCGTCCCCACGTTCAAGCCGAGGACGGGGGCCGCGAGTACCAACAACAGGCCCGCGGACAACACAAGGCTGAGCCCCGGCCGGCGTAACACCCGCTGCACGATCGCGCCCCAAAAGCGGCTCTCAGAGCCTGCAGACTCGAGCACGCGGCGGCCGACGAATGGGACCCGCAGCGAATCGACGCGGTCTCCCAGCAACCCGAGCAAGGCCGGCAGGAGCGTCGTCGCGGCGACGACCGAGACAACGCCGACGACGATCGCCCCCACAGCGAGACTCCTCATGATCGAGCTCGGCACGAGGAGCATCCCGAACATGGCCACTACGAAGGCTGTACCGCTGAAGACCACGGCGCGGCTGGCGGTCAAACCCGAGACCGCTATGGCCTCGAACTGCTCGCGGCCCCGCGCGCGCTCCTCGCGGTAGCGAGAGACGACGAAGAGGGAGTAGTCGATCCCTAGCGCCAGCCCCATGCCGGTCAGCATGTTGATGACGAAGACCGAGAGCTCGAACGGCTGCGCGAGCAAGGAGACGAATCCGAGCGCCACGATGATCGAGACGATCGCCATCAGGAGTGGGACCAGCCCCGCTACGACTGCACCGAACACCAGCAGAAGGATGATGAGCGCCGCCGGCAGCCCGAACTTCAGCTCACCGTTCTCGAGGTCCTCCTGCGAAAGGAGGTTGAAGTCGTGGTCGAGCGTTTTTTCGCCCGTCACCGTGACCACGAACTCCGGGGCCTCGTCAGCCCGCTCGACGGCCTCCACCACCGACTCGGCCTCGTCCTCGTCGAGGATCGCGACCGGGACGATTGTCGCGTGCCGGTCGTCGGAGACCAGCGACGAACTCGCGTCCGTGAGGTAGGTGCGTGACTGGGCTAGCGCCCTCGTATCGCTGTCAGTTGCGATCCGTTGGACAAAGCTCTCGAACTGCGGCGAGTCGACCGTGTATCGGTTGGAGCGCACCACGACGATGTCTGTAACCGTGGTCCGCCGGTCAGGGGGAAACGCGCGGTCGAGAGCGTCAAGCGCTCTCTCCGACTCTGGGTTGTTCGTCGGCTTGCCCTCGGTGGTCAGGCTGCCACCCAGCAGGGCCCCGATGGCAACGACGGCGAGGCAAGTGATTGCGATCCATGATCCCACCACGCGCCATGGGCGACGTGCGCTCATGGAGGCCAGCGTTTGGGTGGAGAGTTTCATCTGTGTCACCTTCCGGCTCGGATCACCGTCAGCACGCCTCACACTCCGTCGTGCGGAGAACGGGCTTCTAGTTAGGACATCGACCGCTTCCAAAGTGCATCGGTGTGGGGGCCTGGCTCAATGCGGAATCTCGGAGAAGGGGCGAGACGCTCGCTCCCCAGCCCGACCAGATCCACGATCGCACCGGGCCGTTTCTCGTCTGTCGCCTATCCCCGACCGAGACGGCCGCATGGCACGGGCTCCGGGAAGGCATCTCTCGCGCGATGCCCCTGATAAACCCGTAGCGTCATGGAGTTCAAGGCCCGGCCCGGCTTCCGCGGAGCAGGATCAGTCGTAACGTGGAAGGCGGCGGCGTTGGCGCTTATGCCGCGGTCGAGAACACCGCATGCGCGTAGGGGTGGTAGAAGACGTCGAGCGCGTGGCTGTGCTCCGTGTCGATGACGAGGGTTTCGCCGGAGCGTGGGTCGGAGACGGTGACGGCGAGCCTGTTCTCGAGCACGTTCCAAAGGAGCGTGACCTCCACTCCGCCATTGACCCTGTAAGCGAGCTCGCGGAAGGTCGCTGACCGAGAAGCGGCATTTTGCGTCGCGTTACCCGCAACCCGACCGTCTCGGCGTTGCGTGCGCGACAGCCGTCCAGGCCGAACGGGGTGCACCTCACGAGGCACCGGGCGAGCTCCGATCAAGCGGGAGAATCGGGACGCTGTCTGGCCGCTCGAAGCCTGGGCGAGACGGTCGCGCTCGGCCCGAGCTATCAGGTCCCGCTCACGGTCGCGAGTGAGATCGAGGTGGGCTAACAGATGAATGAGCATGGAATCGGTCCTGCCCGCCCGAATGCGGCAAACGCGTCGTTGTCCGGGTCAGTGACCAGCAAGGCGGCTCTCCGAGTCCATCTGTTCCTCACGACGACGACTACTCGCGCGGTTGTGCTGTCACCCTCTTAGACCGCGAATCGTGCAAGGGCTCATCGGCTCTCGGCCGCGCGGCGAATAACGAGCCGCGGCGGCGGGACTGTCGATTCGGGGACCTCCGTTCAAGCGGCATCTCCGAGACCGTCCCGCGCGGCCCGCCGGGCGCTCGCCGCCAGGCGCCACCGAAGGCGCTCGAGCTCACTCTCCTTGGCCTCGAGCTCGGTCGGATGGGCTCCACGCTTCCGCAAGACGCCCAGCTCCAGCGCCACCGCGTGGATCTCGTCGATGAGCCGAACGACCTCGTCGTCGCTAGTCCGCATCGACGTCCCCGGGGCCGCTCGGACCGACTCCAGCCTGGAGCGGAGCCGCTCTCGCAGGAGGCGCGTCAAACACCGAGCGCCTCGATCATCAGACGCGCCGCGGCAGCGCCCGAATACTGCTGCTGGCCCGTGATCAGAATGCCGTCGCGGACCGCGTGTGACTTGAAGCGCGAAGACACGATGAAGTTCGTGCCCTGGAGCTTCCTCGCCTCGTCCTCGATCCGGAAGGGCTGAATCCGCTGTCCGACGAACTCGTCGGCGAAGTCTTCTTCCGAGTTGGCAAAACCTGTCCAGGTCTTCCCCTCAACCAAGAGGCTCCCGTCGGAGAGACGTGTCTCGAGGAGCGCGCAGGTCGCGTGGCAGATGACCGCAAGCGGCTTGCCCGCCTCGTAGAAGTCGCTCAGCAGGGTCTGGACGGCCTCGTTCCCGCTGAACGTGTACATGGGCCCCTGCCCCCCGATCACCATGAGCGCGTCGTAGTCGTCGACACGCACCTCGGCGAGAGGCTTCGACTCGGCGACGAGCTTCGCGTGCTCGGGCGAACTGATGAAGCCGAGTGAGATCAAGTCACCGGCCGAGTAGCCACTTTCGTCGCGGGGATCTGACCAGCTGTCACCTTCGAGCCTGCCGCCCTGGGGGCTGGCCACGTCGACCTGGTAGCCGCGCTCGACAAACTCCCAGTACGGGTGGGTGAGCTCCGCCCACCAGAAACCGATCGGCCACCCGGTCTGCTCGGAGACCGCCGGGTTCGAGGCGAGCACGAGCACCTGCTTGGGCTTCTCGGGATTGATGACGTCGACTGCTCCAGACATTCTTCCGTCCTTTCCAAACTCGTGAATTGGGGTATCGCGCGCGTCTACGGGCCTGCGCCGGTCTGTTGAGCCGCGGTAGCCATAAGACCCACAGCCGGGTTCGAGCTAATCGCCCGAAGTGCCGTGGCGGCCCCAAGCGGGTCTCGGCGGTCGGCATCGACCTAGTCCCCCCGCTGCCGAAGCGCGAACCGGTTGCCCTCGTGATCCTGGAACATCGACCACCAGCCGAAGCTCTGCTCGACGGGTGGCTGGGCGAACTCGACACCGCGAGAATGCAGCTCCCCGTACGTCCGGGGCAGGTCATCGCAGTAGAAGAAGACGTTCGACGTCGGGAGCGCATCCGGAGCGCTCGGCGGGCCGCCTTCGCGCAGCTGGAGTACGAGAATCACGCCTCGGTCCGGCGCTCTGACCTCGAGCCAGCGCTCCTCACCGTATGTCGAATCCCGAACGAGCTCGAAGCCCATCGCATCGGTCCAGAACCGGAGCGCTCTCTCCTGGTCCTCGACCTCTATGACGACCTTGCTTACACCTGCAACCAACGCCAGCCTCCTCTCGGTCCAGTTCGCAGCTGCCTAGGCGGTCGGCGCCGCAAGCCCGAGCTCGGCCGCGACGGGCTCGATGCTGAGCTCCATCAGGAACTGGAGCTCGTCGGTCGGCAGGTACTCCTTCATCCGCGCTACCACGGCCGCGTGTGCCTCCTCCGGATTCGACCAGTCGGCAGAGCTCACGGCCTCCAGGAAGGTCTCGATATACACGCGTTGCCAGTCGAAGTCACCGAGACCGATCGGATCGCCGTGCCCGATATTGAAGACCGTGTCGCTGCCGAACCGCCCTCGCAGGGTCTCGATGTTCTCGAGCCACTGCTCGTAGAAGCCGTCGGCGAGAAAGCAGTGCTTGCGATCGTAGACCTGGTCGCCGAGGAAGACGATCTGCTCGTCTGTGCCGAGGATCCAGGGGCTGTCGTGCGGCGATTCGCTGGGACCGAGGTCGATCACGGTGAAGACGGCATCGTCGAAGGTGAGGCTTTCACCGTCGGCGATCGGCTTGTTCGGAAATGTCCGCTTCGCCGGCCATTCGTCGCCGAACATCGGCCCGAGGATCTGGTCTTTGAGCGGGTCGTCTCGGACGATGACGTCGATCACGCCCTGTGGGGCGATGATCGGCACGTCGTCCCCCGCGATTAGCTCGGTCAGGCCCGCATAATGATCGGGATGTGAATGGGTGAGAAGGACCGCAAGCAGGGGCTTGTCGAGCGCTTCAAGACCAGCCCGTAGGGCGCGGCTCTCGGAAACCGTCAGCAGACTGTCGACTGCGACGACGCCCGACTCCGTCTCGACCAGATAGGCATTGACGAACGCATTCTCGTCACTGACCGGAAAGCGATGGATTATCGGTTCGTCGGACATGGGTTCCTCCTTTCGTCGATCGATCCTGTCTCGCGCAGGCGGACCGCCGCGTCGTGGACGTTCCCAGATCAGATCCCTAACGTTTCCGGCCACCATCCCCAATACCGGAGGGGGCGGCTTCGTCTAGGCTCGGGCGGGCTCGCCGAGGGCACCGGCAAGCTGCGACCGTGAGCTGATCCCCAGCTTGCGGTACACCCGCGACAGGTGGACCTCGACCGTCTTCGGCGTGACGAACAGGGCTTGAGCGATCTCGCGGTTGGTCGGGCCCTCGGCCGCCAGGTCGGCCACGCGCCGCTCGCTCGGCGTGAGCGAGTCGACGCCGCTCAGGGCAATCCGGCGCGGTCGAGCTCCAGTCGCAAGCAGCTCGGACTCGGCGCGAGACGCCAGCGGCAACGCACCGCAGATCGTCGCCAGCTCGACGGCACGGCGGAGGTGGTCGCGTGCTTGCGAGCGGCGGTTGGCGCGTCGCAGCGCCGCTCCGAACTCGGTGCGCGCTTTCGCGTGCTCGAGCTTGGCCGGAGAGTCGGCCAGGACCTCGACCGCCTCTTCGAGCATGAGGAGGCCCTGCTCCCCACCCTCGATCAGCCCCGCGGCGCGCAGGGCCGCACCGACAGCTCGGGGCGCGCCCCAGGCCCGTGCGAGCTCGAGCTCCTCGCCCGCCAACCGACGGGCCTCGTCCGAGTCTCCGAGCCCGCGTAGGGCGAGGGCGGCCTGGGAGCGCCATGCGACGAACGCCGGGCTTCGGCCGCCCACTTCCTCGAAGCGGCGTCCGGCTTCGAGCGAGTCGTCGAGCGCCCCGCGCATGTCGCCGCCCGAAGCACGCAAGCGAGCGCGGCTGTCGAGGAAGAAGTACGCCTGGGCGCTCCCGGGGAGTGCCTCGCCCCAGCCGGCACGGGCGAGTGCAGCCGCAGCCTCACTCAGCTTGCCCTGCGCGACGAGGATGTCGGACTGAAGGGGCAACGGGCCCCAAAGCGACCAGAAGCGCGAGGGCGCACCCCACGACTCACATGCCTGGAGGGCCTCTCCGACGTCGACCTCCGCGTCCGCGAGATCCCCTCGAAAGAGGAACATCTGCGCGCGATGCAGCTTCGCCGACGCGAAGGCCAGCACCGATCCGCGCCGATGCGCCTCGGCAAGTGCCGCATCGTAGAACGTCTGAATCTGGTCCACGTCGGCCCTTGCAAGCACGATGCAGGCAAGGACGAAGGCGTCCGCAGGGACTTCCTCTGCGAGCAGCGTCCCGCCGGCAACCGCGCGTCGTGCGAATTCGACGACTTGGTCGGCCGGCGCACCCGCCCGGGCGTCGTGATAGGCGAGCAACGCCAGCAGCATCTTCCCACCTTCGGTCGCGTCGTCGGGTTCCTGGCGAACACGCTGCAGCCGCTGACGGGCCTCGTCGTAGACGCTGGATTCGAAGAGGCTGCTCTGGACGAGGACCGCCTCCAGGACGCGCTCGAGCTCGGCGTCCGTGCCGGCGCCGGTGACCTCGCCCAGCGCCTCCCGCAGGACTTTGACCGATTCATCCACACGATCGAGGTACTCGAGCTCGCGTCCGATCAGGACGACCGTTCTCCCGCGTCGGATGGGATCGTCGATCAGCGCGTGTGCTTCCTGCAAGTGTTCGACCGCAGCGGCGCCCGACACGAGGGCCTCGGCTGAGCCAAGCTCGAGCAGGACGTCGGCCCGTTCCGAGGCGATAGGCGGCTCGGCCAGAGCCCGACGCAAGTACGCGACCGCGCTCTCCGAGGCACCGCGTGAGCCGGCGCATCGTGCCGCCTCCCTCAGAACGGCGACGACCTCCTGTGCGCCGGCTGGCGATACGAGCAGGAGATGGGCTGCCACTCGCTCCGGATCCGCGCCTGCCGCACTGAGCAGGTCTGCCGCGTGTGAGTGCCCGGCGTTTCGCTCCAGCGGCGTCAGACTCTCGTAGACAGCGTCGCGGACGAGCGGATGGACGAACCCGAGCAGAGGCTTCGAACGAAGGACGTCGACTCGCGTAAGGTCCGCGATCGCCTCCGAGGCCGCCTGCTCGTCCAGGTCGGCAAGGGCGGCCGCATGGTGAGCGTCGACGTCTTCTCCCAGGATCGCGACGGCCTGGGCGAAGGTCGTTGCGTCGCGGGGAAGTGGCGCGAGACGAGCCGTGAGCGCGCGCGTTCCCGCGCGCGCTGCCAGCTCGCGCAGGCGGGGAACGTTCGCGCCGGTCGGCGCGAGGCCCTCGGCGGTGATCGCGTTTCGAAGGTCCCGCAGGAGCAGCGGGTTGCCCCCGGTGATCTCGTGGCAGGCGATGCAGAGAGCGTCGTCCGCTCCAGGTGACAGCGTGGCGCGCACGAGCTGGGCCGTCGCCGCCAGGCTCAAGGGCGCCGGCTGGACGACGAGGGCCCTGGGATCCGAGACGATCTGAGAGAGCAACGCCGGCGCCTCACCTGGCTCGGCAGGCCGAAGCCCGGCCACGATCGAAAGGTCGAGGCCTTCCATCCGGGGCAGAACGTAAGCCAGCCAGCGAAGCGAAGGTGGATCGGACCAGTGGAGATCGTCGATCGCGAGCAGAAGCGGTTTCTGGGCCGCCACGTTCGCGGTCAGCCAATACAGCCCGTGCAGCATGGCCAGCGAAACGTTCCTGGCCGGGTCCGCGGCCAGGTGGGCGGGCTCGAAGATCGGGGTCGCCAGCTCCGCGGCCCCGTTGAGCAGGTCGGCACGCTCGCTCTCTGCAAGCTGGGCCAGGAGCGGTTCGAACAGCTGGCGGACAACGCCGAACGAAAACGCGGTCTCGAGCTCGGATCCGCGCGCGCTCAGCACCCGCGTGCCGCCGTCCTGGGCTCGCTGCCGGGTCTCCAGGATCAGCGACGTCTTGCCGATGCCGGGCGGACCCTCGATGGCGAGGAGTCGTCCCCAGCCGGACGCGCCGCTCGCCAACGTGTCGAGCGCCGCCAGCTCGGCGTCTCGCTCGAGAAGCTCGGCCTGCACCGCGATCAACTCCCTCTCGAGCGTCAGTGCCGCGGGGACGAGGCGCTGTTGCGCGCCGGAGCTCAAGACCTGGTGAGATTCGAGACTCGTCGACTGGCTCATCGCCTCACACCCCCCGGATTCGGGAGGCGTGCCGATGGGAAAGGCGACCGATCGGTGTCTTCCCCGAGTGAGCGTCGTAGGAAGTCTGTGATAAGTCCGATCAGGTGCCGAAAGGTCTCGTGGTCGTCGTGCATCCATTCGCTGTGGCCGGCGCCGTCCAGCAGGTGGAGCTCGCGCGGCTCGCCGGCGAGCTGGTAGAGACGCCGAGCCTCGCTGGGCGAGTAGAGATCGTTCTCGGTTCCATGGGCGATAAAGAGGGGCCGCGGAGCGATCCGCCCAACGAGATGCTCAACGGAGAAGCGAAGCAGATGCTCGCTCGCCTGGCAGGTGATCGGGAACCCGAAACGGGAGTCCTTGGAGAGCTCAGACTCGACGTAGTCGCGGGTCGAACCTCGAAGCCGGACAACCTCAAAGGCGGGGATTAGCGCCGAACGACCGTACCTGAGGCGTTCGACGCGGTCTCGCTCGAGCCGCTTCATCAACTCCGCCCACGAGGTGTCGTCGTGCATGGCGCGGGTCGTGCGGTAGCCGTCGGCCATCGCGTTCAGGACAACGGCCGCCGCCACACGCGAGTCGTGCGCAGCCTCGGCGATCACCAGCGCACCACCTAGCCCCCAGCCGAGCAAGACGATCGGGACCGCGCCGGTGTCGTCGCGGCTGCACAGGTAGTCGACCCCGGCCCGGATGTCCTCGACCTGTTCGCCGGGAACAAGCCGCCCCCGCTCACCATCGCTGAAGCCAAAGCCGCGATAGTCGAAACAGAGGCAGGCGAAGCCGCGAGGGACCAGCGCCCGGGCGAACCGGGCGGGCTGCATGCCCTTGAGGCCCGTATAGCCCGAGCAAGCGATGACGACCGCAGAAAAAGTCGAGGAGCTCGGGCGGAAGAGCTCGCCATCCAGTCGCTGTCCGTCGCTAAAGAAGCGTATGGGCTCGCTATCGGTCACTTTGCACGCTCGCCGAGTCGTGTAGGTGCGGCCTGTATCCAAGGAGGCCCGAAAGCTCGGTCGCGACTTCGACGAGACGGGGTCCCGCGGCTGCGAGAGTCTTTCCGGCGCGGAACTTCGGGCCCGAGAGGTTGAGGGCGGCAGCGACTCGGCCATCCAAATCGAACACCGGTGCCGCGATCCCGACCAGGCCGGGTTCAAACTCTTCGTCCACGTAGACCCAACCCTGTTGCCGCTCGCGAACGAGCCGCGCGGTGAAATCGGCGAAACTCTTCGGCCCGTTCGGGCCGGGTGGGTGGAACTCGAGGTCGCCCAGGAGCGCGGTGAGCTCTTCCTCGCTGTGTGCAAAGAGAAGGACACGCCCGGCCGAGGTGCAGTACGGGTACGGGTGACCACGGCCGACCCACCCGGCCGCCCGCACCGTGTGCGTGGGCGACTCGGAGAAGAGCGTCAGCACCTCGCGGCCGTCGAGGACAGAGAGGTAGGCGCTTTCGCCGAATTCATCGGTCAGAAGCCGCAGGAATCCCGGCGCTGCTCTGCGAAGCTGCGCCTGCCCCGCGGTCGACGCGAGCGCGAAGAAGCGCCAGCCAAGTCGGTAGGCGCGACTTCCTTGATCACGATCGACGAGTCCCGCTTCGGACAGCACCTCGAGCGTCCGCGAGACACGACTGATCTCGTTTCCCGTCAGCTCGGACAACCGCTTCACGCCAAGACCACCGGCTGCCAGCGCCTCGTCGCCGCCGAGCGTCAGCAGCAACGCCACGGCGCGGCGTATCGCCACAGCCGGCTCTCGCTCCACGTCGCAATCGTAACGACATGTGGGTCAAGTTCGCAAATCAATTTTCATAAACTGCGCAACTCAACTTGCGAGAGCGGCGCAGGGTGGACGATCGATCGGCACTATGCGTGTCAAGTCCGATGAAGCCGCACACCGATGCTGTCCCGTGACGACGGTGGACATCGATGATTCGTAGCCAGATCGCGACTAGCCGGACAGAGGTCGTTTCCGAACGGGGCGTCGTCGCGTGCGGCCACATCCAGGAGGCAGAGGCCGGGGTACGGATGCTCGAGGAGGGCGGCAACGCAGTCGACGCAGTCGTCGCGGCTGGCTTCACCGGCCATGTCGTCGAACCGGCCAACTGTGGGCTCGGCGGATACGGTCACATGGCGCTCTTCCTGGCAGAAACACGGCAACTGGTGTCGGTCGACCACTCTGTCCGCGCACCTGCCGCAGCCAGGTCGGACATGTTCGAGGTCGACCCGGGCGGGCCGACCACCTACTACGGCTGGCCACCCACCGTTGACCGTCAGGACGAATGGGGGGCGAGCTCGATTGCCGTCCCGGGCGCGGTCTCCGGACTTTGCGCCGCCCACGAACGGTGGGGCAGGCTGCCGCTCGGGCAAGTGCTCGAGCCCGCGATCGAGGCAGCAGAGGCCGGCGTGTGCATCACCTGGGACCTTGCGCTCGCCATCGTTGGACGGCTGAAGGAGATCGAGTCGCTGCCCGGCGCCGCCGCCCTGCTTCTCCCCCGCGGCCGGCCCCCAAAGATTCCCGAAGATGGGGGCCTTCCCGACGGGAGCGTCGAGCGAATCGACACCTCACGACTCGCCACGACTCTGCGTGAGATCGGCCGCCACGGGGCCGCTGGCTTCTACCGCGGCTGGGTCGCCGAGTCGATCGAAGGCGAGGTGAAGGCAGGCGCCGGCCTCCTCACGGCCGACGATCTCGCCGCCTATCAACCGAAGATCACAGTCGAAGCAGGGGCGTGGTACCGCGGCATCCGCTATTCCACGGCCAGCGATCCCGTCGGCTACGAGGCGCTAAACATCCTGGGCTGCTTCGACCTCGCCGCCTATGGATCCGAGAGCAGCGAGTACCGACACCTGATGGCGGAGGCGATGGGCCACGCCTTCGTCGACAACATGCGTCACTACAGCGATCCCGACTTCGGCCCGAGTCCGGTCACCGGGCTCGCAAGTGCCCAGTTCGCCGCTTCCCGGGCGGCGGGCATCCGCCTCGACCGAGCTGCGCCCCGACCGATCCTGCCCGGCGATCCCTGGCCGTACCAGCGGGAGGTGCCCGTGTCCCCGGCCGTCGCGACGCGGCCGTCGGCATCCGGGCTCTCCGGCACCACTCAGATGGTCGCCGCGGACGTCGGCGGCAACGTCGTCGCGCTCATCACCTCGGTCACCTCCGCCTTTGGCTCGCTCGTCTTCGTCCCGACCGGCGGTTTCTTCCTCAACAACGCGATGCGCAACTTCGACCCGCGACCCGACCGCGCGAACAGCATCGCCCCCGGCAAGATGCCAATCTTCGCCGTACCCGCGATCGCCGCCGAGCGCGACGGTGTTGCCGTCTTCGGAGCCGGCGGGTCCGGCGGCTACCGGATCGCGAGCGGCGTTCTGCACGCCCTCGTCAACCACGTCGACTTCAGCATGGGCGTCCAGCAGGCCGTCGACAGCCCACGTGTCCACTGCCAAGGCGAGGAGACGTACGTCGACAGTCGCATCCCCGAAGCAGTGCAGGGGCGACTTCGCGAGCTCGGACACATCGTCGTGCAACAGAGTGAGACGCCGGCACCGACCAACTTCGCCCGGGTGAGCGCTGTCGCGCGCGACCCAGCAACGGGCGAGCTTTCTGCCGGCTCGAGTCCCCCATGGAACACAGCAGCCGCAGGCGTCTGAAATGTGCGGCAGTCGAGGTCCCAGATGTTGAGGGCCATGGGCAGCTCCCACACGACGAGCTCGTGAGCGAGCGACTCTCTAAGCGAGCTGGCGCTCGGCTTCGACTGTCTGGCCTGCGATGCCTTCGGATCGCCCCTCCGGTTCGGCAGGCGTTTCAGGCAGCGCGTTGAAGCTCGCTCGTCCCCCGTGCCGTCTCACGAGCCTGTACGCACCCGCTTTCGAGTCGGGGCGCCTCGTGAACCATCGCGGCGAACGCCACGGCATCCCCCCGCTCGACCGCATCCAGGGAGTGCTGGAGCAGCGTGCGCTCCCCCGCCGTGGGCTCGCGCGCTGGGGTCCAGTCGAGCGGGTGCTCCGGCAGGTTCCTCCTCAGCGTCTCCCGCGCGCGCTGCAAGGAGCTCCTCACCGAGGTAATGCTCGTGTCGAGGAGCTCTGCGGTCTCCCGCGCCGACCAGCCGAGCACGCGTAGGAACAGCACTGCACGCTGCCTCGGAGGCAGATGCTGAACGGCGGCGAGGAACCCGAGCTCCATCGTCTCCCGTGCCGCCAGGTCGGCTTCCGGCCCAGGCTCGGTAGCCGGGATCCCTTCGAGGCCTCGGTCGGAGTGAGGCTCGATTCGGCCGACCACCGACCCGCGATCCGTCGACACCCGACGCGCGCGCCGCTCCAGCGCGGTCAGGCACGCGTTGGTCGCAATCCGGAACAGCCAGGCGCGGAAGGACGATTCGCCTCTGAAGCTCTCACGCCGGTGCCAAGCGCGGAGGAGCGTCTCCTGAGCCAGGTCCTCCGCGTCCTCGTACGAGCCGAGCATGCGGTAGGCATGTACCCGCAGCTCGTGTCGATGCCGCTTCACGAGCTCCGAGAACGCGGACTCGTCACCCGCCGTCGCTGCTGCCACGATCGCGTCCGCCTCGAAGCGGTTCTCCGCGATCGTAAGGGTCCTCATGAGACGCCGCGGCGATAGAGGCTGGCCATCGCTCGACCGTACGTCCACAACGTCGCCTTCGCGTCCGGGAGTTCCCCCAACTCGGCCCCCGATCTTTCGTGAACGGCTTCCCTCACGCGGTCCGCCCCTTCCGAGCGGTCGCTCGCGTCCGTCATCAGGACCGGCTGCCGAGCAGCGATGCGTTTGGCGACGCTTCCAGGTCATATGACCATGAGCCGTCATCAGAGACGCAGGCTCATGCCGCTAGTGCGAGAGAAGGGAGAGAACGTGACCGACCACAAGATCGGAACAGATGAGGAATGGCTCGCCGCGCGTGAGCAGCTGCTCGTGCGCGAGAAGGAGCACACCCGGCTCGGCGACGACCTGGCGCGGCAGCGACGCGAGCTGCCCTGGGTCCCGGTGGAGAAGGACTACCGCTTCCAGACCGACGACGGCGAGAAGAAGCTCGCCGAGCTCTTTCAGGGACGATCCCAGCTACTCGTCTACCACTTCATGTTCGGCCCGAGCTACGGAGCCGGCGACCCAGTGAATTCATCGATCGCCGATGCCGTCGATGGCGTGCTTCCGCACCTGCACGCTCGTGACGTGACGTTCGTCTTTGTCTCACAAGCGCCGCTGGAGAAGCTGCAGGCCTACAAGCAGCACATGGGCTGGAGCTTTCCCTGGGTCTCGTCCGCCCATACCGACTTCAACCTCGACCTCGGGTTCTCGTACACGGAAGAACAAGCCCGTGAGGCTGTCGCCCAGATGCGAGCCACCGGCATAGAGCGACAGCTCGCCGAGGGACGCCCTCTTCCGCCGATCGTCGAGCAGAACGCCCGCGCGGCGGGTACCGACGTCTTCGGCTACCTAACCGAGAGCCCGGGGTTCAGCACGTTCGTACACGAGGACGGCGCCGTCTATCGCACGTACTCGACGACGTGGCGTGGATTGGAGTTTCTGATGAGCTACTACCCGATCCTCGACCATGCGCCGAAGGGCCGCGACGAGGGCGAAGCATGGCAGCTCTGGCTCCGCCGGCACGACGAATACGACCGCGAGCAAACCGCTTGGGCGGCGGCTTCCGACATGGCCAGTCTCCGGTGAGAACTCGGCGTTCGCGTCGGCCACCGCACGTTAGAAACGCCGCTCGTCTAGGGGTCTCTCGCAGGAAAGGTTAGGGCTCGGATCTGGGAGCGTCCTTGATGCGCTCGATGTTCCGGGCGAGCACGATCGTCACGAAGGGAGGTTTCGGCGTGACCCGTTCCCAGACGAAGCCGGAGAGCGAGAGTCGGGTTTACGGATCAACTGCTGTCGACGGGCGGAGACCTCGACTCGCGCACACTCCAAGGCCGCCTGCAATGCCGCCGCGGTGGAAAACGGCCGTCTTGGTGTGGGTGGCCATCTATCCCTCCATCACACTCGTTCTGTGGCTAGCGGGACCCAGGATGCAAGGCTGGCCCTTGGCGTTGCGAACGCTCGTGATCACCGCCTTTGTAGTGCCGTTGATGGCTTTCCTGCTGCTCCCGATCCTCCAGCGCCTCCTCGGCCCATGGCTCCGTCGGTCAGGAGAGCCAAGAGGACGGAGCTGACGAGATGGGGTTACCGCAAACGATGGAGTCGATCCGGCTCCTCACACCCGGGGTCAACGGACTCCGACGAGAGGCGATCGACACGCCGTCGCTCGGGCACGGCGAGGCGCTTGTCGAAGGTGCACGCCGCCGCGATCACGCGCGACAAGCTCGAGTGGCCGCTCGCAATGCCGTGGCTCACCGAGCTTCCGGCCTTCGTCCCGGCGCTTCCCAGTGCGCGCAGTGCGCCTGGCCCGTCGACATGGGGCGCGAGTCGGGGCTCCTCGCCGCCGCGCGGGCGTCCGCGCACGGCGCCTGGTCGACTGATGCAGCAGGGAGGGGCTGTGATGACCGAAGACTCGGCAGTAGCAAGGGAGGAAGCTCGGCGGTACGTTCGCCGCAAGCGGATCCTGTACACCGTGCTGGGAGTCTGGCTCGTCCTCTGCGTGCTGTGGTCCCTCATCGACGTCAGCGACGACAGCAGCTCCTGGTGGTTCTTCGGCCAATGCTGGGCACTGGCATCGTCGTTGCAATCACCCAGCGTCCTCCTGCTCGGTGTGGGCGGGGTCCTCGGCGTCGACTAGGGCATCAGCACCTGGCTGCAGCGGCTCGACCGCTTCGCGCGGGTTGTCGAACGAACGAAAGGAGCAGGATGAACGCCACTACCAACAAGGGCACTAGCAAGGAAGGCGCGACGTCCAAGGGGTTCACGGCCGAGGAACGCGCCGCGATGAAGGAGCGTGCCCGAGAGCTGAAGGCGGAGGCGCGCGCAGGCAAGAGCAGAGCGGAGGGGGAACGTGCCCTGCTCGCGACTATCGCCGAAATGCCGGAGCCTGATCGCGCCCTGGGCAAGCGGCTTCACGCGATCGTCACGTCCAGCGCGCCAGATCTCATGCCCAAGACCTGGTACGGGATGCCCGCGTATGCCAACAAGGACGGCAAGGTCGTCTGCTTCTTCCGCGGCGCTCACAAGTTCAAAGAGCGGTACGCGATGTTCGGCTTCAACGACGCAGCGAACCTCGACAAAGGCGCCATGTGGCCGATCGCCTACGCGCTGAAGGAGCTCACCGCGGCCGACGAAAAGACAATCGGCTCGCTCGTCAAGAAAGCGGTGAGCTGAGGCCGACCCACACCACCGGGCCCGGCGCCTGCGCCGTCGAGCGCATCAGCGTGGCGCGAAGGGCAGCTTCGCACGGATCGACGCGTTGCTGGCGCGGCTCGGGGCGCGGGCGGGATAGGTACCCACAATCCACCAAGGAGGGCAGCCGAGTGGTTGTCGAATACATCCGCTACACGATCGATGACGCGCGTGCGCAGGTGTTCGAGGATGCCTATGGGCGCTCGGGCGAAGCATTGCGAGCGTCTCCGCACTGCGAGCAGTACGAGGTCTCACGCTGCAGCGAAGATCCGACCCAGTACGTGGTTCGTATCGAGTGGGACTCCGAGGACGGGCACATGAGCGGCTTTCGACAGAGTCCGGAGTTCCGCCGCTTCTTCGAGGCAGTCGCCCCGTTCGTCCACGACATAGAGGAGATGCGTCACTACCACGTCACCATCTCGAGCCAGGCTTAAGAGCCCAGAGCGCTCGGCCATGGCGCGCGCTGTGAGACGCGTCGAACCTGCGGCGGACGAAGGATCGTAGGAAGGAGACGCCATTGCTACGAGGATTCGCCACGATCAACTACTGGACAAACGACACGGAGGCGGCCAAGAGGTGGTACACGGAGCTGCTCGGTCTAGAGCCGTACTTCGAGCGCGCCGGGCCGGACGGGCGGCTCGCCTACGCCGAATTCCGCATCGGTGACTCCGAGGACGAGCTGGGACTCGTCGACCGCTCCTGGGCGCCTCCGGGGACGGCGTCCGAGCCGGGCGGGGCGATCATGTACTGGCACGTCGACGACTTAGAGGCGGCCTTCGAGAAGCTGCTGTCAATGGGCGCGACGCAGTACCAGCCGATCACACCGCGCGGCGACAAAGGGTTCGTGACGGCCGCGGTGGTCGACCCGTTCGGGAACGTGCTCGGGATCATGTACAACCCGCACTACGTGCGGATGCTTCGCGGATAGGCCGCCGCAATGGACGTCATTCGTCGCCTCGACGCGGCCCGGAGCCCTAGAGGGCCGCATCCGTGATAACCGGCGCTCATGTGATCATCTTCACCAATGATGCGGATGCGGTCCGCGCCATGTTCGGGGACGTGTTTGGCTTCCCCGCCGTCGATGCGGGGGGCGGCTGGCTGATCTTCGCTCTGCCGCCGGCGGAAATCGCCTCTCACCCTGCCGACGAGGCGGATCGGCACGAGCTCTATCTGATGTGCGACGACATCCACGCGACCGTCGCGGAGCTCGAGAGCAAAGGGATCGAGTTCAGCGGCCCCATCAGCCAGGAGGCATTCGGGCTGCTGACGACGATCAGGCTTCCCTCCGGTGGCGAGCTCGGCTTGTACGAACCCAAGCACCCGGTCCCGTCTCGGGACGTGTGAAGGCGCTGCGCCAGCCTGGCGCTATGGCGTGATGCCAGCTCGCACAGCGGACTTACTGTCGTTCGCGCTCTCGTTGCCCGAAGCGTGGGAAGACCACCCCTGGGGAGACACCGTCGCCAAGGTGGGGAAGAAGATCTTCGTCTTCGTGGGCACCGACAGCATCACGGTGAAGCTCGACGAGCCCCACCCGCACGCGCTCTCGGTCGCGGGCGCCGCCCTGAGCGGGTACGGCCTCGGTGCGTCCGGCTGGGTGACGGTTCCGATCGCGGGCATCCGGCTCCAGCTGCTGCAGGATTGGATCGAGGAGAGCTACCGGATGATTGCGCCCAAGCGTCTTCATCGGGTTACTCGACGAGTGATCCGCTGTCTTGCACCGCAAGCGAGCACGTGGGATCTCGAAAGCGCCTCGGAAGTTGAGCTTGCGGTAGACACGCGAGAGGTGCACTTCGACGGTCTTCGGGGTGATGAAGAGGGCCTGCGCGATCTCCCGGTTGGTCGGACCCTCGGCCGCCATCACGGCCACCCGGCGCTCGCCGGGGTGAGCGACTCGACGCCGCTCGAGCTCGGTGCGCGCCTTCGCGTGCTCGAGCTTGGCGGGCGAGCCCTGCAGCACCTTGCATGCGGCGCGCTTACCGCGTGGTTCCACCGATGAGTTCTGGGTTTCGGCCGGGTCTCTAGTGAAGGCGGATGACCAGCAATGACGGCGCACAGGGAGGCGTGAACGGGGCCGCCCACCCGGCCGGGAAGGCTCGTGACATCGAGTTCAAGACGGCTGTGCTCGAGTTCTCGCAGGCGCCCACTGCGGCAACTCTGGTTCGCTACTTGAACGCAAGTAGAGCTCTTGAAGGGCTGAAGCCTCTTTCTAGGCGGCCCGCTGGCTTGCCAGTGGCCACCACCCCCAATGACGAGCGGCGTCGGAAAGGGTCCGGCGAGGACGACCGTGTCGTGTCCCATTCTCGAACGGGTCCATGACATGGCTGCGCCGACTCTTCCGGTACGTGCAACTGCGAACTCTCCGTGTGTGAAGAGTACGAGCGCGTCGGTCAGTTCGAGGAGTTCGGTGCGCCAAGCGCGGTTGGCTCAGAGACGACCGACGCCTCCTGGGACACGCGGTCGAAGACCTCGGGGCCTGGTTCAAGCTCCTCGCCCGTGAGCTGCTTGGCCAGCCCGTTCATGTACACGGCTTGGGCGGCGCCGACT
>Ga0081538_10001091_pt1 | contig 28734 bp, 22 predicted proteins | sample TabmetS5T2R1_FD_71022 | JGI IMG/M metagenome (GOLD analysis project Ga0081538, IMG submission 71022) | Tabebuia heterophylla rhizosphere microbial communities from the University of Puerto Rico - S5T2R1 | ecosystem: Host-associated > Plants > Roots > Rhizosphere ...
AGTTCTCCCAGGGGCCGATGGCCCTGACGCTCCTGGTCGGGCCGGCAAACGCCGGCAAGGTCGAGCAGCTGCTCGACCGGTACCTGGCCGCTCTCGGCCGGGACCCGATCCTCATCGTGCCCACCCGGCCGGACGTCGAGTGGGCCGAGCGCGAGCTTCTCCTGCGCAGCCCTGGGCTGATCGGCGGCTGGATCTGCACCTTTCCGGACCTGTTCGACCGCATTGCCGAGGGCGATCCCGAGCGGCGCCAGGTCGCGTCCGAGACCCAGCAGGCGCTCGTACTTCGAGCAGCCGTCGCGCGAACTGCGCTGAACGGCCTGGGAGAGTCCGCCCGCTCCGCCGGCTTCGCCGACGCCCTGCGCGATGCGATCGTGGAGGTCGAGTCCGGCCTGCTCTTGGCCGAAGAGCTGCAGGGGCCGCTCGCCCACCTCTACGCCTCCTATCGGGAGGAACTGGACCGACTCGGGCTCTGGGACCGCCATCTGCTCCGGGCAGCGGCCGCCGAGCGGCTCGCCTCCGACCTCGGCTCGTGGGCCGGCAATCCGGTCTTCGCGTACGGCTTCGAAGACCTGACGGCCGCTGAGTGGGCACTGCTCGAGGCACTTGCAGGCCGGGGCGACGTCGCCGTCTCGCTGCCCTACGAGCCGGGGCGGCCGGCGTTCGAATGGCTTTCCGAGACCTCCGCGGGCCTGCAACGGCTCGCCGGCAGCGCGCTCGAGGAGCTCGGGCCGCGGTACGAGGAGGTCGCGCACCCCGCGCTCGTCCATGTGGAACGCTCGCTGTTCGGCGGCGTTCCGGGTGAAGCGCCGCCGATCGAAGGTGCCGTGCGGTTCTTCGAGGGCGCTGGATCCCGCGGCACGCTCGAGCTCGTCGGTGAGGAGGTGCTCGAGCTGCTTCGCGGCGGCGCAGAACCTGCGCAGATCGGCGTGGTCGTCCCGTCCCTCGAGCGCTGGCGGGGGCCGATCGAGACCGCTTTCGGGACGCTCGGCATCCCATATGCCGTCGATGCGCCGCTCCGCTTCGGGCAGTCGGGCTTCGGCCAGGCGCTGCTCGCTCTCCTCCGATTCGCCTGGACAGGGGCCGAGCGGAGCGAGCTCTTCAGGTACCTGCGCTCGCCGTACTCCGGCCTGAAGCGAAGCAGCGTCGACTTCGTCGAGGGGCGGCTGCGCGGCCGCGCAATCTCGGCGCCGGGGCGGGTGGAGGAGGAGCTCGAGGCGCTGCGCGAGGCGCGGCTGCCCGCGCTGGACGCCGTGCGCGCGGCGGATTCCCCGATCGAAGCCGTGCGCGAGCTCGCGACGGCGATGCTGCGCGCCGCGTACGGGCTCGAGCGTCCGCCGGCGGATGAGCACTCGCGCGACGACCTCCGAGCCTACGAGGGCGCTCGGCGCGTCCTCGCGGAGCTCGAGGGTTGGCAGCGCATTGCGGAGCCGGTTTCCCGCGAAGACGTCCTCGCCGCGCTCGATCGCGCGGTTGTGCGCCAGCCGAGCGCGACGGACGCCGGCCGCGTTCCGATCCTCGACCTGATGCGGGCCCGCACCCGCCGCTTCGAGCACGTGTTCGTCCTCGGCCTCGAGGAGGGCAGCCTGCCGCGGCGGTCGCCGTCGACGCCGTTCATCGACGAGGACGAGCGGCGCCGTCTCGGTCCGCGCCTCCGGCGAGCCGACGCGGCCACACGCGACCGCTACCTCTTCTACACCGCCTGTACTCGGCCCACCGAGCGCCTCTACCTGGTGCGCGAGGCGGCGACGGACGAGGGCAGCCCGCGCGAGGCGAGCCCGTTCTGGGAGGAGGTGGCAGGCCTCTTCTCGGCCGAGGACGTTGCCCGCTGGACGGTGCGCCGGCCCCTGTCTTCGCTCACCTGGCGCCTCGAGTCCGCGCCGACGGAGCGCGAGCGGCTCCGCGCGCTCGCGATCCTCTCCGCCGACGACGAGCGGCGCGAGGAGGCCGAGGCACTCGCCCGCGCGAACGGCTGGGAGCGGCGGCTCGACCGGGCTCGTCGAGCGCCTCAGCGGCCGACGCGCCTGACGCATCCGCTCGTCGTCGGCGATCTCGCCGCGAAGCGGGTCTTCAACGTCACGGAGCTCGAGCGCTTCGCCGACTGCTCGTCGGCCTGGTTCATCGACAGGGTGCTCGATCCGAAGACGATCGATCCGGAGGTCGACGCTCGTCTCCGCGGCTCGATCGCCCACAACGCCCTCTTCAAGTTCTTCACCGGCTTCCCGAAGGTCCTCGGGAGCGACCGCATTCACCCGGAGCAGGTCGAGGACGGCGTCCGGTTCATGCGCGAGTGCCTCGAGCAAGCGCTCGGCGCCGTCCGGCTCGAGATGTCGGAGCTCCAGCGGCGCGAGCTGGAGCAAACGCTCGCGCGCGATCTCGAGCGGCTCGTCCGTGCGGAGGCGGCAAGCGAGTCCACGCTCGAGCCCCGGCAGTTCGAGGTCTCCTTCGGCCTCGAGCGATCGGCGCCCGAGCTCCAGCGCGGGCTCGAGCTGGGTGACGACGCGGTGCTCTCCGGAAAGATCGACCGGATCGACGTCGAGCCATTGAGCGCGCGCGGGATCGTCCAGGACTACAAGGCCGGCAAGCACGCGCCCTCGGCACGCGAGATGGAAAAGGAGCTCCGGCTCCAGATCCCGCTCTACATGCTCGTCTTGCGCGACCTCGTCGGGATCGAGCCGCTCGGCGGCCTCTACCGTCCGCTCGCCGGCGGGCGCAGGCCGCGCGGCCTTCTGCGTGCGGATGCGAAGGAGGACGTGCTCGCGGGCTACATGCGCACCGACTACCTCGACGACGACGCCTTCTGGGCTCAGGTCGAGCAGGCGCGCGAGACGGCGCGCGAGCTCGCCGGGCAGATTCGCAACGGCAACGTCCGCCACAACCCGAAGGGCGGGGAGTGCCCGGCCTGGTGCGACCTGTGGCCGATCTGCCGGGTGGAGCGCGCATGAGCTCGCTCACGTTCCTGGGGCGGCGCTCGCAAAGGAGGCAAGCGAGCAGCGCGCAGGACAGTGCAAAGAGGCACGGACAAGCGCTGCTCGCGCCGCATCCTGCGGCGAGCGGCGTCAGCCTTCGGCGGAGCCCGGCTCCGCCGGGCGGGAGCCGAAGGCGGCCAGGGACGTGAGCTGGGTTCCGAACCCCGAGCAGCGCGACGCGATCGAGGCAAAGGGGCGCGTGTTCGTCTCGGCGGGGGCGGGCACGGGCAAGACGGCCGTGCTCGTCGAGCGGTTCGTCCGAGCGGTCTGCGACGAAGGCGTGGACGTCGACTCGATCCTCGTCATCACGTACACGAAGCGGGCCGCGGGCGAGCTGCGAGCACGGATCCGCGCCGAGCTTCGCCGGCGGGGCCGCGCCGACCTGGCGCGAGAGCTCGACGGAGCATGGATCTCGACGATCCACGGGTTCTGCAACCGGCTGCTCAAGACCTATCCGTTCCAGGCGGGGCTCGACCCGCGGTTTCGGGAGCTGGACGAGTCGCAGGCCGCCGTTCTCTCCGGCGAGGCGTTCGACGAGGCGCTTGCCGAGTTCTGCGCGGACGGACTTCCCGACCGGCTCCAGCTGCTGACCACCTACGGCGCGCGAAGCCTCCGCCGGATGATCACCGGGATCTACGAGACGCTGCGATCAGCCGGGCACGACCTGGTGCTCGAGCTCGGCGAGCGGCCGGCGCTCGCCGAGCGGCTCGAAGAGCTGCGGACGGCGTCGCGATGCCTGGTCGACGACCGCGAGGCGACAGACCTCCAGCGCGCGAGCGCGGGTGCCCTGCTCGAGGCCGTCGCGGGCGAGCCGCGGCCCGACGATCTGCTCGACCTCTCGGCGCACCGTGCCCGCGGCGAGCGTGCAGCGAGCTTCGAAGAGGCCAGGCTCGCTGTCGAGCAGGCCGCGCTCGACGAGCTCGCGATGCGCGACAGGGATCTCGTCCAGGCGCTCCTCGACGGCTTCGCATCCGCATACGCGGCGGCGAAGCGGCGCGAGTCGGCCCTCGACTTCGAGGATCTGCAGCTCGTCGCCCGCGACCTCCTCCGCGAGCATCCCGAGCTTCGCGACCGCGAGGCGCTGCGGTTCCGCGCGATCATGGTCGACGAGTTCCAGGACACGAATCGCCTCCAATGCGACCTGATCGATCTCCTCACCGAGGGGCCCGGCGAGCGCGACGTCTTCTTCGTCGGCGACGAGTTCCAGTCGATCTATGGGTTCCGGCACGCGGACGTCCAGGTTTTCCGGGAGCGCCGAGAGCAGGAGGGCGGGGGCCGTGCCCTGGTGCGCAACTACCGCTCGCGGCCCGAAGTGCTCGCCGCGGTCAATTACCTGTTCCGCGGCGACTTCGGCGACGACTTCCAGCCGCTCACTGCCTCGGGAGAGTTTCCCGATCCGGTGTTCGGCCAGCCCGTCGAGCTGCTCGTCACCGACAAGTCGAGCTACTCGGGGACTGAGAAGCACTGGCGGCGCGCCGAGGCAGAGCACATCGCGCGCCGCGTGCGCGAGCTGATCGACTCCGGCGCGGCCACTGCCGGCGACATCGTGCTGTTGTTCGCGGCCGGCACGGATGCGGAGTGGTACGAGCAGGAGCTCCGGCGTCAGGGCATCCCGACCTACCGCGCGACAGGTCGCGGCTACTTCGGCCAGCAGCAGGTGGTCGACGTCCTCGCCTATTTCCGGCTCCTTCAGAACCGCTACGACGACACGGCGCTGCTCAGCGTGCTCGCGTCGCCGTTCGTCGGCGTCTCCAACGACGCGCTCGCGCTCCTGCGGCGCGCGGCCGGCCGGCGGCCGCTCTACGCGGGCCTCGAGCGAGCGCTGCCGGAGGGGCTCGCCGAGGCCGACGAGCGGCTGCTGAAGGCGTTCAAGCAGCGCTACGCGCGCTTGACGGAGGCCTCCGAGCGCCTTTCCCTCGAGCGGCTGTGCGAGCAGGTTCTCGTCGAGCACGACTACGACCTCGCGGTGCTCGCGCAATGGGACGGCCGTCGCCGCTACGCGAACATCCGGAAGCTCGCGCGGCTCGCGCGTGCCTACGAGGAGCTGCGCGGACGCGACATCGAGGGGTTCCTCCGCTTCATGGCCGAGCAGGAGGCGGTCGGCGCGAAACAGCTCGAAGCCGTGGCCGAGGAGGAGGGAGCGGATGCCGTCCGGCTGCTGACGATCCATGCCGCGAAGGGGCTCGAGTTCAAGGTCGTGGTCGTGGCCGACGCGGGCCGCGACCGACGTCCGCCGGCCGCGGACGAGCTGCTCGCCCTCTCCGACGGGCGGTTCGGCTTCCGTGTGGTCGATCCGCTGACGAGCGAGCGGCGAGGTGCGTTCGGCTACGAGGAGGTCAAGCAGGCCCGCGAGGCTGAGGACCGCGCCGAACGGCTGCGCCTCTATTACGTCGCGATGACGCGGGCGATCGACCGCCTGATCGTCTCCGGCGCGGTCGACCCGGAGAGCACGGCCGATGCGTCCACGCCGCTCGGCTGGGTGCTCGGCCGGCTCGACGCCGACGAGGAGATCGCCGCCGCGGGCCGTGATCCGATCGAGCTCGAGCGTGGAGACGCGCGGATCCTGATCCGCGTCGACCGCTTCTCGGCCGAAGAAGAGCCCGTCCTGGCCGAGGAGCCCGACGCGGTCGAGGAGGGCCAGCTCGAGCTCTTCGCCGCAAACGGAGGCGGTGCCCTCCCGCCGCCGGCGCCGAAGCTGCCCGAGCTCCACGTGGTTCCTGCGCCGCCGCTGCACACGCTGCGCTCGCTCTCGTACACCTCCCTGTCGCTCCACGAGCGCTGCTCGTACCGCTACTACGCCGAGCGGGTCGTCGGGCTCAGACCCTCAGATGCGAGCGGACGGATTCCGGGGCAGACCGGTCTCGCGGCGACCGAGGTCGGCGACGCCGTGCACCGGCTGCTCGAACAGGTCGACCTCAGGGCCCCGTCGCCGCCCGACCTGGCGCAGGTTCGCGGCTGGTACCCAGCCGTCACCGACGAGGAGCTCGAGCGGATCGGCGATTTCGTCCGCTCGTACTGCGACTCCGACGTCGGGCGCCGGATCGCCGGCCTCTCCGGCGTGACCGTGGAGCGTCCCTTCGCGTTCGAGCACGACGGCGTGCTGCTCCACGGACGGCTCGACGTTCTGCACCGGGAGAACGGACGTGCGCTCGTCCTCGATTACAAGACCAACTTGCTCGAGGAGGCGTCGCCCGAGGAGCTCGTCGAGACCGAGTACCGCGTGCAGCGGCTCGTCTACGCGCTCGCCTGCTTCCGCGCCGGAGCCGACGAGGTCGAGGTCGTCTACCACTTCCTCGAGCGACCCGATGCCGTCGTCACGACGACCTATGACCGGAGCCGCGTGCAGGAGCTCGAGGCCGAGCTGACGGCCGCCATCGACCGTATCCGGAGCGGAGAGTTCCGTCCGACGCCGAGTGAGTACGCCTGTGCGGGGTGCCCGGCGCTGGACGTTGTCTGCGCGGGCCCGCGACTGCCTCGCTCGTCAGCCCCGCCGCCGGCAGCCGCCGTTGCCTCGTAGCTACGTCCGGGAGGCGCGGAAGCGCGTCGGCCCGAAACGAGCGCGGATCCAGCCGATCATCGACCGGCTGCTCCGCGAGCACGCCGACGCCGCGATCGCGCTCCGCTTCGGCACCGACCTCGAGCTGCTCGTCTCCGTGATGCTCTCGGCGCAAACGACCGACGTCAACGTGAACCGGGTCACGGAGCGCCTTTTCGAGAAGTACCGCCGGCCCGAGGACTACCTCGCCGTGCCGGCCGAGGAGCTCGAGCGCGACATCTTCGCCACCGGTTTCTACCGGCAGAAGACGAAGGCGATCCGCGGGACGATGGCGATGCTGATCGAGGACTACGACGGGCGCGTGCCGCGCCGCATGGAAGACCTGCTGCGACTACCCGGCGTCGCGCGCAAGACGGCGAACGTCGTCGCGGCCGAGCTCGGCGAGCCCCAGGGCATCGTCGTCGACACGCACGTCCGCCGGCTTTCGCAGCGGCTCGGCCTGACGAAGGTGGAGGACCCGGTCAAGATCGAGCGCGACCTGCAACGCCTCGTTCCGCGCGAGCACTGGGGGGTCTTCCCGCACCTGCTGATCTGGCACGGTCGCCGAGTCTGCGACGCGCGCGCGCCGAAGTGCGAACGCTGCGTCGTGAACGACCTCTGCCCCTCGAGCCGCGCCTAGTCGAGGGCGCCGAGGAAGGCGATGACCCGCTGCTTGACCTGCTTCGCCGCCGTCTCGTCGTAGCTGGGCAGGCTCGAGTCGGCGAAGAGGTGCTGGTCACCCGCGTAGAGATAGAGCTCGGCGCCGTCGACGTTCTCGGCCAGCTCGCGGGCCGCGGGGAGGTCTTCCTGCGCCCACTCGTCGTCTTCCATCATGTGGATCTGGAGCGGCACGCCCTCGGGCCACTCGCCGCCGAACTCGGACGGCGGCATGGCGGAGTCGAGGAACACCGCGCCCTTGGCGCCCGGCCGGTTCTGGGCGAGGTTCTGCGCCGATATGACCCCGAGCGAGAAGCCGGCGTAGACGAGGCCGTCCGGAAGGTCCTCCGCCGCCTGCTCGCCGCGCTCGCCGATCGTCCCGAAGCCCGTCTCCCGGGCATAGCCGACACCCTCCTCGATCGAGTCGAACGTCCGGCCCTCGAAGAGATCGGGCGTGTGCACGACGTGACCCGCCGCTCTCAGGTCGTCGGCGAACGCGCGGACGCCGTCGGTGAGGCCCTGAGCGTGGTGGAAGAGCAGAACCTCGGCCAAGCGCCGAAGTCTAGGCGGGTGCGGGATCGCGCGGTGCGGCCAGCGCTTCGTGCGGATGGCCCGCCTTCGCCGTCAGCCAGCGCTCGACGTCGAGCGCGGCCATGCAGCCCATCCCGGCGGCGGTGACTGCCTGCCGGTAGGTGTGATCGACCACGTCGCCCGCCGCGAAGACGCCGTCGATGTTCGTCGCCGTCCCGTCGTGGGTGATCAGGTAGCCCGCCTCGTCCATGTCGAGCCAGTCGACGAAGAGCTTCGTGTTCGGGTCGTGACCGATCGCGACGAACAACCCGTCGGCCGGGATCTCCGTCACCTCGCCCGTCACGAGGTCACGAAGCTTGAGCGCGACGACCGCGTTCTCGCCGATGACCTCCTCGACGACGGCGTTCGTGATCCACTCGACCTTGTCGTTCGCCCGGGCCCGGTCGTACATGATCGGAGACGCTCGGAACTCGTCGCGGCGGTGGACGATGGTCACCTTGTCGGCGAACTTCGTCAGAAAGTTCGCCTCCTCCATCGCCGAGTCGCCGCCGCCGACGACCACGACGTCCTTCTCGCGGAAGAACGCCGCGTCGCACACGGCGCAGTAGGAGACGCCCCGGCCCTGAAGCCCTTGCTCGGAGGGCAGGCCGAGCTTGCGCGCCTCGGCGCCGGTGGCGACGATCACTGACTCGCCGCGGTACTCCTCGTCGCCGATGTAGACCCTGAACGGGCGCTCGGAGAAGTCGACGCGCGTCACGTCGTCGGAGATGAACTCGGCGCCGAAGCGCTCGGCCTGGCGCCGGAAGTCCTTCATCATCTCGGGCCCGAGGACGCCCTCCGGATACCCGGGGTAGTTCTCCACGTCGCTTGTGATCATCAGCTGTCCGCCCCACTGGAAGCCCTCGATGACGAGGGGCTCAAGGTTGGCTCGGGCGGCGTAGAGCGCGGCCGTGTAGCCGGCCGGACCGCCGCCGATGATGATGACCTCACGGACGTTGTCGTTCATTCGTTCTCCATAGGAATGAGGCCCTCATGGGCCTGTCAACAGTATTCAACGAAGCGGACGAACTGAAACTTCCCGAGCCGGTTGCGTAACAATGGCCGCATGCTGCGGCTGGGGGTCCCGCTCTTAGCATGTCTGCTCGCCTTGGCCGGGGGAGCGGCGCATGCCGCGAAGCCCCGGGAGGCGGCCTTTCGAGTCACGCTGAGCGCGACCCTCACGAAGGCGTGGACGTTCACCCGCACGGACGCCGAAGCGGGCTGCACGAGGACGATTCGCGGAGTGGGGAGCTGGGAGGGGAAGCTCACGTCACGCAGGCGGATTCGGGTGCGTGCCGCCTCCGCTCCGGATGGAAGGGTGCGGTTCAGCGGGGCGACGCTTCGGGCGATCACCGGCGCGGCGACGCTGACCGGGACGATGACCATGTCGGCTCGCGGCGCGCCACCCTGCAACCGCCCGCCAACGACCACGCGCTGCCCCGTGCAACGCCGGTCGACCCGGGGCGTCTTCGTGTCGTTCGCCAGTCCCCGTCGGGGAGTCCTGCGGTTCGGGACGCTTCGAGGCCTCGGTCCGATCCGCTCGTTCAACACGAACTGCCCGGAGGAGCCGGCGGACGTCCGGGCCGTGCGCATCGACTTGCCGCTCGCGACCGGCCCGCTCGACGCGGCGGACGTCTTCACGCCCTCAGTGCGCCGGTGGTTCATCACCGGAGACGCCGAGCAGCTGACGACGATCGAGGGCGATGTTCCGGGCCGCGTGACCGAGCGAGTCCGCTGGCGGCTCGTCTTCACGCGAATCACTCGCTCGTAGCGGAGGTTTGGACTTCGTTAGTACGGTGCATGTCGAAGAAGTTCCAGCCGATCCGCACATACAATCGAGGTCCGTGGCCAACTCTGTGACGTGGGATGCGCTCCGGCAGCTCGCCGGGTTCCGCGCCGAGAAAGGCTGCGCGATCAGCCTCTTCGTCGACCTCGATCCGAGCGTCACGCCGACCCCCAAAGACGCCCAAACGCGAGTCCATTCGTTGCTCGACGAGGGCGAGAAGCGCAACAACCAGGCGAATCAGACGCATGAGCAGCGCCTCGGCCTGAAGGCCGACTTCGAGCGGATCCGCGAGTTCTTCAACGAGGAGTTCGACCGCGACGGGGCTCGCGGCTACGCGGTGTTCTGCGCCGGCCTCGACAACCTCTGGCAGACGGTGCCGCTCAGCGAGCCGGTGCCCGACGAGGTCAAGGTCAGCGACGCGCTCTACCTCGCTCCGCTCGTTCCGCTCGTCGGACGCGGAGAGGGGGCGGTCGTCGCCGTCGTCGGCCGGGAGCAGGGCCGCCTCTACCGGCTTCGCGCAGGCCGGCTCGAGGAGGTTGCCGACCTCTTCGAGGAGCAGCCGCGCCGCCACGACCAGGGTGGGTGGTCGCAGGCGCGCATGCAGCGCCACGTCGACGAGCTGGCGAAGGATCACCTGAAGGACGTCGCGGAGGAGCTCGAGACCCAGCTGCGGCGCCTGAGGTTCCCGCGGGTCGTCGTCGTGTGCCCTGAGGAGCTGAAGAGCGAGTTCGCCGGCGTGCTCTCCTCGGAGGGCCGCAATGCGATCGTCGGTTGGACGACGGCTCCGGCACACGCCGGCGCGCCGGAGCTCTTCGCGGCCGCGGTTCCCGTGCTCGAGGAGTGGCGCGAACGCCAGGAAACCGACGCGGTCGAACGCTGGAAGGAGTCGGCGGGTCGAAACGGGCGCGCCGCTTCAGGCTGGGAGGAGACGCTCGAGGCTGCCTCGGACGCCCGCGTCGAGTGCCTGCTCTTCCAAGAGGGCACCGAGCAGGCCGCCTTCGCCTGCCCGGCCTGCGGGCGCGTGAGCGTCTCAGGCGGTCGCTGCCCGCTCGACGGGACGGAGATGGAGAAGCGCGACGAAGGGCTCGACCTTGCCGTCCATCAGGTCGTCGCCCACGGGGGTCAGGTGCTGGCGCTGAGGCACCGCCGGGATCTCGAGCCGGTCGGCGGGATCGGCGCATTGCTCCGCTTCTGAGCTCCTTCGAGCTCGTCATCTTCGACTGCGACGGCGTGCTCGTCGACAGCGAGCGCATTGCGACGCTCATCGACGTCGAGGTCCTCAGGGAGCTCGGCTGGCCGATCACGCAGGACGAGGTGATCGAGCGGTTCGTCGGCCGGACGGATGCGGCCATGCGCGAGGAGGTCGAGGAGTACGTCGGCCGCTCGCTCGTCGCCGAGTGGGACGGATTCGCGGCACGCTACGCCGAGGCGTTCGCGACCGAGCTCCAGCCCGTCGACGGCGTCGTGGATGCTCTCGATCGCGTCGACGCGGCCACCTGCGTCGCCTCGAGCGGGAGGCGCGACAGCATCGAGACGAAGCTGCGGCTGACCGGCCTCTGGGACCGCTTCGAGGGACGCATCTTCAGCGCCGACGACGTGGAGCACGGCAAGCCGGCGCCGGATCTCTTTCTGCTCGCCGCGTCGCGGCTGGGCGCAGAGCCGACCGGCTGCGCCGTGATCGAGGACAGTCCGTTCGGCGTGCAGGCCGCGCACGCCGCCGGCATGCGGGCGTTCGGCTACGCGGGCGGGGTCATGTCCGCCGAGCGGCTGCGCGCAGCGGACGTCGTCTTCGACGACATGCGCGAGCTGCCGCTACTTCTCGGCCAGTAGGCGCCGCAGCACGTACGGGAGGATCCCGTCGTGGCGGACGTACTCCCGCTCGCGGGGCGTGTCGAGCCGCAGGCGGGCCTTGAACTCCTTGTCGTCCGCGCGGACGGTCACCTCGCGCGCCTCGCCGTTCTCGACGCCCTCGATCGAGAACTCCTCGCGGCCGGTCAGGCCGAGCGTCTCGAAGTTCTCGCCGTCGGCGAACTGGAGCGGGAGGATTCCCATCATCAGGAGGTTCGAGCGGTGGATGCGCTCGTAGCTCTCTGCGATCACGGCGCGGACGCCGAGAAGCTTCGGCCCCTTCGCCGCCCAGTCGCGCGACGACCCTGATCCGTACTCCTTGCCGGCGATCACGATCAGCGGCGTGCCTTCCTCGGCGTACCGCACCGAGGCGTCGTAGATCGTCATCTCTTCACCGCTCGGGACGTGGACGGTCCAGGTGCCCTCGCTGCCTGGGACGAGCAGGTTCTTGAGTCGGACGTTGGCGAACGTCCCGCGCACCATCACCTCGTGGTTCCCCCGCCGGGACCCATAGGAGTTGAAGTCCTTCCGCTCGACGCCGCGCTCGATCAGGTACTTGCCCGCGGGGGCGTCGGGCTTGATGGCGCCGGCCGGCGAGATGTGGTCGGTGGTGACGGAGTCGCCGACCCTGACGAGGCAGCGCGCGCCGGCGATGTCCTCGACCGTTCCAGGCTCGGGCGCCATTCCGTCGAAGTACGGCGGCCGTCGCACGTAGGTCGACTCCTCACGCCAGTCGTAGAGGTCGCCTTCAGGGATCTCCAGCGCGGCCCAGTTCTCGTCGCCCGTGAAGACGTCGGCGTACGTCCGCCGGAACATGTCGCCCTCGACGGCGGTCTTGACCGTCGCGTCGATCTCTTCGGCGCTCGGCCAGATGTCACGGAGGTACACGTCCTCGCCGTCCGAACCTTGCCCGATCGGCTCCTCGGTCAGGTCGAGATCCATCCGGCCGGCCAGCGAGTAGGCGACGACGAGCGGGGGAGAGGCGAGGTAGTTCGCCTTGACCTCGGGGTGGATGCGCGCCTCGAAATTCCGGTTCCCCGAGAGCACCGAGCACACGACGAGGTCGCCCTCGGCGACGGCTTCGGAGATCGGCTCCGGGAGCGGGCCGGAGTTTCCGATGCACGTCGTGCAGCCGTAGCCCACAGTGTGGAAACCGAGCTCCTCGAGGTACGGCGTGAGCCCCGCGCGCTCGTAGTACTCGGTGACGACCTTCGACCCCGGGGCGAGGCTGGACTTGACCCAAGGCTTCCGTTCGAGGCCGCGCTCGACCGCTTTCTTCGCCACGAGTCCCGCCGCGACCATGACGCTGGGGTTCGAGGTGTTCGTACAGCTCGTGATCGCCGCGATCACGACGGAGCCGTGCTCGAGCTCGAAGCGCTCACCGTCGAGCTCGACCGGCACAGGCTCGGCGCGCTCGGCGACGACCGTCGCGGGGACCTCGACGGGCTGCGCCGGCTCGGCGATTCCGTCGTGGAGCGGATGCTGCTCGACTGTCGGGTCGCTCGCCGGGAAGGTCTCGGCGACCTGCTCGTCGATCGCGTTGCCGTAGTCGACGCCGAAGGTCTCGAGCGCGGCGAGGAACGAGCGCTTCGCGTCGTTAAGCGGTACGCGGTCCTGCGGGCGCCTCGGCCCGGCGAGGCTCGGCTCGACGTCGCCGAGGTCGAGCTCGACGATCTCCGTATACGTCGGCTCATGGTCGGGGTCGTGCCAGAGGAGGTTCTCCTTGCAGTAGGCCTCGACAAGCGCGATTCGCTGCTCGTCACGGCCGGTCAGCCGCAGGTACTGCAGCGTGACGTCGTCGACGGGGAAGAACCCGCACGTCGCGCCGTACTCGGGCGACATGTTCCCGATCGTCGCGCGGTCGGCGAGCGGCAGGTTGGAGACGCCGGCGCCGAAGTACTCGACGAACTTCCCGACGACTCCCGTCTGGCGCAGGATCTGCGTAACGGTGAGGACGAGATCGGTCGCCGTCGCCCCCTCGCGCAGCGCGCCGCTGAGCCGGAAGCCGACGACCTGGGGAACGAGCATCGAGACGGACTCGCCGAGCATCGCCGCCTCGGCCTCGATGCCGCCGACGCCCCAGCCGAGGACGCCGAGGCCGTTGATCATCGTCGTGTGCGAGTCGGTGCCGAGGAGCGTGTCCGGGAACGCCTGGCCGTTCCGGGCCTCGACGACGCGGCCGAGGTACTCGAGGTTGACCTGGTGGACGATCCCGGTGTTCGGCGGGACGACCTTGAGGTTGTCGAACGCCTGCTGCCCCCAGCGGAGAAACGCGTAGCGCTCGCGATTGCGCTCATACTCGCGCTCCGTGTTGACCGCGATCGCCATCCGGTTCGCGAACGCATCCACCTGAACCGAGTGGTCGATGACGAGCTCTGACGGGAGCTGCGGGTTCGTCTTCGACGCGTCGCCGGTCAGCTCGTGCATCGCATGGCGCATCGCGGCGAGGTCGACGATGGCGGGGACGCCCGTGAAGTCCTGGTGGATCACCCGCGCGGGCGTGAAGGCGATCTCCCGCGACGGGTCTTCCTTCGCCGCCCACTGCGCGACGGCCTCGACGGCCTCCTTCGTCGAGGTGCGCAGGACGTTCTCGAGCAGGATCTTGAGCGTGTAGGGGAGGCGCTCGACGTCGTATGAGGCCTGGAGCGGCTCGAGGCGGAAGATCTCGTAGCGCTCGCCGCCGACGTCGAGGGAAGAACGTGATCCGAAGGCGTCAGCGGCGGCGGCCATCACCTCGATTCTAGGTGCCGAGTCGCACTTGGGCCGGCGCGTTTCGAGCCACGTCCAGGGACTGTCCCTGGACACGGCCCGGCGGGACGATCAGGCGGCGTCGAGCGCGCGCGGAAGTTCCTGCGCGACGGCGGGCTGGACCTCCGCCTCGCTCTCGACGGCCCGTTCGAGCTTCGTGTCGAAGCGGTCGAGCCGCTTCTCCGCCTCCGCGAAGCGCGACTGCGCGTTGCCGAGGTGCTTGCCGACCACCTGGAAGTCGTCGCGGAAGCGCCCGAAGTCGCCCTGGAGCTGCGCGACGTACGCCATGACCTCGTGCGCGCGCTGCTCGATCTGCATCCCCTTCAGCCCGAGTGCGATCACCTGGAGCTGCGACGTGAACGTCGTTGGCGAGACGGGGAAGACGCGCTTCTCGTGCGCGTACTGCAGGAGCGCGCCGGTCTTGCCGCAGACGAGCTCGTAGTAGACGCCCTCCGACGGCAGGTACATGAGCGCGAAGTCGTAGGTGCCCTCGTCCGGCCGGATGTACTTCTGCGCGATCGCATCGACGTGGTTCTTGAGATCGCGCCCGAACGCCTTCTCGTAGAGCGCGCGCTCGTCGTCCGTCTCCGCCTCCGCGAGCCGCTCGAAGTTGTCGAGCGGGAACTTCGCGTCGATCGGGACGAGCCGCTCGACTCGGATCACGGCGTCGACCCGCTCGCCCGTCTTGAAGCCGTACTGAAGCGAGTAAGAATCCGCCGGCAGCCGGTCACGGAGCAGGTTTCCGAGGAGCAGCTCACCGAACCCGCCGCGCGCCTTCGGGGGACGGAGCGCCTGCTCGAGCTTCTTGAGGTCGTTGGCGCGCGCGAGAATCTCGGCGTTCGCCTGGCCGAGCTGACCGAGCTGCTGGTGGATCGCGCTCGTCGTCTTCGTCGCCGTCTCGAGCCGGCGGTCCATCGTCGCCGTCATCGCATCGAGACGCCTGTCGACCTCCGCGTTCCGCTCAGCAAGCTGGCTCGCGGACTCGGAACGAAGCGCGGCGAGCTCCGTCCGCAGAACGCGCAGTGCCCGCACACCGGCGTAGGCCAGGCCGGCGGCGATCAGGACCAGGATCACGGTCGTCACGATCATGGACCTACAAACGCTAGGGACCGGGTCGGACGGCGGAGGGGCAGCCGGGAGCCGCCCCTCCGCCGGACCTCGTTACGGCTGGTTGCGCTCGGGCGGAGGCGCGGTGCCCTCGGTGCCTGGCTCCTGCGCCATGTCCGCCGGGGGCGCCGGTGGCGGAGCGGCCGGCGGCTCGGCCATGCTCGAAGTGTCCGGCTGTGTGCCTTCGCTTCGCATCTGCGGCTCGGCCGGCATGTCTTCCTCTTTCTTCTCTCGTCCAAGCAGCTTGTCGAGAAAGCCCATGTTCCCTCCTGGAAGTGGTCGCGGCCCCGCGAGTATGGGGCATTGGCCTCGGGTCCGCTAGCTACCATGGCCGCGCGTTGCCCAAGAAGTCGCGAACGCCTCCACCTCCCAAGAGGCCCGTCCAGTCACCGAAGGTCCGAACCGCGCCGCGCGACGAGCGCAAGGCCCGGATGCTGCTCTACGTGCTCGGCGGGTCGGGCTTCGTCATCCTCGCGATCGTCGTCGCCGCCTTCATGTTCGCCGGCGGCAGCGGCGATGACGGGAGCACGGCACGCAACGCGATCGCCGCCCTAGAGGAGGCGGGCTGCACGTACACGAACCCCAAGTCACAGGGACGAGAGCACACTGAAGACCTGCCGGCCGACTTCAAGCCGAACTCCACGCCGCGCGCGAGCGGGCCCCACTCGAATCAGACGATCATCTATGGGTCGTACACGGAGGAAGTCCCTGAGCTGAACGCCGTCCACAACCTGGAGCATGGCGCCGTCATCATCTGGTTCGGCCCCGACGTTCCCGAGAGCACCGTTGACCAGATCAACGAGTTCTACAACCAGGATCCGAACGGGCTCATCGTCTCCAGGCATCCGCGCCTCGGCGACGAAATCGCGCTCGTCGCGTGGACGCACGTCGCGAAGTGCCCGCGCTTCGACGAGAACGCGGTCGACCGGTTCGTAGACACGTTTGGCTTCAAGGGCCCGGAGTCGTGCAAGAGCGACATCGAGCAGGGCTGCTTCCGCCGCGAGAACTTAGAGCCGGGTCAGGCCTAGAGAGAGGCCTGATGGGAAATTCGGCCGGGCCGGATGACGCCCCAGACACGGCGCCGGATCAGCGCGTTCGCCCGCGACGCGTAGCGCTGCTACGCGCCGCGAACGACCGCACTGCCCGGCTTGGTCTGGAGCGTCCCCGACGTCGGCCGAATTTCCCATCAACCCTCTAGCTATCCTCATCTAGGCCGGGGTGGCGAAACTGGTCATACGCGCCTGACTTAAAATCAGGTGTCCCCTTAGGGGGCGTGCGGGTTCGACTCCCGCCCCCGGCATCGAAAGCCCTTTTGGGGAGCGGCCTTGCTGGCCAAGCCGTTGTCGGTCGTGACGACGGGGAGGATCCGAGAATGCTCTCGTGCAAACGCCTTGCAAACAAGAAGCCATGCGGTGACCCACCGGGGTAAGCGGACTGAGGACTGGGTATAGACATGAGCATGACCGCACATGACGAGACGCCGGAACAACGTGTCGCGTTCCTTGAGGAGTGGTCACGCGAAACGGCAGAAATGTTCCGCGACGTTGCCTCCGACTTCGGGGTCAATCTCGATTACAGCGCCGAGAGTCTCCGCGAAGTCGAGCGGCTCATCACCGACAACTTCACTGATCGCCGCGGCCGTGTGAAGAGGAAGTACCGCGATCTATCCGGTGCAACGGGCGCATACGTAACCGAAGTGATCCTCCGGAACCTCGGAGGACATTGGGATTGGGAGCCTGAGTTCGAAATCGCCGGGGTTCGGTTTCCCTCCGGCGGGTTCACTGCTCCACTGGCAAAGTCGCGCAAGCGATTCGAGGACGGCGCGGGCGACGAGTTCGTTTCCTATTACCAGATGCTCACTGAGACGGCGTCGAGCTAACACGCGCGAGCACCTGCCAAGCCGACCGGCATCCGGCAGCATCCCCTGACACGACCCGGCGGTGCCTTAAAATCAGGTGTCCCCTTAGGGGGCCTGCGGGTTCGACTCCCGCCCCCGGCACTCCCACGTCCGTCCGTTGCTCTTCGTCGTCGCGCTCATCGCTGCGCTCCTCTGGCTCCCGGCTCCGTGGAGCTACATCGCCGTGATCGGGGCGGCGATCGTGGAGGTCGCCGAGATCGGCGTCTTCCTCTGGTACTCGAAGCGGCGCCGCGCCACGACCGGCGCGGAGGCGCTCCCCGGCCAACGCGGGACGGTCGTCGAAACCTGCCGGCCGGTCGGCCAGATCCGCGTCGACGGTGAGCTCTGGCGCGCCCGCTGTGAGGAGGGTGCGGACCCCGGCGAACGCGTTGTCGTCGAGGCGCTCGGGCCCGATCTGACGCTGATCGTTACGCGGGATTCGCCCTAGACTCCGAGCGTGGCCGAGGTCGACGCAAAAGCGCTCGAGGACGTCATGGTCGAGTGGGATACGCCGCTTTTCCGCATGGCTCTCGGGCAGTTCGAGCAGGCGCTGGAGCACGCGGACGTGCCCGAATCGGTCGCCGAGCGGCTGCGGGTTCCCGAGCGCTCGACGATCGTCGGCGTGCCGGTCCGGCGCGACGACTCGAGCTGGAAGGTCTTCCCGGGCTATCGCGTCCAGCATTCGACCGTCCTGGGGCCGACGAAGGGCGGCCTCCGCTACGACACGCACGTCGACCTGGGCGAGTGCGCCGCGCTCGCGATGTGGATGACGTGGAAGTGCGCGCTTCTGAAGCTGCCCTACGGCGGGGCCAAGGGCGGCGTGCGGTGCAACCCGCGCGAGATGTCGATCGCCGAGCTCGAGCGGCTCACAAGGCGCTACACGGTCGAGATGCTCGCACTGATGGGGCCCGAGGAGGACATCCCCGCGCCGGACATGGCGACGAACGAGCAGACGATGGCCTGGATCATGGACACCTACTCGATGCAGCTCGGCTACGCCGTCCCGGAGGTCGTCACCGGCAAGCCGATCGCGATCGGCGGCTCCGTCTTCCGACGGGAGGCAACGGGCGCCGGCGTCGTGATGGTGACCGAGCGGGCGTGCACACGCTTCGGCTGGACGCTCGCCGACCAGCGCTGCGTCGTGCAGGGGTTTGGGAACGTCGGCGGCGTCGCCGCGCGCGAGCTCATCGCGCGGGGCGCGACGGTCATGGCCGTCTCCGACATCTCCGGCGGGGTCTACGACGAGCAGGGTCTCGACCTGGACGACGTGCAGCGCTGGATCGACAGTGAGGGCTCGCTCGAGGGCTATCCGAAGGCCGAGCACGTCTCGAACGCCGACCTGCTCGAGCTGCCGTGCGACATCCTCGTCCTCGCCGCCCTCGAGGACCAGGTGACGGGCGAGAATGCCGGGCGGATCGAAGCGAGGATGATCGCCGAGGGCGCAAACGGGCCGACGTCGATCGAGGCCGACGCGATCCTCGCCGAGCGCGGGATCCACGTGCTGCCGGACATCCTCACGAACGCAGGCGGCGTCACCGTCTCCTACTTCGAGTGGGTTCAGGACCTCGGGCGCCTCTTCTGGACGCGTGACGAGACCCGTGCGAAGCTCGCCGAGAAGATGGGCGACGCGTTCGATCGGGTCTGGCAGCTCTCCGAGCAGCTCGCGATCACGCCACGCCGTGCCGCGATGGTGGCGGCGATCCGCGAGGTCGCGGGTGCGCTGACGGCGCGCGGGATCTACCCCTGATGGCGACTCTCGTCCGCGAGGCGATGGTGGTGGAGCCGCGCACCCTCGGGGTTGAGGCGACGGCACAGGCGGCAGGGGAGCTGCTCGCGCGCGACGACGTCCGGGCCGTCTTCGTCTGCGACGACGAGCGGTTCGTCGGCGTCATCACGCGTAAGACGCTCATCCGCGAGGTCGTCGCCCCGGGTCGCGATCCGCGCTCGACGCCGGTTGGGGAGATCGCCGAAGAGCCGCACTACACCTTCGAGGCCGAGCTGCCGGCGGAGGAGGCGTTCCGGTTCATGGAGGAGCGGGATGCCGAGCGTGTTCCGGTCGTGGAGGACGGCCGGCTCGTCGGCGTGCTCTCACGCGTCGTGCTGCAGCGGCGGCTGGCCGAAGACGAGCCGCCAGAGGAAGCCGCCTAGCCGCCGAGCCGCGAGGGACGGCCGCACCGGCCTCGACTCGAACATCGCGGAGCGGTCAATTGCGGTGCGGAGCCGCTCGAGCTCATCGGGCAGCTCCGCCACCGCACGGTCCTTCGGCACGTAGCCGGCTGCGCCGGCTGCCAGGGCGCGCTCAACGTCCTCTCGCTCGCTCGACGAGCTGACGATGAGCACACGAGTGCCTTGGACCTTCGCCGCAATCCGCCGCGTCGCCTCGAAGCCGTCCATTCGCGGCATCCGCAGGTCCATGACGACGATTTCGGGCCGGAGCTCCGCCGCGAGCTCGACACCCTCGGCGCCGTCGCATGCTTGACCGACGATTTCTGCTCCGTGATGCGAACGGAGGACGAACGCGAGCAGCTCCCGAAAGACGGGATCGTCGTCGACGAGCAGAACGCCCAACGGGCGGCGCGGTGCGGCGGACATGCCCAAGAAGACGCAGCAACCTGCTGTTACTTGCGCACGATTTTCGAAGATCACCCAAAAGGGGGACAACCGACTTGCCACTAGTGGACGAACCTTCGTAGGGGGATGGCGAGCATTGCGGAGACGACGGTCGAGGCCCGCCTCTACGAGGAGCACTCGGACCTCGTCTTTCGCTACTGCCTCCGCACGCTGGGTTCGCGCGAGGACGCCGAGGACGCCACCCAGACGACGTTCTTCCAGGCCGTACGGGCGATCCGCCGCGGCGTCGTGCCGGCATTCGAGCAGGCCTGGCTGCTGACGATCGCCAAGAACGAATGCCGCTCCCGCCACAGGGCGAACGGGCGGCGCCGGCAGCTCGAGCTCGTTCAGGATCCACAGACGCTCGCCGAGGTGGCCGAGGCGCCGAACGGCGCCGATCCCAGGCTGATGGGGGTGCAGGCAGCTCTCGCGCGGCTTCCGGAAGCCCAGCGGCGCGCGCTGCTGCTCCGCGAGTGGCAGGGCCGCTCGTATTCGGAGATCGCGACCGAGCTGGGAACGACCCGGCCCGCGGTCGAGGCGCTGCTCTTCCGCGCGCGACGGAACTTGGCGCGCGAGCTCGGCGAGGAGACGAAGGCTCGCCGTCACGCGCTCGATCTGGCTTCGCTGCTTGCAGCTCTGAAGTCGGCGCTCGGCGGCGGCGCGGCGGTGAAGGTCGCCGCGGGCATCGTCGCGGTCGCAACGATCGGCACTGTCGCCGGCGGCGCCGAGGACCGTCCGGCCCGGCGTCCGGTGGCTCCGGCCCCGGCTCTCGTGCAGCCCGCCGTCGCCCAGTCGACGCCGAAGGTCGCGGCTACGCGGACGCAGCGCGCCGGCGCCCTAACTCGGCGGCCCGGTTCGGCGAAGCAGGCGCAGGGGTCGGCCGGCGGGCCTGGGGCCAGGCGCGGCATCAGGCCTACCGAGTCGCGTCAGCCGACGGCCACGGACGCTGCCGGAGCTCCGGCGGCTCCGGCCGCAAAGCCGGATCATCCTGCAGCCCCCAGACCTGCTCCGGCGGCGGGCTCGATCACCTCTCCGACGCTCCCCACGCCGCCGGCGACGCCACCGCCGCCTTCGCTCCCTGAACTGCCCAAGATCGAAGTCCCGCCGATCGAGCTTCCGAAGGTCGAGCTGCCCAAGGTCGAAGTCCCGCCGATCGAGATCCCGGGAGTCGAGGTACCGAAGGTCGAGGCGCCGAAGGTGGAAGCGCCGAAGGTCGAGGTGCCCAAGGTGGAGCTTCCAAAGGTGGAAGTCCCGAAGCTTCTGCCCTAGCAGCAGGTGTATGCGCCGGGAGGCGCGGCGCCCTCGGCGGGCGCGGGCAACTCGGCGGCTTCCAGCGCCGCCCCGTGGAGGATGTCCCGCTCGCTCACCTCGAGCGCTTCGAGCTCGAAGTGGCCGATGATCTGCTCGACGAGGATCGCCCCCGCGACGATCACTGGTGCCCGCTCGGGATGGAGCCCGGGCAGCCGGCGGCGCTCCTCGAGAGGCAGCGCCGCGAGCCGTTCGCGCTGCGCGCGCAGCGCATCGAGCGTCAGCCTGTGCCCGTGCGTGCCGAGGCCTTCGGGCTCGTCCAGCCCCAGGTCCAGGGCGGCGAGCGTCGTGATCGTTCCCGCGACCCCGAGCGCTCGGTCGGCCTCCGGCGGCGGCGGGAGCAAGGACCGGACGTGCTCGGCACACGCCTGCTGCTCTGCCAGTGGCGGCGGATCGGTGCGCAGGAAGCGCTCGGTGAGCCGGCGCGAACCGACGTCCACGCTCGCACGCCACTGAACCGCAGTCCCGTCGCCGAGGACGAACTCGGTCGAGCCGCCGCCGGGGTCGACGACGAGCGCGGTGCCGGCCCGGCCGTCGGCGGCTCCTCGGAACGTCAGCTCCGCCTCCTCGTCTCCGGTGAGGAGTCGCGTGACGAAGCCGTAGCTCCACTCGATCTCGCCGAGAAAGGCCTCGCCGTTCTCCGCGTCGCGCACCGCGCTCGTCGCGACGAGCAGGATGCGCTCGGCGCCGAGGCGCTCAGCCTCGCGCCGGTAGTCGGTGAGCACGTTGCGCACCCGCGTGATCGGGAGTGGGAGCAGCCGCCGGCGCGCATCCACGCCCTCGCCGAGCCGCGTGATCTGCACGCGCTTCGCGACCTCCTCGACCGAGCCGTCGTCGATGTCAGCGACCAGAAGCCGCGTCGTGTTGGTGCCCTGGTCGACGGCTGCGACTCGCATCCGGGTCGCTACGCTAGCCGCATGTTCCTGTTCCGCGAGAAGAACGTCGAGATGGTTGAGCGCGAGAGCGCGCTTCCCGGCCGCGATGCGACCATGCCCGTGCCTGAGCGGCACGAGGTGCTCGGCACGCCGATCGCGCCGCCCTTCCCCGAGGGCCTCGAGCGCGCGGTCTTCGGGATGGGGTGCTTCTGGGGCGCCGAGCGCATCTTCTGGGAGGCGCCGGGCGTCTATACGACGGCGGTCGGCTACGCAGGCGGCTACACGCCGAATCCGTCCTACGAGGAGACCTGCAGCGGGCGGACGGGCCACGCCGAGGTCGTCCTGGTCGTTTTCGATCCGCAGAAGACGAGCTACGACGAGCTGCTGCGGCTCTTCTGGGAGAACCACGACCCGACGCAGGGCATGCGGCAGGCAAACGACGTCGGCACGCAGTACCGCTCGACGATCTACTGGGAGACGGAGGCGCAGCGCGAGGCGGCCGAGCGCTCTCGCGAGATGTTCCAGCGTGAGCTGACCGCCGCGGGGTACGGCGAGATCACGACCGAGATCGCGATGGCGGGCCCGTTCTACTACGCGGAGCCGTACCACCAGCAGTACCTGGCGAAGAATCCGAACGGCTACTGCGGTCTCGGCGAGACGGGTGTCAGCTGCCCCGTCGGGCTCGTTCGCACCGGCTGACAGCAGCGCAGCGCTGATGTAGCCGCATCGCCGGTTGCACCACGCCCTTGGCGGTGCCCACAATGGGAGCGCGATGGCGGGACCGGCGGCGTGTCGCGAGTGCGGAGTCGCGCTGCCGCCCGCGGCGCGCTTCTGCCCCTCGTGCGCCGCGCCGGTCGAGAGCCGCGATCGGGGCGAGGAGCGCAAGCTTGCGACGGTCCTCTTCGCCGACCTGGTGGGCTCGACGGAACTGGCCGGCTCGCGCGACCCTGAGCGCACGCGCGCGGTGCTCGACCGCTTCTACGAGGCGATGGCGGACGAGATCGGCGCGGCCGGCGGGACGGTCGAGAAGTACGCCGGCGATGCGGTCATGGCGGCGTTCGGCGTTCCGGCGGCCTATGAGGATCATGCGGAGCGCGCTCTCTCGGCTGCGCTGGCGATGCGCGTCCGGCTTGCCGAGCTCTTCGGGGACGCTCTTCAGCTACGCATCGGCGTCAACACAGGGGAAGTGGTCGTCGGCCGCCCGCGTGTCGGCAGCTCGTTCGCGAGCGGCGACGCCGTGAACGTCGCCGCGCGTCTGGAACAGGCGGCCGAGCCGGGGGAGATCCTCGTCGGGGAGCGGACATCGACGGCGGCAAGCGGCGCCTTCGACTTCGACGAGCCGAGGACGATCATCGCCAAAGGGAAGCCGGAGGGCGTCGCGTGCCGGCTCCTCCTTCGCGCGCGCGCCTCCCGCGACCGGCGCGGCCGGGGCACATTCGTCGGCCGGACGGAGGAGCTCGAGCGTCTCCGTGCTGTCTATCGCCGGGTTTGTGAACGCGGCGAGGCCGAGGCCGTCGTCATCGTCGGTGACGCGGGCGTCGGCAAGACACGGATCGTTCGCGAGCTCCTCGACGACCTGCCGCGCCTCAGCCCTCTAAACCCAGCCGTGCTCACCGGGCGGTGTCTCGCGTACGGCCGCGGGAACACGTACTGGCCGCTCGCGGAAGTGCTTCGCCAGCGCCTCGGTATCGGCATGGACGACCCGCCGGCAGCGATCCGCGACCGGCTCTCAGGCCGGGAGATCCTCGGCCTCACGTTCGGGCTCGACGTCGCCGGTGACGTCCACCCGCGCATCGCGCGAGCCCGGCTCCACGACGCCTGGCGACAGCTCGTCGAGGACATCGCGGGCGAACAGCCAGTCGTGCTCTTCGTGGAGGATCTCCACTGGGCCGAGGAGCCGCTGCTCGAGCTCCTCGACGAGCTTGCCAGCGGCGTCGACGGACCGCTGCTCGTCGTGGGCACGGCGCGTCCGGCGCTGCTCGAGGCGCGACCAGGCTGGTCGAGCCGGTCAGACCTGCTTCGGCTGTCGCCGCTCGGCCGAGGTGAAGCCGAGCGGATAGCCGACGACCTCGCCGTTCCCCCGGCATTCCGCGAGCTCGTCGTGACGCGCGCCGAAGGCAACCCGTTCTTCGTCGAGGAGCTCGTCGCGATGCTCGCCGACCGCGGGCTCGACTCCGCCGAGGCGGACGTTCCGCTCCCCGATTCCATCCACTCCGTCCTCGCCGCTCGCATCGACCTGCTCGGCGCGGGTGAGAAGGCCACGCTTCAGGCCGCGTCGGTGGTCGGCCGGCGGTTTCGTGCTGCCGCCGTGCAGGCACTCCTGGATGGAACCGATCGCGAGCTCGATGCCCTCGTGGAACGTGGTCTCGTTCGTCAGGCCGCCGGACACGAGTACGTCTTCAAGCATGCGCTGACCCGTGACGTCGCCTATGGAACCCTGACGAAAAGGCGGCGCGCAACGCTCCACGCTGCCTTCGCGGACTGGCTCGAGCGCCAGGCTGAAGCGAGCGACGAGCACGCCGCACTGCTGGGACACCACTACGCCCAGGCAGCCGATCCGGAATTCGCCGAGCTCGCTTGGCCGGACGATTCGGAAAGACGCGAACACGTGCGCAGCAAGGCGATGATTTGGCTGCGGCGTGCGGCCGAGCTTGCCGCTGCGCGTTACGCGGTCGGCGAGGCGCTCACGCTGCTCGACCGCGCGCTTGCGCTTGAGCGCGAGGACGCCGGCAAGATCGAGATTCTCCGCGAGAAAGCTCGCGTGCACATCCTCCGCTACGACGTCGGCGGCTTCCGCGAGTCCATGGAGCAGGCGCTCGCGCGCGACCCCGCGCCGCCGGTTGCGGCGCACATCTATGCGCAGCTCGCCTTCTACGGCTTCGGCCGCCCCTACATGTGGAGGCAGCCGCCGCCCCGCGAGACGGGCGAGCGGTGGCTGGCACGGGCACTCGAGCTCGCGCACGACGGGACCGAGGCGCGATGCCATGCGTTGCTCGCGAAGGCGCTAGCGGAGCCCGAGGCTGGCGCGGCCGACGAGGCGTACCGGCTCAGCACCGCGCTTCAGAACCCGTCGCTTGCCGTCTATGCATGCGAGGCGCAGACGCTCGCGGCCACCGAGGCCGGGCGGTACGAGGACGCATGCCGGTGGGCGGACCGCGCCGTGCTCACGACGAAGTCGCTTAGCGATCCCGGCGTGATCGGCCACCAGTACTGGAACGCCGGCTTCGTGTACCTCCGAGCCGGCCGCATTGCCGAGGTTCGGCGGCTGGCTGAGGCGTACGACCGGATCGCGTCGTCCCTCACACCGCACGAAGAGGTCCACGTTGTCGCCCTCTACGCGGTGCTCGAGAGCGTGCTCGGAGACTGGCGCCGGCTCACGGAGCTGGCCGAGCGCGCCGAAGCGGCGACCGCCGCCAACGCCGACTTCCCCTGCCAGTTCAACTGGCGGACGCTCTTGGTCTGCGCACTCGGGCTCGTCCACCTTGGGGACCGGCATGACGAGGCCAGTCGGCTCGAGGACGCCGCTCGGGCGGGCGCTGTCGTTGCGGGTCCCGCCGAGCGCGAGCCTGCGCTGCTGCGCTTGGCGCTCGTCCGAGGCGACCTCGACTCCGCCCGGCGCATCCTCGAAGGCCTGCCGCCGAGGGGCGACGCCTTCGGGCTCGACGGGCCGGCGGCGCGGCTCGACGCGCTCGCCGCACTCGGAGAGCGTGAGCGCGTGGAGGCCGAGGCCGCGCCGTTCGTCTCGCAGCCGAGCTACACGCGTCCCTTCGCGCTGCGGGCACTCGGAATCACACGCGGCGATGCGTCGCTGGTGGACGAAGCCGCGGAATCGTTCGAGGCGATCGGCCTCTCATGGCGAGCAGACGAGACCCGCAGGCTGCTTGCGGCAACCAGCTAGAGCGACCGAGGCGCTACAATGGCGCCCGCGACGCGGGGTGGAGCAGTCAGGTAGCTCGCCGGGCTCATAACCCGGAGGTCGCAGGTTCAAATCCTGCCCCCGCTACTGGGAGCCCGCTACGGCGGGCTCTCTTCGTCTGGCTGCCGCCCGAGAGCTGACCTCGCCTAGAGCTTCGACGCAGGCGTTGTCTCGACCCGCCGCACGGGCCCGGCGTCTCGTCCGGGGCCACGCACTCGGTGAGCAGCGGCCTCGACAGCCTCCATCGAGGGCTGGCTCTCGCGGGGGTGCGAGTTCCACCAGCCGACGTACCGCTCCGTCAGCGGCCGTGCGGTGATCCCGTGCGCGAGCACGGAGATTCCGACCGTGACGGCGACAGCGAGCAGGAGCAGGCGTTCGTGCGGGAGATTCGACTCGTCCAAGAGGACCACGCCGAACACGATCGAGGCCAGGCCGCGGGGGCCGAACCAGCCCACGAACGCGATCGTCGGCAGCCGTGCGCTGGTTCCGGCGAGGGCGAGTGCGACGGGCACCATCCTCACCACCGTCAGGGAGACGAGCGCGTAGAGCACGAGCTCCCACGTCACCTCGTCGAGGAACGACCCAAGAATCACAGCGCCGAAGATGACGAAGGTCACCGCGTTGAACAGCTCGCCGGACTCGTCGAGGAGAAACGTGAGCTCGCCACCCGAGTGGGGCCGAAGTAGGCCGAAGACGAAGCCGGCCGTGAACGCGGCGATGAAGATGCTTCCGCCGAGACCGTGAGCGATCCCGGCCGCCAACAGCGCCGTTGCCACGGGGAGGACCTGCGCCCAATGAGGCTCGAGCCTTCTGAGCGCAGTGCGCAGCGCGAGCGCGCCCAAGACTCCGCCGACGACACCGCCGAGAAGCCCATAGCCGAGCTCCTCGGCAACGAGATGAAAGGCGCCGTGCACCGAAAGCGACCCCGCTTCTGCTTCGGCGACCGCGAGCGCGATGAAAAACAGCGGGACACAGAGCCCGTCGTTCAGGCCGCTCTCCACGTTCAGTCCCTGGCGGATGCGCGAGGGGATCCGCTCGTCGGTGACGACCGGCTGGCCGAGCGCCGCGTCTGTGCAGGCGAGCATGACCGCGAGCACGACTGCCTCGACCAGGCTCACACCCGGAAGCACGGCCACGCCCAACACGGCGCCGGCGACGATCGTCAACGGCAACCCGATGCCCAGCAACCGGAGCGGGACCGCGTACTCGGCCCGCAATGCTCGCAGCGAGATTCGGGTGGCATCCGCGAAGAGCACCAGTGTCAGCGTCACCTCGGCGAGGAGTTTCACCTCGTGGCTGCCCGCGCTCAGATCGAGGACACCGAAGACGGGTCCTGCAAGGAGCCCCGAGGCTGTGAAGAACACCGCGGCCGAGATGTTTCGCGACTCGAGCCGACCCGACAGCGCCGCATAGGCCAGCAGGAGGAACCCAATCGTGGCCAGCGCCCAGGTCATCGACGACTCCCTCCGCCCTCGGCGGCTCGCTGCAGCGCAAGCCAGCGCTCTGCCTCCGCATACGCCAGATCCGACGACTCGCCGATCACCTCGGCGGCAGGAAACACGGGCACGGCGCTTCCACTGTCGACCCGGCCGCTTCGCTCCATCTGCTCGAGCGGCGTCGGACCGAGGCCGCTCAGGAACAGGCGGCCGCCGGCGTTCTCGAGCCGGTGCGCGGACCCGTCGAGGACGACGAACGACGTCGCACGAAGGCGCGTTCGACCACCGACACGGAGCACCACGACTGGGCGTTCGGCCCTGGCAGGATCGGGAAGCCTGGCCGCTATCGTCCCGGCGCCGGTGTAATAGAGGCTCCCATACACGTCGGGTAGGGTCACACTCTCGTCGCGCAGCGACGGGGACGCGGGCCGCTCGACGAATCGTCCGTTCGCGAGCGGCGTGAGTTCCGTCACCTTAAGGTCGAGCGCTTCCCGGTCGAGCTGCAGTAGCAGCGAGAGCACCATGCCGACACCGACGGCGGCCGCACCGGGAGGAGCAGCGTGGCGACGAACGTCGTGAGGACGACGATCTGCGAAGCGCGCCTCGTCCGCAGGATCGTCCCGATCGCTCCCCTGCGCACGGACACGACCGCCCCGTAGATGAGCAGGGCCGCGAGTGTTGGCATCGCGACGACGCCGACGAGGCCCGAGAAGACCACAAAGATGCCGAGCATGCAGAGCCCCGAGAAGGCCGAGGCCCACCGGCTTCGCGCCCCGCCGCTACGTTCAGTGGCGTCTGGCCCACGGAGCCGCCCACCGGCTGTTCTCGAGCAGCCCCGAGGCGAGGTTGCCTGCGCCCTGGGCGATGAAGTCGCGGTTCGCGTGCGACACCCCGCCGTCGGGGTTGCGGCTGCTTCGGTCACGCCGACCCTGCACGAGCACGATCACGCAGAGGGTTGGACCGCAGATCCTCGTGGCCCTGGTTTGATGGATTTGAACGTTTCCGTGAAGCCCTCTGACGGACTCGAACCGTCGACCCCCTCCTTACCATGCGCTCCAAACGGCAACCGGTCGCAACCCGCGGCAACGGTTTTCGCTTGTTTTCTGCGGTTTCTGAGGCCATCCGATTTGCGACCGGTTGCCACCGGTTGCAACCACGGGCTCCATAAAGGCTCCATTCTTCGTTGTCAGACAAGGCGACAGCGCTCCGGCGGAGAAGGAGCAGCCCGCACCCGCGTCGAGTGACAGGACTTCGCCCAACCAGAGGTATGGACATCTGATCCCGCGTGCCTTGCGGGCACCGGTGATCTTTGCGAACCGCAAGAATGGCCGCGTGGCGCTTCAACGGATGGACAACGTCGGCATCGTGGTGGAATCGCTTGATGCCGCTATCTCTTTTTTCGCCGAGTTGGGCCTCGAACTCGAAGGGCGAGCCATGATCGAAGGCGACTGGTCAGGGCGCGTCACTGGACTGCG
>Ga0081538_10001093_pt1 | contig 28728 bp, 25 predicted proteins | sample TabmetS5T2R1_FD_71022 | JGI IMG/M metagenome (GOLD analysis project Ga0081538, IMG submission 71022) | Tabebuia heterophylla rhizosphere microbial communities from the University of Puerto Rico - S5T2R1 | ecosystem: Host-associated > Plants > Roots > Rhizosphere ...
GGGGCCGGGGGGTCCCCGCCGCGGCCGCCTCCTGCTCGGCCGCGCGCGCGGCCGCCGCGGCCTCGGCGGCGTCGGCGGCGGCGGCCGCGCTCGCCTCCTCGGCGGCAGGGCTCGGCTTGGCCTTGGGCTTCGGCTTGGGTGGCTCGGCCCCCGCGCCCAGCCGCTGGGTGAGGTTGCCGAGCGCCTGCGAGAACTCGCTCGGGATGACGAAGATCTTGTTCGCCTCGCCCTGGGCGAGCTGGGGCAGCATCTGCAGGTACTGGTAGGAGAGCAGCCGCTCGTCGGGCGCGCCGTCGTGGATCGCCTGGAACACCGTCTCGATCGCCTTCGCCTCGCCCTCGGAGCGCAGGATCGCCGCCGTGCGGGCGCCCTCGGCCTTGAGGACGGCCGACTGCTTCTCGCCCTCGGCGGTCAGGATCTGCGACTGCTTGACGCCCTCGGCGGTGAGGATCGTCGCGCGGCGGTCGCGCTCGGCGCGCATCTGCTTCTCCATCGCCTCCTGGACGGTCCGCGGCGGCTCGACCGACTTGAGCTCGACGCGGTTGACGCGGATGCCCCACTTGCCGGTCGCCTCGTCCAGCACGACGCGAAGCTGCGAGTTGATCTGGTCGCGCGAGGTCAGGGTCTCCTCGAGCGTCATGCCGCCGATCACGTTGCGCAGCGTGGTGACCGTGAGCTGCTCGATCGCCTGCAGCGGGTTGGCGACCTCGTACGTGGCGGCCTTGGCGTCGGTGACCGTGAAGTAGATGACGGTGTCGATCCCGACCACCAGGTTGTCCTCGGTGATCACCGGCTGGGGCGGAAAGGAGACGACCTGCTCGCGGAGGTCGAGCAGCGGCTTGACCCGGTCGACGAACGGGATGATCAGCGCCAGCCCGGGGTCGAGCGTGCGTGTGTAGCGGCCGAGCCGCTCCACGATCCCGGCCCGAGCCTGCGGCACGATCCGGATCGCCGTGGCGGCGACGACGAACAGGAACACGGCAAGGACGATCAGGGCGATCAGTCCGGCTTCCATGGTGGCCTCCTTACTCAGCGACGAGCGCCGTGGCGCCCCTGATCTCGAGCACCTGCACGCGCTTGCCCGCCTCGAAGACCTCGTCCTCGTCGTACGGGCGCGCGGTCCAGATCTCGCCGTCGATGCGGACGCAGCCCTCGTCGTTGGCGACCCGCTCCACGACCGTTCCGGTGCGGCCGACGAGCGCGGCCGTGCCGGTCCGCAGCCGCGGCGCCTGCCTCATGTGGCGGATGGCGACCGGCCGCAGGGCGGCGAGCACGGTGATCGAGACGACGAGGAAGGCGACCCAGCTGATGATGGCGCCCGCTCCGGCCCCGGAGACGATCGCGGCGACGAGCGCGCCGGCCGCGAACGGCGCCAGGAAGAACCCGAGCGTCGCGATCTCCCCGACGGCGAAGACCACGGCGACGATCAACCAGATCACCCAGGCGTCCATTTCCTCGGCTCAGCGTATCGTCAGGCGTGGAGCTTCCAGCCCACACCTAGGTGTCGTCGTCCACACTGCGGCGGGCGACCGGGAAGTCGAAGAAGCGGTCGGGATAGCGCTCGTTCCGGAGCGTGAAGTGCCACCACTCGTTCGGGTAGTGCTCGAAGCCCGCGTCCTCCATCGTGCGCTTGAGGAGCTGCCGGTTGCGCCGCGCGCGGCCGCCGGCGTTGACGGTGTGCGAGCGGGTGTCGAAGCAGTCGTAGCCCGTGCCCATGCCGACCGAGTTGTCGGGGAAGCGCCGCGGCTTCGGCGCGGTGCACGGCACGAGCTCGTCGCCGCGCCGCCAGCGCGGCTGCGCCTTGGCGGGCAGGCGGACCAGCGTGAGGTCGACGGTGCTGCCGCGGCTGTGGCCTGAGCGGCGGGCGATGTAGCCGTCGTCGAACAGCCGGCCCTTGTCGACGCGCGGGTAGAACTCGCGCTTCATGCGCTCGCTGCCGTTGCGCGCCCAGCGCACGAAGTGGTCGACCGCGCGCTGGGGGCGGTAGCAGTCGTAGACCTTGAGCGTGTAGCCCTCCGGCTCGAGCGCCTGCTGCGCGCGGTGAAGGGCGTTGGCGGCGCGGCGGGTGAGGATGCAGAGCGGCTCCTGGTAGCCGTCGATGCGCCGGCCCACGAAGTTGTGCGCCGTCGCGTAGCGCATGTCCTGGAGGATCGTGGCGTCGACCTCGTCGAGCGCCACGAAGCTCGACGGCGCGGCCAGGGCCATGGCGAGCAGCGCGGCGATCATGCCGTCAGCAGCGCCCGCGCGAAGTCGTCGGGGTCGAACGGCCGCAGATCCTCGAGCTGCTCGCCGACGCCGATCAGCTTGACCGGGATCCCGAGCTCGTTGGCGATGGCCAGCGCGATCCCGCCCTTGGCCGTCCCGTCGAGCTTGGTCAGCACGATGCCGGTCACGTCGACCGCCTCCCCGAACAGCTTGGCCTGGCGGACGCCGTTCTGCCCGGTGGTGGCGTCGACCGTCATCAGCGTCTCGTGCGGCGCTTCGGGCATCTGCTTGGTGATGACGCGGCGGACCTTGGCCAGCTCCTCCATCAGGTTGTGCTGCGTGTGGAGGCGGCCGGCCGTGTCGATGATCACCACGTCCGCCTCACGCTCGCGGGCGCGGGCGACGGCGTCGAAGGCGACGGCGCCGGGATCGGAGCCCTCGGGGCCCTTGACGAGCTCGACGTCGGCGCGCTCGGCCCACCGCTCGAGCTGCTCGACGGCGGCGGCGCGGAACGTGTCGGCGGCGCCGACCACGACCTTCTGGCCGAGCGTGTGCCGCAGATGCCACGCGAGCTTGCCGATCGTGGTCGTCTTCCCGGTCCCGTTGACGCCGACGACGAGGATGACGGCCGGGTCGGGGCGGATGTCGATCGTGTCGTCGCCGGTGCGGGCGAGCTCGGCGAGCAGCTCGGCGAGGCGGGCGGTGAGCTGCTCGCCGCCGGCGAGGTCGCCCTCCTCGGCCTCGCGCTCGAGCTTCTCGACCACCTCGGCGGTCGTGCGCGCGCCGACGTCGGCGTAGATCAGCGCCTCCTCGAGGCGCTCCCAGGTCGCCTCGTCGAGGTCCCCTTCGAAGAGGGTCGCCTGGACCTCGGCGGCGAGGGCCTCGCGGGTCTTGCGCATGCTGTCGCGGAGGCGGCCGAAGAACCCGCGGCGGCGCTCCTCGCCCTGGCCGGGGTCGGGCGCGTCGGGTGCGACGGACTCGTGGTTGGTGACGAAGAGCTCGTGCCAGTCCCTGGCCATCAGCTCACCGCCGGGATGATCTCGCGCCCGATCCGCGTGACGACGTCGAGGTCGTGGTGCTGGAGGTGCTGGAGCATGATGCGCTCGACCCCGGCGTCCTGGAGCTCGTTCATGCGCGCGACGATCTGGTCCGGCGTGCCGACCAGCCAGGCGGGATGATGATCGGCCGGGTCGCCGTCGAGCGCGAAGCTCGTCATCAGGCTGAACGGGATCGGGTCGCGGCCGTGCTGGGCGCAGGCCTGCGCGATCCGCTCCTGGCGCTCGCGGCATTCGCCGGCGGTGGCGTACACGGTGTTGTACTCGTCGGCCCAGCGGGCGGCGAGGGCGGCCCCGCGCGGCTTGGCGCTGCCGCCGGCGATCAGGTGGAGCCGGCCGAGCGGCTTGGGCTGCGGGTCGGCGTGCTCGAGCCGGTAGAAGCGGCCGTCGAAGTCGAACGGATCGGCGTCCCAGGAGCGGCGGACGATCTCGAACTGCTCCTCGAGCCGGTCGAAGCGGTCGCCGGTCGTGTCGAACGGGAAGCCGTGCGACCGGTGCTCGCCCTCGTTCCAGCCGGCGCCGAGGCCGACCTCGACCCGGCCCTGCGAGACGTGGTCGGCGGTGACGACCTCACGGGCCAGCGTGCTCGGATGCCGGAAGGTGGCGGGCGAGACGAGCGTGCCGAGCCGGAGCGTGCTCGTGAGCGCCGCGAGCGCGTTGATCGTGGCCCAGGCGTCGAGCGAGCCCTGGTTCGCGCCCCCGTCGAGCGACTGGTAGTGGTCGGACCGGAAGAGCGCCTCGAAGCCGGCCTCCTCGGCGGTGGTGGCGAGGGCGCGCCACTGGTCCCAGGTCACGCCCTCCTGCCCCTCGATCATCAGGCACACGCGCATCTTCCGCACAATAGGGCGATGATCGAGATCGAGGTCGGGCGCGGTGACTCGGACGAGGCGCGGGCGATTGTCGGGGCCATGGAGGCGTGGGTGCAGGAGGGCTTCGGGCCGACCACGCCGGACCGCACCTCGACGGTGACGCCCGCCGAGATGGTCCCCCCGTCCGGCGCGTTCGTGATCGTGCGGGAGGACGGGCGGACGGTGGCCGGCGGCGGGATCCGCCGGCTCGCCGACGGCGTGTGCGAGATCAAGCGCATGTTCGTGCGCCCCGAGGCGCGCGGGCGCGGCCACGGCCGCCGGCTCCTGACGGCGCTCGAGCAGGCGGCCGCCGACCTCGGCTACCGCGTCGTGCGGCTCGACACCGCCCAGTCGATGACGACGGCGATGGCCATGTACCGCGCCGCGGGCTATCGCGAGATCCCGGACTACAACGGCAACAGCTACGCCTCGTTCTGGGGCGAGAAGGCGCTCTGAGTCAGCGCACGGAGATGATGTCCCACACCGTCTGGTCGATCCGGTTCCCGGCCGCGTCGACGGCGGTCGCCCGCAGCGACACGCCGCGGCCGGACCGCAGGGCGCTGCCCGGCACGCGGGCGCGGAACGTCGCCTCGGTCTCGCGCCTGAGCGGCGAGCGGTGCCAGCTGCGGCCGCCGTCGACCGACCAGCGCAGCGTCATCTCGTGGATCCGGCGCGACTCGGGGGTCGCGAGCGCGATGTGCCCGGCCCACAGGGCGAGCCGCAGCGCCTTGCGCGGCGCGGCGCGGCCGAAGCCGTCGACGTCGGCGCCGTAGTCGAGCGCGAGGAACGGCGGGGTCGGCGTCGTCGGGGGCGGCGCCGCCGAGTCGACGGTCCACACCGTGCGCGCCTCGCGTGACCGCGAGAACGCGTCGACCAGCTTCCACTCGTGCTCGACCCGGAACCGGGCGGCGTCGTCGGGCGCCGGGAAGTAGGCGTCGAAGCCCTCCTTCGTTCCCACCAGCTCGCCGTTCCGGTACAGCGTGAACCGGTTGGACTCGTACGCCGCCTCGTCGAGCACGCTCGTGTGCGGGCCGTCGCCGAGGCCGCTGCGGACGTAGAACGAGCCGAACCCGTGGTGCGAGGTGTGCATCTCCGGGTGCAGGGCGGCGCCGAACTGGACGTCCGCACGCTCGCCGCGCAGGTACGACACCGGGTCGCCGCAGTGCTGCCGGAGCCCGTTCGCGGGCGTGCGCAGGCAGTGCCCCCACCACACGTCCGGGTCGGCCGTCATCAGCCTGCGCGTCGTCTCGGGCACGGCCTGCGGCGTGCGGGTGACGAAGCCGACGGCCGTCTCGGTCGTGAAGTAGACGGTGTCCGCGATGTGGTCGCGCGGCGGGCCGATCGGTCGATAGGTCGTGTCCACGCGTGCCAGGTCGGCGACGTCGCGGCGCGACAGCCGGGGCGAGAGGGGGTCGGGGAACCGCGGCTGCGCGAACAGCAGGTCGTACGCGTCGGGCGCGCCCGGCCGGACGCGGCCGGTCGGCTCGAGGCGCCACCGCAGCGTGGTCTCGAAGCCGCCGACGTCCGTGCGCCCCGTCGGCGTGACGTACAGGCGGCCGCCTGCCACCTCGCCGGCGTCGAAGAAGCCGAACTCGGTGTAGCCGACGCCGCGCTCGGCGGAGCGCGAGTACGTGAGGCCCACGACGACCCGCGGCTCGGTCTCCTGCCCCTCGACGGTCGGCGGCCTCAGGCGCTTGGCCTTGCGGGCGTCGATGACGTAGCGCGTGTCGGCATGGACGTCGAGGGCCGGCGTCCCGGCGATCGTGAACGTCTCGCGCGCACCGTTGCCGGCGGGCGTGATGATGCGCCCGAAGATGCTGTAGGTCCCCGGCGCGACCCGTGCGGTGGCCCGGCCGTTCTCGTCCGGCCGCAGCCGGTACAGCCGCCCCGTCTCCGCCTCGAAGATCGGGATCGTCGTGTCGCCGTTCGGGTCGTCGGCTCCCGTCGCCGGGTCGTACGGCTTGCCGTTGCGATCCAGCATCTGGACCTCGAGGTCGTAGCGCTCGGGCTCGTCGTAGACGCCGAACGGCAGCCGCAGCAGCGTGGTCCCGTCCGCGCTGAACGACACTCCGCCCTCCCACAGGCCGTCCTCGATCTGCCCTGGGTCCAGGGTCACGGTCGTGGTCGCGGTGCCGCCGGCCGGGACGGTCAGCGTGGACGGGCTCGCCACCACGGCGCCGTCGGGTGCGGCGCCGCCCGCCGCGTCGCTCTGCTCGTCGGTGACGGTCAGCGTGGCGGGCCGGCTGCCGTCGTTGCGCACCGTGACCTCGCGCGTCTTCGGCGCGTCGTCGGGGTGGCGGACCACGCCGAAGCCGAGCGACGCCACATCGGCGGTCAGGTCCTGCTGCGTCGCCTGCTCGAGGTCGAGCCGGCCGCCGCCCTCGTCCCATGCGGTGTTGATCGGGTTCGGGTCGGCCGTGGCCACGATCGCCGCCTTGACCCGCTGCCACGTCCAGTCCGGGTGGTCCTGCATGAGCAGCGCGGCGGCGCCGGCGACGATCGGCGTGGCCTGCGAGGTGCCGCTCATCGGCCCGTACAGGTCCGGGTCGAGCGCGCCCGCCAGGGCGCCGAGGATGTTCACGCCGGGCGCCGCGACGTCCGGCTTGAGCCGATGCCCGTTGGGGGTCGGTCCCGCGCCGGAGAACCACGCCTTCACGTCGTTGTCCGCCACGGCGCCGACGGTCAGGGCCGACGCCGCCGAGCCCGGCGTCGAGATCGTGTACGGCGCCTCGCCGGGGCTGCCCCAGTTGCCGGCCGCCACCACGAACAGGGTGCCGTGATCGGCGGTCAGGCCCTCGAGCGACTCGATGACCGGGTCGTCCTGCTCCACCAGCCCGCCGCCGAGGCTCAGGTTGACGATGTCGGCGCCCTGTGCCGCCGCCCACTCCATCCCCGCGATGACCCACGACGCCTGGCCCTCGCCGTCGTCGCCGAGCACCTTGCCCGAGATCACGTCGGCTCCGGTCGCGATGCCGCGGCGGGCGCCGTCGGAGCCGGCGCCGGTGCCGGCCAGGATCGAGGTGACGTGCGTGCCGTGGCCGTCGCCGTCCGCCGGTGACGGCTCGTCGCTGAAGTTCGCGTGGGCGTCCACCTGACCGGCCAGCGCCGGGTGGCCGTCGTCGACGCCGGTGTCGAGCACAGCGACCTTGACGCCGGTGCCGTCGAGGCCGGCGCTCCAGGCGGCGGGCGCCTTCACCTGGGTGAGATAGCCGTCGAGCTCGGCCGCCTCGATCCTGCGGTCGAGCCAGATCCGGCTCACGCCCCTCCGTCGCCGGAGCTCCTCGCCGAACCGGGCGGCGCGAGCCTTGGGGAGCTCGGCCGCGGCGGCCCGGATGCTCTCGAGCGCGGTTCCGGCGCGCAGCGGCGCGACGTCGCCCCGCGCACCCGGAGCCTGGCGGACGATCAGCGGCAGCGTGTCGCTGCGGGTGTCGTCGTAGCCCATCTCGACCAGCGCGGTGACGTCGAACAGCGCCGGGTCGAGCACGTCCCCCACCAGTCCTGCCACGGCTTTCGGGATCACGTGCACGTGGTCGTCCTCGCGCAGCACCTCGAAGCCGGCCCGCTCGGACCCGCGGGCCGGATCGACGAGCACGCGCGAGGACGGCGTGACCGTGACCCGATCGCCGGTGATCAGCGTCACCGTGTCGGCTCCCGCCGCAGTGGCCCTCGTGCCGAAGACCACCATGAGCGCAACCACCAGCGCAATGCCCCGCCTCATCGCCCCTCCCGAGCCCGCCGCTACGAAGGCGCGGGACGGTACTGGAGGCGCGCCGCGACCTCCAGCCTTTCAACGATCGTCTAAATGACGGTCTCGAACCAGCCCGTCGACCCGACCGGCGCGTGATCGGTGAGGCGCGGGGCGTAGTGGTCGAAGTAGACGCGCGCGACGAGCTCGCCGCGCGTGCTCACCCCGACCTTCTCGAAGATCGACTTGAGGTGATCCTGGACCGTCCAGCTCGAGATGTGCAGGCGATCGGCGATCGCGTCGGTCGAGAGCCCTTGCGCGACGAGCTGGGTGACGACGCGCTCCCGGCTGGTGAGCCCGTAGGCGTCGGCGATCAGCGGCGCGAGCTCGTGCGGCCGGGCCGGTTCGAACGACACCGCCGTGTAGACGCCGTCCCGGAGCATCGAGCCGCGGACGGTCAGCCAGGTGCCCGACGACGTGCGGACGCGCGCGTTCGCGGCGCCGGTCGTGGTGTCCCCGGCGGCGATGGCGCGCGCCCGGGCCGCGCAGGCGACCACGACCTGCGGCACGCCGGCCGTGGCGTCCTCGCGGCGCAGCTCGGAGAGCCACCGATCGGCCGCCGCGTCGGTCAGCGCGATCGAGTTGTCGCGCTCGAGCAGCGCCAAGCCGGCCGCCTCGCCTTCGGCATGCGGACGCGCCGACAGCGCGGAAAGCACCATCGCGCGGCGCAGTCCATCGGCGAGGTGGCCGCGAACCGACGTCAGGAGCTCGACGTCGGCCGGCGCGAATGGCGGCAGATCGGCTCCCCGCAGCAGCGTGAGCGCGCCCCACACGCCGCTGCCGCTCGCCAGGACGGCGCGCAGCTCGTCGCCGTAGCCGTTGGGCGCCAGCAGCTCTCGATGCCGCATGCTCAGCTCGAGGTCACCGCCGGTCGTCGCGTCGAGCGTCGCGACAAAGCGGCCGGAGCGCGCCAGTGCACCGAAGCGGTTGACGTCCAGCTCGCGGACCTCGATCTCTGCCATCCGCGCCCGTGCCTGCGGCGGCAGGCAGTCGACCGTGTACTCGCTCGTGAACAGCAGCGTGGCGGGATCCAGGGTGAGGACGCAGAGGCCGTCGAAGTGAACGGCCCGCGACAGGACGCGGGCGGCGCCGAGCACGAACTCGCGGACGCCGGCGCCGCGATCCGGGAGCCGGAGCAGCTCGCTGCGGACCAGATCGGACGACGCCGGCACGCGCCCAGCAGTAGCCACCCGGTGGCGGCGCGACATTCGAGCGAACCGTCCGAACGTGGTTCGGCTGGCCTCCGTGGCGGCTCAATCGGTCCACTTCAGCTCGAGGCCCAGGAAGTCCCCGAGCGCCGCGACCTCGGCGTCGACGCCGGCCCGCGGCACGCGTCCGAACGGGTCGAGCTCGATGCGCCGGGCGCGCCGGTCGAGCCGCCACGTCGCGAAGGCGCGGCCGTCGGCGATCGCGACCGGCCGGACGATGCCGCCCCCGGGCGCGACCCTGCGGGCGTGCCGCGGCGGCACGACCCAGTCGCGGGAAGCCCAGCCGAGCAGGCACTCGTCGAAGGCCGGCAGCAGCCGCACCGGGCCCTTGGAGGCGTCGCCGGCCGGCGGGTCGGGCTCGACCCAGGCGCGCCGCACGTCGGCCGCCGGGAGGCCGGACCAGGCGGCGAAGTCGTCGCTCGTGGCCGGGGCGTGGGCGACCGCGTAGCGGCGGGCCAGCTCGGCGAGCGCGGCGTCTCGGTCCGGCAGCGGGCCCGGATCGACCGGCCCGTAGAGCTCCTCGCGGCCGCGCACGCCGACCTCGCACAGCACGCCCGCGGCCGCGGCGCGGTGGACGACGTGGATCGGCGCCTGGCCCTTGGGCTCGACCGGTACGCCGCGCTCCCGCAGCCGCGCGGCGAGCTCGTGACGGGTCAGCGGCCCCTCCGCGGCGAGGATCGCCGCCGCCTCGGCGGTGCTGCGCTCGGCGACGTCGGGCGGCAGGCCGAGCTGCGTCAGCCGCCGCTGCCCGCGGGCGAGCTGGAGGTCGCCGAAGATCGCGAGCACGAGCGGGAGGTCCTCGGCCGCGACGAGGTGCAGCGTGCCGCGCATCGCCCACGTCCGGACGAGCGGGCCGCCGGCGTGCAACGACGCGTCGAGCGCGGCGGCGCCGGACGAAGCGTCGGGCGCGGTGGCGCCGGACGACGCGTCGGCCGCGGCGGCGGCGCCGGACGACGCGTTGAGCGCGCCGCCGCCGGGCGAGTCGCCGGCGCCGCGCGCCCTCAAGGCGAGGAGCGAGGCCGCGCGGTCCTGGGCCTGGATCCCGACGAGCGACTTGACGATCTCGGCCGGCGTGGCCGGGGGTGCGTCCGCGAGCCGTTGCGCGCGGAGGCGGTGGCGGCGGATCGCGTCGGCCTTCAGGCCGCGCGCTCCTCCCCCTCGCCCCGCGCCGGCAGCCGCCGGGAGACGACCTTGGACACGCCGTTGCCGGCCATCGACACCCCGTAGAGGCAGTCGGCGGCCTCCATCGTCCGCTTCTGGTGGGTGACGACGATGAACTGCGCCCGGTCGGCGAAGCGCCGCAGGAGGGTGAGGAAGCGGTCGATGTTCAGGTCGTCGAGCGCGGCCTCGACCTCGTCGAGGATGTAGAACGGGCACGGCCGCGCGAGGAAGACGGCGAAGAGGAAGGCGAGCGCGGTCAGCGACTTCTCGCCGCCGGACAGCAGCGTGAGCCGCTTGGTCGCCTTGCCGGCCGGCGTGATCTCGATCTCGACGCCGGTGCGGTCGTCCTCGTCCTCCTCCTCCAGCTCGGCTGCGAGCTCGGCGTCCTCCTCCGAGGGCTTCTCCTCGTCGGCCTCGGCGCCGCCGAGCACGGGGCGCGGGCCGGCGTCCTCGCGCACGAGCCGGAGGCGGCCGCGGCCGCCCGGGAAGAGCTGCTCGGCGACCTCCTCGAAGTTCTTGGCGGCGGCCGTGAACGTCTCCTCGAAGGCCTCGCGGATGCGGCGATCGGTGTCGCGGATCAGGCCCTCGAGCTCGCGCATCGCGGTCTCGAGGTCCTCGCGCTGGGTCTCGAGCTCCTCGACGTGCGCGACCGCCTCCTCGTACTCGCGCTTGGCCAGCGGGTTGACGGGGCCGAGCTGCTCGCGCCGCCGGCGGAGCCGCTCGATCCGGCCCTCGAGGTCCGCGCGCGCGGCCTCGTCGAGCGCCTCCTCGGCCGGCTCGGCCTCGAGCCCGAGCTTGGCGGCGAGCCGGTCGAGCTCACGGGCGGCGTCGGCGGCCCGGTCGCGCGCCTGCTGCGCCCGGACCTCGCCCCGCGTCACCTCCTCGCCGCGCTCCTTGAGGCGCGCCTGGACCTGCGACTCCTCCGCGGCGTACGAGCGCAGCTCGGCGGCCAGCCGCTCGCCGGCCTCGCGGTCCGCGAGCAGCTCGGCCTCGAACGCCTGGACGCGCGCGGCGACCGCCTCGCCGGTGGCGGCGAGCGCCTCGGCGAGCCGCTCGGCGGCCGGGCGCAGCGCCTCGTCGCGCGCCAGCCGCTCGCGCTCGGCGACGGTCCGCCGCTCGCGCTCGGCCCGCTCGCGCTCGGCGCGCTCGGCCAGGCGCCGCTCGCTGGCCAGGGCGGCCTCGAGCTGAGCGCGCCGCTCGGCGGCCGGGCCCTCGTCGGGCGCCGCCCGCCGCTGCTCGATCAGCCAGCCCGCGTGGCGCTCGGCCTCGGCGGCCTCGTCGCGCTCCCGGGCGGCCGCGCGGGCGGCGCGGTCCGCCTCGTCGCGAGCGGCGTCGGCGGCCTGCACGGCGCGGGACGCCTCCTCGACCTCGGCGAGCGCAGCCTGCTCGGCCTGGGCCGCGCGCTCGACGTCCGCGATCAGCGCGTCGCGCCGGTTGCGCTCGGCGAGGACCCGGTCCTCGCCGCCGGCCGGCACCTGCCGCAGCTCCCGGGTCGCGGGAGACCAGACCCGGCCGTCACGTGTGACCGCGACGCCCGCGAAGGAGGGCGGGAGCGACGAGAGGTCGTCGACGACCCAGACGTCGGCGAGGAGGGCGGCCGCGAGGCGGCCGTCGCCGGCGACGCGGACGTGGGCGACGAGGGGTTGCGCGTCCGGCGCGGGCGGCGAGCCGTCGGCGCGCGGTGCGCCGTCGGGCACGATCAGCGCGGCGCCGCCGTCGCGGCCCGCGCGGTCGAGCAGCGACGAGCCGTCGGTGAGCGATTCCGCGACCGCGGCGCGAAACCGCGGCCCGAGCGCGGCGGCCAGCGCGAGCTCGTAGCCCGGGGCGGCGCTGAGGTCGTCGGCCAGCGCGGGCGCTCCGCCCGGCGCCCCGGCGTGCGTGCGCAGGAACTGGTTGAGCTTCGCGAGCTCGGCTCCGACCCGCGCGGCCTCGCGACGGGCCTGCTCGGCCGCGGTCTCGAGCTCGCGGCGGGCTCGCCTCGCGGCCTCGGCAGTGCCGTCCGCCTCGCGGCGCGCCTCGGACGCGGCCACGGCGGCCGCCGTCAGGCCGGTCAGGCGCTCCGCGGCCTCCGTCCGCCGCGTCTGCAGCTCCGCGACCTCGCGCTCCACGCGCGCCGCACGGTCCTCGGCCAGCTCGGCCAGCTCGGCCTCCAGCCCGGCGATCCGGTCGGCGGCGCCGTCGTCGGCCACGTCGGCCTCGGCCTCGGACTCGAGCGCGGCGAGCAGCGCCCGGCGCCGCCCCGCCCGGTCCTCGAGCGACGCCGCGGCCTGCCGCGCCGCCTCCTCGCGGAGGCCGATCCGCTCGCGCGCCGACCGCGCCGCGTAGAAGCGATTGGCGAGCCCCTCGCGCTCGGTGCCGCGCGAGGCGAGCGCGGTCTCGGCCTGCTCGCGCCGCGCCGCCACCGCGTGCAGCTCGGCCTCGGTCTCCGAGGCCGCCGCCCGCGCAGCGGCCACCGCCTCCTCGGCCGAACGCAGCGACGAACCCGCCGAGCGCACGACCTCGCGCGCCAGCGTCCAGAGGGCCTCGTCGGTCTGCCGCTCGAGCCGCTCGTGCAGCTCCGCGGCCTCCGCCTGCCGCTTCAAGGGCCGCAGCCGCGTGCGCGCCTCGCGCTCCACGTCCAGCGCCCGGTCGAGGTTGTCCTGCGTCCGCGCCAGCTTGAGCTGGGCCCGCCGCCGCCGCTTGCGGTGCTTGCCGAGGCCGGCGGCCTCCTCGATCAGCATCCGCCGGTCGCGCGGCTTGGAGGTCACGATCGCCTCCACGCGCCCCTGCGAGACGACCGAGTGCATCTCCTTGCCGAGCCCGGTGTCGGAGAGCAGCTCCAGCACGTCGGTCAGCCGGCAGCGCGCGCCGTTGACGCGGTACTCGCCCTCGCCCGCCCGGTTCAGCCGCCGCACGATCGAGATCTCGCCCGCGGGCAGCTCGACCGCTCCGGACGCGTTGTCGAGCACGACCTCGACCTCGGCCTCCGACCGCGCCTGCACGCCGTGGGCGCCCGCGAAGATCACGTCCTGCATCGACTGCCCGCGCACGGCGACCGGCGACTGCTCGCCCATCGCCCAGAGCACGGCGTCGGTGATGTTGGACTTGCCGCTCCCGTTCGGCCCCACGACCACCGACACGCCGGGCGAGAACTCGAGCCGCGTCCGGTCCGGGAACGACTTGAAGCCCTTGAGGGTGATCGACCTCAGGTGCACGAGTGGTTCCTCCGGCTCGTCGGAAGGACCACTAGCCGGCCTCCAGCTCGTCGAGCGCCGACTCCGCCGCCGCCTGCTCGGCGTCCTTCTTCGAGCGGCCGGCGCCGCGCGCCAGCTCCTCCCCCGCGACCATCGCCGCGACCTCGAAGCGCCGCTCGTGCGGCGGCCCCTCCTCGGCCGTCACGGCGTACGTCACGACCGCCCCGCGACGAGCCAGCCGCTCCTGCAGGGCCGACTTGAAGTCCGCAGGACGCTCGAGCGCCAGCTCGATCTCCGGCGTGAACGCCTCCACCACCGCATCCGCCGTCTCCTCGTAGCCGAATTCCAGGTAGCAGGCGCCGATCACCGCCTCGATGACCGACGCCAGGACGCGCTCCGTCTGCGCCAGGGCCTCCGTGGCCGGCCCGGCGACCTCGTCCGGCGCCGCCGCGCGCAGGCGCTCCGGGATCCCCAGCCGCTCGGCCACCGCCCGGCATGACCTTCCCGACACCGCCTGGGCGCGGATCTTGGTCAGCCGCCCGGCGCCGTAGCTCTCGAGCCGCGGGTACAGGTGCGTGGTGACGGCCAGCCCGAGCACCGAGTCGCCGAGGAAGGCGAGCCGCTCGTAGGCCGAGCTGCGCTCCTCCACCCACGACGCGTGCGTCACCGCCTGCCGGGCGAGCTCGGCCGGCAGCCGCTCCACCAGGTCGTGCAGACGTCGCAGCGCTCAGGATCCCGGCTCGCGGTCGACGGCGCCGCCCGCGGGCGCGGACGGAGGGTGGGCGAGCACGAAGTCGACCGCGGCGCCCACGGTCTGGATCCGCGCGGCCTCCTCGTCGGACATCTTGATCCCGTACGTGTCCTCGAGCTCCTGCACCAGCGTGTAGAGGTCGAGCGAGTCCGCCGACAGGTCGTCGCGGAAATGCGTGGCCTCCGTGATGCGCGCAGGATCGATCTGCAGCTCGTCGGCCAGGTGCTCGCGGATCAAGTCAAGGACCTCCTGCCGAGTCATTGCTCGGGCAAGCTAGCGGCCGGTTCGGACACCTTCCGGAGCGCCCCGGCGGCCTCGAGCCGCTCGTGGGTGCGCCCCCCGACGTCGAGCCGCACGCCCCGCGCGGCGACCTCGATCGCACGCGCGAAGCCGCGGGCGCCGAAGGAGCCGTGCGGGACGACGCCGATGCGACGCAGGCCGAGGAGGACGGCCCCGCCCGCCTCCTCGGGGTCGATCTCGTCGCGCAGCCCTCGAAGCGCCGGCTTCAGCAGGAGCCCGCCGAGCTTGGCGCGCAGCGACGACATGGCCGCGCCCCGCACGGCGCCGAGCAGCGCCGCCGACGTCCCCTCCATCACCTTCAGCGCCACGTTGCCCGCGTATCCGTCGGTCACGATCACGTCGGCGACCCCGGTGCCGATGGCGAAGCCCTCGACGTTGCCGACGAAGTTCAGGTCCCCGGGGTGCTCGCGCAGCTCGGCGTGGGCGGCGACCACGATCTCGGGCCCCTTGCTCGGCTCCTCGCCGTTGGAGAGCAGCGCCACGCGCGGGCGCTCCACCCCCATGACGACCTCCATGAACGCCGCCCCCATGTGCGCGAACTGGACGAGGTGCTCGGGCCGGACCTCGACGTTGGCGCCGGCGTCGAGCAGCAGGAACGGCGCCTTGGGGACCGGCAGCACGAGCGCCAGGGCCGGCCGGAGCACGCCCGGCGCGCGCTTGAAGCGGAACAGCGAGGCAGCCAGCGCCGCGCCCGTGGAGCCACCGGTGACGAGCGCGTCGGCGCGGCCGTCGGCCACCGCCTGCACGGCCTGGACGATCGACGCGTCCGGGGTCCGCCGCACCGCCCGGGCGGGATCGGACGCCTTGGCGATCGAGACCGGCGCGTCGACGACCTCGACGTGCGCGGGCACGTCGCCGATCTCGGCCACCGGACCGAACACGATGACGCGGACGCCCTCGACGAGGGCGGCCCCGCGCGCGACCTCGGCGGGACCCTTGTCGGCCCCGTTCGCGTCGACCGCGACGGTGACCGGGGCGGCCATCAGAAGGACCTAGTGCTCGTGGTCGTGATCGTGCTCGAGCGAGACGTCCACGACCGTGCGGCCGCCGTAGCTGCCGCAGTGCGGGCACACGCGGTGCGGCCGCCGCGGCTGGTGGCACTGCGGGCAGGCGTTCACCGCGGGAGCGGAGATCTTGTGCTGCGCGCGGCGCTTGCTCGTCCGCGCGTGCGACTGCTTCTGCTTGGGAACGGCCATGGGCGACGCAGAAGGGTAGCGGACGCCGCCGTTCAGCGACGGCGCTCGGGCGCGATCTGCGCCTCGAGCAGCGCCGTCACCTCCGCCACCGGCACGGGGCGGCTGAAGTGGTAGCCCTGGCCGATCCGGCAGCCCTTGCCGACCAGGAAGTCCGCGTGCTCGGCCTCCTCCACGCCCTCGGCAACGACGTCGCAGCCGCATGCGTCGGCGAGCTGGAGGATCGCTGAGTAGACCGCGGTGGCCTGCGGGTCTCCCGGCACGCCGGCGAGGAACGCGCGGTCGACCTTGATGATCTGCACCGGCAGCTCGCGCAGCCGCCAGAGCGAGGAGTAGCCGGCGCCGAAGTCGTCGATCGCCAGCGCGAAGCCGGCGGCGCGCAGCTCGCCGAGCACGGGCAGCAGCCGCGACGCCTCCAAGGACCACGCCGACTCGGTGATCTCGAGCACGAAGCGGCCTGGCTCGATGCCGTGGGCGGTCACGACCTCGGCGAAGCGCTGCGCCACGTTCGCCCGCCGCAGCTGCCGCGGCGACACGTTGAAGCCGACGTTCGGGTACAGGCCCGCCTCGGCCCACGTGCGCGCCTGGGCGCAGACCTCGCGCAGGACCCAGTCCCCGAGCGCGTCGATCACGCCCGTGCGCTCGGCGACGGGGATGAACTCGACCGGCGGCACGAGCCCGCCGCCGCGCACCGGGTCGCGCCAGCGGACGAGCGACTCGACGCCCATGAGACCGCGGTCGGCGAGCCGGTAGATCGGCTGGTGGTGCAGCTCGAGCTCCCCGCGCTCGATCCCGCGCCGCAGCCGGGCGGCCAGCTCGAGCCGGGCGATCGGATCGGCGGTGCCGGCGCCGTAGACGTTCACCCCGCCGCCCGCCGCCTTCGCCTCGTACATCGCGGCGTCGGCGTGCTTGCGCAGGCTCGTGGGAGAGTCGGCGTCCTCGGGGTACAGGCTGATGCCGACCGCGGCGTCGACCAGCAGCTCGGCCGCGCCGAGCGTGAACGGCGCGCTGACCGCGTCCGCGATCCGCTGGCCGACCGTCTCGGCCGCCGCACGCCCGTCCCGCGGCAGCCCGCGCAGCAGCACCAGGAACTCGTCGCCGCCCTGGCGGACGACGAGGTCGCCCGGCCGCACCGCCTCGCGCAGGCGGGCCGCGACCTGGCACAGCAGCTCGTCGCCCAGGTCGTGCCCGAGCGAGTCGTTGACCCGCTTGAACTCGTTCAGGTCCGCGAACGCGAGCGCCACCGCGGTGCCCGACGCGCGCGCCTCCCCCACGGCCACGGCCAGCGCGTCCTCGAGCGCGGCACGGTTGGCCAGACCCGTGAGCGGGTCGTGGTACGCGAGGTAGGCGACTTCGCCCGCCGGTGCGGAAGTTCGCATCATCGACATCGGCATGACTCGGAATCGGCCCGAAGGCCAACGAACTTGACCGCGGGGACGGCCGCGCGGGTGCGCGCGGTTCAGCCGCGGACGACGGCGGGCGAGTCCGCGCCGGCCAGCCAGCGCTGCGGCGCGCCGCTGCCGTCGGCCGGCATCACCCAGGTCGCCTCGCCCGAGCGGTAGAGCACGTGGTCGTCGTCGAGCCACTCGATCTGGTCGTCGAGCGGCTCCGGCTCGGCCAGCGGCGTCTCCTTGCCGGTGGCCAGGTCGAGGACGTGGAAGCGCCACACCGGCGGGTCGTGGCCGACCGCCTTCTTGTAGCCGATCCGCGTCTCGTCCGGAGACAGCGCGGGGCACTCGACGTTCTCGTGGATCGTCTCGCCCGTCCGCCGGCTCAGGCTCACCTTGATCAGGTAGGTCGTGTCGCCGGTGGCCATCGTGGCGTAGAAGGTGTCGCCGTCGCGGGAGAAGGTCACGCCCCAGAAGTTGCGGTCGCGGGCGGTGACCTCCTTGCCGTCGTGCGTGATCGTGAAGTCGTTCTCGAGGTCGCCGACCTTCTTGCCGCGCTCGAGGTCGATGATCGTCGCGGCGGTCGAGAACTGGCCGACGTCGGCGTAGGAGTGGCCGGTCACGAACGAGGTGACGGCGCCGTAGCGGCCGTCGGGCGAGACGCGCGTGCGGCTCGGCACGCCGGCGAGCCGCACCGAGCCGGTCTCGCGCAGCCCGCTGTCGAGGACCTTGGCCTTGAAGCCGGTCGGCCCGGCGGTGCCGAGGCACAGCCCGCGGCCGGCCGCGAGGTCGATGCGGTCGCACCGCTCGCCGGCCAGCAGCCGCGCGCCCGGCTCGCCGTGCGCCAGCGGCGCGATGGCCAGCCGGCCGTAGGTGCTGCCGTCGGTGCGGTCGAGGTTGCGGAAGAGCACGAACGGCTGCCCGTCCGACAGCAGCCTCTCCACCGTCGGGCGGGCGACGGCGGCGGCGCGCTCGGACTCGCGCTCGTCGTCCCGCGCGCGCTGCGCGGCGGCGACCACGGCGCCGACGGCCACCAGCGTGCAGACGACGCTGAGCAGGAGGAAGGCGAGGCCGCGGCGGCTCATTCGCGCGAGCCCTTCAGCGCGAAGGCGGCCACGATCATGGCGAGCACGAGGCCGCCGGCGAAGACGGCGAGCGCGGCCTGGACGCTGAACAGCGTCCACAGCGCGCCGAACAGGACCGAGGCCAGCAGCCGCGAGGTGCTGACGGCGGTGCCGAGCAGCGCGAGCCCGCTGCCCTGGAGGTGCTCGGGGATGTGGCCGGCGCCGAAGGCCATGATCACGCCATCGGTCGCCGCGTAGTAGGCGCCGAGCATGAACAGCGCGACGAGCATGCCGGCGACGCCGGTCGACGGGCCGAGCAGCACGACGTAGACGCCGAGCAGGAGCGCGTAGCCGGCCAGCATCACGCGCCCGCGGCCGACGCGGTCGGCGAGCCGCCCGACCGGCGCGGCGAGGAGCATGAAGGTGAGCGCGGTGCCGGTGAAGAGCAGCGGGAACAGCGTCGGGTCGAGCTCGAGCTCCTGCTGCAGCGTGAGGTAGACGAAGGCGTCGCTCGTCGTGGCCAGGCCGAGCGCGGTGGCGGCGACGAACAGCGCGCGGAAGCGGCGGCCGCTCAGCAGGCCGAAGGCGGCGCGCAGGCGCACCGGCTCGGGCGCGGCCACCGGCTCGCGGGCCGGCTCGCGCACGAGGAGGACGAGCACGCCGACGCCGGCCACCGCGAAGCAGAACGAGACGATGAACAGCATGTCGAAGGCCAGCGGCGCGAGCGCGAGCAGGCCGAACGCGACCAGCGGGCCGAGCAGCGCGCCGGTGGTGTCGAGCGCGCGGTGGACGCCGAAGTTGGTGCCGAGGTCCTCGGGCCGCGACGAGAGCGAGATCATCGCGTCGCGCGGCGCCGTGCGCAGGCCCTTGCCGGCGCGGTCGACCATGACGATCGCCGTGATCGCGCCGAACGCGCTGCCGACCGCGGCCAGCGCGAGCTTGCAGACCGCGGACAGGCCGTAGCCGAGCGCGGCCACGCCCTTGTGCTTGCGCCGCCGGTCGCCGACGTAGCCGCCGGCCAGCCGCACGAACGCCGCCGCCCCCTGGTAGAGGCCGTCGACGATCCCGTACATGAACGGCGTGAAGCCGAGCGTGGTCACCAGGTAGAGCGGCAGGACGGTGGCGACCATCTCCGAGGAGATGTCCGTGAGCAGGCTGCAGAGCCCGAGCAGCAGCACGGTCCGGCTCACGCGCGGCCGCACGCGGCGCTGCGTCAGGGCACGATGGGCCCGGACCAGGGCGCCTGAGCTCTCTATCCGGTACATCCGCCGACCAACTTACGGCGAGTCCGGCGGACCTCCCACGGCCGTTCGGTCAGCGGTACCTCCCCGATCGGCCAGGTCCCCGCGCGTGAGCCTGATCGCCAGGACGACCGGCACGAGCCCGACGGCCACGATCAGCAGGGCCGGGAGCGCGGCGGTCTCGAAGCGCGAGTCCTTGGTCGCCTCCCAGACCGCGATGGCGAGGGTGTCGCCGCCCAGCGGCCGCAGCAGCGCGGTGGCGGGCAGCTCCTTCATGACCTCGACGAAGACGAGCAGCGCCGCGGTGGCGACACCCGGCCACAGCAGCGGCAGGTGGACGTCGGCGAGCAGGCGCGAGCGGTCGGCGCCGAGGCTGCGCGCCGCCTCGTCGAGCGACGGGTCGATCCGGCCCAGCCGCGACTGGACCGCGAACAGCGCCAGGCCGTGGAAGCGGACCACGTAGGCGAGCACGAGCCCCGCCGCGCTGCCGGTGATCAGCAGCCCCGCGCCGGTGACGTCGTCGATCCGGTGGTCCAGCCACGCCAACGGCACGTACACCGCGACCGCGACGACCGTTCCCGGCACGGCGTAGCCGAGGGCGCTCGCGCGGCCGGCCCAGCGCCCCGCGCGCGACGGCCGGGCGCGCGGGCCGTAGGCCACGACCGTCGCGGCCGCCACCGCCACGACGGCGGCGACGGACGCGAGCAGCAGGCTGTTGACCGCGGCGCGGGCGAGCGCGCTCGGCGACGCGCCGTCCCCGAGCGACCCGACCGCCCACACGAGCAGCTGCGCCACCGGCGCCCCGACAACCGCGACGAGCAGCACCAGCGGGAGCCCGGCGGCGAGGACGGCGAGCGGCCCGCGCAGCCGGCGCGGGACCACCGCCTCGCCGCGCGCCAGCGCCTGCGAGTACCGGGCGCGGCCGCGCAGGAGCTGCTCGAGCACGACGAGCGCGAGCGCGAGGCTGACCAGGACGGTCGCGAGCTGCAGTGCCGCCGCCTGGTCGAACGTCCCGTACCAGACGCGGTAGATCGCGTCGGTTAGGGCGCGGTAGTTGAGCAGGTTGACTGCGCCGAAGTCGGCCAGCGCCTCCATCACCGCGAGCGCGACGCCGCCGGCCAGCGCGGGCCGCGCCAGCGGCAGCGCCACGCGACGCACGGCCGCGCCGTACGAGAGCCCGAGCGTGCGCGCCACCTCGAGCGCCTGCCGCGACTGGCCGAGGAAGGCGCTGCGGCCGAGCACGTAGACGTACGGGTAGAGGACGAGCGTGAGCACGGCGATCGTGCCCGGGGTCGAGCGGAGCTCGGGCAGCGGCAGGCCGAGCGCGGCGTCGTCGTACTGGCCGAGGAGCACGAAGACGAGCACGTAGGCGGGCATCGCCATCGGCAGCACGAGCGCCCAGTCGAGCCAGCGGCGGCCCGGGAAGTCGTAGAACGAGACGAGCACGGCGAGGCCGCCGCCGAGCAGCAGCGTGCCGATCCCGACGCCGGCCGCGAGCACCAGGCTCGCGCGCAGCGCGTCGGGCAGCAGGTCGGCGGCGATCGAGTCGAGCGCCTCGCCCTCGCCCACGAACGAGAAGGGCAGGACCAGCAGCGGCGCGACGATCAGCGCCGCGACCGCGATGCCGGCGACCGTCCAGCCGGACGCCCGCCGCCGCGGCGCGGCTACTGCCACCCGACGCGCTGCATCAGCGCGACGGCCGCCTCGAGCGACGGTCCGGCCTGCTGCACGTCGATCGGGTCGGTCTCGACCCCCGCCCAGTCGCTGATGTGCTCGGCGGGCGGCACGTCCGGGTTGGCGGCGAACTCGCCGTTCTCCACGATCGCCTCCTGCGCCTCGCGGGCGGTGAGGAACTCCATCAGGCGGATCGCGTTCGCGCGCTGCTCGCCGGCGCCCTTCACGAGGCCGACGCCCGACACGTTGGTGTGGGCCCCGCCCTCGGGCCAGACGGGCGCCACCGGGAACTCGGGGTTCTCCTTCAGCTCGCGGGCGAGGTAGTAGTGGTTGGTGAGCCCGACGTCGCAGTCTCCCGCGGCGATGGCCTCGAGCACGTCGACGTCGGAGCCGAGGATCCGCGGCTCGTTGGCCATGATCGACTCGAGCAGCTCCTCGGTCTCCCCCTCGCCGTGCTTGGCGATCCGGTCGGCGACCCACGACTGGTTGTACTCGTTGTTGCTCGTGCGCAGGCAGACGCGGCCCCGGAAGTCCGGGTCGGCCAGGTCCGCGTAGCGCGTGATGGCGTTCTCCTCGACCCGCTCCGTCGAGCGCATCGGCACGCGCAGGCGCGTGCTGATCCCCCACCACGCGCCGTCGGCGGCGTGGAGCTCCACGTTCGAGTCGAGGTCGACCGGTTCGAGCAGGCCCGCCTCGTCGGCGCGCCAGAGGTTCGCGAGGTCGGTCGTGACGAGCAGGTCGGCGTCGGTGTCCTCGCCCTCGCGGCGCAGGCGCTCGTACAGCTCGGGGGCGGTGCCGCCGCGCAGCTCGACGTCGAGCCCGGTCTGCTCCTCGAACGCCTTGAAGGCCTGCTCGTCGCCGTACTGGGAGCGGCCGTTGTAGACGACGACGTCGGCCGATCCGGCGAGCGCGAAGGCGGCCACACCAAGGCCGGCGATGACGAGGAGAACGCTCGCGGCCACGATCCCGAGCCGTCTGCGGGTCACGCGCATTAGGGTAACCTTATCCGCTCGTGCCGGGGCCCGATCTGGCGATCGACGCGGAGGGCGTCGAGAAGGCGTTCGGCGGCACCCGTGCCGTCGACGGCGCGACCCTGCACGTCGGTGAGGGCGAGCTCGTCGCCCTCCTGGGGCCGAGCGGCTCGGGCAAGACGACGCTGCTGCGCGTGATCGCGGGGTTCGAGGAGCCCGACCGCGGCCGCGTGGCGATCGCGGGCCGGCCGGTGGCCGGGGACGGCGCCTGGGTCGAGCCCGAGCACCGGCGGATCGGCATGGTCTTCCAGGACGGCGCGCTGTTCCCGCACCTGACCGCGCGCGAGAACGTCGGCTTCGGAGCCGAGCGGCGCGAGCGCGTCGACGAGTGCCTGCGGCTGGTCGGGCTCGCCGAGCGCGGGAGTGACTACCCGCACGAGCTCTCGGGCGGCGAGCGCCAGCGGATCGCGCTGGCCCGCGCGCTGGCCGCCGACCCCGAGGTCGTGCTGCTCGACGAGCCGTTCGCTGCGCTCGACGCCGGGCTGCGCGAGTCGCTGCGGCTGGAGGTGGCGCAGATCCTGCGCGAGGCGGGGACGAGCGCGCTGCTCGTCACCCACGACCAGTCGGAGGCGCTGTCGCTGGCCGGGACGGTGGCGGTCATGCGCGCGGGGCGGGTCGAGCAGGTCGGCACGCCGGAGGAGGTCTACGAGCGGCCGCGCAGCCGCTGGCTGGCCGAGTTCCTCGGCGACGCCGACGTGCTCCCCGGCACCGCCCGCGGCGGCGTCGTCGAGTGCGAGCTCGGGCGCTTCGGCGCGTCGGCGGACCTGGCCGGGAGCGTGGAGGTCGTGATCCGGCCCGAGTCGGTGGCGATCGGCTCGGGGCCGGCGCGCGAGCCGCACGCGGAGGCGCTGGTCGTCGCGCGCTCGTTCTACGGGCACGACCAGCTCGTGCACCTCGAGCTGCCAAGCGGGCTGCGGCTGCGCAGCCGGCGGCTCGGCTTCCCGGCGTGGCACCCCGGCGACCGCGTGCGGATCTGGATCGACGGGCCGGTCAGCGCCGTCGCGCCGTCGGACTGAGCAGCACCTCGCGCAGCCGTTCGGCCAGCCACTCCTCGTACTCGTCCGGCGACCAGCTCGCCGGCGGCCCGGTGAGCTCCTCGTAGACCTCTGCGGCGAACAGCGCTACGAGCTGGTCGGCCGCTCGCTCCGGCGTCAGCCCGGAGCGCAGGGCGCCGAGCGCCTGCAAGCGCGTGCAGACGCGCAGGATCCCCTCCCGGCTGCGGCGCCGGCCCTCCTCGTAGGCGGCGGCCACGTCGGCATCCCCCGCGGCGCCCTCCCTGAACGTGATCACGATGTCGCCGCACCGTTCGAGGATCCTGCGGCGGATACCGGCGGCGAGCCCGATGATCTCGAGCGGATCGTCGCTCTCCCCGATCTGAACCCAGGTCTGTGCGCCGCCGGTCTGCTCGCGGACCGTGTCGACGAGCGCCAGCAACAGGCCCTGCTTCGAGCCGAACGTCGTGTAGAGCGTCTGGAGGGCCACGCCGGCCTCCTCGGCGATCGGCCGCACGGCCGTGGCCGCGTAGCCGGCCTCCGCGAAGCGCCGCCGGGCGACGTCGAGGATGACCGAGCGCGTGAGCGCCGCGTGGCGTTCCCGGAGCGTCGTTCTTGACGTCATAACGATGTTCTAGTACAAATGACGCCGTTCTGCAAATGAGAAAGGAATCCGAGATGAGAACGCCCTCCCCCGCCCTCGGCCTCGCCGCCGCCGGGCTGCTGCTCGCCGCCGGTGGCGTGCTGCACCCGCGTGTCGACACGGCCGTCGACTTCGAGGCCGGGCTGGCCGGGATGGTCGAGAGCAGCACCTGGGTCGCCGCCCACGCGCTGACCATGGCGGGGTACGTGGTCCTCGCCGTCTCGCTGGCCGCGCTTGCCCGAGGTTCCGCCTGGGCCTGGGCCGCCGCCGCCGGGGCGGCGGTCGCCGCCGTCGAGTCGGTCCCGCACGTCCTGGCCGCCGATGTCCACACGGTCCTGCAGGCCTTCGCGACCCCCGCCGTCGGGCTCTCGATCGCGGCCCTCGCGGTCGTGAGCCACGGGAGGATCGTCGCCTCCTTCGCGGTGGTCGGCGGCGTCGCCTACGCCCTGGCCGGGCCCGCGATCGCGATCAGCGAGAATCCGGCCTTCTCGCCGCTCTTCGTCGGGTCCGCCGGCATCGCCGTCTGGTGCGTCGTCGCCGGGACGCGGATGGCCCGCACGCACGAGCCGGCGGTCGCGCGATGACGTACCCGCACACGATCGAGAACGGCGGCGGCGAGCGGCTGACCTTCAGCGCCCGCCGCCGCGACGACCGCGGCGAGTCCCTCGAGGGCAGCAACGTGCTCGCCCCGGGCGCCGGGCCGCCGATGCACGTCCACCACCTCCAGGAGGAGAGCCTGACCGTCGAGCGGGGGACGATGGGCTACCAGCGGCCGGGCGAGGCCGAGCAGGTCGCGCGCCCCGGCGAGACCGTGACGTTCCCGCCCGGCGACGCGCATCGCTTCTGGAACGCCGGCGACGACGAGCTCGTCTGCACGGGCGTCATCCGGCCGCCCGACAACGTCGAGTACTACCTCACCGAGATCTTCGCCTCGATGCGGCGCAACGGCGGCAAGCGCCCGGGCATGCTCGACGCGGCCTACCTGTCGCACCGGTACCGCGCCGAGTTCGAGACGCTCGAGATCCCGGCCCCCGTGCGGCGCTTCGTCTTCCCCGTCGTCGCGGCCGCGAGCCGGCTGCTCGGGTTGCAGCGGCGGTTCGCCGGCGCCCCCGAGCCGGTGCGGCGCGGCTAACGCCCGGGCCGGACGGCGCGGTAGATCGCGCCGGCGGCGGACGCGAAGAGCGGCTCGCCGTCGGCGTCGGGGCCGATGTGGCTGAGCTGCGGGACGGCGGCGCGCTCGCGCCGGACGTCGGCGGCGCCTCCCTCGGGCGCGCCCTTCAGCGACCACACGACCCCGGAGCAGAAGTCGCCGTACAGGTAGCGGCCCTGGAGCCGGGGCAGCCGGGTGCCCTGGTAGACGTAGCCGCCGGTCACCGAGCAGCCGTCGTCGTGCGTGTACTGGGCGACGGGCCAGACGAGCTCGCCGTCGGCCAGGCGGTCGTCGCCCTCCGAGATCCGCTCGGTGCCCTCGAAGGCGCTCCAGCCGAGGTTCTTGGGCGGCTCGTCGGGTTCGAGCAGCACGCGGTCGATCTCCTCGACGTGGTCCTGGCCGACGTCCCCGATCCAGACCTCGCCGAGCGCGGGGTCGAAGGCGAACCGCCAGGGGTTGCGGAGGCCGATCAGCTCGACGCGCCAGCTCGGATCGCCCTCGACCGGGGTGGAGAGAAGCTTGCCGAGCCGGTCCGTGCGGTCCTGGGCGCGGCGCTCGGGGTCGAAGGCGCCGCCGCCGTCACCCATCCCGACGTAGAGGCGGCCATCCGGCCCGAAGGCGAGGTGGCCGCCGTTGTGGTTGGGCTCGGGCTGCTCGACGTGGAGCAGCTCGCGGGTCTGGTCGCCGTTCTCGAACTCGGCGATCCGGGTGTCGCCGCGCTCGTCGCTCCAGTTCAGGTAGAGCCGGCCGTTGGTGGCGAAGTCGGGGTGGAAGGCGAGGCCGAGCAGGCCCTGCTCGGCGCCGGTGGTCACCCGGCCGGTGAGGTCGATCACCGTGTCGCGCTGCTTGCCCTGGAGCCGGACGACGCGGCCGGGCTGCTCGAGCACCCAGAGGGCGTCGGGGTCGCCGGGCGCGACGCCGACCCACGTCGGCCGGTTGAGGCCGGTCGCCACGCGCTCGACGTCGAAACCGTGGTTGCGGCCCTGCTCGGTGGCCGGCGGCTTCGGGTCGACGCCGGCGAGCGGGTCGCGCAGCGCGCCGACCGCGACCGTCGCGGCGGCGGCGAGGACGACGACGGCGGCGATGAGGACGGCCAGGCGGCGGATTAGGGGACCCTAACAGGCCTGCAGGACCGTCCACCGCCCTTCCCGTGCTCGTTCGGTGAACGCCGAGCTGACCACCGGCTCGACCGGCGAGTCGGGGCCGAGCCGCGAGCGGAAGACCGCGCCCGGCGGGCGGGGGACGAACTGCACGCGCCGCTTCTCGACGTCGAGGTGGTAGGCGAGCAGCGGGCCACGCAGGTCGCCGACGTAGGGGCGGCCGCAGGCGAGCACGGCCTCGCGCCCGCCGGCGGCGACGATCGCGTGGCGCAGATCGGCGGCCAGCCCGCGCTGGTAGGCCTGGTCGCGCCGCAGGTCGGGGAGGTCGGCGAGCTTGGGCGCGGCCGCCACGAGCAGCAGTGCGACGGCCGCGACGGGCACGACCGCGCCCTGCCACGAACGCGTGGCGGGCGCCGATCGCGCGCCCGATTCGCGCCATCGCCCCGCGAGCGCGGCGAGCCCGGCGGCTCCCGCGATCGCCACCAGCGCGCCGCCCGGCAGCGAGTAGCGCGGCTCGCCGGAGAAGCCCGCCTGGGCCATGACGGCGACGAGCGCGATCCACGCGAGGCCGGCGAAGAGCAGCGGCCGGGCGGCGCGCGGCGCGAACAGCGCGCCGAGCCAGAGCGGGAAGAGCAGCAGCGCCCCCGCCTCACGCAGGGCGGCGAAGGCCGGGAACGCCTCGGTCGCCGGCTGGCCGGGATTCGGAGTCCGCGCGCGCGAGCCGGAGCGCAGCACGTCGCCGGAGCCGAGCCACTCGGGCACGAACCAGAGCGCCGGCACCGCGACCGCGCAGGCCACGAGCAGCGCGCGGTCCTGCGGCCGCCGCCGCCACAGCAGGAGGCCGAAGGCAAGCAGGAACGGCCACGCCTCCACACGCAGCAGCGCGCAGGCGACCCCGCAGGCCAGCGCCGACCGCGGCCGCCCGCTCCGCCAGGCCTCGAAGCCGAGCAGCGCCAGGGCGATCGTCCACCCCGGCTCCGCCCCCGCCGCGCTGTACCCGACGAGGTCGCCGCACAACGCGACGCCGGCGGCCGCGACGATGCCCGTGAGGGTGGCGGCGCCACGAAACGCGCCGCGAGCCGTCGCCGCGCCACCCAGCTCGCGGCCGATCCTGAACGCCAGCACCACGGCCAGCACCGCGCCCGTCCGGGCGAGGATCACCCAGATCGTCGGCGCCGCCGCCCCGAGCGGCGCCAGCAGCGTGCAGACGGCGACGGTGAGCGGCTTGAACGCCGGCCCCTCCGCGGTGCTCAGCGTCCCGTGGGCGATCTCGCGCCCCCACAGCAGCCACGCCCACGGGTCGTAGGACGGCGCCGGCGCGATCACGAGCGCCGACAGCGCGGCGACCGCGACGGCGCCGGCGGCTAGTCGAACTTCAGCTCGCCCAGCTTGGCCCACCGCGGGTCGGGCGCGGCCTCGTGGTGGTGGTCCGGGTCCTCGTTCAGATTCGCGCCGCACTGCCCGCAGAGGCCGGCGCAGTCCTCGCGGCAGGTGAGCTGCCCCGGCAGCGTCAGCGCGAGCGCGTCGCGTGCCCAGGCGGCCAGCGCGAGCTCCTGCTCGTCGGACACGTAGGGCGAGCTGAGCTCCTCTCCCCCGCCCGGCTGCGAGACCTCGCGCGCCTCGACCTCGTACGTCGGCGACGCCGGCTCGAGGCAGCGCATGCACGGTCCCTCGAGGCCGGCCGTGAACCGGAGCCGCAACGCCCAGCCGTTGCCGGTCGTGCGCGACACGTCGAGCCGCACGGGCACCAGCGCAGGGGTCACCGCGTACGGCTCGCCGCCGTAGTGGAAGTCGCCGAGCGCGACGTGCAGGTCGAGCCGGCGGCCCTCCCCCGAGCGGAGCCCGAGAGGAGCGAGTTCGAAGGTGTCGGTGCGCTGGGGCATTCCGACCCTTCAGCTTAGGACTCTCGGAGCTCCCTTTTCAGGACCTTGCCGGTCGACGTGCGGGGGAGCTCGTCGACGAACTCGACGTCGCGCGGGACCTTGTAGCCGGCGAGGTTGGACTTGACGTGCTTCTTGATCTCGTCCTCGCTCAGCGAGGCGCCGTCGCGCAGCACCACGACCGCCTTCAGCCGCTGCCCGAACTGCTCGTCGTCGACCCCGAAGACGGCGACCTCGACCACGGACTCGTGCCCGGAGAGCAGGTCCTCGACCTCGGCCGGGAACACGTTCTCGCCACCCGAGACGATCATGTCGTCATCGCGGCCGTCCACGAACAGCCGGCCGTCCTCGTCGAAGTGGCCGACGTCGCCGGACGAGAGCAGGCCGTCGATCGCGTCCTTGTTCCCGCCGCCCGTGTAGCCCTCGAACTGCATCTCGTTGCCGACGAAGATGCGACCGGTCTCGCCTGCTCCGACCGGGCTGCCGTCGTCGTCGTAGAGCCGCACGATCGTGCCGTACGGCGGGCGGCCGGCGGTGCCGGGGGCGGCGCGCAGGTCGGCCGGCGTGGCGATGCTCGCCCAGGCCACCTCGGTCGAGCCGTAGAGGTTGTAGACGTTGTCCCCGAACACGTCCATCCAGCGGTCCGACAGCGGGCCGGGGAGCGCGGAGCCGGAGACCGCGACCACGCGCACGCGCGAGAGGTCGTAGCGCTGCAGCGTCTCGTCGGGCAGCTCGAGGATCCGCTGCATCATCACCGGCACCACGATCAGCGCCGTGCATTCGTGCTGGGCGGTGAGCGAGAGCGTCGCCTCGGGGTCGAACTTGCGGTTGAGCACGAGCGTCGAGGACAGGCTCATGCCGAGCGTGAAGTGCACGAAGCCCCACGAGTGGAACATCGGGGCGGCGATCATCGTCTTCTCGCGCGC
>Ga0081538_10001094_pt1 | contig 28710 bp, 28 predicted proteins | sample TabmetS5T2R1_FD_71022 | JGI IMG/M metagenome (GOLD analysis project Ga0081538, IMG submission 71022) | Tabebuia heterophylla rhizosphere microbial communities from the University of Puerto Rico - S5T2R1 | ecosystem: Host-associated > Plants > Roots > Rhizosphere ...
AAAACTGAAGTTTTTTTTAGATTTCCCCCAGAACACACCCCCCCATAACTTTTTCTCCCCCCTGCCGGGGCGGGCCCGGGGGGGGGCCCGCGGGCGGCGGCCCCCCGGGCCGGGCACGACACGGCGGTCGCCGAGCACCCCGCCTCACCCTCCCGACACGGTGAGCCAGAGCCGTCAGCAGGGCGCTGGCGGTGTCGAGGTCGCACGCGACCCGGGCAGGTCGCAGCAGGCACGCCGCCGGTGGCTGCTGGCTGCGGTCGCCTCGGCGGCCGGGCCGCGCTGGACTGTCGGCGCCGTCAGGAGCTCGGGGGATCCAGCCACACGGCGGTGAGGTCGGGCCCGAGCGTCCAGGGGTCGTAGGTCCAGCCGTGGACCCGGGAGGCCCACTGGAACGAGGAGTTCTCCCACAGCAGCGGGACCAGGGGCGCGTCGCGCATGATCCGCTGGTCGATCCCGGCCCACAGGGCGGCCCGGCGGTCCCGGTCGGGCTCGGCCAGGGCCCGGTCGATCAGCCGGTTCACCTCTGGGTTGTGGTACTCGCTGTAGTTGTCACTGGAGTGGCGGCTGTCGTACTGCGGCGGGATCCAATGCCGGGCGTTGTCCCCGAGGTAGTCCGGGATCCAGCCGCTCTGCGCGAGCTGGTGCTCCAGGCGCTTGGCGGGGGTCCGGAGCGCATTGAAGTGGGGGTCCCACGGCTCGTGGACGGTGATCTTCAGGCGGATCCCGACCTTCTTCAGCGATTCCTCGATCGGCTTTCTCCCGGCCGCCAAGTAGCCGCTATCCAAGGTGGCAAAGCCCAGGGTCAGCCCGTTGGGGTAGCCGGCCTCGGCCAGCAGGGCTCTGGCCTTGACGGGGTCGCCCCGGCCGCCGGGGGTGGGGTACAGGTCGTAGTGGCGGTAGCCAAGGGAGCCCGGGGCCATGATGGTGGAGGCCAGCTCGCCGGTGGCGCCGAACCGCTCGGCGATGGCGTCGCGGTAGGCGACCTTGTCGATGGCGTAGTTGACCGCCCGCCGGACCCGGACATCAGCGACCGGGCCAGCCTTGGGGTGGGTTCCAAGGACCAGGTAGAGCAGGCCCCCGGTCGTGTTGACCGATAGCCGCCGGGACTGTTCCGGGTCGGCCCGGAGGGCGTCGATCTGCGCCTGGGGTACGTGGCTGTTCAGCGACAGGTCGGCCTCCTCCCGCTCGATCGCCCGCTGGATCGAAGAAATGCTCCTATCCAGCTTGATCTGGATCCGGTCCGCCCAGGCGCGGCGCAGCGGGTCGGTGGCCGGGTCCCAGTTCGGGTTGCGGTCCAGCACGACGGTCTCGCCCGGGATGTAGGTGGCCACCTTGTAGGGGCCGGCGCCGACCACGTACCCGGAGTAGTTGGCTCCCACCGCGTAGCCGGCCGCGTACTCGCCTGGCACCGGTGCGAAGAACGGCAGGGCGAGGATGGACAGCAAGTCCTCGGCCGGCTGGTCCAGGGTGACCTGGAGGGTGCGGGCGTCGGGGGCGGTCAGGCCCGAGATGCGACCGGCCGTGCCGGCGCGGAACGCTTTGGCCCCGGCGATCAGGTCGGCGTAGATCTGCCCGTATGAGGGGGTCTGTTTGTCGTAGAGGCGCTCGATGGCGGTGATGAAGTCGGCGGCGGTGACCTCGCGGTCGACCGGGGGGGCGTAGCGGACCCCGGGGCGCAGGGTGAAGGTGTAGCTGCGCCGGTCGGCCGAGACCTGGGGTGGGCCAGCCGCGATGTCGGGGACCGGGACAGTCCTCCGCTCAGGCGGCCCCGCCAGGTTGTAGCCGTACAGGGTCCGGGCGTAGGTGCGCGCGATCGGGCCGACGGTGTCGGCCGTGTCCAGCCCGACACCGGGCTCGTTGCTCAGCACCCGCAGCGTCCCCCCGCGCACGCCGTTCGCGCTGGCGTCCCGCTCCGGGCCGCTGCAGCTCACCGTGGCCAGCGCCAGCATGAGTGCGAGGCAGGCCAGCTGGAAGCCCCTGGCGGTTCGCATCGGCTTCCTCCCCCCAAACGTCACCTCGAAGCATGTACCGAGCTGGCCCCGATGGCCAGCGTCGGCGTCTCCGCGACGACTGCCTGTTGGGCCGAGGTTCCGGTAGCGTGCGGCCTGTAGCGGGCAGGCAACCATCCCCAAAGCGGGCAGAAGGCCCCTCCTGCCCCGGTGGGTTTCCTGGCCGATCGGTAAGGCTGCCGCGAGCCCTCCGGGCCGTTGCCAACGAGGCAAGTGGTCGCCGAGGACCGGCCTCACCCTAGAGCCGAGCTGGTGCCATCGGCGCCAGACTCCGAGCTGCGTCGTCCTCGCCGGGCCGTGCCCCCGACATGCCCTAAGACGTCGTTTCGCTCCCTTTGGCTGGGTGAGCACCCGCAGTCGTGCCGACCGCCAAGGGAGTCACACTCAGTGGCTCAGCGGATGGCCGGAGGTTCTGCCGTAACCGGCGGTGGAGGACCGAGCAATGAAGTAGCCTCGCGGGTCGCTGAAGCCTTCCACAGCCCACAGCCCCGACGAGGCCGCCGCCAGTATGCGTCCCCCTAGTGTGTACGCCAACCTCTCCTGCCCCGCTGGCTGCCCCTGCGAGGTGACCGGTCCGCTGTATGGTCCCCTCGCGTCGGGGTCCGCCTGGTCATGATCTTGCTGTCCCATCGCGGCTGGACCGCGGTCGCCATCGCCGAGTTGCTGGGCTGCGATCGGTCCACGGTGCGCCGCTGGATCCACCGCTACAACCAGCACGGGGTGGCCGGGCTTGTCGACCGGCCCCGACCGGGACGGCCACGCCTGGGCAGCCCCAAGCTTGGCGACCGCATCCGCCGGCTGCTGACCCAGCCCAAGGCGTGGACGATCGCTCGGCTGTACCAGCGGCTTGGCCGTCCCGCCCTCAGCCTGCGGACCCTGCGCCGGCGCGTCAGCGAGGTGGCCTCGTGGCGGCGGCCCCGGCTGGTGGCCAAGGGCGATCCCGACCGTGATGTGGTCCTGGCCGAGTTGCACCAGCAGCTTGCCGAGTTACCCGCGGGGACGGTGGTGCTGGCCGAGGACGAGACCCACGTCAACCTGCTGCCTTGGGTGCGGGCCACCTGGATCCCGCACGGGCAGCGCCAGGAGTCATGACCCCGGGCAAGAACCGGCGACGGACGATCTTTGGCGCGGTGGGCCTGGCCTTCGGGCGGTTCTTCTACCAGGTGACCCGCAAGGCGGTCAGCGCCACCTTCACCGCCTTCTGCGAGCAACTCCTAGCCGCTTACCCCACGGCGCCGGTGGTGGCGGTGATCTGCGACAACGTGATCATCCACCGCTCCAAGATCGTGCAGCGCTGGCTGGGCAAGCACCCCAGGCTGCAGGTGCTGCACGGGGCGCGCTACAGCCCACACGACAACCCCGTCGAGCGGATCTGGGGCGCGCTCAAGGCGTGGCCGGCCAACAGCCCGACGCTGACCATCCAAGGCCGCGTCCGCCAGGTGCATGCCTTCTTCCGCGCCCGCACCCCGCAGCAGATGCTGACCACCGCTGCGCCGCACAGCTCACCCTGGCTGCCCGAGGGTTACGTGCAGCACCCCCGGCAGGCCGCTTAGGCGTTCGCTCGGCGGAGGCGTTCGGCTGCTTGTGCCCGGAGCGCATCGCGGCACACCGAGGTGTGGCCGTGCAGTGCTTCCTCTCGGGCGTTGTACGCGGCCATCCACACGCTGGCCGCCCAGGCGATCTCCTGCTCCACGGCCGTGAACAAGCGCCCCCGAAGGTCCTGGTAAGCCACCAGGAACGCCTCGGAGCTCTCGATCGGCGCCAGCGTGGGCGGCCCGGCACTGGCGAACGACCCGCTCGCCGCTCCGGCCAGCGCCGCCTCCGGTTGCCACGCCAGGCTGTCCCAGTCGTGCACCGCCCACACCTGCTGACCGTGCCACCGGAGGTTCTGCGCCTCGAAGTCGGCGTGGCCCAGCACGCACGGCAGACCGGCGGCCAGGAGCCGCCTCCGGGCCCGGTCGGCCGTGTCAACGACGTAGGCGGGCACGGCGCGCTGGTCCCGGTTATCGAGGCAGTCGATCGCCGGCCACACCCCGGAATCGGTGTGGTCCCAGCGCACCCAAGGCGGATTCGGCAGCGGCGGCGCGACGGTCACATCGGCCAGTTCGGCCATCAGCCGGGCGAACACCGCCGCGGAGCGCACGGCCACATCCGGCGAGTCCCCGTGCAACACCTCGCCGCCGGGCCGGAACTCCTCGGCGTGCACGGCCAGCGAACCGACACCGACCACCGGCGTGAGCGGCCGGGCACACGGAAACCCGCGCTCGGCCAGCCGGGCCTGCGCCGCGACACACGACACGGCCCGACCGTCATCGGCGCGCGCCTTGACGACCACGTCGGTACCATCGGCCAACCGCAGACCGAACACCATCGAGACCTGTTGGAGCTGGAACAGCACCTCGGCGGGTTCACCACCCAGATGATCCAGACACCAAGTCGGCAACCAGTCCGGCAGATTCTCCAACGGCACCGTCAGGATAGTGCCCTAGGCACCGAGCGCACGGCAGCGAGATTCGCCTGCTGGACGATTGCATGATCCGGGTGGGTGAGGGTACGAGCTGAACCCAGTACCCGCCTAGTCCTAGCCATCGTTCTGGTCGGCGCCCGATCCTTGTGAGCGGATGCCGTGTCTAGGCTGAGGGTTCGGCTTGGGTAGTGGGGTGCCTGTCGGGTCAGACGTTTGACCATCACGCGGACCATCGCCCACTGCACCCACGCGTGGTGGTGTTCGGACTTGCGCTCGTAGTCGACGGCGAGCCGGCGGCACTTGCCCAACCAGGAGAAGGTGCGTTCCACGACCCATCTGCGGGGCAGGACCTCGAAGTGGTGGACGCCCTGGCGTTTGCGGACGATCGCCAGGGTGAGGGTGAGGACCTGGGCGGCCCAGGTGACCAGCTTGCCGGCGTAGCCGGCATCAGCCCACACCAGCCGGATCGTGGGGAAGTGGCGGCGAAGGCGCCACAGCAGCCAGCGGCCACCATCACGGTCCTGGACGCTGGCGGGGGTGACCAGGATGCCCAACAGCAGCCCGCAGGTGTCCACCGCCACGTGCCGCTTGCGGCCGTGGACCTTCTGGCGGCGTCGTAGCCCTTGCTGGCCCGTGAGACCCAGTCGCTGGCGCGCACCGACTGCGAGTCGATGACCGCGGCGGTGGGTGCCGCCGTGCGGCCGGCGGCCACGCGCGCTCGACCTCGAAGCACCGCATGCAGCCGCTGCAGCGTGCCGTCGGCGGCCCAGCAGGCGAAGTGGTGGTGGACGGTGCGCCAGTGCGGGTAGCCCTCGGGCAGGGCCCGCCAGGGGCAGCCGGTCCATGGCACGTACAAGACCGCGTCCACCAGCGCGCGGCGGCTGGTGGCCGGGCGGCCTGGCCGGCCAGGGCCAGAGCGCGGGGCAGGCAGCAGCGGGGCAAGCAGCCGCCACTAGGCGTCGGTCAGATCGGTGGGGAACCGACGCGGTGGGCAAGGGGCTGGAGCGGCGGGCAGCTGGGTCCTCGTCGGGTCGTGGCGCGGCAGGACGGTCGTGGGGGTGGCATGCTACGGCCATGTCTGACACCGACGATGACGACCTGGCTGGGCTGCTTGGCCCGCCTGCCACCCCGGCCCAGCGCCGCCGCCAACAGGCCAGCCAGGCCCGCTTCGACCATGCGCTGGGGCTGGTCGAGCAGGCCGCCAAGGCCGCCAGCACCGGCGACCAGCAGGCGCTCCAGGCGGCGGTGGCCCGCATGGAGCAGGTGGCCTTTGACGACTTCGAGCAGCACCATCCGCCCAGCGCCGCCCTGGACTTCCTGCTGTATGACGTGGTCTGCGACCTGGTCCCCACCGATGACGACACGCGCTTTGGCCAGACCTGGGTGGACCACCTGGTCGCCCACGCCGACCACGACCTGCAAGCAGGACCTGCCCGCTGGGTGCGGCTGGCGGTCGGTCTGACCAGCGACGAGTACCAGCTCAGCAACGCCGAGCTGGAGGCCATCCAACGGTTCCGCGGCAGTATCCGGCCTGACCGCGACGGCTACCTTGTCACCTGGCTCGCCCAGGTCGATCAGCGCCCACATGCCGAGCTACTGCGTGACGGCGTCCAGGCCCTGGTCTGGCTGCGGGACTTCACCTGGTAACCCAGCAACCCAGGTATTCGCACGGGTTCTTAGTGCTGGCGCGCGGCGGCGATCCGGTCCATGTGTTGGTCACCCCAGTTGCCGAGTGGGAGCAGCGCGCCGATGAGCGACTGGCCGAACGGCGTCAGCGTGTACTCGACCCTGGGGGCACCACCCGCAGCCCTAGCCGCAGATGAACGGCCCTCGTGCGACACGATGGGCACCGCCAGGGGGGTGGGCTGCGGACCGGAGGCCGAGGGTGCGGAGCGAGCCGTCCGCAGAGAACCTCAAGGCCGCGACGCGGGACCGCTTGGGGTTGCAGGACCCGCGCTTGCTTCGGGCCGGGCTGGACGGCGACGTCGCGGCCCGGCCGGGCTCGATGGTCGCCGGCCAGGGGGCTGGACCTCGCCGACCCGGGGCGCCGGGGGTGGGGAGGTTCCCCCAGCAGGCACCCACCGGGCGGGGGCGTGCCGCTGGTGCGGGTGCGCGGCCGGGGTGGGCGGGTCCTCGCCGACGACGCCGACGGGGTCCACCTGGTCCCCTCGGGGGGACCGGTCACGGCCAACGGGTGCAACCTGGTGGCCTTCGACGCCGCCCTGGCCGGGGGCACTAGGCGGGTCGAGGGCGCCTCGGTCCTGGCCGGCGACCCGCTTCAGCGCGGTCGTCAGCGGGACCGGCCGGGTCGCGGTCACCGCCCACGGCACGCCCGTGGTGCCGACGGTGGACGCGCCGACGGTTGCGGGGGCGCAGGGGGGGCGTTCCAGCTCGCCTTCTCCGGAACCGGGTTCGTGGTGGTCCAGGCGAGCGAGGGACGGGTCGTCCCGCCCCACTCGCACTAACTCTGGCTGCCCAAGGGTTCGTGCAGAACCTCTGGTCAGGCGCTCAGAGGTGCGCAGACCGTCGGGATAATCGGTTTCCCTGGTCGGGATGCCACTGTCAGGATCTTCGCCATGCCTACCTTTCCCGCACATGACGGAACCGGCCTCGCCTACCACGTGTTCGGGGAGGGCATCCCGGTGGTCTGCGTGCCGGGCGGCCCGATGCAGGACTCCGCCTACCTCGGTGACCTCGGTGGCCTGTCGGCGCATCGGCAGCTGATCATGGTGGACCCCCGGGGCACTGGCCAGTCCGCGATACCGGAGGATGCCGCCTCCTACCGCTGTGACCGGCTGGTCGGTGACGTCGAGGCGCTGCGCGAGCACCTTGGGCTTGACCGGTTGGACCTGCTCGCGCACTGCGCCGGCGCGAACCTCGCGGCGCTGTACGTGGCCCGGCACCCGGAACGCGTCGGCAAGCTCGCTCTGGTCACTCCGAGCACCAGGGCCGTCGGCATCGCGGCCACCGGGGAGGCCCGGCTCGACACCGCGCGGCTCCGCAAGGACGAGCCCTGGTTCGGATCGGCCTTCGCCGCCCTGGAGGCAATCGTGGCCGGCAACGCCACCGACGACGGCTGGAAGGCGATCGACCCCTTCTTCTACGGCCGGTGGGATGCGGCGGCACAAGCCCACCAGGCGGCCCAGGACGGCCACCGGAACGAGGAAGCCGCAATCGCCTTCGGCGCCGAGGGCGCCTTCGACCCGGAGGCCACCCGCGCGGCGCTCGCCGCCTTCCACGCGCCGGTGCTGCTGCTTGCCGGAGAGGTCGACCTGAACACGGTTCCGAGCGTCGTGGCCGAGTTCGCCGAGCTGTTCCCGAACGCCGAGCTGGTCGTGCAACCAGCAGCAGGCCACTTTCCGTGGCTGGTGACGTCCCGGGGCGTGGTGTAAGTGCATCCCGCCGTGCGGGGTCAGCGTCGGGGAGTCTATGCCGGTAGGAGTTGGGCCGGCGCCACCTCCTTGGTGGTCGTGGTGAGCAGGGCCATGGAGCCTTCGGAGAGGTAGCGGCGGTCGCTGACCTGCCACTCGTCGTGGGCTTCGACCAGGACCGCGCCGGCCAGCCGCAGGAGTGCCTCGGGGTTGGGGAACACCCCGACCACGTCGGTGCGGCGCTTGATCTCCTTGTTGAGCCGCTCCAGCGGGTTGGTCGACCAGACCTTCTTCCAGTGCGAGACCGGGAAGCTGGTGAAGGCCAGCACGTCATCGGCGTTGTCGCGCAGCATCGCCTCGAGGGTGGGGAACTGGCGGCCCAGCATCCCGGCGACGACGTCGAGCTGCTCGTGCACGTGGGCGGCGTCGGGCTGGGCGAAGATGGTGCGGACCGCGGCGGCGACCATCTCGGCCGAGCCCTTGGGCACACGGGCGAGCATGTTGCGCAGGAAGTGCACCCGGCAGCGCTGCACGGCCGCACCGACCATAACGGCCTGCACGGCTTGGCGCAGGCCGAGGTGGGCGTCGGCAATGACCAGCTGCACCCCGGTGAGCCCACGGGCCTTCAGCGACCGCAGAAACGCCGTCCAAAAGGCCCGTCCTCGCTACCTCCCACCGCGAAGCCAAGGACCTCGCGACGGCCGTCGCCGCACACTCCGGTAGCGACCACGACGGCCTGGGAGACGACTCGCCGGTTCACTCGTGCCTTGCAATAGGTGGCGTCCACGAACACGTACGGGAAGACCTGGCCGGCCAGCGAGCGATCGCGGAAGGCGGCCACCTCGCCGTCCAGATCGGCGCAGATCCGTGAGACCTCGGACTTGCTGATCCCGCTGTCGGCACCCAGGGCCCGGACCAGGTCGTCGACCTTGCGGGTGCTCACCCCGTGCAACTACGCCTCCATCACCACCGCGAACAGCGCCTGGTCGACCCGGCGGCGCCGCTCCAGCAGCGAGGGGAAGAACGACCCGGTGCGCAGCTTGGGGATGCGCAGCTCCAGATCCCCGGCCGTGGTCGCCAGCAGCCTGGGCCGATGGCCGTTGCGCTGGGCGGCACGGCCCTCGGTGCGCTGGTGCGGGGCGGCACCGATCACGCTGGTGAGCTCGGCCTCGATCAAGGCCTGGTAGATCGTCTGGGCGGCCTGGCGGATGCGGTCATCGACCTCCGCGGCCGTGAGTGCGTCCAGGACCTCCAACAGTGCAGACTGGTCAAGGGCCACCGTGCGTGTGTCCTTTCGCGAGAACCATTGGCGTGGTCTCGCTGACCATCGCACGGTGGCCGCCTCCGTGTGCAGCTACCTGGTCGAGGCCCTGCTACCTACACCACTCGGTGGGACGCCACTCCGTGGGCTCGACGACGCCGACGGGTTCGTGGCGACAACCGCGACGTTCCTGGGATGAGGGTCGCCTCTCGGCCTAGGGCCTGTCCGGCGGACGTGCTTGGTGCACTTCGCCCTTCCTGGGCGTCAGTCCTTGGGTGGATGGTCGGGTGCGTTAGCTGACCGATGCGGCGTGGGCCAAGGTCGCCCGCTGCTGCCAGCAAGCGGCAGACCCTGACGACGCCACGCGCCCGTCGCACATGCAGGCCGCACGCATCGGCGAGTTCGTGTGCGTTTGGGTCCCCACTTGCGGCGGTATGCATGAGTTATGCATAACGATCGGGGTAGGACATCCGACCCGCCTGGACCTGAACGTGGTGACCCTGACCGCGCGGCCAGGGAGAACCCCAGGTCTGCACGCACGGCGAACCTCTTTGGCGCGCTGGCGCTCGAGGCCGCTCGTGCCCAGGAAGCGGCCACGCGGGTGGTGGTCGGTCAAGCCGGCGCTGCCGCCGCCGCGCTGGTGGTGGTCGCGGCCTCCCCAGGCAGGACGCTGGAGCAGCTACGCGAACCGCTTGGCCTGACCCAGCCCGGTGCGACCCGGCTGGTGGAGCGCCTGGTCCAGGCAGGCTGGATCGAGCGCGGCGGCCCGGGCGGGCGCCGAGGCCTGCGGCTGCGACTGACCGCCACCGGCCAGCAGGTCTTCGAGGAGCTGCTTGCCGCCCGCCGCGCCGCCCTGACCGAGCTGCTCACACCGCTCTCCGGGCAGCAGCAAGCGCAACTGGCGGAGCTGTTCGAAACGCTGCTGGCCGCCTGCACCCACGACCGTGCCGACCTCGAGCGCCTCTGCCGCCTGTGCGAGCGACGCACCTGCAAGCGCTGCCCGGTCGGGCATGCGCTCGACCAGATCCTCGACGCCGCCCGCGAGGAGGAGATGCACCATGCCAATCCTAGGCAGGCCAGACCATGACTCCACCCGCTCGGGTGACCTGCGCGTAGCCACCCTCAACCCGTGGCAGCGGTACGGCGACTGGCCCGCACGCCGCGCGGTGCTCAACAACGGACTGGGCAAGCTCCAACCAGACCTGGTCGCGTTCGTGGAAGTGGTCAAGACTGACGACTACGACCAGACCGAGGACCTGCTCGGCCCCGACTACCACCTGGTCCACCAGCGCACCGGCCTGGTCGGCGGTGGCATCGGCATCTCGATCGCCAGCCGCTGGCCGGTGGCACGCGTGCACGAAGTGGACCTGCACGTCACGCCGCGCACCGTCGGCTCCAACTGCATGACCCTGGCCGCCGAGGTGGACGTGCCGGAGCCCGTCGGGCCGCTGCTGTTCCTGTGCACCAACCCCAGCTGGCAGCTGCGCTTGGAGCACGAGCGCGAGCTGCAGTCGGTCGCCACCGCACGGTTCGTCGAAGCACTCCTTGACCGGCGCGCCCTCCATGTCGTGCTCGCCGGCGACTCGACGCCACTCCTGAGGCGGCCAGCGTGCGGTTCTGGCGCGGCCGCCAGTCCCTGCACGGCGTCAGCGTCTGCTACCGCGACGCCTGGGAGTGCACCCACCCGGGCGAGGACGGCCACACCTTCACCCGGGCCAACCCGCTGGTGGCTCACGGCGAGACGGCCTGGGACGATGCCCGGCGGATCGACTACCTCCTGGTGCGCTGCGGCGACCACGGCCCCACCCTGGAGGTGGTCGCCTGCGCGCGGATCTTCGACCAGCCGGTCGACGGCGTCTGGGCCAGCGACCACTTCGGCGTCACCGCCGACCTCGCCGTCCCTTCCCGGAGCGCATGATCAGCAGCCACAGCAGGAGGTATCGACGTGGATGAGCAGCCAGGGTTCGTGGTCGAAGGAGCGCGGGTCGCCCTCGGACCGCTGCGGACGGACCTCGTTGCGACCTACCAGCGCTGGGAGAACGACCTGGAGGTCGCCAACGCCAACGGCCGGGTCATCCCGTTCACCCTGGAGGCGATGCACGGGCGCATCGCCGGCCGCAGCGGCAAGGCTGAGTTCTGCGACTTCACCGTGTATGACCGCGCCGACCAGGCCCCGATCGGCTGGAGCTCGCTGTTCCACCTCGACCACCGCAACGGTAGCGCCCAGTTCGGGATCGACCTGGGCGAGCGGCGCGGCCAAGGGCTGGGCACCGAGGCGACCCGGCTCACGCTCGACTGGGGTTTCAGCGTGCTCGGGCTGCACAACATCATGCTCGCGGTGGCGGCGTGGAACGAGCGGGCGATCCGGGTCTACACCAAGGTCGGCTTCCGCGAGGTGGGGCGCCGCCGCGGCGCGGGGCTGACCATGGGCCGCCGCCACGACGGGGTCTTCATGGACCTGCTCGCCTCGGAGTTCCTGCAAGCCAACGGGTCGGTGCTGGCCGGCCGCGCGCCGCACGGGGCTCGGCCAAGCGAGTAGGTAGGCGGGCGTCCGCTGGGTGTTGCGGTCCGTCTCCGAGGTGATTTGAGGGTTCGTGGTAACGAGGAGGGCCACGCCGCCAGCGCCGGAGTCGGGCTCAGCGTCGCCGTCGGGACCGGAGGGGCCGGCTCCTGGCCGCCGTCAGTACCGCAGCCGCCGAGGACGGCGACGAGCAGGACCATGCACGGCCGGGCCATCGGTCAGCGAACCTCCCGGTCCGTTGTCGCGCTCCTGACAAGCCGACGCCGGACCGCAGGTTGCTGAGCGCTAAGCGGCCTCCCTGACGTTGTGCACGTAACCCTCGGTCCGCCACGGTGAGCTGTGCGGCGCGGCAGTCGCCGACAGCGTGCTCAGGCTGCGAGCGCCGACGCGGAAGTGGACCTGGCAGGTTCCAACAAGAGTCGTGCCTTCTCACTAGAGTCTGGGTTCTGGGAGCTTGGTCGGGAAGGCTGCAGCCAGTGACCAACCAGACGCCGATGTCAAGCGGGCCGCCTGAACGCGGCCCGGGCCAGGCGCGCCGGTGGGCTCGGCGGCGGGCTGCCGGCGCCATCGCAGTGGCGATCGTCATCTTGGTGGCGGTCGGGTTCGCGGTCCCGGTCGCCCGTGGACTACTGGACGACGAGTCCGGCAGGCTGATCCGCGATGACACCTGGGAGCGGCTTCCCAGGCCGCCGGCCAATGGAGCGCTGCGCGGGCCTGAACTGGGCTCCGCGGTCTGGACCGGCAGGGAGCTGGTCCTGCTTGCCGAGTTCGCGTACAGCCCCCCGATCCCCTCGGGGAGGCCACCCGCTGGGCTTGCCTACAACCCGGCGACCGGCCGCTGGCGGGCGCTTCCGGAGCCGCCGCCCGACCAGTCAATTGGAGGCGGGCGCGTGGGAGCGGTGTGGACGGGCAAGGAAGTGATCCTGCTGTCCGCAACGGGCGCGCCCATCGCCTACGACCCGGCCGCCAACGCCTGGCGGCGGTTTGCCCGTCCCCCCACAGGGTTCGTCTCGCACGCCGCGGATCCCACACCGGTCTGGACCGGCGCGGAGGTGCTGGTCTGGGACGGCCTCAACATCGACGATACCTCAGGGAAGACCATCGACGGTGGCCGGGGCGGCGCCTACAACCCGGCGACCGACCGCTGGCGGCGACTGCCCCGGTCGCCACTCAGCAACCGGACCTGGTCGATCCAGGCCTGGACCGGCAGGCTGCTACTGGTCATCTCCGGATCGTGCGGCGATGGGGGACGGATCCGCTGCCAGGATGGCGCCGCCTACGATCCAGCCGCCAACACCTGGACACCGATCCCGGCGCTGGCTGGTGGGGCGATCGCGCCCGAGACGGCGAGCGCCTGGACCGGCAGCGAGCTCATCATCTGGTCCGCCACCACCAGCCAGGACGGGCTGCGCATCCGCAACACGGCCAGGGCCTACAACCCGCGCGCCAAGCGGTGGCGCACGCTCCCGCCCGCCCCGATCACCCCGCGCCGGCTGGCCGCGGTCGTCGGGGCCGGCGATCGGCTGCTGGTCTGGGGCGGTATGCGGCAGCTTCCCGGCGGCAGGCTCGCCTACCCCGACGACGGTGCCGCCTACGACCCGCGCGGCAACCGCTGGCGGCCGCTGGCCAAGGCACCGGTCCGCGGCCGCGCGGTGCCGCTGACCGTCTGGACGGGCGACCGGGCGATCTTCATCGGCGGCATGGACCTGGGTCACGAACCGCGCCTGGACCGCGGCAACGTCACTGCCATCACCGAGCAGGGCGCGGCCTACCATCCAGCCGGCCCGCCAAGCGGCGGGTAGCCAGCGCCGCCGGGCGTCCAGCCGCCAGCCGCCAGCTGCACGCCTGGTTCGCGCGGCGCAGCCCCGCGTAGCCGCCGGTGACCGGCACGCCGCAGAACTCACCGTGACTGCCTGAGGGTTACCCCAAAGCCTTCGAGAGGCCGCCTATTGTAGGAGTGCCGAGACACCACCATCTTCACCGAGATCCGACGTCGGAGCAGGAGACGGTCAGCCCAGAATCGGTGGGACGCGGCCCCGATTCAGCGCAGATTCAAGTGGGCTCAGCGTAGATTTGCTGGGACAGGGCACCCGGGCCTGTCGGCCCATTTCTGAGACACGCCTAGCCGCGTTCGGGAACCTGCGACCGCATCGAACGCAGGTCGCGCAGGACGATCGCCAGCGCGGGGACGCTCAGGAACAGGTGGAAGAGGTTCTCGGGGACGCCGAGCGGGATCGCCAGCGGCGTACCGAGCAACAGCCCTGGCGTGAACCAGCCGTAGCACCCGAGCGCGAAGTAGCCGACGCCGATCGCCCAGGTGACGGCGCGCGCGGGTGCGGGGCTGCTGGCGCGCCAGCCGGCGTAGGCGGCCAGCAGCGCCGAGCCCAGGTGCAGGACGCTGTGCGCCCAGTCGTGCGCCAGGCGGCCCTGCAGGTGCTTGGTGGGCACCGTGTAGAGCGTGACGAGCACGAAGGCCACCGCCGCGGCCTGACAGTACCGGCGGTACAGCCGCTCCATCGCGCCCTCCGCCCGCGCCTGCCCTAGCCGCCGGTCGGGGCCTGGACCGGGCGGTCCTGCCGCAGCGCCTCGAACAGGGCGATGGCCTTCTGCCGGTCCCAGCGCACCACCGAGCCGGCGCCGGGCACGGTCTCGGTGCCGGCCACCGGCACCGTGGTGGCGACCCCGCCGCCGTTGCTCACCGACCGCATCGCGAACGGGAACCGCACCAGGTGCCAGACGTGGTCGCCGTCGTCGACCGCGATCGAGTCGGTGCCGCTGGTCGCCAGCCGGACGTTGCGGAACGGGTTGAGGAGCACGCCGGGGCTGGTCGCCTTGTCGATCAGGGCACCCATGAACTCCTGCTGCCGCTCGACCCGGTCGAGGTCGCCGCGGGCCGAGGCGCGGGTGCGGACGTAGCCGAGCGCCTGCCTGCTGTTGAGCTCCTGGCAGCCGGCCTTGAGCCGCAGGGCCGCGTTGGGGTCGTTGATCGGCTCCTTGACGCAGATCCGCACGCCGCCGACCGCGTCGACCACCGACGCGAACCCGTCGAAGCCGATCTCCATGTAGTGGTCGATGCGGATGTCGGTGACCTGCTCGACCGTCTGGGCCAGCAGCTTTGGGCCGCCGAAGGCGTAGGCCGCGTTGAGCTTGTTGCGGCCGCGTCCCGGGATCGGGACGTAGGAGTCGCGCGGCAGGCTCACCAGCGTCGGCGGCCCGGTGCCGCGCGGGATGTGCAGCAGCATCATGGTGTCGGCGCGCCGGCCGGCGGCGTCGCCGGTGCCGAGCTCGCGGCGGCGCTCGCCGGTCAGGCCCTCGCGGCTGTCGGAGCCGACGATCAGCCAGTCGGCGCCGGGCGTGGCCGCCGGCCGTTCGGCGTAGTCGGTGAGCGCGTCCACCCGGTTCAGCCGCAGGTCCACCCAGACGGCCAGGCCGACCAGCAGCACCAGCAGCACCAGCAGGACCATCCCCAGGCGGCGGCCCCAGCGTGGCCGCCGCGGGCGCACCCGCATCCAGCGCGGCAGCTTCTGGGGCGGCCGGTTGGCCGTGCCGACCTGCCCCCGCCGGTCGACGCCCCAGTCGTCAGGCATGCCGCTCATGCGCAGAACCTCCTCTCGCCACCGCCGACCAGCATAGTGGCCGGCGGCCGGGTCGTTGCGGGGTCGTTGCCAGGTCGTGGCCGGAGCGGCCGGCACCGCGTAGAGTGCCAGCGCGTCCAAGGTGGATGACGGGAGGTCCAGAGGGTGACCCGGGTGGAGAGCGACTACTACTCCTACATGGGGTTCGACCCCGAGCACACGCGCGAGGTCCTCGCCCACTACGTGCCGCTGTTCCAGGGCAAGGCGCCGGTGCTGGAGCTCGGCTGCGGCCGCGGGGAGTTCCTCGGCCTGCTGGCGGCCGCCGGGGTCGAGGCCAGTGGGGTCGACTCCGACGAGGGCATGGTCGAGAAGGCCCGCGCAGAGGGCCTCGACGTGGTCTGCGCCGACGCGGTCGCCTTCCTCCACGGCGACCCGCCGCCAGGCCCCTACCAGGGGGTGTTCTGCGCCCACTTCATCGAGCACCTCACCCCCGAGCAGGTCCGTGAGCTGCTGGCCGGCGTCCGCCGGGTGCTCGCGCCAGGCGGGCGGTTCGTGGCGGTCACCCCGAACCCGGCCTGCTACGCCGTGCTGAGCCACGACTTCTGGCGCGACCCCACCCACGTCCGCTTCTACGACCTGCCGCTGCTGGAGTTCCTCTGCCGCCAGGCCGGCCTCGAGGTCGAGGAGACCGGCACCAACCCCGCCAACCACCCCGGCCCGCCGCCCGAGTACCTGGCGCCCGACCCGGTCATCCACCCGCCGGTCGAGGACCTGATCGAGACCGCCATGCGCAAGGTCGAGGAGAGCCTCGACCACCACGACCGCCGCGGGCGGGCCACCGGCGACGGCCACGAGGCGGCCTGGGCCTACGAGCTCGCCCACGTCGTCAAGGTGCTCGCCGGCCGCCTGCAGGAGTCCACCGAGGCGCTCCGCGAGCTGCGCCGCGCCCACGACAAGCTGGTCTGGGGCCTGTACCAGAGCAACGAGACCTACGTCGTCGCCCGGGGCTGACCGGGCCAGAGCCCAAGGAGCGTCCCGAGCGTTGAAGGTGGCGGTCTACAACCGGTTCCTGCAGTCCAAAGGCGGGGGAGAGCGCCACTCGGGCATGCTCGCCCAGGTCCTCGCCGACGACGGCCACGAGGTCGACCTGGTCGGCCACGAGGACGTCGGCAAGGAGATCCTCGCCGACCACCTCGGCCTCAACCTCGGCAAGGTCACCCTGCGGATCGTGCCCGACCGGGGCGAGGAGGCGGTGGCGCGCCTGTCGGCCGGGTACGACCTGTTCGTCAACGCCTCCTACATGAGCCGGGTGCGCGCCAAGGCCGCGCGCAACCTGTACCTCTGCTACTTCCCGACCCCGTTCGACCATGACCTGGCCGGCTGGCAGCGGCGGCTGGTGCGGCTGCTGGGCCGCCGGGTGCGGCAGGCACGGCCCGGGGTGGTCGGCTGGAACCTCGGCTGGTTCCCGCCCGAGGGCGGCCGGCGGCGCACCTGGGTGTGGACCAGCGGCCGCGCCGGGCTGCAGCTCCCCACCGGGCAGGCCAAGCGGGTGGTGTTCGACCTCGGCCGCCCCGGCGCCCCGGGCCCGGCGGAGCTGGTCGTCACCCACGAGGGCGGCTTCGTGCTGGCCCGCCTGCAGGCCTCCCCCGACCGCTTCCAGCGCCACGAGCTGGTCCTGCCGGCCAGCGGCCGCGACCGCGAGGTGGTGTTCGACAGCGACACCTTCGTGCCCGGCGGCGGCGACGACCGCACCCTCGGGGTGGCCGTCAGCCGGCTGCGGATGGCCGACGCCAAGTGGGAGCTGCGCCGCTGGACCGGCGAGCGGTTCCCGTGGCTGCTGCGCGACCCCAGCGACCTCGGCTTCCTGGACCACTACGAGCGGGTGCTGGCCAACTCCGAGTACACCCGGGAGTGGATCAAGCGGCTCTGGGGGGTCGACGCCGACGTGCTGTTCCCGCCGATCCGCGTCCAGGAGCTGCGCCCCGGCCCCAAGCAGCGGCGCATCCTCACCGTCGGCCGCTTCATCGCCCGCGGCCTGGGCCACTCCAAGAAGCAGCTGGAGCTGGTGCTGGCCTTCGGCGACATGGCCCGCCGCGGCGGCCTGGACGGCTGGGAGCTGCACCTGGTCGGCGGCTGCGAGCCGTCGCAGCGGCCCTACCTGGCGGAGGTCCGCCGGGCCGCCGAGGGGCTGCCGGTGCACGTCCACGCCAACGCCCCCCGCCCGCTGGTCGACGAGCTGTTCGCCACCAGCTCGGTCTTCTGGGCGGCGACCGGACTCGGCGAGGACGACCAGGCCGCGCCCTGGGTGTTCGAGCACTTCGGCATCACCACCGTGGAGGCGATGGCCGCCGGCTGCGTGCCGGTGGTGATCGACAAGGCCGGCCAGCGCGAGATCGTCCGCCACGGCACCGACGGCTTCCGCTGGACGACCCTGGACGAGCTGGAGGCCCGGACCCGCGAGCTGGCCGGCGACGACCAGCTGCGCGAGCGCCTGGCCGCCGCCGCGGTGGAGCGGGCCGGCGCCTTCTCCGAGGAGGCGTTCGCGGCCCGCTGGCGGGAGATCGCGGGCCGCCTCGGCCTCCGGTAGGGTAGGCCGATGGCCCAAACGCAGAGCGCGGTGGACGCCCGCGCCGCGGCGCAGACCCGCGTTCGCTTCGAGCTCCTGGTCGAGCTGGTCCGCAAGGACCTCAAGGTCAAGTACAAGAACTCGGCGCTGGGGTTCGTGTGGTCGCTGGCCACCCCGCTGCTCTACCTGATCGTGTTCACCGTGGTGTTCACGTTCCTATTCCGGGGCGTCGACAACTTCCCGGTGCTGTTCATGGCCGGCTTCCTGGTGTGGACCTTCTTCAACCTGTCGACGCTCACCGCCACCGGCGCGGTGGTCGGCAACGCCAACCTGGTCCGCAAGGTGCGGTTCCCCCGGATCGTGCTGCCGCTGTCCTCGGTGGGCTTCGGCGGGGTCCACTTCCTGCTCCAGCTCGCCGTGCTGCTCGCGGTCCTCGCCGTGTTCTACCGCGACGCCTTCGGCCCGCAGCTCGTGCTGGTGCTGCCGGCGCTGGCCGTGGCCGTAACGTTCACGGTGTCGATGTCGTTGCTCGCCTCGGCGCTGAACGTCCGCTACCGCGACGTCGAGCACCTGCTGGAGGTCGCCCTGCTGGCCTGGTTCTGGGCGACCCCGATTGTCTACCAGGCCACCCTCGTCCGGGACCGGCTGGCCGGGAAAGGGCTGTCGTGGCTGTTCCAGCTCTACATGGCCAACCCGATCACCGCGGTGGTGGTGGCCATGCAACGGGCCATTTACAACCATCCGGTGGTGAAGGGGCAGCAGGTGCTGCCCGCCGACGGCTATGGCTTCTACCTCACCTGGCTGGGCGTCGCCGCGGTCATCTCGGTGGTCCTGCTCGGCGTCGGGCTGTGGACCTTCCGGCGGCTGCAGGCCGACTTCGCCGAGGAGCTGTAGTGGCCGAGGCGACCATCAGCGCCACCGGCGTCGGCAAGCGCTTCCTGCTGCACCACCAGCGCGCCACCAGCCTCAAGGAGCGCCTGCTGCTGCACCGCAGGTCCACTTCCGAGGAGTTCTGGGCGCTGCGCGACGTCGACCTCCGGATCGGCGGCGGGCAGACGGTCGGCCTGATCGGCCCCAACGGGTCCGGCAAGTCGACCCTGCTCAAGGTCCTCTCCGGGATCCTCGCCCCCACCACCGGCAGGGTCGCGGTCAGGGGCAGGGTGGCCTCGCTGCTGGAGCTCGGCGCCGGCTTCAACGGCGAGCTGACCGGCCGCGAGAACGTCTACCTCAACGCCGCCATCCTGGGCCTGTCCCGCGGCGAGACCCGGCGCTACTTCGACGACATCGTCGCCTTCGCCGAGCTGGAGCCGCTCATCGACAACCAGGTCAAGCACTACAGCTCCGGGCAGTACGTGCGCCTCGGCTTCGCGGTCGCCGTGCACGTGAGCCCGGACATCCTGCTGGTCGACGAGGTGCTCGCCGTCGGCGACGAGTCCTTCCAGCGCAAGTGCCTCACCAAGATCGCCGAGTTCCAGGAGCGCGGCTGCACGATCCTGTTCGTCACCCACTCGCTGGACCTGGTGCCAAAGGTCTGCAGCCGCGCGGTGGTCCTCGACCATGGGCGGGTGCTGCACGACGGCGACCCGGTCGAGGCGACCGAGCGGCTGCGCAGCCTGCTCGGCACCGCGGCCGACCAGTCCGGCGGCGCCATCCTCGGCCCGGACCGGCCCCGCTTCGCCCGCGCGCGGCTGTTCGACCCCACCACCGGGATCCACAAGGGCCACTACAGCATCGGCGAGCCGATGGTGGTCGACTTCGACGTCGCCGGCCCGCACGGTGCGCCGCCGGTGTCGGTGCGGCTGGCGGTGACCGGCCCGGCCGACGTGCCGCTGTGGGTGATGGACTCCGACCCGTTGGTGTTCGGTCCCGACGGGATCGCCACCGTCCGCTTCACCGTCAAGGAGCTGCCGCCGGTCAAGGGCATCTTCGCGTTCGCGGCGGCGCTGCGTGACCCTGGTACCAAGGTGACCTACGATGCACGCCGCTTCGCCGACGCGTTCCTCGCCGTCGGCGACAGCGCCAAGGGCATCGTCGAGGTGGCCTGGACCGCTGAGCAGGTCGAGACCCCAGGGGAGGAGGAACGTGACCGGGCCGCTGGTGACCGTCGTCGTTCTGAACTATAACGGTGCCGAGCGGACACCCGGCGTCCTCGCCAGCCTGGCCGCCCAGGACCTGCCCGACGGCCAGGTCGCCGTCTGGGTGGTCGACAACGCCTCCAGCGACGGCTCGCTGGAGCTGCTGCGGCGCGACTTCCCCTGGGTCAGGACGATCGCCAACCCGACCAACGACGGCTTCGCCGGCGGCAACAACGTCGCGCTCCGGGAGGTCACCACGCCGTTCGTGGCGCTGCTCAACGACGACGCCTACCCCGCGGCCGGCTGGGCCCGGCGGCTGCTGGAGCCGTTCCAGCAGGAGGGCGCCGAGCGGCTGGCCGCGGTCTCGGCCAAGATCGTGTTCCGCCCCCGCTTCCTGCCCGTCGAGCTGGCCACCCCCGGGTTCACGCCCGGCACGCTCGACACCAGGGAGCTCGGCGTGCGGGTCCACCGGGTCAGCGTCGACGGCGAGGAGGTGACCGAACGGGTCCTCTGGGACCGGGTGGCCTACGGGCCGGAGGGGGAGGGCGCCGGCCGCTTCCGCTGGACGCGCCCGGCCGGCATGCTGCTGGTGCCGGTCGACCCCGGGCCCGACGGGGAAGGCAGGCGGCTGCGGCTGGGGCTGCGGCTGGCCGCCGAGGCGACCAAGCCGGTGGAGCTGGTCTGGCCGGGCGGCGGCGCCGCCGTCAAGGCCGAGCCCGAGCCGGCCGACGTCGAGGTCGAGGTGCCGCCGGGCGTGGACCTGACCGACGTGCTCAACAACGCCGGCAGCATGGTCTTCCGCGACGGCTACGGCGCCGACCGGGCCTACCAGGAGCTGGACCGCGGCCAGTACCAGCGGCCCGAGGAGGTGTTCGCCTTCTGCGGCGGCGCGGTCTGCTTCCGCACCGAGGCGCTGCGCGAGGCCGGCATCTTCGACGAGGACTTCTTCCTCTACTACGAGGACACCGACCTGTCCTGGCGGCTGCGGGCCCTCGGCTGGTCGATCCGCTACCAGCCGTCGGCGCTGGTGCGCCACATCCACTCGGCCAGCTCGGTGGAGTGGTCGCCGCTGTTCGTGTTCCACACCGACCGCAACCGGCTGCTGATGCTGACCAAGAACGCCCGCGCCGGGCTGGCCCTGCGGGAGGTGCTCCGCTACCCGCTGACCACGCTGTCGCTGGCCCTGCGGGAGGTCGCCAGGGCGCGCCACACCCGCCGGCGCCCACCGCTGCGCCCGACGCTGCTGCGCCTGCGGGTGCTCGGCTCCTACCTGCGGCTGCTCCCGGTGATGCTGGTCCGCCGGCGCCGCCTGGCCGCCCGCGCGCGCGTCGGTCGCGGCCACCTGGAGCGCTGGCTGGTCCTGCGATGAAGGTGGCCCTCGACGCGACGCCGCTGCTGGGGCCGCGCACGGGGGTCGGGCACTACGTGGCCGGGCTGGCCGAGGGCCTGGCGGAGCTGCCCGGCCCGGAACCGGAGCAGGTCGCGCTGGTGCCGTTCACCTGGCGGGGGACCGGGGACCTGCCACGGGTGGCGCCGGCCGGCCCGCGGGTGCGCCTCGGCCGCCGGCGGGTGCCGGCGCGGCTGCTGCAGGCCGCCTGGGCGAGGATGGCGTTCCCGCCGGTCGAGTGGCTGGCCGGGCGGGTCGACGTCTTCCACGCCACCAACTTCGTGGCGCCGCCCGCCCGGCGTGCGGCGGTGGTGGTGACCGTCCACGACCTCACCTACCTGCGCTACCCCGAGATGGTCACGGCCGCGTCGGCCCGCTACCGCGACCTGGTGCCGCGCGCGCTGCGCCGCGGCGCGACGGTCTGCACGCCCACCGCCGCGGTCGCCGACGAGGTCGCCGACGCCTACCGGCTGCCGCCCGAGCGCCTGGTGGTGACCTCGCTCGGGGTCGGGCCGGCATGGCGCGCGGCGACCCCGCCCGACCCGGCCTGGCTGGCCGCCCGCGGCCTGCCCGAGCGGTACCTCCTCTTCGTCGGCAACCGCGAGCCGCGCAAGAACCTGCCGACCCTGCTCGCCGCCTACCGCGACCTCCTGGCCGGCCGGGTCCCCAGGGCGGGCCGCGTTCCCCGGGCCGGCCCTGTTCCCGGCGCCGGCCAGGCTTCCGGGGACGCGCCGGCGGCCGGGGCCGGGCAGGTCCGCGGGGGCGCGGCGGCCGGGCCGGCGGAGGACATCCCGCCGCTGGTGCTGGTGGGGCCGGCGGGGTGGGGGGAGGCGCTCGACCTCGCCGGGCTGCCGCCCAAGGCGGTGCGGACCCCTGGGTACCTGCCAGAGGACGACCTGGCGCGGGTCGTCGCCGGGGCCGCCGCGCTGGCGTGCCCGTCCTGGTACGAGGGGTTCGGCCTGCCGGCCCTCGAGGCGCTGGCGTGCGGCACCCCGGTGGTCGCCGCCGACCTGCCGGCCCTGCGCGAGGTGCTCGGCGACCAGGCCGCGCTGGTGCCGCCGGGCGACGCGACCGCGCTCGCCGACGCCCTCGCGAGGGTGCTCGACGACCCCGGCGGCGAGCCGGCCAGGGCCGCCCGCCGCGCCCGCGCCGCGGCCTTCACCTGGGCCGCCTGCGCCCGGGCGACCCTGTCCGCCTACCACCGGGCACTGGCGGCGGCACGGTGACCGGCGGACGGCGCGGGCGCGGCGGGCGGCGCCCGGCGGCGGAGGCGGCACGGTGACCGGCGGGCCGCTCGGGCGCGGTGGGCACCCATCCGGCGGCGGCGTGCCGGACCGGGGGGCGCCGAGGGTCGGGGTGGTCGCCGAGCAGCTGCTGCGGCCGGTGCCGGGCGGGGTCGGGCGCTACGTGCGGGCCCTCGCCGAGCACCTGCCGGCCGAGGCGGCCGTGGACGGGGGAACGGTGACCTTCGTGGTCTGCCGCCACCCCGAGGAGCGGCTCGCCGCCGCCGGGCTGCCGCCGGCCATCACCCGGCGGCTGGCGTGGCCCGGCCGGCTCGCCACCCGGACCTGGGTGACGCTGCGCCGCCCGCGGCTCCCCGACGGCCTGCTCGGCGGCCTCGACCTGGTCCACGCCACCAGCGCCGCGGTGCCCCCGGCGCCCGGCCGGCCGCTGGTCGCCACCGTCCACGACCTGGGGTTCCGCCACTTCCCCGACGCCTACCCGGCCGCCGGGCGCCGCTACCACGAGCGGTCGGCCAGGATCGTCGCCGACGAGGCGGCCAGGGTGCTGGTCCCCTCGGAGGCGACCGCCCGCGACCTCGCCGAGCTGTACCTGGTCGACCGGGGCCGGGTCAGGATCATCCCGCTCGGGGTCGAGCCGCCGGCGCGGCCCGACCACCAGGGCGCCGCCCGCCTGCTCGCCAACCTCGGCGTGCGCGGGCCGTTCCTGCTGGCGGTCGGCACCCTCGAGCCGCGCAAGAACCTGCCCCGGCTGCTGGCCGCCTTCGGCGAGGTGACCGACGAGGTCCCCGGCCACTGGCTGGTGGTGGTCGGGCCGGTCGGTTGGGGGCCGAGGCTCCGGCCCACCTGGGAGTCGGTGCGGGTGAAGCTGGCCGGCCCGGTCGGCGACGCCACCCTCCACGCCCTGTACCAGCGGGCGGATGGGCTCGCCTACCCGAGCCTGTACGAGGGCTTCGGCCTGCCGGTGCTGGAGGCGATGGCCCACGGCGTCCCGGTGCTCACCAGCGACCGCTCCAGCCTGCCGGAGGTCGCCGGCGACGCCGCCCTGCTGGTCGACCCCAACGACCGCGGCGCGATCGCCAAGGGGCTGGTGCGGCTGGTGACCGACGGCGCCCTGCGCGCCCGGCTGGCCGCGGCCGGACCGCGCCGCGCCGCCGCCTTCACCTGGCCGGCGACCGCCGCCGCCACCTGGGCCGCCTACCGCGAGGTGGCCGGTTGACCCCGCCCCGCCGACGGTGAGGGTCGCCGTGGACGCCACCGCGGTGCCGGCGCGGCTGACCGGGGCCGGGGTCTACGCCGCCCGGCTGCTGGCGGCGCTGGCCCGCCGCGACGACCTGGAGCTGGAGGCGTTCTGCGCGCCCGCCTCGGCCGCCGCCCTGGCCGCCGACCGCCTGCGGCTGCGGCCGGTGGCCCTGGCGGCCGCCGGCAGGCCGGCCCGCATCGCCTGGACCCAGCTGCTGGCCGGCCGCGCGGCACGGGCGGCCGGCGCCGGGCTGCTGCACGGCGTCCACTACGAGCTGCCGCTGCGGGCGCGGCTGCCGCAGGTGGTCACGGTCCACGACCTCACCATGCTCACCCACCCGGAGTGGCACGAGGCCAGCAAGGTCCGCTACTTCGGCTGGGCGATGCGCCGCGCGGCGGCGGCCGCCCGCCGCGTGCTGTGCGTCTCCGCGACCACCGCCGACGACCTCGCCCGGCTGCTCGGCGTGCCACGCGACCGCATCGACGTCACCCCGCTCGGCACCGACCTGCGCCCCGCCCCCGCGGACGCCGTCGACGCCGTCCGCCGCCGCCTCGGGATCGACGGCCCCTACCTGCTCGGCCTCGGCACCGTCGAGCCCCGCAAGGACCTGCCGTCGCTGGTGCGCGCGTTCGCCGGCCTCGCCGGTGAGCTGCCGCACCGGCTGGTGCTGGGCGGCCTGGCCGGCTGGGGCGCCGGCGCGCTGGCCGCCGCGGTCGCCGCCAGCGGCGTGGCCGAGCGCATCCTGGTCGCCGGCTACGTGCCGGAGGCCGACAAGGCCGCCCTGTTCACCGGGGCCGACGTGTTCGCCTACCCGAGCCGCTACGAGGGGTTCGGCCTGCCGGTGCTGGAGGCGATGGCCTGCGGCACCCCAGTGGTGACCACCACCGGCGGGTCGCTGCCGGAGGTCGCCGGCGACGCCGCCGCGCTGGTCGAGCCGGGCGACGCCGGCGCCCTGGCCGCCGCCATCGCCAAGCTGGCCGCCGACCCGGCCGCGCGGCACGACGCCGCCGCGCGCGGCACGGCCCGCGCGGCGGCGTTCACCTGGGAGCGCTGCGCCGACCTCACCGTCGCCGCCTACCGCCGCGCCCTCGGCCAAGGCCCGGAGCCACCGGGGCGGCCCGAAGCGCGCCCGCCGCCTTGACCGGGCACCCGGGCGCGACACCGCGGTGGTGCCCGCCCTGGCCGGCCGGCCACCAGCTGGCTGGTGGTGGCCGGAGCGATCACGCCTGACGCGGCGCGCGGTCCAGCAGCGCCCGGCCGCGTGGTGACAGCCGGTAGCCGACCTCCAGGCTCTCGGTCAGGCCGAGCTCCTTGAGCTTGCGGACGTCGGCCTTGAACGAGGCGCGGTCGCGGCCGGGGAGGCGGACGGCCAGGTCGGCGGCGCGCACCCCGGGATGGTCGCCGATCAGGCGGAGCACCGCCATCGTCCAGGGTCCGTGCCGGCTCGCGCGGTCCAGGCGGGCGAGCCGGCCGTGCAGCTCCACCCAGCCCTCCTCGGCCATGGTGTCGGTCAGGCGCAGAACCTCGCGGGGGTCCGGTCCGGCCAGGTGGAAGTCGACCCGGTACACGGGCCGGTCGCCGCGCCGGTCCAGCTCGCGCAGCAGCGCCGCGCGCCCGGCGAACCCGGCGCGGCGGGCGTCGTCCTCGGTGATCCGGGCCGGGTCGACCACCGCGACGGCGTCGACCAGCAGCATGCCCGCCGGGGTGCGGTGGCTGGCTCCCGGCTTGGCCAGCGGGCGCCGCCACCGCCGGAACGTGCAGGTGATCGTCCCGTCCGCCAGCCCCGCCCAGAGCGCCTGCTTGAACAGCACCCTACCGCGGACCTCCCCAGGTCGTCGCTACGCCAGGCCCACGACCTTGGCCATCACCGCCACGCCGGCCACGCACAGCACCGCGCCGCCGGCCACCAGCCCGACGATGCCGGGCACCATCCAGAGGACGACGGCCACGCCGAAGGCGATCAGGGTGTTGCGCTCCCCGCGCGACAGGCGCCCCTCGAAGAAGGTGATCGGCTCGCCCGTCTCGTCCTCGAGCAGCCCGCGGCCGATCAGGTTCGGGGGGCTGCCGATCTGCAGCATCATCGCCGCCGCGCCGGTGTTGGACAAGAACGGGGAGGTGGCCGCGCCGATCACGCCGAAGGCGATGGTGATGCGGTACGTCGAGTCGCCGACCGCGCGCAGGGCGAGGATGTTGAAGGCGAAGCGGCGGTCCAGGCCGTGGACCAGCATCGCCTCGGCGATGATGAAGCTGCCGATGAACAGGAAGATGGTCGAGTCGGAGAAGGAGCCGAACACCTCGTCGGCCTCGGCCACGCCCAAGGCCACGCACAGCGACACCCCGACGATCCCGGCAACCGGGATCGGGATCGCCTCGGTGATCCACCAGACGACCATCAGCGCCAGGACGGCGGCCAGGGTCTGCTGCCTGGCCTCCATGTCCACCGGCAGGGCCAGCGTCACCAGGAACAGCGCGGGCCCGAGGAACAGGCCGTCGGCGCGCCGGCGCTCGTCCGGCTCGACCTTGGTCCCCCCGCCGTCGTCCGTCAGTGCCCCGTAGCGGGTCTCCCCCAGCCATGTCGCCTCCTGGCGCGGCGCCGTTCGCTGCGGCCCTTACCCAGGGAAGAGGCCCGGGTAGCGGCCGCCAGGCTACGTTGCCGCCGGGCTATGGTGGCCGGGCCGCCAGGCAGGACATGGAGAGCGATGACGACCACGCCCGCGCGTTCCCCCGCACCCCCACCAGCGGACGGGACGCCGGGCCCCCGACCCGGTTCCGGGCCGAGGTCAGGTCCTTCCTCGAGCTGTTCGTGCTCACCGGCTTCGTGGTGGCGCAACCCCTGTTCGACGTCGCCGGTCGCAGCCCCGACTCTTCCTGTTCCGCCGTGCCGGCCGGGGCGACATCCTGCTGCTGGTGGTGCTGGTGGTGCTCGGTCCGGCCCTGCTCCTGTGGGCCGCCGAGGCGCTGGTCGGCGTGGCGGTCCCGCGCCTTCGCCGGACGGCGCACCTGGCCGTCGTCGCCGGGCTGCTCCTGCTCCTCGGCGTGGAGGTCCTCAAGAAGCTCACACCGGTGCGCGGTGTCCCGTTGCTGCTGCTCGCGCTGGCCTGCGGGCTGGCCGCCGGCCTGGTCTACGCGCGCAGCACGGTGGCGCGGCTGTGGCTGCGGTACGCCACCCCGGCCCCGCTGGTGTTCGTCCTGCTGTTCGTCACAGTCTCCCCGGTCGGCAGGCTGGTGCTCCCCGGCGCTGACGCCGGGCGAGCCCGCGTGCTGGTGCCGGCGGAGGCGCGGGCGCCGGTGGTGATGCTGTTCTTCGACGAGTTCCCGATGATGTTGCTGCTGGACTCCCGGGGCCGGATCGACCGGCGCCTGTTCCCCAACCTCGCCGGATTCGCCGGCGACGCCACCTGGTACCGGAACGCCACCGGGATCGGCCCCTTCACCCCTACGCGGTCCCGGCCATGCTCACCGGCCGCTACCCGACCCGGCGCGGGGTGGCGCCCTCCTACACCGAGTACCCCGACAACCTGTTCACGATGCTGGCCGGGTCCTACAACATGCGGGCGTTCGAGACCGTAACCCAGCTGTGCCCACCTCGCGTCTGTACGGCCACGACCCGAGACCGCGGCGGGACCGGCTGGCGGGCGCTGGCTCGGGACCTGGCGGGCGTCTGGGCCAGGATCGTCTCGCCCCGCCGTTCCGACGAGAACCCGGCCGCCCAGTTCAGCGAGGACACCGTCCGCGAGCGGCAGCAGGCGGCCGGCGACGCCACGCCGAAGAAGCCCGGTCCCACCTTCCGCTTCGACCAGCTCAAGGCCAACCAGCCCGCCCGCTTCGCCGACTTCCTCGAGCAACTCGACGCCGGCGACCAGCCGACGCTGTCCTTCCTGCACCTGCTGCTGCCCCACCAGCCGTGGAAGTACCTTCCCTCCGGCGCCCGCTACAGCTACCCGCTGATCAACTTCGGCTACGACCGCAAGGCCGGCTGGACCAGGCAGGCGCCACCGGTCCTGCTCGCCCAGCAGCGCCACCTGCTGCAGCTCGCCTACACCGACCGGCTGGTCGGCGAGGTGGTCCGGCGGCTGAAGACGCAGGGCCTGTACGACAAGGCGCTGGTCGTCATGACCGCCGACCATGGCATCAGCTTCACGCAGGGCCGGGCGCAGCGCACCCTCCAGGACGGCAACGCCCACGAGCTCATGTGGGTGCCCCTGTTCGTCAAGGCGCCGCGGCAGCGGTCCGGCGCGGTCAGCGACCGCAACTGGGAGCAGGTCGACCTGCTCCCCACCATCGCCGACACGCTGAAGGTCAAGGTGCCCTGGCGGGTGGACGGCGTCTCGGCCGCGGCCCCCGAGCGGTCCCGCCGCGAGAAGTGGTTCTTCAACCGGCCGGGCCGCCGGCTGGAGGTCGACGGCCCGCGGAACCAGGCGCTGGCGCTGCGGGGCGTCACCGACCGGATCGCCCGCCCCCAGGACGGCGAGGACGGCCTCTTCGAGGTCGGACGCTTCGCCGACCTGGTCGGCCGCCGGCCCGAGGCGGTCGGCCTGGCAGGGAACAGCGGACTGGTGGCGCGGCTCAACGAGCCGGACAACCTCCAGGCCGTGGACCCCGGCACCGTCCCTGCCCTGGTCTCCGGGGCGCTGACCGGACGGCAGCCCAGCGCGCCCGTGCCGCTGGCCGTAGCGGTGAACGGCACGATCGGCGCGGTCGGCCTCACCTTCGCGCAGGGGGACGCGCCCCAGACCTTCGCCACGATGGTCGACGACTCGCTGTTCGAGCCCGGCGCCAACAGCGTGCGGCCCTACCTGGTGGAGCGGACGCGGGCGGGATCGAGGCTGCACCCGGTCACCCTGGCGGCCTGACCCTTAGCTCACGCCCTGGGGAGGGTGGCCCAGACGGTGGTCCAGGGGAAGGGGCTGGTGACCTCGCGGACCTCGGCGACCCCGGCCACGAAGCGCACGAACCCCCGCCGGGTCCAGTGGTTCAGGTGCCCCGGGGTGTTG